>Ga0164243_10004075_pt1 | contig 23071 bp, 7 predicted proteins | sample OricompcompostOP_FD_108781 | JGI IMG/M metagenome (GOLD analysis project Ga0164243, IMG submission 108781) | Organic Plus compost microbial communities from Emeryville, California, USA - Original compost - Organic plus compost (OP) | ecosystem: Engineered > Solid waste > Mixed feedstock >...
CAGCGAAACCCGTTCGCGGGCGGTGAGTTTGCCCTTCGCGTGCTGCTTCTCCACCGCGCGCGCCGAGCCCGCGTGAGTCGCCTCCGCGGTGCGGCGTTCGAGGTCCGCCAGCTTGCCTGCGGTCGTATGGCGCAGTTGTTCTTCGGCGGCGGGACCCTGCTGCTCGGACATGTGAGGGCGGCTCCTGTAGGTCATCGGGGATCGTCGGCGGCTTCCGACTCGTGGGAATCTGCGCGGAGTTCGAACAGGACCGGCCGGGCGGCCGGAACCTCCGGCCACCCGTACGGCTAGCCGGTGCCGGCCGCGGTCCGCGTGCCGTCTGCCAGATCCGGGGCGCTGATCGCGATGGCGGCGTGCGGCTCCCGCTCCTCCGGCGTCAGATGCAGCCGCTGCAACTCGCCCTCGCCCTGCGGCAGTTGGGCCAGGCACGCGCAGCCGTCGCCGGTGAACCCGGCGAACCGGTAGGCGATCTCCATCATCCGGTTGCGTTCCGTGGGCCGGAAGTCGGCGGCCAGATGTGTTCCCGCCCGAGCGGCCTGGCCGATCAGCCAGTTGAGGATCGCCGCACCCGCCCCGAACGACACCACGCGGCAGGACGTGGCCAGCAGCTTCAGATGCCAGACGTCCGGGCGCTTCTCCAGCAGCAGCACGCCTATCGCCCCGTGCGGCCCGAAGCGGTCGGACATCGTGGCCACCAGCACCTCGTGGCCCGGGTCGGCCAGCAGGGCGCGCAGTGCCGCGTCCGAGTAGTGCACCCCGGTCGCGTTCATCTGGCTGGTGCGCAGGGTGAGTTCCTCGACCCGGGAGAGCTGCTCCGCACCGGCGCGGGCGATCTCCATACGCAGGTCCAGGGTGCGCAGGAAGTCCTCGTCCGGGCCGGCGAACGCGGCCTTCTCCGCGTCGCGCCGGAAGCCCGCCTGGTACATCTCGCGGCGGCGCCGGGAGTCGACGGTCACCGACTCCGGGCTGAACTCGGGGAGTCGAGCGAGTTCCGGAAGCTGTTCGGGCGCGTAGCAGCGCACGTCGGGCAGGTGGTAGGCGACCTCGGCGCGCTCGGCCGGCTGGTCGTCGACGAACGCGACGGCGCTGTGGGCGAAGTTCAGCCGGTCGGCGATGCCGCGCACCGACTCGGACTTCGGGCCCCAGCCGATGGCCGGCAGCACGAAGAACTCGGCCACGCCCAGCGATTCCAGCTTGGCCCACGCCTCGTCGTGGTCGTTCTTGCTGGCGACCGACTGGAGAACGCCGCGGGAGTCGAGCGTGACGATCAACTCCCGTACGGCGTCCGGCAGCCGCACCTCGTCGCCCTCCGACAGGGTGCCCTGCCAGAGAGTGTTGTCCAGATCCCAGACCAGGCACTTCACCATGGCGGGCTGCTCAGACACCGGTCCTCCCCCTGAGTGGTCGTTCCGCGTACGTGGTCGTTCGCGTACGCGGTCGTTCGCGTGGTGGTCATTCCGCCGTGGCGACGGCGTGCTGCGCCAGGATCAACTGGCAGATCTCGTTGCTTCCTTCGATGATTTCCATCAGCTTCGCGTCCCGGTACGCGCGGGCGACGACATGGCCGTCCCGTGAGCCGGCCGACGCCAGCACCTGCACCGCCGAGGAGGCGCCGCGGGCCGCGTTGCCGGCCGCGACGTGCTTGGCCAGCACGGTGGCGACGACCAGCTCCGGAGAGCCGGCGCTCCAGCACTCGGAAGCGTGCTCGCAGGCCCGCTCCGCCACCTGCTCGGCGACGAGGAGTTCGGCGAGGTGCCGGGCCACCAGCTGGTGCTCGGCGAGCGGCTTGCCGGACTGCGTACGGGAGTCGGCGTGCCGCGCTGCGGCGTTCCGGCATGCGCGCAGTATGCCGACGCAGCCCCAGGCGACCGATATGCGGCCGTACGCCAGGGCGGTGGTGACCAGCAGCGCGAGCGGGGCGCCGGGGCTGCCCAGGACGCTGGAGGCCGGCAGCCGCACCGAGTCGAACCGGACGTTGGCGTGCCCTGCCGCGCGGCAGCCCAGCGGGTCGGCGACCCGCTCCACGTGCACACCGGGCGCCGAGGCGGGCACGACGACGGCCGCCGCACCGCCCTCGCAGGTGCCGAACACGACCAGCAGATCCGCGTAGTGGGCGCCGGTGACCCACACCTTGTGGCCGTCGAGGACGACCGTGTCGCCGGCTCTCTCGATCCGGGTGGCCATCGACGACAGGTCGGAGCCGGCCTCGGTTTCGCTGAAGCCCACGGCCGCGAGCCTGCCGCCGGCCAGCTGCGGCAGCAGTTCGGCGGTCTGGGCCGGGTCGCCGAGCCGCTGGATCGTCCAGGCCGCCATGCCCTGCGAGGTCATGACGGACCGCAGCGAACTGCACCGGCTGCCCACATGGGCGGTGAGGCGTCCGCTGTCGAGGCTGCCGAGGCCCAAGCCGCCGTGTGCGGAGGGGAGTTGGGCGCACAGCAGTCCCCGTGCGCCGAAGTCCCGCAGCAGCTCCAGGGGGATCTCGCCGGCGAGGTCCCAGCTCTCGGCCTGCTCGGGGCCGACGAAGTCGTCGACGGCGCTCTGCAGGTGCTTCAGCTCCGGCTCCCCCGCCGGGCCGGCCGGTCGGGCCGGTTCCGCGGTCCGCTCAGGCACCGTCGGCCGCCGATTCTCCGCGGAGCCGGAGCACCATCTCCGTCATGGTCTCCACGGTGCGGAAGTTGTCCAGCTTCAAGTCACTGCCGACGATGCTGACTTGGTAGTTCTGCTCCAGGTGCACCACCAGCTCCATGGCGAACATGGAGGAGACGAGCCCGGACGCGAAGAGGTCCTCGGTGGCCTGTACGGACGTCTTGGTGCGCTCCTCCAGGAAGGCCAGCAGCTCCTTTTCCACGGTCTCGGCCGTGACGGAGGCGTCCACGGAGGCGTCGGGGGCGGGCTGTTCGGTCATGAGGACATCACTTTCTCGTAGTCGTAGAAGCCGCGGCCGGTCTTACGGCCGAGGTCGCCGTCGCGCACCTTCGTCAGCAACAGCTCGCAGGGTTTGCAGGATTCGTCGCCGGTGCGCCGGTACAGCACGTCGAGGGAGTCGGCGAGGTTGTCCAGGCCGATCAGGTCCGCGGTGCGCAGCGGCCCGGTCGGGTGGCCGAGGCAGCCCTGCATCAGCTCGTCCACCGCCTCGACGGACGCGGTGCCTTCGCCGACGATGCGCGCCGCGGCGTTGATCATCGGGTGCAGCAGTCTGCTGGTGACGAAGCCCGGTGCGTCGCGTACCAGTACGGGCCGTCTGTCGAGGGAGGTCAGCAGCGTACGCACCGACTCCACGGCGGCGTCTCCGGTACGCGGGCCGCGGCTCACCTCCACCATGCCGATCATGTAGGGCGGGTTCATGAAGTGGGTGCCGAGGATCTCCTCGGGGCGCCCGGTCCCGTCGGCGAGTTCGCGGATGGGAACGCCGGAGGTGTTGGTGATCACCGGGGTGCCCGGGCGTATGAGGGCGGATATCTCGGCGAGCACCTCGGCCTTCGCCTCGGGCGACTCGGTGATCGCCTCGATGACGTGGGTGGCGTCCGAGACGTCGTCGAGGCGGACGGTGGTGGTCAGTTCGCCGGGGTCCGCTGCGGCGGGCAGTGCGGACACCAGCTGGGCGTGCCGGAGTTGGCGGCCGATCCGGGTGCGGGCCTCGTCGAGGGTGGCCTCGTCGAGGTCGACGAGGACGACCGGGATGGCGTGGCCGAGCACCAGGGTGGCGATGCCCGAACCCATCACTCCCGCGCCCACGATGGCGACCTTGAGATCGGTCGAGCCGGTCGGGTCGGTGGAGCCGGTTGAGTCGGTCGAGTCGTTCATCGTTGCCGGACTCACTCCTTTCGAGCGGTGGTTCGCTGTTCGCGGTCGGTAATTCGCCGTCCGCGGGCGGCGGTTGGCCGGTAAGCAGCCGGTGGTCCGTGGTCCGTGGTCGGTGGTCGGTCAGGGTGCGGAGGCCGGCTGTGCGTCCGCGCCGAACGTCAAGTGCAGCGACTCCATGCCGATGTTGGCCCGCAGCAGCCGGGCCCGGTGCTCGGTGCCGGGAGTGATGGCGTACTGCGGGATGCGCCGGTGCCACTCCTCGTAGACGAGCTGCATCTCAAGCCGTGCGAGGTGCGCGCCCAGGCAGCGGTGCGCGCCGAGTCCGAAGCTGGTGTGCGGATTCTCGGTGCGGTGGAAGTCGGCGCGCTGGGCGTGCGGGCAGCACTCCTCGTCCCGGTTGGCCGTGGACAGGTGGGCGTTGATCCAGGTGCCGGCCGGTACCGGGCAGCCGTCGAGTTCGGTGTCCTCTGCGGTGACCCGGGGCAGGAAGGGCGCCGGCGGGTCGAGCCGCAGCAGTTCCTCGACGGCCGCCGGTACGAGGGACGGGTCCGCCACCAGCTCGCGGCGCAGTTCGGGGTGGGCGGCCAGCCGCTCCATGCCGAGGCTCAGCGCGTCGGTGACGGTCTCCAGCCCGGCCACCACGAACATCAGGCACAGGCCCATGACTTCCTCGTCGGAGAGGCGGTCGTCGCCGTCGAGCGACAGCAGTTCGCTCAGTACGTCGTCGCCGGGGTGCCGCCTGCGTTCGCCGATCAGCTCGCTGAAGTAGCCGGCCATGGCCAGGGTCCGCTCCATCCTCAACGACCGCTCCTCGTCGCTGAGTTGCAGCTCTCCGGAGGCTTCGGCGGTCAGCTCCAGCGCGGCGTCCTTCCAGACGGTGAGCCGGGCGGAGTCCTCCAGCGGCAGGCCGAGCAGGGTCAGCAGCGCCTGGGTGGGGAACGGCACGGCGACGTCCTGGACGAACTCGCAGCTGCCGCGCGCCTTCAGCTCCTCGACGATGTCGACGACCTGCGCGCGCAGCGCCGCTTCGAGCGGCCGGATACGGCGGGGGCTGAAGTACGGCTGGAGCAGCCGCCGGTAGCGGGTCTGCTCGGGCGGGTCGAACGCCAGCGGAATCAGCGGATAGCCGGTCTCCACTGTGGCGAACGCCTGCTGTGCGGAGAACAGGTTCGGCTCCCGCAGTACGGCCTTGACTCCGGCGAAGCCGGTCACCGCCAGGCCGTCCGCCAGTGGCACCGCACCGCCCTGGGCACCGAGCCGGCGCCAGGCTTCGTCGCGCCGCTCGGCCACCGGCAGTTCGGCGACCGAGTGCACCGGCTCCTGCGCGTCCGGCGCCGTCGTGGGCACTGATCCGCTCATCTCTCTCGCTCTCTCGGGCTGGGGATCGCTTCGGGTGGGCTGCCGGGCTGCCGGCTGTCGGGCTGTCGGGCTGCCGGCGGGTGCGGGCGCCGCGGGGCGACGGCTCATACGCGTACGGGCAGCCGGGCCGCCCCGCGCAGGCTCAGCAGTCCGTTCCACTCGACCTCGCCGTCCAGGCTCAACGCGGGGAATCTGCGCACCAGTTCGCCGATCGCCACCCGCCCTTCGATACGGGCCAGCGCCGCACCGAGGCAGTGGTGCACCCCGCTGCCGAAGGACAGGTGCCGCCGCGCGTTCTCCCGCTCCAGCCGCAGCTCCTCCGCGTCCGGGCCGAAGAAGTCCTCGTCGTGGTTGGCCCCGGCCAGGTTGGCGAGGATGAACGCGCCGGCCGGGATCTCGTAGCCGCCGACGTGGTACGGCTCCAGCGTGATCCGCCGGCTGTTGTGCACCGGGCTGTCGAAGCGCAGCATCTCCTCGACCGCGTTGGCCTCCAACTCCGGCTTGCTGCGGAGCAGTTCGAGCTGGTCGGGGTTGCGCAGCAGCGCGAGGGCGCCGCCGGAGATCAGGTTCACCGTGGTCTCGTGGCCCGCGACGTACAGCATGGTCACCTGGGCGATCAGCTCGTCCCGGCTGAGCACGTCGCCGTCGTCCTCGGCGGAGATCAGGGCGGTGAGCAGGTCGTCGGCCGGATTGCGACGCTTCCAGTCGACCGCGTCGCCGACGAGTTCGCTCAGCTCCGCGTCCGCCGCCTCGACGGCCTGCATCACCTCGGGGTCGGTGGTGGGTTCGACGGAGCGCATCAGGGTGCCGGTGAGCTTGCGCAGCCGGACGTTGTCGGTGGGCGGCATGCCCAGCATCCGGGACACCACGGTGAACGGCAGCGGAAAGGCCAGTTCCTCCACGAGGTCGCAGCCGCCCGCGTCGGCGATGCGCGCCAGTGCCTCGTCGACGAGGGCGCGTATCTGCGGCTCCATCGCGTTGATGGCGCGGTGCGTGAACGCGGCGGAGACCAGCTTGCGCAGCCGGGTGTGTGCGGGCGGGTCCCGGTCCAGCAGGGTCAGCCCTTTCTGGCGCGGCTCGTCGGTGACGCCGGCGTTGGCGTACGCGTCGCGGAACTGGCCGGGCCCGACGTTGCGCTGCTCCACGGACAGCCCGGAGCGCAGCAGCGCCAGTACGTCCTCGTAGCGGGACAACATCCAGAATCCGCCTGGGTGTTCGTGCACCGGTACGCGCCTGCGCACCTCCGCGTAGTGCGGATAGGGGTCGGCCATGAACTCCGGCGTGAACGGGTTGAAGGCGAACGGCTCGCTCTCCGGTACGGCGGTCATCGGTCTCCGATCTCTGCTGCGCGGGCCCCCGCGGGGCGGGGCCGGCCCGCTCGGGCGACTGTGCGGACGATGTGTGCGGCCGCGCCCTCCATGAGGGTTGCGGCGACGGCCTCGACGGTGCGGGCCCGCCAGGGGTGCAGGCCGGTGCCCGCGACGAGCTGGTTGAAGGCGCCCATCGACGGGCCGCAGTACACGAGGTAGTCGGCCCGGTGGCGCTGGTCGCCCGACGTGGCGAGGCGGAAGCCGCGGTCGAAGTAGCCGCGGAGCGCGGCCGTCAGCTCCGCTTTCGGGTCTGCGTCTGCCGCGGTGGATGCCGTGCCGGTCGCCGTGCCGGACGGGGCCGGCGACCGGGACGGCGCTGGCTCGCCGCCCGGATGACCGCCTGGAGGGTCGTCGAGCAGCCGGGAGCGTACGGCGCCGTCGAGTTCGGACAGCTCGGTGTGCCCGCGCCACAGCTCGTGCAGTCTGGCTGCGCGGGCGGGGAACAGCAGCCCGCGGCTGAGATAGCGGGCCTGCACGCCGAGTTCGAACAGCTCGCCCCAGGGCGCGGTGGCGACGTCGAACTCGCGGGCCTGCTGGAGCAGTTCCTTCACGGCGTCGCTGGTGCCGGCTTCGACCGAGCACTGGTTGACCGAGCCCGTCAGCACGAAGTCGGCTCCCATCAGGAACGCCGCCGCGACCGCTTCCGGCGTGCCGAGGCCGCCGGCGCAGCCGACGTGCACCGGGTGTCCCGGAACGGCCGCCGCGTCGCGCAGCCGCAGCACCGCCGGGAGCAGCGTCATCAGGTCCGAAGTGCCGCGCAGCCAGCCGCCGTCGGCCTCGACGCACAAGTCGTCGGCCAGCGGGCGGCCCGCTGCGGCGGCCGCCTCCTCCTGCGTCACCGCGCCGGCTGCGAGAAGCCGCGACACCAGCGGCTGCGGAGGCGGCGCCAGGAACTCGGCGGCCACGTCGGTACGCGGAACCTTCGCCAGTATCCGGCCGCCCTTGAGCCGGAACCGCACCAGCGGCTCGGTCACCGACGGGAAGCCGGACGCCTCGACGAGGCCGACGCCGTGCCGTAGCAGCAGGTCGACCAGCGCGGCCTCGTCCTCCGGCGCCCCGTGCCGGTGCAGCAGGTTGGCGCCGACGGGCGCGGCGTCGCCCAACTCGTCCCGCAGACCGCGCAGTTGACGCTCCACCTCGCCGGGCCCGAGCCCACCGGTGCCGAGGAAGCCGAGCAGCCCGGCCTTCGCCGTGGAGCGCAGCAGCTCCCTGCCGGACACCCCGCCGTACATGGAGCCCACCGCGTAGGCGAGGCGCAGCCCGTAGCGTTCGCGGAAGCCGCGCGCGCCCAGCTCCTCCGCCCGCAGGGTGGACTCCCATGGGGTGGACTCGCCCGCGGCGGACGGCACTTCGGCGGCCGGGGCCGGTACGGGCTCGGGCACCGGGCCGGTAACCGGTACGGGTCCGGGTTCGGGCGGCGCCGGAAGCGGGCCGGCCGCGGACCTGATCCGGTCGACGAGCTTGCTCAACACCCGCCCCGGGCCGAGTTCGTGGAACTCGAAGTCGCCTTCGGCCATCAGCCTGCGCACGGTGTCGGTCCAGCGGACCGGGGAGGCGATCTGCTCCGTCAGCCGCTCCTTGACGGTCCCATCGGTGTAGGGCGCGGCGTCCACGTTGGCGAGCACGGGGATCGCCGGCGGGTTCAGCTCGAACCCGTCGAGGAAGCGGGCGAACTCCTCGGCGGCGCCGCGCATGTAGCGCGAGTGCAGAGGGGCGCTGACGTTGAGGCGCACCGTGCGGGCGCCGGCCGACTCGAACGCCGCACAGGCCGCGTCGATCAGGTCGCGGGGGCCGGAGACCACGAACTGATCCAGGGCGTTGTGGTTGGCCAGGTCCAGGCCGTCGAGCGCGGGGTCGGCGAGGGTGCGGGTGACGGTGTCCTCGTCGACGCCCACCACCGCGGCCATGGTGCCGCCCTCCGCGCGGGCCAGCAGTTCGCCCCGGCGCTGCACCAGCCGCAGCCCGGTCTCGAAGTCGTACGTACCGGCCGCGAACAGCGCCACGTACTCGCCGAGGCTGTGCCCGACCAGCCAGTCGGGCGGCTCGGGATCGCGGGCCGCCCGGTCGAGGTACGACAGCGCGCCCACCACGTACAGCGCGGGCTGGGTGAACTCGGTCCGCACGAGCCGGCGTTCGGGGTCGGTGAGGCACAGCTCCTCGACGGAGTAGCCGAGCACGCGGTCGGCGGCGGCCGTCTCCTCGGGGAAGCGCGCGAACAACTCCCGGCCCATGCCCCGGCGTTGGGAGCCCTGCCCGGGGAATCCGTAGACCTTCATGCCGTGTGCCTTCCTCGGCGTTCCGCGGGCCGCCTGCCGGCGGACCTCGTCGAACAGCTCGGTGTCGGGGGCGAACTGGCTGAGCAGCGGCAGCGAGCGGGAACGCGCCCCGTCCGGCAGCAGGTTGCGTACGAAGTTGTGCAGGCTGCCCGACGGGCCGAGGTCGAGGCAGAGGAAGTCGCCGCGCTCGCGCAGCCCGGCCATGGCGCGCTCGAACTCGATCGGCCGGCGGGCCACGCGCCGGAAGTGCTCCTCGCCGGGCTGGCGCACCAACTCGCCGTCCACGCACGACACCCACGGCAGCCGCGGCGGCGCCAGTTCCACTCCTTCGAAGCCGCCGCGGCACCGCTCCAGCACCCCGTCCATCAGCCGCGAGTGGTAGCCGTACTCGACCGGCAGCCGCAGGTGGAGCACGCCGCGCTCGCGCAGCCCCGCCTCGGCTCTGGCCAGGTCCTCCTCGGCGCCGGCGACGAGGAAGTTGCCGGGGTAGTTGCGGGCGGCGATCTCGCAGCCGCCCAACTCCGGTACGCGTTCGAGCACTTCGAGCCCGTCGAGTACGGCGAGCATGCCGCCGGGCGGGGAGCCGCGCAGGATCTCCGCCTGCCGTACCAGCACGCGCAGACAGTCGCCGGAGTCGAGGGCGCCGGCGACGACGGCGGCCGCGTACTCGCCGAGGCTGGAGCCGAGGACGTAGTCCGGTTCGATGCCCTCCGCCCGCAGCGTCTCCGCCAGAGCGAGTTCGACCATGACGATGCCCGGGTGGGCGATCCGGGTGTCGACGAGGGGATGGTTCTTCGGCTTCGCCGGATCGAGGATCCGCTCCAGCACCGACTCGCCCGACTCGTCGGCGACCACCGCGTCGTAGCGCCGAAGCGCCGTACGGAACACCGCGTTGGCCTCGAAGAGTTCGGCGCCCATGCCGTAGTACTGGGAGCCCTGCCCGGAGAACATGAAGACGGTCGGCAGCTCCTGCGGCCCGCCCTCGTGCACGGGGCTCACCGGTAGCCGTCCCAGAACAGGCCCGCGGGCGCGGTCACTTCGGTGCCCCGGACGACGGTCCGCCGGTTCCGCGCGGGCAGCGGCAGCGGCTCCCGGACCGGGCGGTGGCCGGGCGGCGCGGGGGCGAGCAGCAGATGGGCGTTGGTGCCGCCGTCGGCGAAGCAGTTGAGCGCGGCGACTCGGGCGTCCTCGGGCCACGGGCGGGCCTGCTCCGGGAAGTACAGCGGCGAGGACGCCAGGTCGAAGTGGTCCATCGGCACCTGCCCCGAGCGGAACGGCACCTGCTCGCGGTGGTGCAGCATCAGCACGACCTTGATGAAGGCGGCGACGCCCTCGGCGACCAGCGGATGCCCGATGTTCGGCTTGACGGAGCCGAGTCCCACCGGCTGTTCGGAGCCGTCGCGGTAGACCGCCTGCACCGCCTTCAGTTCGAGGAGGTCGGTGACGGTGGTCCCGGAGCCGTTGGTCTCCACCCAGCCGACGTCCCGCGGAGTGTGGCCGCTGCGCTGCAGAGCGGTCGTCATGACCGCTTTCTGCTCCTCCAGGTTGGGCGTGGCCGGGCCGGCCGTACGGCCGTCGTTGTTGACGGCGAGGCCGCGGAGCACGGCCAGCACCCGGTCGCCGTCGGCCAGCGCGCCGGCCAGCGGTTTGAGGACGACGGCGCCGACGCCCTCGCCGAGCACGATCCCGGAGGCTCTTCCGTCGAAGAGGTGGAACTCCGGCTCCGGGCTGAGCAGTCCGCGCTGTGCGAAGACCTGGTGCGCACGGGCGTCGGCGAGCAGGCTGACCCCGGCGACCACCGCGGCCTCGACATCCCCGGCGCGCAGCGCCTGTGCGGCCAGATCCATCGCCACCAGGGCCGAGGAGCAGGCGGTGTCGAGCACCATGCTGGGGCCGCGGAAGTCGAAGAACTGCGAGACGTTGGCGGCCAGATAGTTCTGGCCGGTCGCCATCACCGGGTTCTTCGCCCGGTCCAGCAGACCGTCGTCCGGTACGCGCGTGGCGCGGCCGCCGACGTACACCCCGACCCTCCGGCCCTTCAGTTCGGCCGGCCGGTATCCGGCGCGGTGGACCGCCTTGTCGACCTCGTCCAGCAGCAGCAGCGCCTGCGGGTCCATGGCGGCGACGTCCGCCTCCGACAGCAGGAACGACTCCGGGTCGAAGCGGAGCACGTCCGGCAGCAGCCCCGCGTGGTAGCCCGCGGCGCTTCCGAAGCGGGACTCCGGCATGGGGCGCAGCGCCGACCGCCCGTCCCGCAGCAACTCCCAGTACTCCTCCGGTGATTCGGCCCCCGGGAAGCGGCAGGACAGGCCGACCACCGCGATCTCACCGCCGTACGGGGCGGGTTCGCGGGCGGCCGCAGCCGCGGAGGGGGCGGCGGACGTTCCGGTGCCGGCGGCCGCACCGGGCGGCGCCGGAGCGCCGAACTCGGCGTCGCCGGGCGCCACTTGGACCGGCGCGGCGTCCCCGGATTCGCTCGGCGCAGCGGCCGCGGACGAGGCCGCACTGTTCGCCGTACCGGACGCCGTACCGCCGAACGCGGCGGCCAGCTCCCGCGGATGCTCCTCGGCGAGGTAGGCGGCGAAGCCGTCGGCGGTCGGATGCTCCAGCAGCGCGGACGGGTCGATCGCCACGTCGAGTTCCTTGCCGAGGCTCTGCACGAGCTGGGTGAGCAGGATCGAATCGATGCCGAAGTCGTGCACCGGAACGTCGCCGGTGAGCCGGGCCCGGTCGAAGTGCAGCTCCTCCGCGAGCCGGTCCAGCAGCCAGCACGCCACCGCTTCGGCAGCGTCCGACGCCTTCGCGGCGGCCGGCTCCGTAGCTGTCGCCGAGGGCGCGGGGGACGCCGGGGACGCCGCGGGCCGTGTGCCCTCCAGGCGGCGGCCGGTCAGCCGCTCGGGAGCCCAGTCGGCGTCGGGGCGCACCACCGCGGGCAGCACCACCGGCGCACCGCCGGCCGCCGCGCCGGTCAGCGCCCGGTCCAGCAGCGCCAGCCCCTGCTCGTCGGAGAGCGCGGCCAGCCCCGACGCCCGGTACGCCGCACTGCGCACCTCGCCCATGCCGCTGTCCCGCCAGCTCGGCCACTGCACGCTCAGCAGCGGCAGCCCGTACGGGCGGGACTCGGCGACCGCGTCCAGATACGCGTTGGCCATGGCGTAGTCGCTCTGCCCGACGGCGAGCCCGGGCACGGCCGCGGCCACCGAGGAGTACAGCACGAAGAAGCCCAGCGGCTCGTTGCGGAAGCACTCGACGAGGGTGTCCAGGCCGCGGATCTTCGGGGCGAGCACCCGCTCCACACCCTCCTGCGGCTTGCGTACGAAAGCGGGGTTGCCGTCGTCGGTGGCGCCTGCGCAGTGGATGACGCCGCCCACCGGGCCGAGGCTCCGCCGGACCCGGGCCAGCTCCCGCGCCGTGCCCACGACGTCGTCCAGCGGTACGGCCAGTACCTCCAACTCCACGCCCTCGTCGGCGAGTTCGGCGAGCGGCCGCAGCTTGCGCCCGAGCGGTCCGTCCGCGGCGATGTGCGCGGCCCACTCGGCGCGCGGCGGAAGCTGCTCGCGGCCGGTGAGGACCAGCTTGCGCACGCCGTGCCGGGCGACGAAGTGGCGGGCCGTCAGCAGGCCAAGGCCGCGGGTGCCGCCGGTCACCCAGAGCACATGGCCGGCCGGGAACCGGAGTTCACGCTCTCCGGACCGCCCGGCGCTCTCGCGCAGCTCCACGCGGTGCCGGACGCCGCCGCGGTAGGCGACCTCGGCGGGCTCGTCGCCGCTTCCCAACTCCTCGGCCACCAGCCGGCACAGCTGCTCGTCCGTGGCCGTGCCGACGTCGACGCTGCGGGACCGGACGTGCCCGTACTCGCTCTGCAGCATGCGGTACAGGCCCGCCCGCGCCGCGCCGCCGCCCGGCCCGGCCTCGGCCCGCTCCTCCCCGGTGTGCCGGGTGAGGAGCAGGGCGGTCAGCCCGCTGCGGCTCGCGTCGACGACGTGCTGCATCCAGCGCAGCCAGGACGGCAGCGCCGAGTGGTCGGGCGGCCAGCCGCCCGTGGCCAGCCCGGCGAGGTCGACGACCGCGTCGAAGCGGTCCCAGCCGGCGCCGCCGGAGGCCGGTTCGGCGCCCAGATCCTCGTCCGTCAGCACCTCGGCGGCCGGCAGTGCGGCGGCCAGCCGTGCGGCCTGCTCCGCGGTCCCGGGAGCGGCGAGGACGGCGGTACGGCGCGGCGGTTCCGGAGCCTGTCCGGGCGGCACGGCGGGCTCGGCGGGCACCAAGTGCCGTACGAGCAGGGTGCCTTCGGCGGACGCCCGACCTGTCCGTGCGCTCTCCAGGGCCGCGAGTTCGGCGTCGGCGGCCGCCAGCCACACCCGCTCGCCCGCGAACGGGTAGCCGGGCAGCGCCACCCGGGCCGGCCGCCGACCCCCGTGCAGCGCGGGCCAGTCGACGAGCCGGCCCGAGGTCCAGGCCGCCGCGCACCCTGCCGGGTCCGCCGCCGCGTACGGCTCGTCTCCGGACGGACGGCGCGGGTCGACGACCCCGCTCCAGCTGTCGGCGGGCACCCCGCCGGCGGCGAACTCCTCCAGCCGGTCCGCCAGTTGGGGAAGCCCGTCGAAGCAGACCGCGAGCCGGTGCGCCATCGCCTCGCGGCCCGTCTGCAGCGTCCACGCGACCTGCCGCGGCTCCGCGGCGGCGCCCTCGGCACGCAGATGTGCCGCGAGACGGCCGGCCTGGAGGGCCAGCCGGCCGGCGTCCCGTGCGGACACCACCGCGAGCTGGGTGCCGGCCGGTGCCGGCGGCCCGGCGGGCGCCTCCGGCTCCGCCAGGTACTCCTGCAGGACGAGGTGTGCGTTGGTGCCGCCGGCGCCGAAGGAACTCACCCCCGCGGTTCGCGGCCGCTCGCCGCCGTCGGGGCCCAACCGGCGCGGCCAGGGCGCCAGTTCGCGCTGCACCTCGAACGGCGTGTCCGCGAAGTCGATGTTCGGATTGAGCCGGTCCGCGTGCAGCGACGGCGCCAGCTGCCCGTGCCGCATCTGCAGCAGCACCTTGGTGACGGCCGCGATCCCGGCCGCCGACTCGGCGTGCCCGATGTTGGACTTGACCGAGCCGACCGGCAGCCGCTCCGGCGGGTCTTCCCCGAACGCCCGCAGCATGCCGGTGACTTCGACCGGGTCGCCGAGCGCGGTGCCGGTCCCGTGCGCCTCCACGTAGTCCAGGTCCGCCGGGCGCAGCCCGGCGCGGTCGAGGGCGGTACGCAGCAGGGAACCCTGTGCGCCCGGGTTGGGCACGTTGAAACCGCGCCCCGTGCCGCCGTGGTTGACCGAACTGCCCTTGACGACGGCGAGGATGCGGTCGCCGTCGGCGCGGGCCGCGTCGAGCCGCTTGAGCAGCACCGCGCCGGAGCCCTCGGCCGGCACGTATCCGGTGCCGCCGTCGCCGAAGCTGCGGCACCGGCCGTCCTCGGACAGGAAGCCGCGCCAGGCCAGTTGGAGGTACTTCGCCGGGTGGCTGGTGATGTTGACCCCGCCGGCGACGGCCACCTCGCAGTCGCCGTTCCGGATCGCCAGGCACGCCTGGTGGATGGTGACCAGCGCGGACGAGCACATGGTGTCCACGGCGACGCTGGGCCCGGTGAAGTCGAAGAAGTACGACACCCGGTTGGCCACCGAGGCGAACGACGAGTGCGGCGGCAGCCCTTCGCCGCGCAGCGCCGGCTGGACGCCGTAGAGCTGGTACTGGCCGTACATCATGCCCACGAACACGCCGGTACGGGCGCCGCGCAGGGATTCGCGGGTGTAGCCGGCGTCCTCCAGCAGATGCCAGGTCGTCTCCAGGAACACCCGCTCCTGGGGGTCGGTGTGCTCCGCCTCGATCTGCGACATACGGAAGAACAGCGGGTCGAACCGGTCGGCGCCGCGGACGAAGCCGCCCCAGCGCCCGTACGTACGGCCGGTCGCCGACTTGTCGGGGTCGTAGAAGAGGTCCTGGTTCCAGCGCTCCGCCGGTACCTCCTGCACGCTGTCCCGGCCGGCGCGCAGATTGCGCCAGAACTCGTCGACGTCGTCGGCCTGCGGATAGCGGCCTGCCACGCCGATGATCGCGATGTCCCCGGCGTCCGAGGCGGCGGGCTCGGGTGTGGGCCCGGGCTCGGGGGCGGTCTCGGCGACGGCTTCGGGTACGGCCTCGGCGGCGCGGGGCTCCGTCGCGGCGAGCGCTTCCGGATGGGCGGTGGCCAGATGGTCCGCCAGCTCACCGGCCGTCACGTACTCGAAGAGCAGGGTCTTCGACAGCGGCCCGAACGTCTCCTCCAGGCGCCGCGTCACGCCCAGCGTGATCAGCGAGTCGACGCCGTAGTGGTCGAACGGTTCGGACGGGGCGATCTCCCCCTCGGGCAGCCCGAGTTCGTCCGCCAGGACGCGCAGTACCAGCCGTTCCGCCTGCTGCCGTACGTCCGGATCGCTGCGCCGCTGCGTGTTCTGCTCTCCGGTCCGCTCGCGGTTCTGCTCGCCGTGCGGACCGTCGTTCCGCTCTCCGCTCCGTTCGCCGTGCGGCCCGTCGTTCAGTGCCGCCAGAATCCGGCCGGGGTCGCCCGGCGCGAGCAGCAGCGCCGGCGCGGTACCGGCCATCGCGCGCTCCAGGGCGTCCAGCGCCGGCTCCGTACGCAGCGGCCGCAGGCCCAACTCGCGGGCTGCGCGCTCCTCTTCGGCGGCGTCGACCCGCATGCCGCCCTCCGCCCAGAGCGGCCAGGCGGCGGAGAGGGTGCGGCCGTGCCGGGTGCCCTGGCGGCGGCGCCGCTCGCGCTGTTCGGCGAACCGGTCGAGGAAGGCGTTGGCGTAGGCGTAGTCGGTCTGCCCGACGCTGCCGAACGCCGCCGCGGCGGAGGAGAAGACCACGAAGTAGTCCAGCGGCTCGTCCCGGGTGGCCTCGTCGAGCAGCACCGTGCCGTGCACCTTGGCGGCCAGTACGGCGTCCGCGTCCGCGCGGTCCTTGGAGTGCAGCAGACCGTCGCGCAGCACACCGGCGGCGTGCAGGACGCCGGCCACCGAGCCGTGCTCGCGGCGGGCGTCTGCGACCAACTCCCGTACCGCAGCGGGGTCTGCGGCATCCGCCACCACGGCACGGGCGCCGATGGCGTCGATACGGGCGCGGGCCTCGGGGCCGGGAGCGGTACGGGACGCGAGCACGATCCCGCCGCCGGTGCCGCCGGCCGCCCGCTGTGCCGCGTGAATGCGCTCGGCCAGCAGCAACCCCAGAGCGCCGGTGCCGCCGGTGATCACATGGGCGCCCGGTCCGGCGAACGCCGTGCCCGCGGCGGCCGGCAGCTCCACACGGCGCCAGCCGCGACTGCTGCGGCCGTGTGCGTCGACCCGGGTCTCCGGGCTTGCGCCGGCGGCGAGTTCGGCGGTCACCGCTCCGGCGAGCGAGCCGTCCGCGACGGCGAGCACCCCGAAGTCGACCGCGGGGTGTTCCCGCCGCACCGAGCGGGCGAAGGCGGCCATCGCCGGGTGGGCGGGCGAGGCGGCCGGGTCGCGGTGCACGTAGAGGTAGCGCAGACCGCCGCGCCGCGCCCGCTGCCATGCCTGCAGGAACGCCAGCGCGGTGTGGAAGCCGTGCTCGACCGCACCGGCGGGCTCGGTGTCCTCGCCGGCCAAGTGCACCACGTGGACGGGCCCGTGGCCGCTGCCGCAGTCGCGTACCGCCGCGTCCGCGTCCAGAGAGGCGCCGGTGCCGGCGTGGCGGACCGTCATCCCGGCAGCGGTCAGCGCGGCGGCCACCGCGGACGCGTGGCCCTCGGAGCCGCCCGTGCCGCCGGGGTGGGCGGGGTCCAACACCAAGGCGGTGCCCGCCGGTTGGCGCTCGTCCCGTACGTCGGGCCGCCAGACCGGTTCGAACGCCGCCACCGTGTGCGCGGCGCCGGCCTCGTCGGCTCCGGGGGCCTCGTCGGCTCCGTGCACCCTGTGGGTCCGGTGGGCCCCGTGGGGCCGGTGGTCCCCGGCGGTACCCGCGGACGTACGCCGGGCGCCGGTCTCCCGGAGCGTGAACCGTTCGACCGCGGCCACCACCGCACCGGAACGGTCCAGCAGCGCCACGTCGAAGCCGAGCGTGCCGGAGGAGACCGACCGCGGAGAGGGGGTGGCGTAGGCGTAGGCGGCGTCGGTCGGTTCGCCGTACAGCCGCACCGCCCCCAGGGCGAACGGCATGTACGGCGGCGGGCCGGCGAGGTCGCCGGCGCCGGGTGCGAGCCTGCCCGCGGTCTGCATGGCGGCGTCGAGCAGGGACGGGTGGAACACGTACCGTCCGGCGTCCGCGACCCGCTCGGCGGGCAGCCGCAGCGTCGCCAGCGCTTCCCGCTCCCCGACGGCGAGTTGGTCGATCACCCGGAAGCTCGGGCCGTAGTCGAAGCCCGCACGGGAGAACACGTCGTAGCAGTCCGGGCCGCTGTGCAGCGCGGTGCAGCGGGAGCGCACGCCCGCCACATCGACCGGGGCGGGGCGGCCTCCGGAGTCATCGGGGTCGCCGAACAGCAGGGTGCCGTGCGCGTGTGCCGGTGCGGTGTCGCCGCCCTCGCTGCGTACCTGGCCGCGTATTTCGCTGCGTACCTCGCTGCGTACCTCGAAGGCGCCCTCGCCCCGGTCCGGGGTGAGCCGTACGAGCAGCCGGCGGCCGGCCGCGTCCGGGAACCGGACCGGAGTGCTCCACACCAGCTCCCGGACTCCGATCACCCGGGAGCCGGAGGCGAGTTCGCCGGCCAGCCGGGCCATCTCCAGACAGGCCACACCCGGCAGCACCAGGCCGCCCCCTACGACGTGGTCGCGCAGGAAGAACTCGTCGCCCGTCAGGGACTTGGCGAAGGCCCGTCCGCCGGCGGCGTCGGCGACCTCCTCGTCGAGCAGCGTCGGATGCGGAAGTGCCCGCCGTGCGGAGGCCGTTGGACGGACCTCCGGCTGCGGCCGCTCGTGCGACTGCTGCTGCGGCTGCGGCTGCGGCTGCCGGAACCAGTGGCGGGTGCGGTCGAAGGGGTAGCCGGGCAGGTGCACCCGGCGCCGGTCCGCGCCCCGGTGCCAGGCGGCCCAGTCGATCTCGGCACCGGCCAGCCAGTCGTCGGCGACGGCGGTCAACTCCGCGGAGGCGGGCGGCACTTCGGTACGGGCGCCCGTACCGCCCGCACCGCCCGCACCGACAGCCGTACGCCGGGAGCCGCCGCCGGCATGCCCGGTGCGCACCGCCGACGGGCGGCCGTCGAGGTGCCGCACCAGTTCGGCGCGGAGTCCGGCGGCGCTGTCCGCGACGACGGCGAGCCGGTGCGCCATGGGCTCGCGGCCCGTCTGCAGCGTGAACGCGAGGTCGGCCGCCGGTAGTTCGTGTGCCGCCAGGTGATCGACGAGCCGCCGGGCGGAGCGGCGCAGCGCCTCGTCGCTGCGTGCGGAGAGCACGAACAGCTGCCGCTGCGCCGCCTCCGGGGACTCCGCGTGCCCGGCGTGCGGTTCGAGAGCGCCGCCGTCGTCCGGCTCCTCCAGCACGACGTGGGCGTTGGCTCCGCCGAACCCGAAGGAGCTGACGCCCGCGCGCCGCGGCAGCACGCCGCCGTCCGCGCCGCGCGGCCTCGGCCACAGCCGCGTCGCGGCGGCGATCTCGAACGGGCCGCCGTCCAGCTCCAGATACGGGTTCTGCTGCTCCAGGTGCACGGTGGCCGGGATGGTGCCGTGCTCAAGCGCGAGCACCGTCTTCAGCAGTCCGGCGATGCCCGCCGCGGCCTCCAGATGACCGATGTTGGTCTTGACCGAGCCGAGGGTGCAGCCGGGCGCCGCGGCCGTGCCCTGCTCGGCGCGCAGCCGCCGGAACGCGGTGCCGAGCCCCGCCGTCTCGATCGGGTCGCCCAGCGCGGTGCCGGTGCCGTGCGTCTCGATGTAGCCGACGGTCTCCAGCGGAACGCCCGCGGCGCGGTACGCCTCCGTCAACAGGTCCGCCTGGGCGTCGGGATTGGGGGCGGTGAGAGAGGTGGTGCGGCCGCCGTGGTTGACCGCCGCCGCGCGGATCACCGCGTGCACCGCGTCGCCGTCGCGGCGGGCCCGGCCCTCCGGCTTGAGCAGCACCACGCCGACGCCCTCGCCCCGCGCGTAGCCGTCGGCCCGGCTGTCGAACGCCTTGCAGCGGCCGTCGTGGCTGAGCATCTCGCCCTGCGCCAGCACCTCGTAGACCGCGGGCGACAGGATGAGGTTGACCCCTCCTGCGAGGGCCAGGTCGCAGGTGCCGTCCCGGAGCGCCGCGTACGCCTGGTGTACGGCGACGAGCGAGCCGGAGCACGCGGTGTCGACGGCGACGCTGGGGCCGCGCAGATCCAGCAGATAGGAGACGCGGTTGGGCACCACCGACAGCGCCGCCCCGGTCGCGGTGTGCGCCTGGGGGCCGACGCCGGCGTCCCGCTGGGCCTGGAGGTAGTCGGCGCCGGCGACGCCGACGAACACGCCGACGCGCTTCCCGGCCAGCTCGGACGGGCGGTAGCCGGCGTCCTCGACGGCCGACCAGGCGGCCTCCAGCAGCAGCCGCTGCTGCGGGTCCATCAGCTCCGCTTCGCGGGGCGAGATGCCGAAGAACGCGGCGTCGAAGCAGTCGACGTCCGAAATGAAGCCGCCCCAGCGGGAGTTGGGCCGGTCCCGCCAGTCCCAGCGGTCCGCGGGGACTTCCCCGATCAGGTCGTCCCCGGCGGCCAAGTGGTCCCAGAACTCGGCGAGATCGGACGAGCCCGGCATACGTCCCGCCATGCCGACGATCGCGACGCCGCCGTCCCGCGGCCCCGGCCGCCCATCGGCGGGGTGGCCGGCCGGCCCGCCCGGAGCGGTGGTCGCGGCGGCGCCGGTGCCCGTCGTTTCGGCCGGGGCACCGGGAGGCCCGAAGTGGGCCGCCAGTTCGGCGGGTCGGCTCTCCCACAGGTGCTCGGCCAGGGACGCCAGCGTGCCCCGGCGGTAGAACAGCGTGGGGTGTACCTCGATGCCGTAGGCCGTACGCAGCTCCGCCGCGAGCGCGGTGAAGCTCACCGAGTTCATGCCCGCCTCGCCGAGCGGCGTGTGCCTACCGATCTCAGCGGGATCGTCGCCGGTCAACCGGCCGACCATCGTGGCGAGTTCGGCGATCAGCGCGTCGGCCGGGGCCGCGCCGCGGCCGGCGAGCGGGGCGGCAGCCGCCGCGCCTTCGCCGCCGGACGCACCGAAACGGGCGCGCAGTTCGGGCAGCGGCAGGGCCGCCAGCGTCGCCCGGTCGACCTTCTCGTTCAGCGTGTACGGCAGCCGGTCCACGCGGATCAGCGCGTCCGGGACCATGTGCGCGGGCAGCCATGCGTCCAGCTGTTCCCGGGTCGGCTCGGGGGCGTCGTCGGCCAGTACGTAGCAGGCCAGCAGCGTGCCGTCGCCGCCGTCCGTGCCGTGTGCGACGGCGACCGCGTCCCGGACGCCGTCCAGGCGGCGCAGCGTCGCCTCGATCTCCTCCGGTTCCAGCCGGAACCCGCGCACCTTGACCTGGGAGTCGATCCGGCCCAGATATTCGATCCGGCCGTCGCCGATCCGCCGGACGAGGTCGCCGGTGCGGTACATACGCGCGTCCGGGGCGGCGGAGAACGGGTCGGGCAGAAAGCGTTCGGCGGTCAGCTCGGGGCGGCCCAGATAGCCGTCGGCGACCCCGTGCCCGCCGATGTACAGCTCGCCGGCCGCCCCGGTGGGCGCCGGCCGGCGGCTCGAATCCAGCACGTACAGCGCGGTGTTGGCGACGGGCCCGCCGATGGTGACCCGCTCGCCGGGGCTCAGCCGACTCACCGCGGACCAGATGGTGGTCTCGGTCGGGCCGTAGAGGTTCCACACCTCGCGGTTACCGGCGAGCAGCGCCTCCGCGGTGTCGGCGGCCAGCGCCTCGCCGCCGCAGAGCACGCGCAGCCCGGGGTCGCCCCGCCAGCCGGCGGCCAGCAGCATCCGCCAGGTGGCGGGAGTCGCCTGCATCACCGTGGCCGTGCCGCGCTCCACGGCCTCCCTCAACCGCAGCCCGTCCCGGGCGACTTCGGTGGGCAGCACCTCCACCGTGCCGCCGTTGACCAGCGGGAGGTACAGCTCCAGGCCGGATATGTCGAAGCAGACGGTGGTCAGCGCGAGGAGGGTGTCCTCAGGCCCGAAGCCGGGTTCGCGCGACATCGACAGCAGCAGGTTGGTGAGCGCGCGGTGCGGGACTTGAACGCCCTTCGGCCTGCCGGTGGAGCCGGAGGTGTAGAGCACGTACGCCGCGTCGGACGGGGTCGCGGGCCCGGGGGACGGCTGCGCCGGCGCTTCCCGGTCCGTGCCCGCCTCGGCCCCGGAGGTCCCGTCGCCCTCGCCGTCCACGAACAGCCGCGGCACCGCGCCGCCGCAGCGCGCCTCGACGGCGGAGTGGGTGAGCAGCAGATGCAGCCCGGCGTCCTCCGCCATGTACGCGAGCCGCTGCTCCGGGTACGCCGCGTCGAGCGGCACGTAGACGCCGCCGGCGGCCTGCACGGCGAGCAGCGCCACCGGCAGTCCGGCGTCGCGCGGGAGCAGGATGCCGACGGTGCGGCCGCGGCCGACGCCGGCCGCGGTGAGCCGGGCCGCGAGCGCTGCGGCCCGCTCGGTCAACTCCCGGTACGTCAGCGCCGTTTCGCCGCAGCGGACGGCGACGGCCGCAGGCCGCGCCTCCGCCTGACGCCGCACCAGGTCCCACACGAGCGCGTCGGCTGACCGGTCCGGGTGCGGGTCGTGCGGCGGTACGGGGGCGAGCTGTGCCCGCTCCTCGCCGGTGAGGAGTTCGAGGTCGCCGACCGCGGTGCCGGGTGCGCCGACCGCGGACCGCAGCAGCGTGACGAAGTGCCGGCCCAGCCGCTCGACGGTGCCGGCGTCGAAGAGGTCGGTGTTGTATTTGAGCGTGTAGCGGCAGCCTCCGGGGGCGTCGATCAGATCCAGGACCAGGTCGAACTCGCCCTCCTGGTGCACGCCTTCGACGCGGTCTTGCACCACTCCGCCGGTGCTCAGATCGCGCGTCCAGTTGTGGAAGTAGAACGCGACGTCGAACAGCCGGCTCACGGAACCGGGCCGTTCCCGGTTCAGCTCCTCGACGAGGTTGATCAGCGGGTAGCCGCCGTGCTCCAGCGCGCCCAGCACGGTGCGGTGTGTGCGGCGTACGAGGCCGGCGAACTCCTCGTCGCCGTCGACGCGTTCGGCCAGCACCACCATGTTCATGAAGTAGCCGAGTACGTCGTCGTAGCCGGTCGCGGGCCGGTTCGCGGTCGGGGTGCCGACGGCGACGTCGGCCTGGTCGCTGTAGCGGTGCAGCAGCGCGAAGTAGGCGGCGAGCAGCACGCTGGACAGCGAGGTCCGCTCGTCGGCGGCCAGAGCGCGGGCCCGCTCGGTCACGTCCGCCGGGACGCGTCCCTCCACGGCGGCGCCGCGGAACGTGGGCACCGGCGGGCGCGGCCGGTCCAGCGGCAGGGACAGCTCGGTACGCCGGCCGCGCAGCCGCTCCGTCCAGTACGTCCGCAGCCGCTCGCCCTTGGGTCCGTCCAGCAGTTCGCGCTGCCAGGCCGTGAAGTCGGCGAAGCTGCGGGCGGGCCGGTCCTCCGGCAGCGGCCGCCCCTCGCGCAGTGCGCGGTAGCCGCGGTCGACGTCCTGGAGCAGCAGCGGAATAGACACCCCGTCGAGCACGATGTGGTGCACGGTCAGCAGCAGCGCCTGCCGGCCGTCGCCGAGGGTGTAGAGCGTCGCGCGCAGCAGCGGCCCCTCGGCCAGGTCGAAGGGCTGCCGCATGTCGGAGCGCAGCCGCTCGCGCAGCTCCCCGTCCGCGGCGGTGTTCAAGAAGACCTGCTGGAACGGTAGTTCAGGCTCCGCCGCGATCCGGACGAGCGGCCCGTCGCCGTCGTCCCGTACGGTCGCGCGCAGTTCCTCGTGCCGGTCGAGCAGGTCCTGCAGGACGATGCGCAGGGTCAGTACGTCGACCTCGGGGTCGAGCCAGAAGGCGAGCGGCAGGTTGTAGGCGTGGTTTCCGGGCGCGATCTGCTCGATCACCCACAGCGCCCGCTGCCCCTCGGTCAGCGGGTGCGTGAAGAGGCCGGAGTTCTCGCGGGGGCGCAGCACGCGCGCCGCGGCCTCGGCGACCGCGGAAGGGGGTGCCGCCGGTGCCGAGGCCGGAGCTGGTTCCGGTTCCGGTTCCGGCTCCGGCTCCGAAGTGGCCGGCGGCGAGGCCGAGTCAGACGACTCTCCGGGAACGTGAGCCGGCTCGGACACGGCA
>Ga0164243_10004076_pt1 | contig 23070 bp, 20 predicted proteins | sample OricompcompostOP_FD_108781 | JGI IMG/M metagenome (GOLD analysis project Ga0164243, IMG submission 108781) | Organic Plus compost microbial communities from Emeryville, California, USA - Original compost - Organic plus compost (OP) | ecosystem: Engineered > Solid waste > Mixed feedstock >...
CGCCGGGATGACGAAGATGGCCGAAGCCTCCGAGGCTCAGGCAAGTCCCGCCAGTGCCGAAATGGCCATGTCTGCGATGAGGCCAAGGAACAGGGCCCAGCCGACATCGCGGTTGGAACGGAAGCGGCGAAGACAGTTGGCGGGATCATCGATGTCGAGGCTCGCAACCTGCCAGGCGAGCTGCACGCCGACGAGAGCCAGCGCCGTATAGAAGATCAGGTGCGCGCCAGCGAGAAAAGCGGCAGCTGCCCAAAGCACGAGAGCCCCGGCGTAGAAGGCGGCAATCCAGTTCTGGCTCGCATCGCCGAACCGCAGGGCCGTCGACTTCAGGCCGAGGATACTGTCGTCCTCCTTGTCCTGATGGGCGTAGATCGTGTCGTATCCGATCGTCCAGAGGACGCATCCAGCGTAAAGCACGATCGGCGCCGCGCTGAGCTGGCCGAAAACAGCGGCCCATCCGACCAGAGCGCCCCACTTGAATGTCAGTCCCAGCACCACCTGCGGCCAGAAGGTGAACCGCTTGGCAAAGGGGTAGATGGCCACAAGCCCCAGCGAGGCGATGCCAAGCCAGATCGTGAACGCGTTGAACTGGACGAGGACCGCGAGACCGACGAGCGACAGTGCGACACCGAAGAGCAGCGCCTGGGTGACGCTCACCTGGCCCGAGGGAATCGGACGTCCCCTAGTGCGGGCGACCCTGCCGTCGAAATCGCGATCGACGATGTCGTTCCAGGTGCAGCCTGCCCCGCGCATCACGAAGGCGCCGATCAGGAACAGCAGCACGTACCAGAGGTTGGGATAGGGCCGCCCGCGAGAGAGCTCGGCGAGCGCCAGCGACCACCAGCACGGAAACAACAGCAGCCACGACCCGATCGGACGGTCGAAGCGGCCGAGCTTCAAGTAAGGCTGCAGCGCCACCGGCGCATACCTGTCAACCCAATTGTCGGGCGGGGCATCTGCAATGACGTTTGGCGTGTCGGTCGTCGAGTTCATCCGTCGCAACTTGGCAGGAGTTCTGGATCGGTCAATCAGCGTGCCAGGGGAGTGTCAACAGAATCCGACACTCTCGAGGTCACGCGCAGGATAGATTTCGGAGTGAGCGGGCTACAAAGTGTTCTGGTCGTGCGCTATCAGGCATCATGGCCGTTCACGATTTCACCGCCCAGCGTCTCTTTGTCGAAGCCGGGCTCCGCGCAGGCGTGGAGGTCCCCTGCACCGCCGAGCAGGCGAACTATCTGCGCAACGTCTTGCGCCTGGGGGCAGGCGCCGAGATACTGATCTTCAACGGCCGGGATGGCGAGTGGCGGGCGCAGCTTGCGGTCGAAGGCAAACGGAGCTGCACCCTTCGGCCGCTGGAACAGGTGCGCGAGCAGGAGGCCGGCCCGGACATCCATTACCTCTTCGCGCCGCTGAAGCGCGCGCGGCTCGACTACATGGTCCAGAAGGCGACGGAGCTTGGAGTCGCCGCGCTGCGGCCGGTCCTGACACGCCACACAGTGGCCGAGCGCGTCAACCTCGGAAGGATGCGCAGCAATGTCATCGAGGCGGCGGAACAGTGCGGCATCCTGCGGATTCCGGAAATCGCCGAGCCGGAGAAGCTCGATCGGGTGCTCGCCCGATGGAACGGTGATCGTCCGCTCGTCTTCTGCAACGAGCGCGCCCCCATCCAGAGCCCGATCGAGGCTCTGGGAGCGCTACGCCCGGGCCCCATCGGCGTGCTCATCGGCCCGGAGGGCGGGTTCTCGGCGGAGGAGCGTGAGCAACTCATCGCATTGCCGTTCGTCGTCCAGGTCTCGCTCGGACCCCGGATCATGCGCGCCGACACCGCGGCAGTCGCCATACTGGCGTTGGTCAACGCGGTTCTGGGCGACTGGCGAGGTTGACCCGAACGGGCACCTCAGGGCTCCCTGTTGGCACTCCCCTCCTGCAAGGAGCACTTGTGCTCGACCCCGAGGGCGGCGATAAAGCAGCATTTCTGGAATCCCGAACTTTCGAACTAGAGCAGAGGTCTTCATGTCGACCCGCCAGGATGGAGCACCCAGCCCGACCGTTCGCTCCCGAGATGATCTCGTGGAGTGGATCGCGGAAGGCTCCAAGTCGAAGGACAAGTGGCGGATCGGGACCGAGCACGAGAAGTTCGTCTTCTACACCGATACGCTGGGGCCGGTGCCATACGAGGGGCCGCGCGGCATTCGCGCGCTCATGGAGGCGCTGATCGATCGTTACGGGTGGGAGCCGATCATGGAGGGCGAGAACATCATTGCCCTCAAGCGGCCCAAGGGCGAAGGCGCCGAGACGATCTCGCTCGAGCCGGGTGGGCAATTCGAGCTTTCCGGTGCCCCCGTCGCAACGCTGCACGAGACCTGTGCCGAGGCGCATACGCACCTGGAGCAGGTTTCCGAGGTCGGCAAGCAGCTCGGGCTGGGATTCCTGGGCCTTGGCTTCTCGCCCAAGTGGACGCTCGAGGAAACGCCGAGAATGCCGAAACAGCGCTACGCGGTGATGACGCGCTACATGCCGACCGTGGGGCGGCACGGCCTCGACATGATGTACCGGACCTGCACCATCCAGGTGAACCTCGACTTCGGCGACGAGGCGGACATGGTGAAGAAGTTCCGCGTCTCGCTCGCGCTGCAGCCCATTGCGACCGCCTTGTTCGCCGCTTCACCGTTTAAAGAGGGAAAGCCCAACGGCTTCAAGTCGCTGCGGTCGGAGGTGTGGCGCGACACGGACCCCAACCGTACGGGCATGCTGCCCTTCGTGTTCGAGCCCGGCATGGGATTTGAACGCTACACGGACTATGCCCTCGGCGTTCCGATGTACTTCGTCTACCGGGACGGCCGCTACATCGACGTGGCGGGCGCCTCGTTCAAGGACTTTATGGAGGGTCGCTTACCCCAGCTCCCGGGCGAGCGGCCGACCCTCGATGACTGGTCGGATCATCTGACGACGCTCTTCCCGGAAGTCCGCATGAAGCGCTTCCTGGAAACGCGTGGTGCGGACGGTGGCCGCTGGCGGCGGATTTGTGCGTTGCCCGCCTTCTGGGTCGGGTTGCTCTATGACGAGACGGCGCTCGATGCGGCCTGGGACCTCGTCAAGACCTGGACGGCGGAGGAGCGGCAGCAGTTGCGGGATACGGTGCCTGTGGAAGCCCTCGCGACGAAGTTCCGGAGCGGAACCGTGCAAGACATTGCCATCGAGGCTGTCGCGATCGCGCGCACGGGGCTCAAGAATCGCAACCGGCTCAACTCCAAGCAGCAGGATGAGACCATCCATCTAGCTTTCGTAGAGGAAACCGCGGCGAGCGGTCGCACGCCCGCCGACGATCTGCTCGCGCGCTATCATGGGCCGTGGCAGCAGGACATCAACCACGTCTTCACCGATCATGCCTTTTGAGCATTCGCCCCTGGAGGGGAGACGGTTCAGACTGTATTCATCGCATTCGAGCTTAAGTCGCCTGCACTCAAGGCAGGAGGTGCATAGGTGTATCGCAAGCTCCTCATACTGGCGCTGCTGTCAGGTGGTTTGCTGGGTTTACCCTCGCTGGCCGCCGAGATGAAGCTCGCCCAAGGGGGCTCGTGTACGGCATCCTGCCGTGCGCAATACAACCAGTGCCGTATCTCTACGAAAGGCTCCCCCTCGTGCGATGCCCAGTTCGCCGCCTGCATGAGACGGTGCATCGCCACGCGCAATCGGTGAGTGGAAGGCGCTCCGGGTGTTGAGCTCGGAGAGCCCGCGCGTCCTGCCCCATCACCGCAATTCCCGCGAAGCTAGGGACGTTTAGATCACGCTTCAGAGTGGATCAGTAGCGATATAGCCACCCAGTTCCCCCAGATGACTAACTCGTCGCCGGGTCCCGCACCACAATCACGCACATGCGCCGCGGACCGTGCGCACCCATAACGAGCCGTCCACCGATGTCGCCTGTGCGAGATGGCCCGGATATGAGGTTCACGGTGCGCGGCATGGACTGAGGCCCGAAGCGTTGCCGGATCACGTCCCAGGCATCTTCATAGGCCGGTACGAGATTGCGCTGCTCGACGACGACGATGTGCGTCTCCGGCAGATAGTTGAGCGTGACCGGATTGTCCGGCCCCGAGGCCATCACCAGGGTGCCTGTTTCCGCAACGGCTGCTGCGGCTTGCGTGAGCCCGACCTCGTCGGATGGCTGCGCGCGGCCAAGCAGCATTTCGAGGTGCGGCTCCGATCCCCACGGAAGCTGGGTCAGCGTCGGATCGCCGCCGACACGAATGCGGGCGCCGAGGTTGTTCGACCGCAGGTAATTGGCGATCGCTGACGGGATCTCCTGCTTCGAATCCAGCTCGAGAACGGTGGCGGATTCGCGCTCGAGAAAGCCGCGGAAAAGGGCCAGCAGCTCGCCGGGCGTTCGGTTCGTGACACGCGCCGGGATGAGATGGCGGGCTTTGGCGGCAATACGATTTTGCACGATGGCCTGCCGCTCGGCATCGTTTGCCTTTGCACCGAGACCCGCGCGGATTTTGGACAAGATGAGGTCGCGGCTCGTCATCTCGGCGCTCCCGCCTTGTGCTCCGCCCAGAGCTGCTGGAATGTCCGGCCCTGCGGCGCCGGGAAGTCACGATGGCGCGTCCAGCCGCCTGCAAATGGGAGCGAGCGGAAAGCGCCGCGGCGCCGGCCCAGACCACCGAGAACGGCCGCAACGAGCCGCATGGTGGTGTGGTAGAGCCTCGGTCGCTTGGCTAACCAAGCCCAGGCCTTGAGGCCAAGGCGGTAGCGCGCCGAGGGGCCGCCCAGCTCGAACTCTGCCTCGCGGTGGTGCCGCATGAGCTTCGTCAGCGGGATCTTCATCGGGCAGACCTCTTCGCATCGCCCGCAGAACGTCGATGCGTTGGGCAGGTCGGCGGCATCGCGCACACCGATGAGCGAAGGCGTCAGCACGGAGCCGATCGGACCTGGATAGACCCAGCCGTAGGCATGCCCTCCGATGGCGCCGTAAACCGGGCAATGGTTCATGCAGGCGCCGCACCGGATGCAGCGCAGAACCTCGCGGAAAGCGGTGCCCAGCATTTCCGAGCGGCCATTGTCGAGAATCACGACGTGATAGGCCTCCGGACCATCCGGATCTTCCGGCCGCCGGGGGCCGGTGGAGAAGGTCGTGTAGGTCGAGAACTCCTGCCCTGTTGCCGAGCGCGCCAACAGGCGCAAGATGCTGCTCACGTCCTCACGCGTCGGCACGATCTTCTCGATCGATGCGAGCGCGATGTGCACGCGCGCGAGCGATTGCGTCAGGTCGCCGTTCCCCTCGTTCGTGACGATCACCGATGATCCCGTCTCGGCGATGAGGAAGTTGGCACCGGTGATGCCGACGTCGGCGGCCACGAACTTCTCCCGCAGCACCTGCCGCGCCTCGCCCACGAGCTGGGCCGGGTCGGTCAGGACACGGTCCTTCGGCAGCTTCGTATGCAGGCGGCGGAAGTCGGCCTCGACCTGATCCTGCGTCAGGTGGATGGCCGGCGCGATGATGTGGCTCGGCGTCTCGCCCCGGATCTGCACGAGGTACTCGCCGAGATCGGTCTCGACCACCTCCATGCCGGCCGACTGGAGCTCGTCATTGAGGCCGATCTCCTCGGAGATCATGGACTTGCCCTTGGTGACGATCTTGGCATTCACCTCGCGGCAGATGCGGAGAATGATGTCGCGGGCCTCGGCAGCGGTCGCCGCCCAGTGCACTTTCGCTCCGGCTGCGGTTGCGTTCCGCTCGTACTCCTCCAGGTAGAGATCGAGATGCGCGAGCGTGTGATCCTTGATGTCACGCCCGATGTCGCGCAGATCCTCGAACTCGGGCAGCCGTGCGCGGGCCGCTGCGCGGTTGGCGACGAGCCCCGTCGGCAGGCCGGCGAGCGCGCGCTGGAGCTGCGCATCGGAGAGCGCGACGCGCGCATTCTGCTTGAAGGATTGCGTGGTCGGTTGCATCGGGCGATCCTGTACGTCGGCTGCCGCGCTCTAGCTACTTGGTTCCGGCGATCGGCGGGTCCGACGTTTCTCCGGCCAGCACCTCCGCCACATGCCGCACTGCAATGTTGCGGCCCTCGCGCTTCAATTTTCCGGCAATGTTCATGAGGCAGCCGAGATCGCCTGCGAGGAGCAGATCGGGCTCCACCGCTGCGGTGTTGGCCGTCTTCTTCTCGACGATGGCGTTGGAAATGTCGGGGTACTTGACGGCGAACGTGCCGCCGAAGCCGCAGCAGACCTCCGCATCGGCCATTTCGCTGAGCTGCAAGCCTTTTACCGAGGAAAGCAGGCGGCGTGGCTGATCCTTGATGCCAAGCTCGCGCAGGCCCGAGCAGCTGTCGTGATAGGTTGCACGACCCTGAAACGTGGCGTCGACGGCGTCCATGCCACGCACGTCGACGAGAAAGGACACGAGCTCGTAGACCCGCTCGGCAAATTCTTTCGCCCTGCCGACCCACTCAGCGTCATTGGCCAGCAGTCTCGGGTAATGGAGCTTCAGCATTCCGGCACAGGAGCCGGAGGGCGCGACGACATAGTCGAACCCGGCGAACGCAGCGATCGTCTGACGAGCCAGCTCCGCGGCATCCGCCTTGTCGCCCGAGTTGTAGGCCGGTTGCCCGCAGCACGTCTGCGCCAGAGGCACCTCGACGGAACATCCCGCCTGCTCCAGCAGCTTCACTGCGGCAAACCCGACGGAGGGGCGCATGAGGTCGACCAGGCAAGTGACGAAGAGGCCAACACGAGGCGCGCCGGGCAGTATGCTGCTCATGAAGAATGACGCTTTCAGCTTCAACCGAGATGCGCGGTGCAGATCCCGTGATCTGCACCGCATGGGCTCGGGTTCGCTTGTACCCGCGCCGAGACCCCGCGCCAAGCCAATCCGACCGGCAGAGCAGGAAAAGACTAGTCCGAAAACTTCTTGAGGTAGGCGATGACGTCCTCGCGATCGTCGTCGTCCTTGAGGCCAGCGAACGCCATCTTGTTCTTCGGTATGAACTTCCTGGGGTTCTCGAGGTACTTCGAAAGGTTTTCTTCGTTCCACACCAGACCTTTTTCGCCTGCCTCCTTCATGGCGGCGGAGTAGTTGAAGCCCTCGATGGTTGCGGCCTGTCGTCCAACGATGCCGTTGAGCTGCGGCCCGACGGCATTCTTGGCGCTATCGCCGACCTGATGGCAGGCACGGCATTTCCTGAAAACCTGCTCTCCGTTTTCTGCGTCATCCGCGACAGCCGGACTCACCAGAGCGGCCAAGAAAAGCAGTCCCACCAATGTTTTTGCGTTCATTTTCAGTTCCCCTCCGATCAGTCAGCCCCGATGATAGCACTGTGAACCTGTACATTCGGCAACGCTGCCGCAAAAGATGCAGGTTGCGTGACTCATGGCGCAGATGACACTCGATCGCAACGCGACGTGGTTGCCCAGGCGGCCGGGACCGTGCGAAAACGGCCTACTGATGGCAGAGATCGCAAAAGTGCTGCCAGAACAGACTCGAGGCGAACATGTCGTCCATACTGCTGCCGGAGCCCAATCCGGACATCCTGGCCCGCCGCGACGCGATCATTGCCGACCTCAAGGCGCTGGTCGGCGCCGATAGTGTCGTCAGCGACGAGGACGGCCGTCGCGCGTTCGAGACCGACGGACTGACGGCCTATCGCAAAATGCCCCTCGCCGTCGTGCTGCCTCAATCGACCGAGGAGGTCAGCGCGGTCCTGCGCTATTGTCACCAGAACGGCGTCAAGGTGGTGGCACGCGGGGCCGGCACGTCGCTGTGTGGCGGCGCATTGCCGGCGGAGGATGCCGTCGTCGTCGGCGTATCGAAGATGAACCGGGTGCTCGACGTCGATTATGCCAGCCGCACGGCGGTCGTGCAGACCGGGATCACCAATCTCGCGATTTCGGGCGCGGTGGGCAAGGATGGCTTCTTCTACGCGCCAGATCCTTCGAGCCAGCTCGCCTGCACCTTGGCGGGTAATCTCGCCATGAACTCGGGCGGCGCCCACTGCCTCAAGTACGGCGTCACTACGAACAATGTGCTCGGCGTCAAGATGGTGCTGATGAACGGCGAGATCGTCGAGATCGGCGGGCAGCACCTCGATGCGCCCGGCTACGATCTGCTCGGCTTCATCATCGGCTCCGAAGGCCAGTTCGGCATCACCACCGAGGCAACGGTGCGCATCTTGCGGGCGGCGGAGCATGCCCGGCCCATGCTGCTCGGGTTTGCATCGACGGAGGACGCCGGCGCCTGCGTCTCCGCCATCATCGGTTCAGGGATCATTCCGGTCGCCATCGAGTACATGGACAAGCCGGCCATCGAGGTTTGCGAGGCATTCGCCAAGGCCGGCTATCCGCTCGACGTCGAGGCTTTGTTGATCGTCGAGGTCGAAGGCTCCGAGACGGAAATCGACGACCTGCTCGCTCGCCTCGTGAAGATTGCCGAGCCCTTCAAGCCGAAGTCGATGAAGGTGAGCAGCAGTCCTGCGGAAAGCGCCAAGATCTGGAGAGGCCGCAAATCGGCGTTCGGCGCCATCGGCCGCATTTCCGAGTACTATTGCATGGACGGGACGATTCCGTTGAAGCAGCTTCCCCGCGTGCTGACGCGGATCTCCGAAATCTGCGGCAGTCACGGCCTGAGGGTTGCGAACATCTTCCACGCGGGCGACGGCAATCTGCATCCGCTCATCCTCTACAATGCGAACGACCCGAGAGAGGTGGAGAAGGCGGAGCTGGCCGGTGCCGACATCCTCAAGCTTTGCGTCGAGGTCGGCGGATGCCTGACGGGCGAGCACGGCGTCGGCGTCGAGAAGCGCGAGCTGATGCGGCATCAGTTCAGCGAGACGGACCTCCTCGTGCAGATGCGCATCAAGTCCGTGTTCGATCCGGACTGGCTGCTCAACCCGGCGAAGGTTTTTCCGCTTGCCGAGCGGGAGATGTTGGAAAACGCGGCGTGAGGAGCTAGTGAGCCGTGGCCACGGTCAGACCTGCCGCCGAGTGGGAGCTGTCGAATCTCATTCTCGCCGCTGCCGAGCGGGGCAAGCCCGTCGAGATCATGGGCGCTGGGACCAAGCGCGGCGTCGGCCGCCCGGTGCAGGCGGCTGTGACCATCTCAACAGCCGGTCTGCGCGGTGTCACGCTTTACGAGCCGACCGAGCTGGTGATGTCGGCGCGGGCCGGCACGCTGGTGTCCGACATAGAGTCACAGCTTGCCGAAAAGGGGCAGATGCTGCCGTTCGAGCCCATCGATCTCGGACCCGCGCTCGGCGGACAGGCCGGACGGGGCACGATCGGAGCGGTGTTTGCGACCAATCTCTCGGGTGCGCGTCGGGTGGCGACCGGCTCGGCACGAGACCATCTGCTCGGTGTTCACGCCATCAACGGTCGCGGCGAGGCGTTCAAGTCGGGCGGACGGGTGTTGAAGAATGTCACCGGATATGACGTCGCCCGCGGGGTGGCCGGGAGCTGGGGCACGCTCGCTGTTCTGACCGAGGTGACGTTCAAGGTTGTCCCGAGGCCGGAACGGACGGCAACTGTCGCGCTGTTCGGATTGACCGATGATCTCGCCACCGAGGTCATGTGCCAGGCCATGGGCACGCCTTACGAGGTGAGCGGTGCCGTGCATCTGCCGCAGCCGATGGCGCAACGCCTCCTGACGCCCGAATTCCGCGAGCCCGGCAAGGCCGTGACGGCACTCAGGATCGAAAACCTTGCGAGCTTCGTCGCGTACCGCTGCGACAAGCTGCGTGAAAATCTGGCGCCTTATGGCAAGGCGGAGGTGCTGGGTGACGAGGTGTCGCGCGCGTTCTGGGGAGAGCTGCGCCGGCTTTCGGTTCTGCAGCAGGATTCAAGGCCGCTTTGGCGTATCTCGACGAAGCCGACCAATGGCTACAGGGTCGTCGAGGCGATCAGACGTTACATGCCGGTCGATGCGTTCTATGATTGGTCGGGCGGGCTGATCTGGCTCGAGTTGCCCGAGGCGGCGGATGCAGGCGCCTCAGATATTCGCCGGGTCATCGCCCAATTCGGCGGCCATGCAACATTGATGCGCGCCGAGCCGGCGGTCCGCTCTGCGATCGACGTCTTCCAGCCGCTCGAGCCCGGCGTCGAGCGGTTGACCCGCGGCATCAAGTCGGCGTTCGACCCTGCAGGCATTCTCAATCCGGGCCGGATGTACGCCGCGATCTGAACTCATTCCGCCAAAGGCGGGCAGAAAGACCATGCAGACGAATTTCACGGCCGAGCAGCTCGAAGATCCACGCATAGAGGAGATCGATCGCATCGTGCGGCGCTGCGTGCACTGTGGCCTGTGCACCGCCGTCTGCCCGACCTACGTGCTGCTCGGGGATGAGCGCGACTCGCCGCGCGGCCGCATCTACATGATGAAGGACATGTTCGAGCGCGGGGTGCCGGCGAGCCCCGAGGTCCAGCAGCACGTCGACCGCTGCCTCTCGTGCCTTTCCTGCATGACGACCTGCCCCGGCGGGGTCGACTACATGCATCTTGTCGACCACGCCCGCGCGCATATCGAGAACACCGGCCAGCGCTCGCTCAAGCAGCGGCTGATGCGAAAGCTGCTGGCGGAGGTGGTGCCTTATCCCGACCGGTTCCGTGCCGTCCTCCGGCTGGCGCCACTGGGCCTGCCGCTGCGTGGTCTCATGCGACGGCTCGGTCTGAAGGAGCTGGTGGCCATGCTGGACCTGGCGCCGAGCCGGTCGCTTCGCTCGCCCAAGTACAGCGGCCCCGGCACGGCCGTGACGAAGGCAGAGCGCAAGGGGCGCGTGATCATGCTGGCGGGCTGCGCTCAACAGGTGCTGCGGCCCGAGATCAACGACGCCACCATCCGCCTGCTCGCCCGCCGCGGCGTCGACGTGGAGGTCGCCCCAGGCGCGGGCTGCTGCGGTGCGCTGGTGCATCACATGGGTCGCGAGGCCGAGGCGGTCGAGTTCGCCAAGCGGAATGTCGACGCCTGGTGGAAGGTGATGAGCCGCGATCGGATCGATGCGCTGATCATCAATGCTTCTGGCTGCGGCACGATGGTCAAGGATTACGGTCACCTGCTGGCCCGTGTCGAAGGCTATGCCGAGCGCGCCCGCAAGATTGCCGATATGACGCGCGACGTGACGGAGTTCCTGTCCGAGTATGATCTCGGCCCGCCGAAGCGCTGGTCGTCGCTGCGCGTCGCCTATCACTCCGCCTGCTCGCTCCAGCACGGCCAGCGGGTGACGGAGGAGCCCAAGCAGCTCCTCCGCGATGCAGGTTTCACTGTGGTCGACGTACCGGAGGGGCACATCTGCTGCGGGTCGGCGGGCACCTACAATATCCTGCAGCCGGATCTCGCGCGGCAGCTACGTGATCGCAAAGTCGGACACATCGAATCCCTGCGCCCTGACCTCGTCGCGGCGGGGAACATCGGCTGCATCACCCAGCTCGCCACCGGGATGGACATCCCGATCGTGCATACGATCGAGCTGCTCGACTGGGCCTACGGCGGTCCGGTGCCGCGCGGTCTCGAACGCTTTGAAAGCCTGGTCAGCGACGTTCCTGAGCCGCAGAATGCCATGGCGAAGCGCTCGCTTCAGGACTTTCTGCGGGTGTGATCACTGTGGGCCCGCCGGCGAACCGTCGCCGTTTGGTCGAGTTGCGCGGATAGCCACCGTCCGAATGGTTTGCCTGCAGTGAAGATCACAATTCCGGATTTCTGCCTCGTTGCCGTCGTCGGCGCCAGCACTGAGAGCACGACCGCATTCATGCGCCGGCACTTCGCTGCCGAGGAGATCCTGGACCGCAGCTCGGAAACCTGGCCACTGATCGCCGCAGATCGCCTGGCCTGCCGCGAGCTGGTCGCCATCAACGCAAGCGAGACGGTGACGCAGCAGCAGATCGATCTCTTGCGGCTTGCCAAGAAATTCTACGCACAGCCGGTGGCCATCGTGCTCTGTACCCCGAGAGACCGCGCCGATCTTCGGCTGGTGCGCAGCCTGGAGGCGACCGGCTTCAAACCGACCCATCCGATCGCTCCCCAAGACGCCGAGGCGGTGTCGATCACGCGCGAGCGCCTGCCACCGGATCTGCGGCACGAGCACGGTCCGTTCGATATCATCGGCGACGTCCACGGCTGCGCCGATGAGCTCACAGAGCTGATGCAGCGGCTCGGCTATAATAAGTTGCGCATCACGGGCGTTGGCCCTGACCGGCGCGCCGAAGTCGAAACTCCGCCCGGCCGGCGCCTGATCTTCGTCGGTGATTTCGTGGATCGCGGCCCTCGGTCACCGGACGTGCTGCGCATCGCCATGAGCATGGTCGAGAAGGGCCAAGCCTTCGCAGTGCCGGGCAATCACGACGTGAAATTCTTGAGGTGGCTGCGCGGCGCCAACGTCCGCCTGACACATGGCCTCGATAAGACCGTGGCACAGTTTTCCGAGGAGAGCGGACGGTTCCGCGCGCAAGTGCGGGAGTTTCTGCTCAGTCTCCCGAGCCACCTCTGGCTCGAGGACGGGCGTCTCGTTGTGGCGCATGGCGGTATTCTTGAGGAAATGATCGGCCGGGAGTCGGAAGCCGTTCGCGAGTTCTGCCTCTATGGCGACACCGATGGTGAGACGGACGAAACGGGCCTCGTGGTCCGCTACCACTGGGCGGCCAATTACCGGGGCGAAACCACCATCGTTTATGGCCACACGCCGGTGCCTCAGGCGGATTGGGTCAACAATACGCTTTGCATCGATACCGGTTGCGTTTTCGGCGGGAAGCTGACGGCACTTCGCTGGCCGGAGCGCGAGGTCGTCTCGGTGCCGTCGGCGCAGATGTACGCCAAGCCGGGCCGGCCGTTTGGGCATCCTCCGGTAAGGCCCGTCCATCGCGAGCGCCCGCCGCAGCGGAGGCGGCCGCGGTAAGGCTCGCCTTCGCCAATTCGTTCGGGTTCAGGGCAACGGGACTCCGGCTGCGGTGAATGCGGTTTTCTGGCGCTCGGCGACGCTGGCCAGGTCAAAGTCCTCGATCGTCTCGTTGAACAGGCGGTACCAGTTCATGCGGGCGTCGAGGTGAAGGAAGACGCCGCCTAGCCCGATCGCCGCCCGGTCCATGAAGACGAATTCGCGCGGCACGACGACAGGACCTTTCTCCCGCAGAACCTTGTGCACCTGGAAGGCTTCGCGGCGGCCGTACTCGCCGGGTGTGGTGCCTTCGGCAATGGTCCGCTCGCGATCGTCGAGCAGCGGGCCGTAGATGAACCGTGCCCAGATGTTCATGGCCTCGATCAGCTCGTTCGTGAGCCCTTTGAAGCCCCAGGTCTCGTAGGCGTGCACGACGAGGTCCTGGTTCCCCGTGAGCAGACCCGTGTAGAGGTCGATCACGCCCTGCACGAACGGCGTGCGGAATGTCCGAATGCAGCCATAGTCCAGCAGATTGATGCCGGCCGGCACGCCGTCCTGCTCGAAGATGGTGTAGTTGCCGAGGTGCGGGTCGCCATGGATGACGCCGTAGTGGCTGAACGGATACCACCACGCGCGGAACATGGCGCGCGCGATCGTATTGCGGTGCTCGAGGGGCGCTTCCTTGTAGGAAAGCAGTGGCTTGCCCTCGAGCCAGGTCATGGTCAGGAGGCGCTTCGTCGACAGCTCGCTCTCGACCAACGGCACGCGGATCAGCGGATCGTTTTCGAAGATGTGGGCATAGAGGCGCATGTGCCGCGCCTCGAGCTCATAGTCGAGCTCCTCCCGCAGGCGCGCGGCGATTTCGGTCATGATCTCGCGGGTATCCACCGCGGGATCCATCCGCGCGTGGATCGAAAAAATGATCTTGAGCTGGTTGAGGTCGGCTTCCACCGCAGACTGCATATCCGGATACTGCAGCTTGCAGGCGAGCTCGCGGCCGTCATGAGAAATGGCCTTGTGCACCTGACCGAGTGAGGCCGAGGCTGCCGCTGTCGTCTCGAAGCTCTTGAACCGCGATGCCCAGTCGGGGCCGAGCTCGGCCATCATGCGGCGGCGCACAAAGGCCGGCCCCATGGGCGGCGCCTGGCTTTGAAGCTGTGACAGCTCGCGGGCGTACTCTGGCGGCAGGGCTTCAGGGATGGTGGACAGGAGCTGCGCCACCTTCATCAGCGGTCCCTTGAGACCGCCGAGAGCCACCGCCAGGTCCATGGCGTTTTTGGAGCGGTCCCCCCGGATGCCCAAGAGCCGCTGTCCAGCGACCCGGGCTGCGACGGCGCCCACGTTCGTCCCCACCCGCACATAGCGCGCCGCACGGGCCGCAAAGCGGTTCTCTTCGCTGTCGTTCATTCTGCCGAATCTCCTCTGCGGAGGATATTGGCTCTGCCCGCTGCCCCGTCCAGATGCCTGCCTGACCGGCAATGCCGCAGACGAGCCTTGCATTCCGTGTCGATGGCGAGCCTGCCGGCGAGAAGCTAATGTGACACGCGAGCCGATCCGGGAGGAGAGAAGGGAGGCATGTCGCAGCGCGTCAAAGGTGGGCCAGCACAGTGGGCCTGGGTAGTCTGGCTCGTATCGCCGATCGGCACGGCCATCGTCGCGCTGGGTATCACGCAGATCGTCGCTTGGGGCACGACACTCTACGCGCTCGGCGTCCTGGCCAGTCCTATCGCCGAGGACACGGGCTGGAGCCGCAGCCTCGTCTTCTCGGGGCTCACTATCGGTCTGCTGGCGTCGAGCTTCGTTTCCACCGCAGTGGGCAAGGCGATCGACACCCAGGGCGGGCGGCTCGTCATGAGCGTAGGCTCGATCCTGTGTGCCATATCGCTGTTGATCGTTGCCGCTGCCAGCAATCCGATCGTCTACCTCGCCGGCTGGGCCGCGATGGGCGTCGGCATGCGCATGTCGCTCTACGATGCCGCCTTCGCCGCACTGGTACAGGTCGCGCCGCACCGCGGGCGACGAGCCATCTCCTACCTCACCCTCTTCGGCGGCTTCGCCTCGACGTTTTTCTGGCCGATCGGTCACATACTGACGGCGGAGGTGGGCTGGCGGATGGCGCTGGTCATCTACGCCGGGTTCAATTTGGCGGTCTGCCTGCCGCTGCATTGGTGGGGCCTGGCCCGGCGCGAGCCGCCGGCACCCGCTGCCGCGTCCAGCGATGCGTCGGCCTCTGCGGCAGCCGGGATGTCTGATCCGCCGCTCGATGGACAGGCGCGCACCCTGGCCATGGTGCTATTCGGGCTCGTCATGTCTGCCAGCGCCTTCGTATTCGGTGCGATGGCAGTGCATCTGCCGGCCATTCTGGAGGCCAACGGGCTGTCCGCCGCGGCAGCAGTGACGCTCGCCTCGTTCAAGGGGGTCGCGCAGGTTGCCGGCCGCGTGGCGGAGATCCTGTTTGGTAAGCGCCTCCATGCCATCGACCTTGGGCGCATTTCGGTGGCCGGCATGCCACTGGCCTTCATCGCGTTGATGGCTGGAGGCGCCAGCACCTCGGCGGCCCTGCTCTTCATCATACTGTTCGGCGTTGCCAATGGACTTGTGACGATCGTGCGCGGTGCCGTGCCGTTGGCCATCTTTGGCCCGCAGGGCTACGGGGCGGTGCTCGGTATTCTCGCAACGCCGTATCTGCTCGTGAACGCCATAGCCCCGGCCGTGCTGGCTGTTGTCGTCGACCTGTGGGGCTACACGGTCGCCGAGGCGGTCTTGCTTGCGGCTGGGCTCCTTACGGCAGGTTCCATGGAGATCATGAGCTTCTGGTACCGCCGGCGGCAGAAGCGGGACGATCGTGGTGCCGGCGTCCAGGCAACCTGATCAGACAGCCACCTGCGCGCCGATCTCGACCACCCGATCCGTAGGGATTTTGAAGTAGCCCGTAGCATCCTGTGCCGTGTGCGCCAACCTGATGAACAGGATTTGCTGCCAGTGGGGCATCTTGGACTTTCTTTTCGGCTTCAGTGAGCGCCGGGACAGGAAGTACGACGCCGTCGCGACATCGACATTCAACCCTTTCCGCTCGCACGCCGCGAAGATTCGGGGAATGCTCGGCGTCTGCATGAAGCCGTATCGCGCGATGACACGGATGAACCCGTCGCCCACTGGCTCGATGGTGATGCGCTCGGACGCCGGCACCCGGGGCACCTCCTCGCTCCTGATGGTCAGGATGATGTTGCGCCGGTGCAGAACGCGATTGTGCTTCAGATTGTGAAGTAGCGATATGGGCGCCAGGTTCGCGCCTGCCGTCAGGAATACGGCAGTTCCGGGCACGCGGTGGGGCGGCTTCGCCTCCAGTTTGCGAACGAGCCAATCGAGATCTGTTTCAGTCTTGCGCAGGGTTTCTATGATCAGGCGAGCGCCCCTGATCCAGGTGAACATCACGGTGGCGACGGCCGATGCGATCAGCAGGGGCAGCCACCCGCCTTCGAGCACCTTCAACATGTTCGAGCCGAAGAATACGAGCTCGATGAGCAGCAGTGGCCCGATGAGGGCAGCCGCTTGCCAGCGCGGCCATCGCCAAAGGTAACAGATGACGAAAAAGGCGATGCTCGACGTGATGACCATCTCGGCCGAGACCGAAACGCCATAAGCTGATGCCAGATTGCTCGAAGACCGGAAAAGCATCACGACGAGCACGACGCCGATGAACAGCAGGACATTGATGCGCGGCAGATAGATCTGGCCGGCCACGGTCTCTGAGGTATGGCGGATGTCGAACCGCGGCAGCAGCTTGAGCTGTACCGCCTGGCGGGTCATGGAATAGGCGCCGGTTATGACGGCCTGGCTCGCGATCACGGTCGCCAGCGTGGCCGCCACGACCATCGGTGCCAGCGCCCAGCTCGGGTACAACAGATAGAACGGATTGGCGATGGCTTCGGGCCTGGCCAGGACAAGCGCCCCCTGCCCAAGGTAATTCAAGGCAAGCGCGGGGAGGACCAGGCCTAGCCATGCATGCTGGATCGGCTTGCGTCCGAAGTGACCGAGGTCGGCGTAGAGGGCCTCTGCTCCGGTCACGGCGAGGAACACCAGCCCCAGCACCGCGAGGCTCGTCATGCCATGAGAGGCAACGAATGTGATGGCGTAGAACGGATTCAGCGCGAGGAAGACGTGCGGATCGTCCACGATATGCTTGAGGCCACCGAGCGCGAGCAGGGCGAACCAGATCGCCATCGCCGGTCCGAAGAACCGGGCAACGCTCGCGGTGCCGCGGGATTGGAACCAGAACAATCCGGAGATGATCGCAATCGTGACCGGCAGGACGACGTTGTCGAGCGCGGGCGCGATGAGCTTCGCGCCTTCGACCGCGGAGAGCACCGAGATGGCCGGCGTCAGCACGGCATCCCCGAAGAAGAACGACGCGCCCGCAACCCCGAGAACGAGGATCGCATAGGCACCTTTCCCAGCCGCGGACTGGCCGAGCGCCATCAGGGCGAAGGTGCCGCCCTCGCCGTGATAGTCGAGCCGCAGCAGAATGAAGACGTACTTGAGCGTGACGATGACGAACAGCGCCCAGAGAATGAGTGAAAGCACCCCGAGCACGGCCTCTTGCGGTGGCAACCCCGCTGAAACGGTGGCCTGCGTCGCCTCTCGAAAGGCGTAGAGCGGGCCCGTACCGATGTCTCCGTAAACGACGCCGATCGAGCCGAAGGTCAGGCCGACTAGCTGTTTGGGAGAGGCATCCTCGCCCGCCGGTGCTGTAGAGGGCGACACGCGATGATGTGCCATGCGGCACCTCATGAAACGCCCGCGAGCGATTATCTTGTCGGGTCACTCAACGAGCCCACGAGCTTTGACAACGCTGCAGGCTCTTGAACATGCCGCTGGGTGCTCTATTGCCGCAGGGCAACCGGAGTGCAAGAAGGCGGAAATCGGGCTAGCTGCTTGCGCGACGTCAAGCCGAAGTTCATCGAGTTGTTCCATGAAACGGGCCCACCGGCCGCCTGCGTGGCCCGTGAGTTTGGGAGCTGATGCGAGAGTGCGCTGCGGTGCGCCGGCTGGCGAAATCGTCAGGTGGGCGCCAGATTGAATTCGAGGCTGGAGGCAGGAGAGAGCTATGACGATCCGCTCCCTTGTAGGAACCATCGTGGCTGTTGCCGGTCTGGCATTCGGCCTTGGCGCAACCGCGTCCGGACAGACGATCGAGGTCTTCAAGTCGGCGACCTGCGGATGCTGCTCTGGCTGGATCGCGCATATCGAGCAGAATGGTTTTTCGGCCAAGGCCCAGAACTTGGCGGCCGGGCAGCTCGCCCGTGTCAAGGCCGACGCCGGTCTGTCGCCGGATCTGCAGTCGTGTCACACGGCCAAGATCGGGGGCTATGTGATCGAGGGACACGTGCCCGCGGAAGACATTCGGCGGCTGCTGGCGGAGAAGCCGGACGTCATCGGGCTGACCGTTCCGGGTATGCCGCTCGGCTCGCCTGGGATGGAAGCAGGCAACGAGAAGGAGCCCTTTGAAGTTCTGCTCGTTCGCCGGGACGGGAAGACGGAGGTGTTCAGCCGGCACTGACCCCCAAGCTCTCGTAGCATGGCAGAGCGTGCGGGTCCGTTCAGACTCAGGTAAACCGGCCCATGCCAGCGCGGGCTGCGAATTCATGATGACGGAGGCCGATCGTGAGCAGAGCCGATCCGACGCGGAAGCCGCCGAAGAAGCAGCTTCTCCACCTTGTCTTTGGAGGCGAGCTGGTCTCTCTCGACAGCGTGGAGTTTCGCAACCTCGACGACCTCGACATCGTCGGCATCTATCCGAACTACGCCGAGGCCTACAAGGCGTGGAAGGCGGCAGCCCAGCGCACGGTGGACAACGCCCACATGCGCTACTTCATCGTCCACCTGCACCGGCTGCTGGACCCCGATCCGGCACCCATTCCCGGCTCCAATCCGTCCCACTGATCAAGTCGTTGAGGGCGGAACCCGTACACGGCACTCCCGCCGAGGCTCGCTACTCTCTGCGGAGGATGTCGTTGACGAGCTTGTTCGCCCAGCCCTTGGCCATGAATGTGCGCTTCAGCTCCTTCGGGTCATAGACCTTGTCGACCCACTCCAGGAACGGCATCGGCCGCTCAGCCGTGTCCTGAAGATAGCGGTCGAAGAAGTAGTCCAGAACACCGGTGTCCGCCTGCCGGATATGTCCGAAACGCAAGGACAGCTCCTTCTTTGCGATTTCGAGCGGCACACCTTCGCGGAAATGCCTGTAAAGCACGCTCATCAGCCCGGCTCTGTCCGCGCCGGACTTGCAATGCATGAGCATCGGGTACTCGATCCGCTCGAACAGCTCGCGGGCGCCTCGCAGCTCACTACGGCTTGGAGCGGCGCGGGATCGGACCCGAAAATTCACGAGCGCGATGCCGTAGCGGCGGCAGGCTTCTTCCTCCAGCCAGTAGCTACCGCAGGGGTGCTCGCCACGCAGATTGACGATCGTGCGGATCCCGTCCCGCGCCATAGCCCTGATTTGATGGGGCGCGGGTTGTGCGGATCGCCATGCTTGCTCGCCGAGCCGGTGTCTGTTGAGGTAGAACAACCGGAATATGCCGTGGTCGACGAACAGCATGTCGAAGTAGCTTGCCGCCGGCCCGAAGGCGGTTTTCGCCCAGCCAGGGCTGCTCTCAACGAGCGTGTGCCTGCAACTGCTTACCAGCCGATTGACCCGCCGCCGGGTGCGCTTCGCCAGGCTCAGATTCGCCATTCGTCTGTTTTCGGTGAGAATTGCTCGCAGGCACGCAACTCGGGGGCGCCAGTTCGATAGAATCGCATTTGCAAAGGCTGCATATCCGCTATAGACACCTCAATCAAGTGGATGGGTACTCTCACGAATTTCTCGCGGAACGGGCAAGGGGCGCGCCAAAGAGTGGGTCTATTTTCCGTCGACAAGGCTCGCCTCAACCGCCTCGCTGGCCGGGCCATCGCGCACTATGTCGATTTCGTCCACCGCACGTCGCGCATCGTCAACGAGCCTTCCGACATAGTTAGTTACGTCAGGTTGCACAGCCCCTTTATCCTCGCAATGTGGCACGGCCAGTTCCTGATGCTGCCGCGGGTCGAGCGGGGTGGGCTGAATGTGCGCAGCATGGTGGCGCGCCATGGCGATGCGGAGCTGATCGGCCAGGTTCTCGACTATTTCAAGATGGACATGATTCGGGGTGCCGGCGCCGGCTATCGCCGGCGCGATCGCGGCGGTGCCCAGGCGCTGAGGGCGGCGTTGCGGGCGCTGGAAGACGGCGACTGCGTCGCCATGACGGCCGACGTGCCGCCGGGTCCGGCGCGAATCGCAGGTGAGGGCATCGTCACGCTGGCGCGCCTGTCCGGACGCCCGATCATCCCGGCCGCGGTTGCCACATCCCGCTACAAGGCCTTCGACACGTGGAGCCGTATGACGCTCAACCTGCCCTTTGGTACGCTTGCCGTGGTTGCCGGCGAGCCGATTCATGTGGGCAGGCACGATGACAGGGAAAGCCTGGAGCGGGCGCGCATCCGTGTGCAGGACGGACTCAATGCCGTGACCCGGCGCGCGTACGAGCTGGCGGGCGCCGATCCAACCCGCGCAACACCATTGTTGCCGGGTGAAGTCGCACCACCCGTCCAACCGGGGCTTTCGTTGAAAGCCTATCGCGCGTTGACGAGCCTGGCACGCCCGGCGCTGCCGCTCATACTCGATGCCCGGGCGAGGCGCGGCAAAGAGGACGAGGCGCGGAGAGGTGAGCGCCTCGGCAAGCCGAGTGCGGCGCGTCCGGATGGTTGCCTTATCTGGATTCACGCCGCGAGCGTCGGCGAGACGAACGCAGTCCTGCCGCTGCTCAAGGCTCTACGCGCGGAGCGGCCGGATATCCGCTTCCTCCTTACAACCGGTACGGTGACGTCGGCCGAGGTGGCGGCGCGGCGGCTTGGCCCTGAGGACGTGCACCAGTTCGTGCCGCTGGACGCGCCGGACGTCGTGGCCCGGTTCCTCGATCACTGGCGACCACAGCTCGCCGTCTTCACCGAGTCGGAAATCTGGCCGAACCTCATCCTGGAGTCCGCGGCCCGCGGTATTCCGCTCGCACTCATCAATGCGCGCATGTCGAACCGTTCCTTTGACCGCTGGCGCAAGAACAAGGGAATGGCACGGCCGCTGTTCAGCCGTTTCGACCTGGTGATCGCCCAGAATGGGAAGCTGGCCCGCAGGTTCCGGGAGCTTGGCGCCCGCAACGTCCAGTTCGTCGGCAACTTGAAGATCGACGCCCCGGCTCCAGAGGCCGATCCGGGCGAGGTGCGGCGGCTTCGCGATGCGCTGGCCGGACGCCCCTGCTTCATCGCCGCGAGCACGCACGAAGGCGAAGACGAAGCGATCGGGGCGGCGCACAAGATCCTCAAACAGAGCTTCCCGCGGCTCTGCACCATGCTCGTGCCGCGTCACCCGGAGCGCGGGGGCGCAATCGCGGAGTTGCTTCGGGGCGAGGGCCTCAACGTCGCGCAGCGCTCGCGTGGCGCATTGCCGGACGATGCGACGGACATCTACGTCGCGGACACGCTGGGCGAGCTCGGGACGTTCTACAGCCTTTCTCCTGTGGCATTTGTGGGCGGATCACTGGTGTCGCGGGGTGGACAGAACCCGATCGAGGCCATCCGTCACGGGGCAGTCGTGATCACCGGACCGCACTGGTTCAATTTTGGCGATGCGTACTCTGCGCTGATCCGCCGTGGAGCGGCTTGCCAGGTCGCATCGGCGGAGGAGTTGGCGCACGCCGTCAAATCGCTTCTCGATAACGAAGTGGAGCTGGTCCGGATGCGGACGGCCGCCCAGGCGGTGTTATCCGATCTGTCCGGCGCTCTTCGGCGGACGGTGGAGGCCTTGCTGCCTCTGCTGCACCACAAGGAAGGCCTGAGGCGTGCCTCTTGACGAGCCCGGCTGGTGGTACCGGCCAGGGTCGGCGCCGGCGGTGGTGCGCGCCCTGCGCCCTGTGAGCGCGGCTTACGCCTGGGCTGTCGAGCGGCGGTTCCGAAAGACGAAGCCTTTTCGGTCCTCGCTTCCTGTCATCTGCATCGGAAACCTGACGGTCGGCGGAACGGGAAAGACGCCGTTTGCGATCCATGTCGCCGAAACGCTCGCCAGATTGGGAGAACGGCCGGTCCTCCTGACGCGTGGCTATGGGGGGCGAATCCGCGGCCCGCATTGGGTCGACCCGGAAAGGGACACGGCAGCAGATGTCGGTGACGAGCCCCTACTCCTAACGAGAATCGCGCCGACGCTGGTATCACGGGACCGCGCGGCGGGGGCGCGCGCCATCGAAGCGGCCGGGTCCGCAACGGTGATCGTCATGGATGATGGCCTGCAGAACCCGTCTCTCGTCAAGGACCTCACCCTCGCGCTCATCGATGCCCACCGCGGGATTGGTAACGGAAAGGTGCTTCCGGCAGGGCCACTGCGCGCCCGGCTCGCGTTCCAGCTCGCGATGCTGGACGCCATCGTCGTCAACCGGCCGCCGGGAGCAGCTCGCGATGCCAATCTCGATTGGCTCGGATCCTTCACCGGCCCCATCCTCAGCGCTGCGCCTGAGCCGAAGGGCGACTTGGATTGGATCAAGGGCGCCCGGCTGGTCGCCTATGCCGGCATTGCCAATCCGCAGCGGTTCTTCGCGCTGCTCCAGGAGCTTGGCGGCGATCTCGTGGCAACTGTCGCTCTGGCCGATCATCATGCGTTTGGTGCAAAGGATGCGAAACGCATCCTGGATCTTGCCGCTTCTCGCGACGCAATTCCGGTGACGACGGAAAAGGATTGGGTCCGTCTTCGGGGCGGCGGTGGACCACTTGCCGAGCTTGCAACCAGAAGCCGCACGCTGGCCATTCGCGCCAAACTGACCGAACAAGACGGGGCACGACTCCAGGACTTGCTCAGCTCGGCCCTGGTCCGCTCCCGCCGCCGTCCAGCCTAGCCCCGCATTCGCGCACCCGTCGGATCGAAGAGCGGCTTCAGGCTCGCCCGCGCAGGCACGATCTTGCCGGCGATGTCGATGGCGTAGCGTGAGGCGAGCAGCTCTTGCGCGCTCTCCTGGGGAGATGTCGGCACATAGCCAAGGCCGATGGCTGCGCCGAGGTGATGGCCATAGGCCCCTGACGTCAGATGACCGACGACCTTCCCATCCCTCAATATCGGCTCGTTGTGGTATAGCAGCGGCTCCGGATCCACGAG
>Ga0164243_10004077_pt1 | contig 23059 bp, 28 predicted proteins | sample OricompcompostOP_FD_108781 | JGI IMG/M metagenome (GOLD analysis project Ga0164243, IMG submission 108781) | Organic Plus compost microbial communities from Emeryville, California, USA - Original compost - Organic plus compost (OP) | ecosystem: Engineered > Solid waste > Mixed feedstock >...
CCGTCGCCGAAGCTGCCGACGCCCTGCAGGTGCAGGTCGAACGGCCGGGCCATGATCGAGGCGAGCTCGCCGTCCAGGTCGGCGGCGACGTTCTCGGCGGTCTCCCCGAAGAAGCGCAGGGTGACGTGCAGAGCCTCGGCGGGGCGCCAGCGCGCGCCCGGCAGGCCGTGCTGGCGATGGGCGAGCCCCTCGGCGATCTCGGGCGGGATCGGCACGGCGGCGAACAGGCGGATCATGCGGCCGACCTCAGCGCGCGGGCGACCACGGGCGCAAGCCTGCCGGCGATGATCCTGACCCCGCGTGCGTTGGGGTGCAGGCCGTCGTGCTGGTTCAGCGTCCGGTCCAGCTCCACCCCGGCCAGGAGGTCCGGATAGAGCGCCACCCGCTCGGCCCGGGCGACGCGCGGGAAGACGGCGTTGAAGTCGCGGGCGTAGCCGGCGTTCAGGCTCGCCGGCGCGTGGATCCCGCACAGCACCACCCGCACGCCGCGCGCCTTCAGCCGCCGCACGATGCGGGTGAGGTTGGCCTGCATGGCCTGGGGGCTCAGGCCCTGCAGCAGGTCGTTGCCCCCGAGCGCCACGACCGCCACCCGGGTGTCGGGCTGCACGCTGAAATCCACCCGCGCGGCGCCGCCGGCGGTGGTGTCCCCCGAGACGCCCGCGCCGCGCACCTGGGCCTTCACCCCTCGGCGCGCCAGGGCCGCCTGCAGCTGGGCCGGCAGGGCGTCGGCCGCCCTCAGGCCGTAGCCGGCGGTGATGGAGTCGCCCAGGATGGTCACCACCGCGGGCCGGGCGGGCGCGGCCGCCGCGGTCCCGGCGAGCGCGAGCGCGGCCAGGGCCAGCAGAAAAACGCGCCGGGGGGCGCAAAAGGGGGAGGCGGGGCGCATGTCGCGTCCTATGTATGTCCTCGGGCGGGGGGCTCAAATCACGTACGGCCAGGCACGCACAGGAATGCGCGACACCCCTCTTCCGCTGTCCCTCGAAGGCGTGAGCCTGACGCTCCCCTCCGCCGCCGGGCCGGTGCAGATCCTGAGGGAGGTGGATCTCGTCATCGCCCCGCGCGAGACGGTCGCGGTCACCGGGCCCTCCGGCTCGGGCAAGTCCTCGCTGATCGCCGTGTCCGCGGGGCTGGAGCGGCCCAGCTCCGGGCGCGTGCTGCTGTTCGGCCGCGACCTCGCGCGGCTCAACGAGGACCGGCGCGCGCGCCTGCGCCGCGGCCGCGTCTCGCTGGTGTTCCAGGCCTTCCACCTGCTGCCCAACATGACCGCCGAGGAGAACGTCGCCGCGCCGCTGGAGATCGCCCGGGCCGCCCGGCCGGTGCAGACCGCCCGCGCATGGCTCGAGCGCGTGGGCCTGGGCGAGCGCGCGCGCCACTATCCGCACCAGCTGTCGGGCGGGGAGCAGCAGCGCGTGGCCCTGGCCCGGGCCCTGGCGCCGCGGCCCTCGCTGCTGTTCGCCGACGAGCCGACCGGCAACCTCGACACCGCGACCGGCCGGGCCGCTGCGGACCTGATGTTCGACCTCGTCGCCGAGGCTGGCGCGGCGCTGGTGCTGGTGACCCATGACGAGGCCCTGGCCGCCCGGGCGGGCCGGCGGCTGCACATGGCCGCGGGCCGGCTCTCCGGATGATCCCCCTCTCGGTCCGCTTCGCCGCGCGCGAGCTGCGCTCGGGCGTGAAGGGCTTCGTGGTGTTCCTGGCCTGCCTGGCGCTCGGCGTCGCGGCCATCGCCGCCGCCGGCTCCACCGCCGAGGCCTTCCGGCGGGGCCTGGCCCAGGAGGCGCGCGAGATCCTGGGCGGCGACGTGGCGGCGTCCTCCGACCGTCCCTTCACCGCCGCCGAGCGCAAGGCGTTCGCGCGCGCGGGCCGCGTCAGCTACGCCTCGGCCGCGCGCAGCATGGCCGAGGCCCCGTCCGGCGAGCGGCGCATGGTCGAGCTGCGCGGCGTGGACGGCGCCTACCCGCTGGCCGGCCAGGTGGAGCTGGCGGACGCGGCTGGGCGGCCCGTCCCGATGTCCCAGGCCCTGGCGCCGGCGGGGGGCGTTCCAGGCGCGGCGGTGGAGCAGGCCCTGCTCGACCGGCTCGGCCTGCGCCTCGGCCAGACCTTCACCGTGGGGAACCATGCATTCCTGGCCCGCGCGGTCCTGGTCTCCGAGCCCGACCGGCTGACGCGCGGCTTCGCGCTCGGCCCGCGCGTGCTGGTGCGGCTGCGGGACTTCGACGCCCTCGGCTTCGACAAGGCGCCGGGCTTCTCCGGTTCGGCCGTGCGCCTGGCGCTGCGCGGGGCGCAGTCCCCGCCGGAGGCCGTGCAGGCGCTGCGGCGCGCCCTGCCGGGCTCGGGCCTGCGCATGCGCGATCGCACCCATGCGGCGGTCGGGATCGACCGGCTGATCGACCAGCTGGAGTACTTCCTGGGCTTCGTGGGCCTGGCCTCGCTCGTCGCGGGGGGGCTGGGCGTCGCCGGGGCGGTCTCCGCCTATCTGGAGGGGCGCACCCCCGCGATCGCCGCCCTGAAGGCCCTGGGCGCCACCGGCGCCCTGATCCGCAACCTCTACCTGATCCAGATCTGCGTCCTGGCCGCGCTCGGGATCGGCCTCGGCCTCGCGGCCGGCGCGGCGGCGCCCTTCGCGCTCGGCTGGATCGCCGGCAAGGACCTGCCCGTCCCGGCGCTGTTCGAGCTCTACCCCCGGCCGCTGGCGCGCGCGGCCGCGTTCGGCGCGCTGGCGGCGGCGGCCTTCTCGCTCGGGCCCCTGGCGCGGGCGCGGGCGACCCGGCCGGCGGCCCTGTTCCGGCGCCAGCTCGGCGGGCGGGTCGGCTTCGGCCTGGAGACGGCGCTGGCGCTCGCGGCCGGCGCCGGGCTCGCGGCGCTCTCGGTGCTGACCGCGCCGACTCCCCTGGCGGCGGCGGTCATGATCGGGGCGGTGATCCTCGCCTTCGCGGCGCTGTGGGTGCTCGGCCGGCTCGCCGCCTTCGCCGGCGGCCGCCTGCGCGGCGCGGCCTCGGGGCCCTGGCGGATGGGCCTGGCCAACCTCGCCGGCCCGCGCTCGGCCGCGCGGGCGGCCACCCCGGCGATCGGGCTCGGCGTCGCCCTGCTGGCGGCGGTGGTGCTGATCCAGTCGAGCCTGCTGCACCAGGTGCGGGTGGCCGCCCCCAGGACCGCGCCGGCCCTGGTGTTCACCGAGATCCCCGGCGAGCGGACCGCCGAGTTCGACCGGGCCGTCGCCTCCGTGCTCGGGCCGCCGAGCCCGGAGCGCTACCAGCGCTGGCCCTTCTTCACCGGCCGCATCACCGGCGCCAAGGGCGCGCGCGTGGTTCGCGGCCGGATCGACCGCAGCCAGCGGTGGGCCTTCGACCGCGACCTGCCGATGGCCGCCATCGGCGCCGAGCCCCCCGACGCCGGGGTGGCCGCCGGCCGCTGGTGGCCCGAGGGCTACGCCGGTCCGCCCGAGGTCGCCCTCGACAGGGACGTCGCCGAGGCGGCCGGGCTGAAGGTCGGCGACGAGCTGACGCTCTCGGTGCTGGGCCGCGAGATCCGGGCCCGGATCGCGGCGCTGCGGCGGCTGGACGTGGCCGGCTTCGGCCCGTCCTTCACCCTGGTGATCGACCCGCACGCCCTGGACGGGGCGGTGCTCGCCAACGTCGGCATCGCCAAGGCCAGCCGGGCCCAGGAACGGGCCCTCACGCGGGCCCTCGGCGCGAGCTTCCCGGAGGTCAACGTCATCAGCGTGCGCGAGCAGCTGGAGGCGGCTGTGGGCATGTTCGAGCGCCTGGCCCTGGCCATCCGCGGCGCGGCCAGCGTGGCGGCCCTGGCGGGCCTGCTGGTCCTCGTCGGCGCCATCGCCGCCGGCGCCCGGGCGCGGGCGCGGGAGGCGGCGACCCTGAAGGTGCTGGGCGCCTCGCGCGTCCAGATCCTGTTGGCCTATGTGGTCGAATACGGCGCGGTCGGGCTGATCGCGGGGGCGGCCGGCGCGGCTCTCGGCTACGCCGCGGCCTGGCCGGTGGTGGTCCGGGTGTTCCGCATCGGCTGGGCGGTGGACTGGGCGGGCGTGGCCGCCCTGGTCGGCGGCGCGGCCCTGGTCGCCGCGGCCGGCGGACTGCTCGCCGCCTTCGCCGCCCTTGGCCAGCGGCCCGCCCCGGTCCTGCGCTCGGAGTAGCCGGGACCGGTTTCCCTTGCGTGCAGCCCTGGTCGCACCGATATTTCGCTTGCGCCCGCTTCGGGCGCGAGACCGAAGGATTTCTAGATGAGCGACTACAACCGCGGCTTCCCGCGCGCCGTCCCCGCCGGGGCGGCCGACATGGCGGTGGACGCGGGGCTGCGCGCATTCATGCTCGGCGTCTACAACAAGCTGGCGCTGGGCCTGGTCTGGTCGGCCGCGATGGCCTTCCTGACCTCCAGCGTCGCCCCGGTGCGGGACCTGATGTTCCGGGTGGTCGAGACGCCGGACGGCTACGCCCGCCTCGCCGGGCTCACGCCGCTGGGCATGATCATCGGCTTCGCCCCGCTGGCGGTGCTGCTGTTCGGCAGCTTCGCCCTGCGCAACCCCAGCCCGCGCAGCTCGGGCGTGGTCTACTGGACGATCGTCACCCTGATCGGCCTGTCGCTCGGCATGTGGGTCCTGCTCTACACCGGGACCTCGATCGCCCTGACCTTCGCGACCACGGCGGCGGCCTTCGGCGGCCTCAGCCTGTGGGGCTACGTCACCAAGAAGGACCTGACCGGCTTCGGCAGCTTCCTGCTGATGGGCCTGATCGGCATCATCATCGCCTCGCTGGTGAACCTGTTCCTGCACTCGGGCGCGCTGCAGTTCATCGTCACCATACTGGGCGTGTTCATCTTCTCGGGCCTGATCGCCTACGACACCCAGCGGCTGAAGATGACCTACTACGCCCTGGGCGGCGACCGGAACGCCATGGGCGTGGCGACCAACTACGGGGCGCTGACGCTCTACATCAACTTCATCAACCTGTTCCAACTGCTGCTGCAGCTGATGGGCAGCCGCCGCTAGGCGCCGTCCCGCAGAACAGACCAGAGGGCCCCGGCGGGCGACCGCCGGGGCCCTTTTTCGTCCGCGGCGGGCGCAGGCTTGACCGTGCCGGCAAAAGTGATATCATTTTGATAATGGATGGAGGGCGCGGTGTCCGAGGATTTTCGTCCCTTGAGCGATCTGGTGGCGCAGGGCTGGGAGGTGCTGGGCTTCGCCGGCGGCGCGCCGAGCCAGAGGACCGGTCGGGCCGAGCACGCCTTCCTCCTCAGGCGCCAGCGCCAGCACAAGGTGCTGCGGGTGCGGCGCAAGCTGTTCGGCGCGGGCCTGACCAGCGAGGAAATCGATCTCTGAACGGGAGGCGGTGATGGTGGAGGGTGTTGCGCTCGACCGGACGCGGGAGCGCCCTGCAGGCGGCGCCAACGGGCTGGCGATGCTGCCGGTGCTGCTGGCGCTCGTGGCGGCGGCGCCGTGGCTGTTCGCGACCGCGGTGTCGCCGGCCGGCTACGGGCGGCCGTTCGGCCTGCTGGCCGCGCTCGCCGGCGCGGCCGCGCTGCTGGTCCTGTTCGGCTTCTACAGCGTCCAGCCCAACCAGGGCGTGGCGATCACCCTGTTCGGCAGCTATCGCGGGACCGACCGCCGCACCGGTCTCAGGTGGATCCTGCCCTGGTACGGCCGGCGCAAGATCAGCCTCAGGGTCCGCAACGTCACCTCCGACACCCTGAAGGTGAACGACCAGCGCGGCAATCCGATCGAGATCGCGGCCAACGTCGTCTGGCGGGTCGCCGACTCGGCCCAGGCCCTGTTCGACGTGGACGACTACGCGGCCTTCGTGAACATCCAGATCGAGACCGGCCTTCGCGAGGTGGCGCGCCAGTACGCCTACGACCACGGCGAGGCCGGCGAGCCGACCCTGCGCGACGACGCCGAGGCGGTGGGCGAGCGCCTGCGGGCCGACCTTCAGGACCGGTGCGCGGTCGCGGGGATCGCCATCGACCAGGCCCATCTGATGCACCTGGCCTACGCCCCGGAGATCGCCGGCTCCATGCTGAAGCGCCAGCAGGCCGAGGCGGTGATCTCCGCGCGCCAGAAGATCGTCGCCGGCGCGGTCGGCATGGTCGAACATGCGCTCAGGGACCTCGGCGAGCGCGGCGTGGTGGAGCTGGACGAGGAGCGCAAGGCGGCCATGGTGTCCAACCTGCTCGTGGTGCTCTGCGGCGACCGCGAGGCCCAGCCCGTCCTCAACACCGGCACCCTCTACGGCTAGGCGGAGTCGTGGCGTCCCCCGGCAAGCGGGCCTTCCTGATCCGGGTGCGGCCGGAGGTGCTGGAGGCGATCGAGCAGGTCGCGGCCGCCGAGCTGCGCAGCACCAACGCCCAGATCGAGTTCATGCTGCGCGAAGCGCTCGCCCGCCGCGGCGTCAGGCCCAAGGCCCGTCCGCCATCCGGCGAGGGTGAGTAGCAGGGCCGTCAGTCGACGACGCGCAGCCGGGACTTGTCGAGCACCTTGAGCACCTGCTCCAGCTCGTGGCCGCGCTTCAGGACCTGGCCGGCCATGCCGAACACCGCCCAGGCGCCCTGGCGGCGCGCCAGGGCGGGCCGCTTCTCGATGCGGTAGAGCGGCGCCTCCGAGGCGCGGCGGTAGATGGAGAAGACGGCGCAGTCGGCGTAGCCGTCCATGGCGTAGTCGCGCCATTCGCCCAGCGCCACCATGCGTCCGTAGAGGTTCAGGATCTGGTTCAGCTCGCGCCGGTCGAAGAACACCCGCCCCTTCAGGGGCGGGAACACCTGGCTTTCGACGCTCACGCGATGCTCCCGTACTGATCAAGCGCGGCGCCGCTCGGCCGGCCCCGCCGGGTTACGATAGCAACACTGGCCGGGCGATTTGTACACTGCTTCATGAAGAACCTTGAAATGGCCTCATTTCCGTCCAGCACCCGCCCCCTTGGATGCATTTATTGTCTGTGTCGGCCGGTCGGGAGCCTGGTGGTTCTGGATCCTGAACAGCCCCCCCAGCCCCCCGGATCACGGGTTTTCGGTCGGTCGACACCCTAAACATGCGAACGCCCGCGCGGTTCTCCCTCCCCCACGCGCGGGCGTTTTCGCGTGCGCGGCCCGGCCGGGTCAGCGCGACCAGGCGGCCAGGATGCGTCCGCCTTCGGGGACCTGCAGCAGCACCGCCGTCTTCAGCGGCCGCCCCTTGGGCGCGGGCGGCAGGGTGAAGGTGTGGGTGCGGCCGCGCCAGCGACCGAGCTTCACTAGCTGGCGCACCACGTTGCGCTGCTGCAGCGTGCGGCCGCGGTTCTCGCCCTTGTCCACCGCCACCTCCTGCAGGGAGGGGTCGTAGCGCACCAGCCAGACGTCCGCCCCGCCGGAGGGCGAGCGGCCGGGGCCGACCCTGAGGCGGCCGTGGCGCAGAAGGCGGATGTGCGGCGCGGCCCGCTTCTCGCGCCGGGCCTTGCGGATCAGGGAGTCCACCTCCTTGGCGTCCGCGCCGGCGGCCTGGGCGCGGCCGTCGACCACGATCTGCGGGGTGTAGACCTCGCGCAGCGCCAGCTTCTGCATGTAGGCCTTCTGGCGCGCCGTGAACTCGGGCCTGGCGAAGGTGTCGGTCCAGCCGAGGTAGTTCCAGTAGTCGACCGCCAGGGTCAGGGCCAGGACGCCGGGCTTGTCCGCCAACCCGTTCAGCAGCTCGTCGGCGCCGGCGCAGGAGGAGCACCCCTGGCTCGTGTACAGCTCCACCACCACGGGCTGGCGCGCCGGCGCGGCGGAGGCCGCGGCGGGCAGCAGGGCGCAGAAGAACAGGGCCAACGCCAGGGCGGTCCGTCGCATCGGCGCGCACTTAAGCCGAGTTCGACGCGGCTTTCCGCTCATTAATCCGTGAGGTCCCGGCGGCGAAGGCTCCGGGGCCGGGCGCGGGCCCGGCCCCGGCGCGGATCACTCGGCCGCGGCGCTGGCCGGCGCGCCGGCGCGGGCCAGGTTGCGCAGCACGTAGGGCAGGACCCCGCCGTCGCGGAAGTAGGCGAGCTCGGTGGGGGTGTCGATCCGGCAGATCACCGGGAAGCGCGCGATGCGACCGTCCGAGGGCCGGTACAGCTCCACCGTCAGGCTCTTGCGCGGCGCCAGGCTCTCCAGCCCGCGGATGTTGACGATCTCCTCGCCCGTGAGGCCCAGCCGCTGCCAGCCCTCCGCCCGGAACTGCAGGGGCAGAACGCCCATGCCGACCAGGTTTGAGCGGTGGATGCGCTCGTAGCTCTCGGCGATCACCGCCCGCACGCCCAGGAGCCGGGTGCCCTTGGCCGCCCAGTCGCGCGAGGAGCCGGTGCCGTATTCCTTGCCCGCGAACACCACCAGCGGCCGGCCCTCGGCCTGGTAGCGCATGGCCGCATCGTAGATCGACATCACCTCGCCCGAGGGGAAGTGCCGGGTCATGCCGCCTTCGATTTCGGGGGTGATCTTGTTGCGGATGCGGATGTTGGCGAAGGTGCCCCGCATCATCACCTCGTGGTTGCCCCGCCGCGCGCCGTAGGAGTTGAAGTCCAGCGGCGAGACCTGGTGGCCCATCAGATACTCGCCCGCGGGCGAGGTCTTCTTGATCGAGCCGGCCGGCGAGATGTGGTCGGTGGTGATGGAGTCCCCGAAGATGCCCAGGATCCGCGCCTCGATGACGTCGGTCACCGGGGCCGGGGTCATGGTCATGCCCTCGAAGTAGGGCGGGTTGCGCACATAGGTGGAGACCGGATCCCAGGCGTAGGTCTGGCCGCCGGCGATCTCGATCGCCTGCCAGTGCTTGTCGCCCTGGAACACGTCGGCGTAGCGCTCGCGGAACATCTCCCCGGTGACGGTCTTCTTCTGCAGCTCGGCGATCTCCTCGTTCGCCGGCCAGATGTCCCTCAGATAGACCGGCCCGTCCTTGCCCTCGCCCAGGGGCTCGTTGGCGAGGTCGATCTTCATCGAGCCGGCCAGGGCGTAGGCGACGACCAGGGGCGGGGAGGCCAGGTAGTTGGCCCGCACGTCCGGGTTCACCCGGCCCTCGAAGTTGCGGTTGCCCGACAGCACGCTGCAGGCCACGAGGTCGCCGTCCTGGATCGCCTTGGAGATCGGCTCGGGCAGCGGGCCGGAGTTGCCGATGCAGGTGGTGCAGCCGTAGCCCACCAGGTTGAAGCCGAGCGCGTCCAGCGACTTCTGCAGGCCCGCCTTGGCCAGGTAGTCGGTGACCACCTGCGATCCGGGGGCCAGGGAGGTCTTCACCCAGGGCTTGGTCTTCAGGCCCTTCTCGACCGCCTTCTGGGCCACCAGGCCCGCCGCCAGCAGCACCGACGGGTTGGAGGTGTTGGTGCAGGAGGTGATCGCCGCGATCACCACGTCGCCGTTGCCGAGGTCGAAGCTCTCGCCCCGCACGGGCGTGCGGGCGCCCTCCTCGGACTTGCCGAAGTCGTTGGCCAGGGCGGCGCGGAAGGCCTCGGCGGCGCCCGACAGCAGCACCCGGTCCTGCGGCCGCTTGGGACCGGCGAGGGAGGGCACGACGGTGGAGAGGTCGAGCTCGAGCACGTCGGTGAACACCGGCTCGGCGTTCCCCTCCTCGAACCACATGCCCTGTTCCTTGGCGTAGGCCTCCACCAGCGCCACGCGCTCCGGATCGCGGCCGGTGCGGGCCAGGTACTCGATGGTGGCGCGGCTGATCGGGAAGAAGCCGCAGGTGGCGCCGTATTCGGGGGCCATGTTGGCGATGGTGGCCTGGTCCTCGATCGAGAGGCTGGCCAGGCCCGGGCCGAAGTACTCCACGAACTTGCCCACCACGCCCTTCTTGCGCAGCATCTGGGTGACGGTGAGCACCAGGTCGGTCGCGGTCGCGCCCTCGGGCAGGCGGCCGGACAGCCTGAAGCCGATCACCTCGGGGATCAGCATCGGGATCGGCTGGCCCAGCATGGCCGCCTCCGCCTCGATGCCGCCCACGCCCCAGCCCAGCACGGACAGGCCGTTGACCATGGTGGTGTGGCTGTCGGTGCCGACCACCGTGTCCGGATAGGCGCAGGCGTCCGGCCCCTCGGAGCCGGTCCAGACGGTCTGGGCCAGGTATTCCAGGTTCACCTGGTGGCAGATGCCGGTGCCCGGGGGGACAACGCGCAGGCCGTTGAAGGCGGACGAGCCCCAGCGCAGGAAGCGGTAGCGCTCCAGGTTGCGCTCGTACTCGCGGTCGACGTTCTTCTTGAACGAGTCCTTGCCGCCGAAGTAGTCGACCATCACCGAGTGGTCGATCACCAGGTCGACCGGGTTCAGCGGATTGATCTTCTCCGGATCGCCGCCGAGCTTGGTCATGGCGTCGCGCATGGCCGCCAGGTCCACAACCGCCGGCACGCCGGTGAAGTCCTGCATCAGGACCCGCGCCGGACGGAAGGAGATCTCGTGCTCGACCGACCCCTTGTTCTCGATCCAGGCGGCGACCGCCTTCAGGTCGGCCTGCTCGACCGTGCGGTCGTCCTCGTGGCGGAGCAGGTTCTCCAGCAGCACCTTCATGGAGACCGGCAGCCGGGAGATCCCGGTCAGGCCGGCGCCTTCCGCGGCGCGCAGGCTGTAGTAGACGTAGGTCTTGTCACCGACCTTGAGTTCCTTGCGGGCATGATAGCTGTCGATCGACGGCATGGAGCGGGAATCCCCTTCCTCTTCAGAGCCGCCCGGACATCGGAATCGGGATGGCGCGCTGAAGGAGGCGGACACACAGCGTCCGGCTCCGCGCGGCCAGAACCCCTCGCGGCCGCGGGTCTCTTAGACCTGAGGACAGCCCGCGTCCATGCGGTCCGGGACGCGCGCGCGTGATCGCTTCCGTACAGGTTCGGGACCTCGGGCTGGTCCGGGGCGGGCGGCGGCTGTTCCGCGGCCTGAGCTTCGGCCTCCAGGCCGGCGAGGCGGTGGCCCTGACGGGCGCCAACGGGGCGGGCAAGACCTCCCTGCTGCGCGCCCTGGCCGGCCTGATCCGGCCCGCGGAGGGCCACGTCGGCTTCCTCGGCCCGGCCGGCGAGCTGGACCCGGAGGAGGCGCGCGGGCGGGGCCTGCACCTGCTCGGCCACCACGACGGGCTGAAGACCACCCGCACCGCCTGGGAGGAGCTCAGTTTCCAGGCGCTCTGGACCGGCGGCACGGAGGCGTCCGCCCGCGGGGCCATGCGCGACCTCGACCTGGAGCGCCTGGCGGAGCTGGAGGTGCGCATGCTGTCGGCGGGCCAGCGGCGGCGGCTGGCCCTGGCGCGGCTGGTGGCCGCCCCGAGGCCCCTGTGGCTCCTGGACGAGCCGCTCGCGCCCCTCGACGCCGCCCGCCGGGCCCTGTTCGGCGAGCTGATGGCCGCCCACCTGAAGGGGGGCGGCCTGATCCTCGCGGCCGTGCACGATCCCCTGCCCGTTCCCGCCCGCGCCCTGGAGCTCGTCGCTTGAACCTGATGGCGCTCCTCCGACGCGAGCTGGCGCTCGCCTGGGGCCGCGGCGGCGGGCCGCTGCTCGCCTGCGCCTTCTACGTCACCATGGCCACCCTGCTCCCCCTCGCGGCGGGGCCCTCGCCCGAGCGGCTCGGCGTGGTGGCGCCCGGCTCGGCCTGGGTGGCCCTGGCGCTGTCGACCCTGCTGTCGCTGGAGCGCCTGTTCGAGCGCGACTTCGAGGACGGGGCGCTGGACCTGCTGGCCCTGGCCCCCGCGCCGCTGGAGCTGGTCTGCGCGGTCAAGTGCCTGGCCCAGTGGATCGCGGCCGGCGCGCCCCTGGCGCTCCTGGCCCCGGTGGTCTCGGTGGCGCTCGGCGCGCCCGTCGCCATCGCGCCCCTGACCCTGGTCTGCGCCCTGGTCGGCGCCCTCGGCTTCGCCTTCACCGGCGGACTGGGCGCGGCCCTGGCGCTGGGCAGCCGCCGCGGCGGCCTGCTCGTGGCGGTGATCGTCCTGCCCCTGTTCGCCCCGCCGGTGATCTTCGGCGCGGGCGCCATCGACGCCTATGTCGCCGGCCTGGGCTGGACGCCGGGCCTGCTGCTGCTGTGCGCCTACAGCCTGGCGGCGGCCGCCCTGACCCCCTTCGCCATGGCGGCGGCTTGTCGCAACGCCCTGTCCTGACAGCTCCCGTTCATGCGCTCGCGCCTATGGCGGGCTCGAGCGCACCACTGGAGTCTGTATCGATGAAACGCCTCAACCCCCGCCTCGCCGCCGCCGTCGGCGCGGTCTCGCTCGCCGCGCTCGGCGCGTCGGCCATCGCCTACGCCCAGGCGCCCGCCGCGCCCGCCCCCGCCGCCCGTGAGGCCGGCCACCACCACGGCCGCCATCACGAGCGCCGGGCCCAGCTCGTCCACGACGCCCTGAACCTGCGTCCGGACCAGGAGGCCGCCTGGAACGCCTACCGCGCGGCGCTGACGTCCGCCCGGCCCGCACGCGGCGAGCACGCCCGGCCGGCGCATGCGCTCACCACGCCCGAGCGCCTCGACCGGATGCAGCAGCGCATGGCCGCCCGCCAGGCCGCCTTCGCCCGCCGCGCCGAGGCTGCCAGGCGGTTCTACGCCGCCCTGGACCCGGCCCAGCAGAAGGCCTTCGACGCGGTGACGCAGCTGTCCGGCCGCGAGGGCGGACGTCATCACGGCGGCCGGCGCGGCCACGGCATGGGCCCGATGCGCGGCCACGGGCCGGGGGCGCCCGCCTCCGCCCAGGGCTGACCGTCCGTCGCCCCGGCGGACCCGCCGCCGGGGCGACGGATCACAGCCTCAGGAGCCAGGTCTCGTCCTTCATGGCCGGGGAGAGCTCGCTGACGACCGCGCCGATCCTGCGGAAGCCGGCGGCGGCGTAGATCCGCCGCGCCGGCTCCAGCACGTCCACGGTCCACAGCACCACCTCGCGGTAGCCCGCCCGCCTGGCGAAGGCGACGCAGGCGTCCACCAGCCGCCGCCCGAGGCCGAGGCCGCGCGCCTCGGGCTCGACGTAGAGCAGCCGCAGGCGCGCCCGCTCCTCGCTCTCGCCGGTCAATCCGACGCAGCCCAGCAGCTCCCCGCCCCGCTCCGCCGCCCAGAAGCGCTCCCGCGCCGGATCGTGGCGCGTCATGAAATCGCCGACGATGCGGGCGATGTGGCCCTCGTAGCGCTCGTCCCAGCCGTAGGCGGGCGCCACCGTCTGCATGTGGCGCCACTGCAGCCAGCTCATCTCCCCCAGCCGCGGCGGCCTCAGGACCACCTCGTCGTCAGCCATCCGTATGAACCCTCATCTTGTCCTGCCCCGTGGCGCCTTATATGCCCCAGGCATGTTCTCGGCCCTGGCCAATCCGCAGCGGTTCATGAGCTTTTCCCGCTGGGCGGCGCCGCTGCTCGGGGCGGCCGCGGCCGTCCTGATCGCGGTGGGCCTGTACCTGGGCTTCACCGCGCCGGAGGACTACCAGCAGGGCGACACGGTGCGGATCATGTTCATCCACGTGCCGGCGGCCTGGATGGGGATGTTCGTCTACGCCTGCCTGGGCGGCGCCAGCTTCTTCGGCCTGGTGTTCCGCCACTCCCTGGCCGACGCGGCCGCCCGCGCCTGCGCGCCGCTCGGGGCGGCCTTCACGGCGCTGGCGCTGGTCACCGGCTCGCTGTGGGGGCGGCCGATGTGGGGGGCCTGGTGGGTGTGGGACGCCCGCCTGACCTCGGTGCTGGTGCTGTTCCTGTTCTATCTCGGCTACCTGGCCCTGCAGGCGGCGATCGAGGACGAGGCCAAGGCCGACCGCGCCTCGGCCATCCTGGCCCTGGTCGGCCTGGTGAACCTGCCGGTCATCCACTGGTCGGTGGTGTGGTGGAACAGCCTGCACCAGGGGGAGTCGATCTTCACCAGGAGCGGGCCCCTGATGTCGGCGGTCTATCTGTGGCCGCTCGCCATAATGGGTCTCGGCTACACCCTGCTGTTCGGCTCGCTGTGGCTGGTGCGCACGCGCGCGGAGGTCTGGCGCCGGCGCGCGCGGGCCGCCGCGATCAGGGCCGCGGGATAGGACCGCACGCATGCTCGACCTCGACATGGGCAAGTACGCCGCCTTCGTCTGGCCGGCCTATGGCGTCAGCGCCCTCACCCTGATCGGCATGGTGGTGCTGTCGCTGCGCCGCTCGGCGCACTGGCGCAAGCGGGCCGAGCAGCTGCGCGGCGAGGACGAGCGTCCGTGACCCGCTGGCTGGCCATCCTGCCGCTGGTCGTGCTGCTGGCCCTGGCGGCCCTGTTCGTCGGCTACGGCCTGAAGCACAACCCGCACTTCAACCCCGACGCCCTGGTCGGCCGCAAGGCGCCGCAGCTGTCGCTGGCGCGCCTGGAGGGCGGGCCGGCCCGGCCGCTGCGCTCGGCCTATGACGGGCCGGTGCTGATCAACGTGTTCGGCTCCTGGTGCGCCCCCTGCGTGGAGGAGGCTCCCGCCCTGATGGCCATGAAGCAGCAGGGCGTGCCGATCGTCGGGATCGCCTACAAGGACACGCCCGAGAAGACCAAGGTGTTCCTGGAGCGCTACGGCGACCCGTTCCAGGCCGTGTTCCAGGACCCCGACGGCCGGGCGGGGATCGAGTTCGGCATCTCCGGCGTGCCCGAGACCTTCGCCGTCGGGGCCGACGGGACGGTGCTGGCCAAGCACGTCGGCCCGCTCACGCCCGACGCGGCCGAGAAGCTGTCGGAACGCATCGGCCGTTGACCGGCGTTAAGGCTTGGTTGACCATGCCCGTTAACCTTCTGGCCTGACAGATTCAGTGGACCCCATGGCCGACGGCCGACTGCCTTCCATCACCCCGAGGCCGCCGCAGACGGCGCCGCAGCAGACGGCCCGGAGCGCCGCCCAGCGGGCCTTCTTCGAGGCCGCCCTCGGCCGCGCCGCGCCCGCCGCGGCCGCGGAACCGGCCCGCACGGCGGTGGAGCCTCATGTCACGCCGGTGAAGACCGAGACCGTGGCGCGCCCGCCCGAGCCCGGCCAGCGCTACCGCCCCGGCGCCCTTCTGGACATCAAGATCTAGGGGCTAGACCAGCGCCAGCGGCTTGTCGGCGCCGTCCTTGAGCGCCTTGCGGGCCGCCTTCTTGGCCTTCTTGCGCGCCTTCCTGGCGGCCTTGCCCTCGCCGCGCCGGCGCTCGGACGACAGCGCCTTCAGGCCCGCCATGAAGCCGACGCGCTTGGCCTTGGGCACCAGCTTCAGGATCGCCTCGTCGGCGGCCGCCGCGCGCGGCTCGGCCTCCTGCAGGGCGGCGCGGCCCTTGTCGGTGAGGCTGACGGTGTTGGCGCGTCCGTCCTCGCTGGAGCGTTCGCGCGCGATCAGGCCCTTGCCCAGCATGCGCGCGACCAGCTCGGCCAGGGTGGAGCGGTCGATGCCGGTGGCCCGCACCAGCTCGGCCTGGGTCAGGCCCTCCCTGGCGGCCACGGCGGCGAGCACCGTGTACTGCCGCTGGGTGACGGCCGCGGGTCCGGAGGTCTCCGCATAGATGTCCAGCGCCCGCTGCAGGGCGCGGTGGAGCAGGTGGCTGGGCGACCTGTCCAGAGGTCCAGACGGTTCGGACTTGGACTTGGCCATCGACGCCCTCCATCCGTGCGGCGGAGCGAAGATACCGGCGTTCCTTTGCAGTTCTAAGACAGGCCGTCCGTGGACGGCCGAGGCGGCGCCTCAGCTCTCAAGCTCGGCCGCGGCCTCCATCGCCTTCATGTCCCTGACCATCATCGGCACCTGGCTGAGCGCGAACAGGACCGACAGGATCGGCAGGCCGGGGAAGCGGAACACCACCCAGATGTTGTCCGGCTGGGTGCGCCAGACCGCCTCGTTCAGGGCCGCCATGGCCAGGAAGAAGACGCCGTACCGGATCGTCAGCCGCCGCCATCCCTGCGGCGTCAGCGACAGGGCGGTGGAGAACACCGCCTTCAGGGGGTTCTTGCCGAGCGCGACCCCGGCCAGCATCACCACGCCGAGCGTCAGGTTGATCGCCGTCGGCTTGATCTTGACCCAGAGGATGTTGTGGAAGGCGAGGGCCAGGCCGCCGAAGACCACGGCCACCAGGCCGGCGAACAGGGGCAGGGGGGCGATCCGCCGCTCGGCGATGAGCCCGAGCGCCAGGGCGGCGACCGAGCCGCCGACCAGCCACCAGGTCGCCTGCAGCAGCGCCTCGGCGCGCGGCATGTGCAGCCCCAGCCACAGCACCAGGAAGGCGGCGAACCAGGCGGCCAGTCCGCCGAAGTCCACGATGCTGCGGACGATCCCCGAGGTCCTGGCTTCGGCTTCGGCCATGTCGCGGCTCCTCAGGCCTGGCCCAGGCCCACGAGGCCGCGGGCGAACGCCTGGGCGTCGAAGGGCTGGAGGTCGTCGATCCCCTCGCCGACGCCGATCAGCTTGACAGGCGCCTGCGACGCCTGCGCGACGGGAACGAGCACCCCCCCGCGGGCGGTTCCGTCCAGCTTGGTCATCACCAGGCCGGTGACCCCCGCCGTGCGGTCGAAGATCTCCACCTGGGACAGGGCGTTGCGGCCGACGGTGGCGTCCAACACCAGCAGGGTCTCGTGCGGGGCGGACGGGTCGAGCTTCTTCAGCACCCGCACCATCTTGCCGAGCTCGTCCATCAGCTGGGTCTTGTTCTGCAGCCGGCCGGCGGTGTCGATCAGCACCACGTCGTAGCCCTCGGCCTTCGCCGTTTCCAGCGCCTCGAAGGCGACGCCCGCGGCGTCCGAGCCCTGCTGCTTGGCGATCACCGGCACGCCGGCGCGCTGGCCCCACACCTGCAGCTGCTCGATGGCGGCGGCGCGGAAGGTGTCGCCGGCGGCCACCAGCACCTTGGCGCCCCGCCGCTTCAGGTCCGCGGCGATCTTGCCGAGCGTGGTGGTCTTGCCCGAGCCGTTCACCCCCACGAACAGCACCACATAGGGCCTGGGGCCGGACAGCGGGTCGAACCTGCCCTCGTGGCCCTTCAGCTCCCCGGCGATGGCGCGGGCCAGGGCGCCCTTGATCTGCTCGGCGCTCTCGGTCGCGCCGAAGCGCTCCTCCTCGAACGCCCGCACGACGCGCGCCGAGGCGTCCGGCCCGAGGTCGGCCTCGATGAGCAGGTCCTCGAGGGTGGCCAGGGCCTCCTCGTCCAGCTTCATCTTGGTCAGCACCGAGACGACCTGGTCGGTCATCTGCCTGGACGACCGGGTCAGGCCCTCGGCGAGCCGGGAGAACCAGCCCTTCTTCTTCTCGTCCGCCATCAGGCCTTGCCCGCCTTGCGCCTGAGGTCCGGCGGCAGGGCCTCCTCAGACAGGATGCGCACGGCCTGCTCCAGGCTCACGACCTCCTGGGCCTGCGAGCCGAAGCGGCGCAGGGCGACCTTGCCCTCCTCCGCCTCGCGCCGGCCGACCACGGCGATCACCGGGACCTTGGCCAGGGAGTGCTCGCGGATCTTGTAGTTGATCTTCTCGTTGCGCAGGTCCGTCTCGACCCGCAGCCCCGCCGCGCGCAGCGTCTCGGCCGCCTTCTCGGCGTAGTCGTCCGCCTCCGAGGTGATGGTGGCCACCACGGCATGGACCGGCGCCAGCCACATCGGGAAGGCCCCGGCGCAGTTCTCGATCAGGATGCCGAGGAACCGCTCGAAGGTGCCCAGGATCGCCCGGTGCAGCATCACCGGCCGCTGCTTGGAGCCGTCGGCGGCGACGTACTCGGCGTCCAGCCGTTCGGGCAGCACGAAATCCAGCTGCAGGGTGCCGCACTGCCAGGTGCGGCCGATGGCGTCCTTCAGGTGGAACTCCAGCTTCGGCCCGTAGAAGGCGCCCTCGCCGGGCAGCATCTCCACCAGCATGCCCGCGGCGACGGCGGCGCGCTCCAGCTTGGATTCGGCGAGGTCCCAGACCTCGTCCGTGCCGGCGCGCAGTTCCGGTCTCAGCGCGAGCTTGACGCTTTGCAGGTCCACGCCGAGGTCGGCGTAGACTTGGTGCAGCAGCCGGGCGAACCTGGTCGTCTCCGCCTCGATCTGGTCCTCGCGGCAGAAGATGTGGGCGTCGTCCTGGGTGAAGCCGCGCACGCGCATGATCCCGTGCAGGGCGCCGGACGGTTCGTAGCGATGGCAGGAGCCGAACTCGGCCATGCGCAGGGGCAGGTCGCGGTAGGACTTCTGGCCGACGTTGAAGATCTGGACATGCCCAGGGCAGTTCATCGGCTTGACCGCGAGGAGCTCGCCCTCCTCGGTCTCGCACTTGAACATGTTGTGCCCGAACTTCTCCGCGTGGCCGGAGCGTCGCCACAGATCGTAGTCGAGGATCTGCGGCGTCTTGACCTCCTGGTAGCCGTCGTCCTCGAGCTGACGGCGGATGTAGGCCTCCAGCGCCCGATACACCGTCCACCCCTTGGGGTGCCAGAACACCATGCCCCGGCCTTCCTCCTGAAGGTGGAACAGGTCCATCTGGCGGCCGATGCGGCGGTGATCGCGCTTCTCGGCCTCCTCCAGGCGCTTCAAATAGGCCTCGAGCTCGGCTTCCGACTGCCAGGCCGTGCCGTAGATGCGCTGCAGCTGGGCGTTCCTCTGGTCCCCGCGCCAGTAGGCGCCGGCGAGCTTCATCAGCTTGAAGGCCTTGCCCACGTGCCTGGTGGAGGGCAGGTGCGGCCCCCGGCACAGGTCCTTCCAGTCGCCCTGGTGGTAGACCGTGATCGGCTCGCTCTCGGGCAGGTCGCGGATGATCTCGGCCTTGTACTTTTCGCCCATGGCCTCGAAGTCGGCGATGGCGGCGTCGCGGTCGACCACCTCGCGGCGGATCGCCTCGTCGCGGTCGACGATCTCGCGCATGCGCGTCTCGATCGTCTGCAGGTCCTCCAGGCTGAACGGCTCGTCGCGGGCGAAGTCGTAGTAGAAGCCGTCCTCGACGTTGGGGCCGATGGTCACCTGGGTGCCGGGGAACAGCTCCTGCACCGCCTCGGCCAGGACGTGGGCGGTGTCGTGGCGGATCACCTCCAGCGCCTCGGGGGCGCTGCGGTCCAGGATCTGGATGCGGCCGCCGTGGTCGAGCGGGCGCTCCAGGTCGATCAGGCGGTCGTCCAGCTTGATCAGCACGGCGCGCTTGGCGAGCGAGGGGGAGATGGACTGCGCCACCTGCAGCCCCGTCACGCCGTCGGGGAACTGGCGGCTGGAGCCGTCGGGGAAGATCAGGTCGATCATGTCGTCACGTGTCCGTTCCGGTCCGGCGCGTCGTCGGGTCCCGGGCGCCGGGGCGGCGGCGGGTCGTAGCCCGAGCCGCCGAAGGGATGGCATCTGCACAGCCGCCGGGCCGCGAGCCACGAGCCGCGGACGGGGCCGTGCGTGATCAGGACCTCCGCCGCATAGTCCGAGCAGGTCGGCAGGAAGCGGCATTGGCGCCCGATCAGGGGCGAGAGCGTCAGCTTGTAGGCGCGGTGCGCCGTCCTGACGGTTCGTTCGTAGAAGCTCATGCCGGACGCGGGTGACGAACGAGGGTTCGATCCGGCGGGGTTAAGCCGCCCGCCCGGACCGATCAAGCCGCGCCGGCGGGGCTAGTTCGCGCCGCCCGGCCCTCCAGGGCCGCGCGCGCGGCCTCGGCCGCCGCCTCGAACGCGAGCAGCGTGGACGCATGGCGCGCCGGATAATCCTTCACCGGTTCCAGCACCTTCAGATCCACGAAACGGCCTTCGGGCGCAGGTCCGCCCGCCTTCAGCATTGCGCGAAGCTGATCGCGCGCGCTTTCGATTTCGTCAACCCTGGCGCCCACGACGTTCTCGCCGAGCACGGCGGCCGAGGCCTGGCCCAGCGCGCAGGCCTGGACGTCCTGGGCGAAGTCGACCACCCGGCCGTCCTCGACCCTCAGGTCGACCACGACGCGCGAACCGCACAGCTTGGACACCTTCTCCGAGGAGGCGTCGGGCGCGGCCAGCCGTCCGGCGCGCGGCATGTTGGCCGCGAGCTTCAGGATCTTCGCCGAATAGAGGTCGTCGATCATGACGCCCGAGATTTAGGCGCGTCGCGCCGCGAGCGCCACAGCTCCACCGCCTGCTCGCGCAGGGCGTGGCTCATGGCCTCCATGCCCTCGTACAGGGCCCGGCGGCGGCGGCGGTCGACGTAGCGGGCGAAGCGGCCGTACCAGTCCTCGCCGTTGGCGAAGATGCAGCCCTCCTCCGAAAGCTTCTCGATCTCCAGGTAGCGCAGCCGGTTGACCAGGCCCCACCGCTCGGAATGGCGCCACAGGATCTGGGCGTCGGGCACCCAGTCGATGATCCGGGGCGTGAGCGCGGCGGGCTCGCGGCCGGGCGCGGACTCGGTCAGGCTGAGCCGGCCGCCGATGCGGAGCCGGCCCTCGGCCTCGGTGTAGAGCGGGTTCCACCGCGGCCAGCGCTCGACGTCGGCCAGGACCTCCCAGACGACGGACGCCGGGGCGGGGATCCCCAGCCGGTGTTCGATGCGGAATTCTGCTGCGGCCACCTAAGGGCTCCCCGAACTTCCGCTCATCCCCGCGAAGGCGGGCGCCCATGGGTTCGCACAGGTCATCCAAACAACTCCTCGGACAGGTCCCGCCAGTCCGGATTGACCGACCGGATCAGCCGGATCTCCCAGGACCTGTTCCACTTCTTGATCTGCCGCTCGCGTCGGAATGCGCCCTCGCGGGTGTCGTGAGGCTCGTACCGGACGAGAAGCTTCACACCGTACTTCGCCGTGAACCCGGGCCTTACCCCTTCCCGATGCTCCCACATCCGCTTGGTCAGAGAGTCCGTGTGGCCCGTGTACAGGGTCCCGTTCGGCTGGCTGGCAAGGATGTAGGTGTAGAAGGCCATGGATTCGAGGGCTGCATGGTTCCCCGCCTTCGCGGGGATGAGCGGAGTCTATGAGCCCTCGCCCTTCAGGCGCCACGTTGCGCCCTGCGGCCCGTCCAGCACCTCCACGCCCATGCCGGCCAGCTCCGCGCGGATGCGGTCGGCCTGCGGCCAGTCCTTCGCCTTGCGGGCGGCGTCCCGGGCGGCCACCAGCGCCTCGATCCTGGACCTGGCCCCGGCGTCTGCCCCGCCCTGGAACCAGGCCTCCGGATCGGCCTGCAGGAAGCCGATCAGGCGCGCGGACGCCAGAAGCGCCCCCTTGGCCCGCGCCCGCCCGGCGGGGTCGGCGGTCTCCAGCTCCGAAGCCAGGGCGAACAGCTCGGCGAAGGCCCTGGGGGTGTTGAGGTCGTCCAGCAGGGCGTCCATGAACCCGGGGTCCGGCCCGGCGTCTTCGGCCTCGACGTCGCCGGCCCGCTGCAGGGCGCCGTACAGGCGGTCCAGCGAGCGCCGGGACTGCTCGACCAGCTCCTCGGTCCACTGCAGGGGCGCGCGGTAGTGCGCCGACAGCAACGCCCAGCGCAGCGCCTCGCCCGGATGGCGGGTGACCAGGTCGTGCACCAGGGCCACGTTCCCCAGGCTCTTGGACATCTTCTCCGAGCCCATGTTGAGGAAGCCGTTGTGCAGCCAGTAGCGGGCGAACACCGGCGCGTGGTCGGCGCAGCGGCTCTGGGCGATCTCGTTCTCGTGGTGGGGGAAGATCAGGTCGTTGCCGCCGCCGTGGATGTCGATCGGCACGCCCAGGCTGGAGGCGATCATGGCCGAGCACTCGATGTGCCAGCCGGGCCGGCCGGGGCCCCAGGGACTGTCCCACACCGGCTCGCCGGGCTTGGAGGGCTTCCACAGCACGAAGTCGGCGGGATGCTTCTTGTAGGGGGCGACCTCCACCCGCGCGCCGGCGACCATGTCCTCCATCGAGCGGCCCGAGAGCTGGCCGTACTCGGCGAAGCTCTCGACGTCGAACAGCACATGGCCTTCCGCGGCGTAGGCGGCGTTGTTGCGGATCAGCCGCCCGATGATGTCCTGGATGTCCTGGATGTGGCCGGTGGCGCGCGGCTCCAGCGAGGGCCTGAGCGCGCCCAGCACCGACATGTCGGCGTGGTAGGCGTCCAGGTAGCGGTCGGTGATCACCGAGATCGGCACGCCTTCCTCGGCGGCCTTGAGGTTGATCTTGTCGTCCACGTCCGTGACGTTGGCGGCGTAGACGACGTGGTCGGCCCCGTACAGACGCCGCAGCAGGCGGAACAGCACGTCGAAGCAGACCACCGGCCGGGCGTTGCCGATGTGGGCGTAGTTGTAGACCGTCGGCCCGCACACATACATGGTCACGCGCGCCGGATCTGACGGTTCGAACGGCCGCTTGCGGCGGGCCATGGTGTCGTAAAGCTGCAGCTGGCTCATGGTCTGCGAGTTGCCCTGAGGGGGACCTGTCCCATATAGCGTGCAGGCGGATAGAGAAACCGCCCGGGAACCTATCGGGGGCCGGGCGATCGAATTCGCTGCGGAGGGAGCCTGCGCGTCATTTCCGGGACCGTCGTCCCGGCGCTACTGAGGACCCTCGGAGAACAGATCATCATGGACGGCAACACCTCCCTCAAGCTGGCGACCGACGTGGCGCGCCCGAGCCGCGAGCAGGCCATGGCGGCCGTGCGCACCCTTCTGGCGTGGGCCGGCGACAATCCCGACCGCGAAGGCCTGGTGGAGACCCCGCGCCGCGTGGTGGAGGCGTTCGAGGAGTGGTTCTCCGGCTACGCCGAGGACACCGCCGCCCTGCTCGGCCGCACCTTCGAAGACACCGAGGGCTACGACGACATCGTCATGCTGCGGGACATCGAGGTGGAGAGCCACTGCGAGCACCACATGGCGCCGTTCCTGGGCAAGGCCTACGTCGCCTATGTCCCGACCGACCGGGTGGTGGGCATCTCCAAGCTGGCCCGGGTGGTGGAGGTGTTCGCCCGCCGCCTGCAGAACCAGGAGACCCTGACCAGCCAGATCGCCCAGGCGATCGAGGACGGGCTGAAGCCCAAGGGCGTGGCGGTGCTGATCGACGCCGAGCACCAGTGCATGACCACCCGCGGCGTGCACCACCGGCACGTCTCCACCATCACCACCAAGTTCACCGGCGCGTTCAAGAGCGACCTCGCCCTGCAGGAGCGCTTCCTCAGCTTCTGCGCCCGGGCCACGCGCTAGCCGGGGCGGCGGGGATGGACGCGGAGCTCCGGGCCGAACTCCTGGCGCTGCGCGCGCTCCTGCTGCTCACCCTGGGCGAGGTGGCCAACACCCGTCCCGACCCGGACGGCTTCCTGGCCGCGGC
>Ga0164243_10004078_pt1 | contig 23055 bp, 22 predicted proteins | sample OricompcompostOP_FD_108781 | JGI IMG/M metagenome (GOLD analysis project Ga0164243, IMG submission 108781) | Organic Plus compost microbial communities from Emeryville, California, USA - Original compost - Organic plus compost (OP) | ecosystem: Engineered > Solid waste > Mixed feedstock >...
GGAAGCGAGGCCAGCTGCGCGCGGATCTCGTCCATCGGCCGGTTCAGGTCGACGCCGACGACCTCGTCGGACAGATCGTCCTCGGTGACCTCCGGCAGGAACCGCGCCGGGTCGCGCTCCAGCTGCTCGATGAACACGCCGTCCGCGGTGATCTTCGCCTTGGCCTGGCGGTCCGCCGAGCACGACACGGCGATGCCGACCGGGCAGGACGCGCCGTGCCGGGGGAGCCGGATCACCCGCACGTCGTGGCAGAAGTACTTGCCGCCGAACTGCGCGCCGATGCCGAACTGCCTGGTCATCTCCAGCACCTGCTGTTCGAGGTCCTTGTCGCGGAACCCGTGGCCCAGCGGCGAGCCCTCGGCGGGCAGGTTGTCCAGGTACCGCGCGGAGGCGAGCTTGGCGACCTTGAGGTTGAACTCCGCCGACATGCCGCCGACCACGATCGCGAGGTGGTAGGGCGGGCAGGCCGCGGTGCCCAGGCCGCGCAGCTTCTCGTCCAGGAACTTGGCCAGGCGCTTCGGGTTCAGCACCGCCTTGGTCTCCTGGTACAGGAATGTCTTGTTGGCGCTGCCGCCGCCCTTGGCCATGAACAGGAACTCGTAACTCGGGTCGGACTGGCCGTCCTTGTGGTACAGCTCGATCTGCGCCGGCAGGTTCGTGCCGGTGTTCTTCTCCTCCCAGAAGTTCACCGGCGCCATCTGCGAGTAGCGCAGGTTCAGCTCCTGGTAGGCGTCGAACACGCCGCGCGCCAGCGCCGCCTCGTCGTTACCGCCGGTCAGCACGCCCTCGCTGCGCTTGCCGATCACGATCGCGGTGCCGGTGTCCTGGCACATCGGCAGCACGCCGCCCGCGGAGATCGCCGCGTTGCGCAGCAGGTCCATCGCCACGAACCGGTCGTTGCCGCTGGCCTCCGGATCGTCGACGATCGCACGCAGCTGCGCCAGGTGCGACGAGCGCAGCAGATGCTGGATGTCCGTGATCGCGGTACGGGCCAGCTTGGTCAGCGCCTCGGGCTCGACCTCGAGGAACTTGCGGCCGCCCGCCTCCACGACGCGGACTCCGTCCGGCGTCACGAGGCGGTACTCGGTCTCGGTGTCCGGGGCGAGTGGCAGCACGTCGGTGTAGCTGAACGAGGTGGTGGTCACGCACGGGCTCCTCTGCACGCGGTTCGGGTAGCCAAAGACGTTACCGCGTGCGTGCGGTCACACAGGGTGTGGTGTGGCGAAGAAGGCCCCGGAAAAAGTCGGAAGGCCGGGCCCACCCCGACGGACCCGACCTTCCGGGGAAAGCGGACAGGAGCACAGGGCACCCACCGCGAAGCTCGCACTCCGGAAGACGTGTGTCCGCCGCAGGCGTTGCTTCGACCGTCCCGTGACGAAAGTCATATGTCAACGGGCCGTTCGGGTTAGTGCCCCGTCGTCAGCTGGCGTACGCGCGCAGCCGCTCCGCGCGCTCACCCTGGCGCAGCTTCGACATGACCTCGCGCTCGATCTGGCGCACGCGCTCGCGCGAGAGACCGAAGTGCTTGCCGATCTGGTCCAGCGTGCGTGGCTGCCCGTCGTCGAGGCCGTAGCGCAACCGGATCACCGACTGCTCCCGCTCGTCGAGAGTGGCCAGCACCCGGCGCAGATCGTCCTGCAGCAGACCGGAGATCACCGCGCTCTCGGCGTCGGTGGCCTCGGAGTCCTCGATGAAGTCACCCAGCGGGGCGTCCTCCTCGGTGCCGACCGGCATGTCCAGGCTCACCGGGTCACGCGCGTGGTCGAGCAGGTCCGCGACCTTCTCCGCCGGAATACCCGACTCCGCGGCGAGTTCCTCGTTCGTGGCCTCGCGGCCCAGCTGCTGGTGCAGGTCGCGCTTGATGCGCGCGAGCTTGTTCACCTGCTCCACCAGGTGCACCGGAAGCCGGATGGTGCGTCCCTGGTCGGCCATCCCCCTGGTGATGGCCTGGCGGATCCACCAGGTGGCGTAGGTGGAGAACTTGAACCCCTTGGAGTAGTCGAACTTCTCCACCGCGCGGATCAGGCCCAGGTTGCCCTCCTGGATCAGGTCCAGCAGCGGCATTCCGCGTCCGGTGTAACGCTTCGCGAGCGACACGACCAGCCGCAGGTTCGCTTCGAGCAGATGGTTCTTGGCGCGGTGCCCGTCACGGATGAGCGCCCGCAGTTCGACCCTGCGCTCGTCGGTGAGGTCCTCGGCGGTGTCCAGCATGTGCTGTGCGAACACGCCCGCCTCGATGCGCTTGGCCAGCTCGACCTCGTCGGCGGCCGTCAGCAGCGCGGTCTTGCCGATCCCGTTGAGGTAGACGCGGACCAGATCGGCCGCGGGCCCCTGCGCGTCGAGGTCGGCGTCCATGTTCGGCTGAGCGGGTACGCTGGAGTCGAAGGCCGGCTCGGACGCGAGTTCGGGGATTCGCCGCTCCGGCTCGGAGCGGCTGGTCTTACGCTCGAGAGTCTGTACTGACATGTTTGCCTCCCCGGTCACGGGCTGACACGTTGGTGCGTCACACCGGCTGTGCGTCGCGGCCCGAGCCTGTGGAACTCGGTACGCGAATCCAGCTCGTCGGCTGGACACTTGAGTCAACGCGGCAGGCCCCGGAATCGTTCCCGTGTTCCCGGAGAGTGGACGGGATAACCATCCGGCCGGTTGCTCGACCAAACCTGAGGTTTTCCTGAGAACGGGTTGGTCTAGACCTCTACGAGAACCGTGAAGGGGCCGTCGTTCACACTGTGCACCGCCATTTTCGCGCCGAATACACCGGTTTCCACACGTGCGCCACGACCGCGGAGTTCATCGACGACGTCGTCGAACAGTTTGACGGCGGCTTCCGGGCGGGCCGCCGCGATCCAGGATGGACGCCGTCCTTTCCTGGTATCTCCGTAAAGGGTGAATTGGCTCACGAGGAGTAATGGCGCGCCCGTGCTCGCACATGACTCCTCGCCGTCGAGCAGGCGCAATTCGTGAAGCTTGCGCGCCATCACGGCCGTTTTGCCGGGAGTGTCGTCCTTGTGGACACCCAGAAGGACGAGCAGCCCCGGCTCCCCGATCGCGCCGACGACCTCGCCGTCGACGACAACGCTGGCTGCCGTGACCCTCGCCACCACGGCCTTCATGCCTCGACTCCTCCCCGCTGCGTTCCTCGGGTCGCGGGCGGCCCTGCGATGCTCGCGAGTCGTCGCCTTCGGGGCCTCATAGGGGTTCGACCATTCCGTGCTGCACGAGTTCCCGGATCATCGGCAGGGCCGTTTCGGCGAGTTCCGTGGCCGTGCCCCCGTGCGCGATCGTGAGCAGCTCCAGTAGATCGGACAGTGGCAGCGCGCCGCGGCAGCCGGCCAGCAGCGCTGCCGCCAGCTCGTCCACCTCGTGCTGCCAGCCGGGCCCGTCGACGCGGTGCAGGCGCCGGATCGTGGTCTGCCAGCCCTCGTCACCCGGCGTGCCGATGCTCTCCAGCAACACTGTCGGCGGCACCCGGAACCGCGTGTCCAGCAGCTCGTCGGCATGCTCGCGCAGCCACGCGACGCGGTCCAGCCACGCGCCCGCCTCGGGGCCTAGCGGATCGTCGTAGGCCTGCCGCAGGTCCTCGCACACGACGGTCGGGTGCTCGACGTCCGCGCGGCGTAGTGTGACGAACCCGAACCCGACGCCCTGAACCTTCTCGTCGGCGAACCAGTCCAGCCACGCGCTCGCCTTCGCGCGGCCCTCCGGCGAGCGCGGGTCGATACCGGCGTCGCGCAACCAGGTGCCCACGTACAGCCCCGGATCGGCCACGTCGCGTTGCACGAACCACCCGTCCACGCCCGCAGGCAGCCAGCGGGCCACCCGATCGGCCCAGTCCTCGCCTTCGACGTGCAACCAGGAGGCGAGCAGCTGGCCGACACCACCGGGGTTGAGGAACGCCGGGAGCTGCCGCACCACCAGCGCCGACGCGTCGTCGCCGGCCAGGCCGGAATCGCGGTAGGTGTAGTCGACCCGGGGCGGGCCGACCACGAACGGCGGGTTGCACACGATCTGGTCGAACCGGCGGCGCGCGACGGGTGCGAACCACTCGCCGCGCAGCAGTTCGACATCGAGCCCGTTGAGCCGGCATGTGAGATCCGCGAGCGCCAGCGCACGTGACGACACGTCCGTGGCTGTCACGCGCTGCGCGTGCCGGGACGCGCGCAACGCCTGCACACCGTTGCCCGTGCCCAGGTCCAGCAGCGAACCCACGGGACGGCGGATCGTGGCGCGGATCAGACTGAGCGACGCGTGGCCGACACCGAGTACGTGATCCGGCGGCACCTCGTGGCCCAGCTGGTCGGAGTCGAGGTCGGAGACCACCCACCACGAGCTCTCCTCGTCACCGTGCGGGCGCACGTCCAGCCCGGCCCGGACCCGTTCACCGTCCGTGCGCACCAGGCCAGCCGCCAGCGCGTCCTCCAGCGGCAGCGGCGCCAGTGCGGCCCGCACCGCGGCCTCGGGCTCGGCGCCGCCCAGCAGGAACAGGCGGATGAGCGTGCCCAGCTCACCGGCGTCCGCGCTTGCCCGGTAGGCCAGCTCCGGTTCGCCCCGGCCGAGTGCGGCGTGCGCCGCGCCACCGAGCGCGGCCAGCACCCCGTCGGCGTCGTAGGAAGTGCGCTGGAACGCCTCGCGCAGGCGGGCGCAGAATTGGTCGGAGAACTCGAGGGTCACAGCCAGTGATCCTAGGCGGGCGGGCTCCAGGACACCTGGATGAGCTGCCTGCCCGCCGTGCGGCTGAGCAGCGTGCCACGGCCGGGCGGCAGCGGGCCTGCCGTGATGTCGCCGAGCAGGACACCCTCATCGGGATGCGCGCTCAGCACGATGCCGGGACTCGCGACGTCTTTGAGGGCTCGCAGTACCGGCTCTTCCGAGGCGCGGGCCGCACGGGTGCTGCTGCGTGCGACGACGAGATGCAGGCCGATTTCGCGTGCGTGCGGGAGGAATTCGGCCAGCGGCTGCAGGGGATTGCCGGCCTGCGTGGCGACGAGGTCGTAGTCGTCGACGAGGACGAACAGGTCCGGGCCACGCCACGGTCCCGGTAGCCGCTGCCGCAGCGCCGCGGCCACGTCACGGACCAGTCCGTCGAGCTGGCCGCGTGCCATCGCGTACCCGAGCCGGTACTGATCCTCGACCACACCGAGCAGCGAATGCCGGTAGTCGACGACCAGGAACAGCGCCTCGGCGGGGGAGTAACGCGCCATGATGCCGCGCGCGATGTGCCGCAGCAGTGCGGACTTGCCCGACTCGGATTCGCCGAACGCCAGAAAATGGGGCTCTGTCGTGAAATCCAGGTACACCGGTCCTTGTTCACCGGTGCCGACCGCGACCAGTTTCCCCGGCGCTGCGTTCGTCTGTCCACTGTGGGCGGTCAGGGCGGTGCGCAGTTCGCCGATGCCCGTGAGGATCCGGATGCCGGGGGCGTGGAACGGCCGGGCGTCCTGGCCGTCGAGCAGGACCAGTTTCAGGCCCGCCCGGCAGTTCAGCAGCAGGGTGCGCACCAGATCGGCGGGCACGGCGGTCGAGTACGGCAACGCCGGATCCGTTCCCTCGGCGCGGAAGAACACGCGGTCGTGCGCGTCGGTGAAGGCGGGCAGGTGAAAGTCCAGCAGCACCAGGTCCTCGGGACCCCGCCCGGTGAGCATCCGTTCGAGCCGTTGCTCGATCTCCGCCTTGCCGCCCGCCACCGTTTCCGCGGAGTCGAAACCGGCCGGCAGCTCCGGTCGTCCGTCACGGTCGCCCGCGCCGATCCGCAGCGCGTGCCGTTCGCTTCCCATGTCACTCCCCAGTGCCATAACCGGCCGACGACTGTATACCAGTGTCGGGTCTGTGCTGAGATGGCGGAATGACCGCTGCCCTCGCCCCGCTCGGCGGGCTGCTGCCCGCGCTGGAGACGCTGTACGTGGACCTGCACCGGCACCCGGAGCTCTCGTTCGAGGAGCACCGGACCGCGGCCGAGCTGGCGCGGCGGCTCACCGCGTCGGGATACGAGGTGCATACCGGTATCGGCGGTACCGGTGTGCTGGGCGTGCTGCACAACGGGAAGGGCCCGACCGTGATGTTGCGTGCCGACATCGACGCGCTGCCCGTCGAGGAGAAGACCGGACTCGACTACGCGGCGCAAGGTCAGGTCATGCACGCGTGCGGGCACGATATGCATGCCACCTGGCTCAGTGGCGCGGCCGAGTTGCTGGCGCGGGCGCGGCAGTCGTGGCAGGGCACGTTGCTCGTGGTGTTCCAGCCGGGTGAGGAGAAGGGCAGCGGCGCCGAGCGGATGATCGACGACGGCTTGTTCGACATCGCGGGCAAGCCGTCGATCGTACTGGGCCAGCACATCGGGCCGGCGCCGGCCGGCTGGGTACTGACCCGGCCGGGTGTGCTGATGGCCGCCACCGACGCCGTGCGGATCACGCTGCACGGGCGCGGCGGCCACGGTTCACGTCCGGAGACGACGGTCGACCCTGCGGTGATGGCGGCGTCGCTGGTGATGCGGCTGCAGACTGTCGTGTCGCGCGAGGTCGCGGCCACCGATTCGGCGGTCGTCACCGTCGGGTCGATGCACGTCGGGACGGCGCACAACATCATCGCCGACCACGCCGAACTCGAGGTCAACGTGCGCACGTTCGACGATCAGGTGCGTCAGCGGGTGCTCGCGGCGATCGAGCGGATCGCACAGGGCGAGGCCGTGACCGCGGGTGCGCCGAAGCCCACGGAGATCACGTCGATCGCGAGCTTCCCGGTGACCAGCAACGACGAGGCGAGCAACGCGACGGTGACCGAGGCCTTCCGGGGCCACTTCGGTACGGGGCGGGTCATGGAGGCACCGCTGGTCACCGGCAGCGAGGACTTCGGCGAGTTCGGCCGGGCCGCCGGCGTGCCCTCGGTGTTCTGGCTGGTCGGTGGGCTGGACGAGGAGACAGTGGTCAAGGCGATGATGGAGGGCCGGTTCGAGCAGGACATCCCGTCGAACCACTCGCCGAAGTTCGCGCCCGTGCTGCATCCGACCTTGCGGGCGGGGGTCGAGACGCTGGTGATCGGTGCGCTGACGTATCTGCGGACGTGAATGACCCACCTGGGTGTCGGATCGGGCGGCGCGGTGGGAGCATGGTGGGTGGAGGTGGTCGTCGTGAACAGGTCCCCCCGGAGTTCCGACCGCGAGGTCGATCCGGTGCTCATCACCGAGGCCGCCCCGTCGTACGAGGACGAGCACGCCGCGCGCAAGAAGAAGTACATGCTGATGATGGGCATGCGCTTCCCGTGCCTGATCCTGGCCGGGATCTTCTACCACACGTGGTGGCTGGCGCTGCTGTTCGTCGTGCTGTCGGTACCGCTGCCGTGGATCGCGGTGCTGATCGCCAACGACCGCCCTCCCCGCAAGGCGGAGCGCGTGAGCCGCTACGAACGCGAGGCAAGAGCCCTCGAACGCGGTGAGCATCGGGTGATCGAGGCGGAGTAGCAGCGCGCGGAACCCGGACCTGGTCGCGCGGAAGGCTCGACTCGGCCGCGCGGAAGGCTCGACTCGGCCGCGCGGAAGGCTCGACTCGCGAATGGTGGTGGGGGCTGAGCGTGGCGACGCCTGGCGGCTTCGTGTGTTTCTACGGCTGGGCGCCGATACGGGCCACTGCTTGTGCGCCCAGGCGCACGCCCGCGCGCAAGACGTCCACTGTGGACGCTCCGGTCAGCCATGCCGACAACAGGCCCGCGTCGAAGGCGTCGCCTGCGCCGGTGGAGTCCACGCACTCCGCGGCTTCCGCTGGGACGCTCATCACTCCGCCGGCGTCCACCCAGCTCGCACCCGAGATGCCCTGGGTCACCGCCACCGCGCCCACCCGGTCGAGCAAGCCGCCCGCCGCCTTCGGGTCCGGGAGCCCGTCAGCGCCAGCAGCTCGTCGGTGTTGGGGAGCAGCAGGTCCACGCCATCGACGTCGGCCAGGAAAGCCTCCGGGTCGGTGATCAGCGCCGCCGCCTGGGGGTCGACCGACGTCGTGAGACCAGCGTCCCGTGCCGCGGCCAGTGCTGCCAGGCCGCCAGGGCGCGACGACGGGTACAACAGGACATAGCCCGACAGGTGCAGGTGAGACGCTCCCGCCAAGGCGTCCGCCGTGACGTCGTCCGGGCAGAAGCGGGCGTTCGCGCCGCGGTCGGCCAGCATGCTTCGCTGGCCGCTGCCGTCCACCAACGATACGACACAACAGGTTGCGGCCTCCGGATCGACGGCGAAGGCACACCGCACGCCCGCGGCCTCCAGCTCCGCACGTGTCAGACGGCCACCCGCATCGTCCCCGACGCGGGCGATCAGGGTCGTGTCGGTGCCCGTCGCGGCCAGCCAGCGCGCCGTGTTCGCACCCGCGCCACCTCCGGTCAGCCGCACACGGGCACCCGAATCGCCACCGTCGACGATGCCGGAGTGCTGCGCCACGACATCCAGACCGGCGTCGCCGACCACCACGACTCTCATGCCAGCGCCACCGCGACCCGCGCCGCCAGGCTCGCGTTCGACAACACCAGTGCCTCGTTCGCGTCCAGGCTGGCACCGCCACTCGCCGTGTGGAAGTGCTCCAGGAGCGCCGGCGTCACGTCCTTGCCGGAAACCTGGTTGTCCCGCAACAGAGCCAGGCCCTCGGCGAGCAGATGGTCATGCAGTTCTTTGTCCATTTCGGACTCGACGGGAATGGGATTCGCCAGCAGGACACCGGAACCGCTGTAGTTCCGGTGCGCCGACACCACGGCCGCGACCTCCTCGGGGCTCTCGACCCGCCACGGCACGGCGTGCCCGGACGACCGCAGGTAGAACGCCGGAAAGTCGTCGGTCCGGTAACCGAGCACCGGCACCGAACCGGTCTCCAGCACCTCCAGTGTCGCGGGAATGTCGAGCACCGACTTCACGCCCGAACACACGACGAGCGTCGGAATCCGGGACAGCACACCGAGATCCGCCGACACGTCCCAGGACTCGTGCGCCCCGACATGCACACCGCCGAGCCCGCCGGTGGCGAAAACCCCGATCCCGGCGGCGTGGGCGAGCGCGGACGTGCTCGCCACGGTTGTCGCGCCCGAACGGCCGAGGCCGATCGCCGGGCCGAGATCGCGCAGCGACAGCTTGTCCAGACCGGCGTCGGCCGCGCACACGCGGTCCAGTTCCGCCGCGGACAGCCCCACGACGGGACGGCCGTCCAGCACCGCGATGGTCGCGGGCACCGCACCCGCGGCACGCACGGCGCGCTCGACGCGGTCGGCGACGTCGCGGTTGCGGCCCGGCGGAAGCCCGTGGGAGAGGATGGTGCTCTCGAGCGCGACGACGGGCCTGCCGCTGTTGACGGCGTCGGCCACCTCGCCGGAAAGGGAAATCGGGGTCACGGCCGATCATCATCACCCAGCGGCTCAGCGCAGGTCCCAGCGGGTGGGCGAGCCCGCGAAGTCCCGCTCGTCCAGCGCGAACACCCAGCGCGGGCGCACCCGCACGGTCGCGTTCTTCGCCGGATCGAGGAAGCCGAGCTCGTAGTCCGTGCCGTACTTGAGGTTGACTGCCTCCAGGAACGCCTTGATCGACACGGTGTCCGTCATGATCCGGGCCGGTCCCTCGGCGATCACCGGGTTGAGCGGATCGTCGGTGGCGACGGAGACCTCCGACCCGAGCGCGATGTTGCGGATCTTGCGCGAGTCGAGCGAGGAGGAGAACCACACCGCGTCGTCGTGCCACACGCCCCACACCGGCATCTGGTGGGGCCTGCCGTCCGGCCAGACCGTGCCGACCCAGTAGTCGTGCGAATCGCGTAGCCGGGCCACCGCCCAGGACCAGGGGAGCAGCCCCGTTCCCTCATCGGGCGGCAACGTGCCGTAGCCGGGCATGTGCGGTCTGCTGGCAGGCGGGTCGGGCATCGTCGCGCACCTCCTGCGGAGATGGTGCGCCTGTCGCGGCAGCGCACGCCAGTCCGGCATCATGGGGACATGAGTACGACGACGTTGCCCGAGGTCGAAACCAGGCCCGAGGGCACTGACAGCACCGACAGCGACGAACCGAAGGTCTTCCACTACGTGCGCAAGAACAAGATCGCCGAGAGCGCGGTCATGGGCACGCACGTGGTGGCGCTCTGCGGCGAGGTCTTCCCGGTGACCAAATCGCCCAAGCCCGGCTCGCCGGTGTGCCCGGCGTGCAAGGAGATCTACGACGGGCTGCGTCCCGGTCCCGAGGGCGACTGATCCGCGAGGCTCGGTTCCGTTTTCCCCGCGGGTTCGCCGGCAGGCGGCTCCGGTTCCGTCCCGGACTCCGCCTGCTTGCGCGGCCTGCGTAGCGGCGTCGTGGTGCGCTCCCAGAGGCTCTTGCTCTCGGAGCGCATCCGTTCGCTCGCCCGCTCCATCTCCAGCCGGCGCCACTTCCGGCGCTGCCGCCTGGTCGGCTTCGCGGGCCACAGTTCCTGGATCGCGCTGTTGAAGTACGCGCCGCCGACCACGGCCATCCCGATGAAGTAGGTGAACAGCAGCCACGCGATCGGCGTGGCCAGCGCGCCGTAGGTGTAGCCGGTACGGGTGATCCAGCCCAGGTAGATCCGCAGCCCGACACTGGCCAGCAGGAAGATCACCATCGCCAGCACCGCGCCCGGCAGTCCGCGGTGCCACGGCAGCCTGCGCGGCAGCGAGACCTTGTACAGCGTGGCCAGCGCCAGCACCAGCACGACCCCCAGCACGGGGTAGTACAGCGTGCCCACCCACGTGGCGAGCGTCGGCCGCCACGAATCGGGGAAGAAGTCGGTCAGCAGGTCCGGGCCGATCGCGATCAGCGGCAGCCCGATGACCAGCAGGATCAGGCTGGCCAGGTACAGCAGCAGCGCGAAGATCCGCTGCCACACCTCGTTGCGCACGCCGTACTGGTCGTGCGCCACCGTGATCGCGTCGACGAACGACGACATCGCCGACGAACCGGCCCACAGCGAGATCACGAAACCGACCGAGACGATCTCGCCCTTGCCGATCGTCAGTATGTCGTCGACGGTGGGCCCGATGATCTGCTCCACCACGTTCGGCGTGAAGATCCGGTCGCAGAACGTGATGATCTTGTCGTGCACGTCGGCCACGAAGGCTTGCCCGAACCAGTCGCCCATGTACCCGAGGCAGCCGAGAAGTCCCAGCAGCAGCGGCGGCAGCGACAGGGTCTGCCAGAACGCGGCCTCGGCGGACTCGGAGAAGATGTTGCCGTCCCAGGCCTTGGAGAACGTCCGGCCGACGAGGCGCCGCACGCCTTTGCGTGGCGGTTTGGGCTCGGTCTTGTCGTTCATCGCACCGTCCAGCATGGTGCATCCGCGCGATTTTGGCCCGCCGTGAGTGTGGCGTGTTCCACTCGCCCGTGCCGTTCGCGGCCCGGACCCGGTTCGCCCGGTAGTCTGCTCCGAGCACCCTCACGCCCGGCGGCGTCGCCGAAGGTGGTTCGTGAGGGTTTTCGCATGTCGCGTTCCGAGTCGGCGAGAGGAGGGGGACGATCCTTGTCGGACACGGCCCAGCGTAATCGGGACTCCGGCTTCAAGGCGCCCGAGCCACAGCACGACGCGACGGCCCGCCCGCTGCGTGCGTGGCAGCGGCGTGCGCTGACGAAGTACCTCACCAGCAACCCGCAGGACTTCCTCGCGGTGGCGACCCCCGGCGCCGGCAAGACCGTGTTCGGCCTGCGGATCGCCGCCGAGTTGCTGTCCGACCGCACCGTCGAGCGCATCACGATCGTCACGCCCACCGAGCACCTCAAGCACCAGTGGGCGATCGCCGCCGCGGCCGCCGGGATCGCCATCGACTCCAACTACCGCAACGGCCAGGGCGCCACCTCCGAGGACTATCAGGGTGTCGCGCTCACCTACGCGCAGGTCGCCGCGCATCCAACGCTGCATCGGGTGCGCACCGAGAACTTCAAGACCCTGGTCATCCTCGACGAGATCCATCACGGCGGTGACGCGAAGTCCTGGGGCGACGCGGTGCGCGAGGCGTTCACGCCCGCGGTACGCCGCCTGTCGCTGACCGGGACGCCGTTTCGCAGCGACGACTCGCCGATCCCGTTCATCACCTACGAGCCGGACGGCGACGGCGCGATGCGCAGCAAGCCGGACCACTCCTACGGCTACGCGGACGCGCTCGCCGACGGCGTGGTGCGGCCCGTGGTGTTCCTCGCCTACTCGGGTGAGGCTTCCTGGCGCACCAGCGCGGGCGAGGAGTTCACGGCCCGGCTCGGCGAGCCGCTGACCGCCGAGCAGACCGCACGCGCGTGGCGGACGGCGCTGGATCCCGCCGGCGAGTGGATCCCGTCGGTCCTGCAGGCCGCCGACACGCGGCTCGCGCAGCTGCGCAGCGGCGGCATACCGGACGCGGGTGGCCTGGTGATCGCCTCCGACCAGGAGTCGGCGCGCGCCTACGCGAAGATCCTCGCCCGCATCACCGGGGAGAACCCGGTCGTGGTCCTGTCGGACGATCCCAAGGCCACCAAGCGGATCGGCGAGTTCTCGGACTCGAACGACCGCTGGCTGGTCGCCGTGCGGATGGTGTCCGAAGGTGTCGACGTGCCGAGGCTGGCCGTCGGCGTGTACGCGACCAGTGCCTCGACTCCGTTGTTCTTCGCGCAGGCCATCGGACGGTTCGTGCGGGCGCGGCGCAAGGGCGAGACGGCGAGTGTGTTCCTGCCGAGCGTGCCGGTGCTGCTGGAGCTGGCGAGCGAGCTGGAGGCGCAGCGCGATCACGTGCTGGGCAAGCCGCACCGGGAGAAGGACGGCTGGGACGACGAGCTGCTCGCGCAGGCGAACCGGACCGAGGACGAGCCCGGTGAGGAGGAGAAGGCGTTCACCTCACTGGGCGCCTCCGCCGAGCTGGACCAGGTGATCTACGACGGGAACTCGTTCGGCACCGCGGTGTTCTCCGGCACCGCGGAGGAGCAGGAGTATCTCGGGCTGCCGGGGCTGCTGGAGCCGGACCAGGTGCGGGCCCTGCTGCGCAAGCGGCAGGAGGAGCAGCTGGCGGACGAGAAGCGCCGCAAGCCGGCCAAGGAGGAGGCGCCCGCCGCGCCGCCGAAGCCGCAGTCGGTGCAGGAGCGCATCGCCGCACTGCGTAAGGAGCTGAACGCGCTGGTGGGGATGTATCACCACCGCACGAACAAGCCCCACGGCGCCATCCACAACGAGCTGCGCCGGGTCTGCGGCGGACCGCCGACGGCGATGGCGACGGTCGAGCAGCTCGAGGAACGGATCGTCACACTGCGCTCCTGGTAGCGGCCCGCCAGCCGAGAAACGCGTCCACGGCAAGGAAGGCCAGCAGCGACACGCCGAACACCGGCAGGAACCAGCCCACCGCGATCAGCACCAGCGCGCCGGGGAAGAGCACCTTCATTGGCAGCTTGCGCAGACCGCCGCGCGGATAGGGGCGGCCGAACCGTGGTTGGGTGGGCCGCCGTAGCCACCACATCCGGTAGCCCCACACGATCAGCCCGATCAGCCCGAGGCACACCAGCGCCAGCACGATCTGGTTCGCCAGCCCGAACAACAGGCCCATATGCGCGTCGATGCCCCAGCGGGCGAGCTTCGCCGCCAGTGGCCAGTCGTCGAACCGGAGCACGCTGCTGACCTCGCCGGTCGCGGCGTTGATCGCCGCCGAGTCCTGCTTCTCCGGCCAGCTGCGCTGCACCTGCTTGACGACGTAGGGTGCGCCCGGTTTGGCCGGCATGGTCATTTCGACCGGATCGCTCAGTCCCACCGACCTCGCCGCGGCGAGCGCGGTGTCCGGGCTGACGACCGCCGCCTCGGCCGGCGCCTGCGCGGCCTTCGTCGGCACGCTCGGCGTCTGCCAGCTCAGCGTGGTGCGCAGGTCGCTGATGTTCTGCCCGGCGAACTGGGACCAGGTCAGGCCGGTGGCGGACAGGAACAGCAACACGGCCGCGACCCACAGTCCCGTCGTGGTGTGCCAGGACAGCAGCTTCGCTCGCTTGCTGGTGCCCTTGTTCCGCCGCCGCTTGCTCCACCACAGCACGAGCCCGCCGAGCACGACGACCCACAGCCAGCTCGCGGCCAGCTCGCTGTACAACCGGCCGGCGTCGCCCAGGTTCAGGTTGCGGTGCAGCTGATCCAGCCACGCGCGCAGCGGCAGCGCCTGACCGGAGCCGTAGGTCTCCATTACCCCGCGGATCTCGTTGTCATGCGGGTTGACAAAGACGGTCTTGGCGTAGCTCTCCTGCAGGCCCGGCACCGAGAACAGGACCTGGGTGGTGTCGGTGGCCGAGGGGGCGGGGCGGATCTTGGTCAGCTGGCCTTCTGGCAACGCCGCCTGAGCCGCGGCGACCTGCGCTTCCAGCGGCTGCCAGCGGGCATCCGCGGCCACGTGCAGTTCGTGGTCGTAGACGGCGTTCTCCAGCTGCGGGGTGAAGATGTAGAGCAGCCCGGTGAGGGCCGCGATCAACAGGAACGGCGCGACCAGGATGCCGGCGTAGAAGTGCAGGCGCAGCAGGAGCGGTCGCAGCGAGGGGCGAGAAGCGGGGGCGGTGGCGGGCGGGGACTTGACGAGATCGTCGGTCGTCATGCCCTTACGGTCGGGAAACCGACGGCGAGAGTTCCCGCGTGATTGTGGTCACAGCGGAGCCCCCAAAAGACACGGCGAGACAAGAGGAGGTGAGTGCTCTCCACGAGCACTCGCCTCCCAGCTTGGTGGCGACAGCTGGGGGTCCGGGGGCTTGCCCTCCGGGCGGGGTTTGGGGGTTGCACCCCCAAAAGACACGGCGAGACAAGAGAAGGCGAGTGCTCTCCACGAGCACTCGCCTCCCAGCTTGTCGAGTCAGCGCTGGATCTCGGCCGACATCTCCTTGAGCTTGGCCTCGTACTCGCGGGCGTGGTGGCCGCAGAAGAGCAGCTCGCCGCCGGAGGAGAGGATGGCTCGTACCTGTGCTGCCGCACCACAGCGGTCACAACGGTCGGCTGCGGTGAGTTCGGGGCGGGTGAGCGTGGGTGATGTCATTGGAGTCTCCCTCCGTCCCGGCATCGGTCGCCCGATGCCATCGATCCAGCACGATCACTTCGGCACTGTCTCCGGGGGCGGGGTCGCCACCGGCTCCGCGGTGTTCGTAGCTTCCACTCTTGCAGACGCTGAGCGTGTTGCAAGTGTTCCCGAGTCTGTGGGACTTGTGTCACGTCGAATTACCCCGGATGCCGTAGATCCAATCCCGGTAGCTGGGACGGGAAACACGGGCGAAACGTTCAGACCACACGTTTGCCGTGGTCAGCGCGATTGCGTTGGTGGTGCCCACGGTGGAGAACATCCCATGCGGACGGCCGCCGGCGCGATGGTTGTTCGTTCACAGCGAAACCGCGAACGGTCCGAAACGGTGTTCCGATGGGACTTCCGTGACCCGTCCGCCGTGAGACACTTCACGTCATGACGAAGGCAGCGTCGGCCGCGGCGAAGGACCTGGCCGTCGCCGGGGTGACCGGGGCGCAGATCGCGTGGGCCGACAACAACGGCATCCCGCGTTCCCGGATCGTGCCGATCAAGGGCCTCGCCGACGCCGCCTCCCGCGGAGTGGGAATCACCTCGTTGTTCGCGGTCTTCGACACCCACGACGCGATCACCTACGCGCATCCGGGCCTGTCCACGCCGTCCGGTGACGTGCGGCTGGTGCCCGTGATCGAGCGCCTGCGCCGCCTCGCGGGCCAGCCTGCCCTCGCCTGGGCGCCGGGCAGACAGATCGCGGCGGACGGTTCGCCGTGGCCGTACTGCCAGCGCACGCTGCTGGAACGCCAGGTGGCGGCCGCGGCCAAACAGGGCTACGAGCTGCGTGCGGGCTATGAGCTGGAGTTCTCCGTCGCGCCGGCGGGCAGTCCGGACATCGCGTCCGCCCCGGGGCACCACGGCCCGGCGTACAGTCCGCACGCGCTCGTCGAACTGGACGGGTTCATCGCCGCGCTGCTGCACGACTTCGAGGCCAACGGGCTGGCGCTGAACCAGGTGCATGCCGAGTACGGGCTCGCGCAGATCGAGTTGTCGCTGCGGGCCAGTGACCCGGTCTCGGCGGCCGACGACCAGTTGCTGGCCCGCCAGACCATCCACGCGGCGGCGCACGCGCACGGGCTGCGCGTCAGCTTCTCGCCGATCGTGGCGGCCGAGGCCGCGGGCAACGGCTGGCATCTGCACACTTCGTTGTGGCGCAAGGGACGCAACTTGCTGGCCGGCATTCCCGATGCCGAAGGTGCGGGTTACGTCGCCGGACTGTTACGGGAGCTTCCCGCGCTGACGGCGATCACCGCGCCGAGCGTACTGTCCACAATGCGCCTTCGCCCGGGCTATTTCGCCAGCGCGTACGGGTTCTGGGGCGTGGAGAACCGGGAGGCGCCGCTGCGGTTCGTGCCCGGCGCCGCGCTGCTGGGCGCCGAGCACGCCAACGTCGAGCTCAAACCGTCCGACGCGTCGGCGAACCCCTATCTGGCGCTGACCGTGGTGCTCGCGGCCGGGCTGGCCGGAATGGAGGAGAACCTGACGCTGCCGGAGCCCATCGCGGAGGATCCGGGCACCTGGCCGGAGGACCGCCGCGCGGCCGCGGGCGTGCGCAGGCTGCCGTCCACACCGGCCGAACAGGCCGCCGCGTTACGGGATTCGAAGACAGTTTCCGGTGCACTGGGTGAGGATCTGCTCGGCGCGTTCCGCGCGGTCCGCGAGTCCGACGCGCAGTGGGCCGCCGAACGCGACGTCAACGAGATCGTCGCGGCACACCTGTGGCGGTACTGAGATCGTGCGACTGCTGGATCGGGTTCGCTGGTTTCCCGGCGCGCGGCAGCTGATCGCCGGCGCGCGTGCCGAGATGCCGCAGAAGGATGAGCTGTGTGGCGCGTTCGTGACCGTGGTCGCGTTGCGCGCGTACGGAATCACGGTCACCGACCAGGACGAGGCCGCGGTGGCGGCCGGTGTGCGGCTGTCACCCAAAGGCGCGCCGAACAGTAGGCCACCCGGCGAGAAGCCCCGCGACGACTACCGGATCTCGTTGCCCCGCACGGGAAAGCCGGACGAGGCCGGAGCTGCCGCGGCGGGTGTCGCGCACGCGATCGAAACCCTGTCCGGAGGTCGGCTCCGTGCGGTCCCGGCCGCGGGCGACTGGACATCGGCGCGGCTCGCCCGGCTGCTGACCGGGCTGTACGAGCTGCCGTGGGTCGCGCCGGTGGCCAATGTGGACACCGCGGAGTTCGGCGCCTTCGACACCCCGGAGAACGCGCTGGCGGACTACCTCGACGGCGGGCTGCCGCCGTTCTGGAATTCCCGGTGGCGGGTAGGGCATTTCACGCTGCTGACCGGCCTCGCCACCGGCGCCGGCGGCACGCTGGTGTCCGTAGTGGACAGTTACCCGTCGCTCGGCGAGGCCGGGCTGCATCTGCAACTGCTCGACCGCCTCACGCTCGCCCTGCGCCGCGAACGGCTCGGCAGGCCCGGCGGTCTCCTGCTCACCGTCCCCGAGGCCGACGCGGACCGCGTGGCCGGTTTGATCACGAGTGCGGGGCTGCGCGTCGGCGGCTGGGACGCCGCATGACCGGCAAACGACTGCCCATCTGGGCCTATGTCGTTGTCGTACTCGGCTATCTGGTCGTCGTGCAGGGGCTCGGCGCCTTCTTCACGCGCCATCTCGACGTCGGGTACGCCAACGCCGACTCGACCGGCACTGTCTGGCGCAGCATCGCGCTCCCGATCGGGATCGGCCTCGTTCTCCTCGCCATCCTGATCACCGTGCTGCGCTGGTGGCGGCCGGTGCTCACCGACGACCGCCCGGTGAGCTCGTGGGTCATCGCGGTACCGGCGGTCATGGGCGGTGCGATCCTCGCCGCCACGAACTACGCCGGGCTGGCCGCCCGCGGTCTCGGGTTCACCCTGCTGCTCCTGCTGGCCGTGCTGTTCGTGGGTTTCGCCGAGGAGGGCCTGTTCCGCGGGATCGGCGTGGTCGTGTTCCGGCAACACGGCTTCAGCGAAGCGCAAGTGGCGTTGTGGACGTCCGTCGTGTTCGGACTCGCGCACGCCAGCAACCTGTTCAGCAGCGGCCCGAGAGCGTTCGTGCAGGTGCTCGTGACCGCGATCGCGGGCTACTTCTTCTACCTGATCCGGCGGCGCACCGGCAGCCTGAGCGCGGCCGCGCTCGTGCACGCGTTCTGGGATTTCTCGCTCATGTCGGCCTCGGTCATACCCGGGGAAACCTACGCGGGACCCGCGTTGAGCGTGCTCGCACTGATCGCGCTCGCGATCGTCGCGGTGATGTGGCGCCGCCGGATCGAGCCGGCGCCCGTCGCGGGTCCCTCGTGACGAACCGAGGGACCCGCGCGGTGATCAGGCCGGCACCGAGGCCACGCCAGGCGCCAGGAACGGCTTTCCGGTGACCTTCTCCGAGACGCCGGTGCGGTCGAGGTAGGGCGTGATGCCGCCGAGCCAGAACGGCCAGCCGGCACCGAGAATCAGGCACAGGTCGATGTCCTGGGCCTCGGCGACCACACCTTCGTCGAGCATCAGCTTGATCTCGTCGGCGATCGCGGCGAGCGCGCGCTCACGCACCTCCTCGGCCGTGGACGGTTTGTCGCCCTGCTGCCACAATTGCGCGACCTCGGGGTCGACGGTCTGGTTGCCCTTGTCGTCCCACTGCCACACGGCGGTCTTGCCCGCGTCCACGAACCGCTTGAGGTTCTCGCTGAGCCCGAAGCGGTCCGGGAACGCCGCGTGCAGCGTCTCGCCCACGTGCAGCGCGATGGCCGGGCCGACCAGCTGCGTCAGCACCAGCGGTGTCATCGGCAGGCCCAGTGGGTCGAGCGCGTGGTCGGCCACGTCGAACGGCGTGCCCTCGTCGATCGTGGTGAGCACCTCGCCGAGGAAACGCAGCAGCAGCCGGTTCACCACGAACGCGGGCGCGTCCTTGACCAGCACACTGGACTTCTTGAGCTGCTTGCCCAGTGCGAAGGCCGTCGCCAGCGACGCGTCGTCGGTCTTGTCCGCCCGCACGATCTCCAGCAGCGGCATGACCGCGACCGGGTTGAAGAAGTGGAAACCGACGACCCGCTCCGGATGCCGGAGCTTCGAGGCCATCTCGGTGATCGACAGCGAGGACGTGTTGGTGGCCAGGATCGCCTCCGCGGACACGTACTGCTCCACCTCGGCGAACACCTGCTGCTTGACGCCCATCTCCTCGAACACGGCCTCGATCACGAAATCCGCGTCGGCGAACGCCACCTTGTCCAGCGAGCCCGTCACCAGCGCCTTGAGCCGGTTCGCCTCGTCCGGCGAGATCCGTTTCCTGCCGAGCAGTTTGTCGATCTCACCGTGCACATAGGACACGCCCTTGTCGACCCGCTCCTGGCTCACGTCGGTCAGCACGACCGGCACCTTGAGCCTGCGCACGAACAGTAGCGCCATCTGCGAGGCCATCAGCCCCGCGCCGACCACGCCGACCTTGCCCACCTTGCGCGCCAGCGACTTGTCCGGCGCACCGGCCGGTCGCTTCGCGCGCTTGTTGACGAGGTTGAACGAGTAGAGCCCCGCGCGCAGCGTGTCGCTCATCAGCAGTTCGGCGAGCCCGTCGGTCTCGGCCGCGTACCCGGCGTCGAGATCGTTGGCCCGCGCCAGCTCCAGCAGTTCGACGGCCTTGGTGGCGCCGGGTGAGGCCCCGTGCGTCTTGCCGTCCACAATGGACTTGGCACGGGCGATGGCCTTGTCCCACGCCTCGCCGCGGTCGATCTCGCGTCGCTCGACGGTCTTCTCGCCACGGACGATCTGCGCCAGCCACGCGAGCGACTGCTCCAGGAAGTCCGCCGAACCGAGCACCTCGTCCACGATGCCCAGCTCCGCGGCCTTGGCCACGTTCAGCATCTTGTTCTGGTTCAGCGCGTTCTCGATGATCACGGTCACCGCGGCGTCGGGGCCGATCAGGTTCGGCAGCAGCTGCGTGCCGCCCCAGCCGGGGAACAGACCGAGGAACACCTCGGGGAACGAGATGGCGGCGGTGTTCTCCGAGAGCGTGCGATAGTGGCAGGACAGCGCGAGTTCGAGCCCGCCGCCCATCACCGCGCCGTTGACGAACGCGAAGGTCGGGATCGCCGAATCGGTCAGCCGGCGGAACACCTCGTGCCCGGTCGCCGCGATTTCCCTTGCCAGCGCCGGATCCGAGATGGCCTCGACGCCGGAGAGGTCCGCGCCGACCGCGAAGACGAACGGCTTGCCGGTGACCGCGATCGCGGCCGGCTCGGCGGCGAAGGCCTCGTCCAGCGCGGAGTTCAGGCTCACCAGACCCTGCGGCCCGAACGTGGACGGCCGGGTGTGGTCGTGGCCGTTGTCGATGGTGATCAGCGCGACGGGCTTGTCCAGCCCGGGCACGGTGACGAGCCGGGTGACGGCGTTCGTCACCACCTCGTCGGGGAACGCCGCACGCGCCTGCTCAAGCGTGAAGGTCACTTCTTGCTCCCGTCGTAAGCAGGGTTCTCCCAGAGCACGGAACCGCCCATGCCGATCCCGATGCACATCGTGGTGAGGCCGTAGCGGACCTCGGGGTGCTCGGCGAACTGGCGCGACAGCTGGGTCATCAGCCGCACGCCGGAGGAGGCCAGGGGGTGGCCGCACGCGATCGCGCCGCCCCACGGGTTGACCCGCGGGTCGGTCGCCTCGATGCCGAAGTGGTCGAGGAACGCCAGCACCTGCACCGCGAATGCCTCGTTGATCTCGAACAGTCCGATGTCCGAAATGGACAGACCGGTGCGGGCGAGCAGCTTCTCGGTGGCTGGCACCGGGCCGATGCCCATCACCTCGGGCTCGACGCCGGCGAAGGAGTAGCCGACCAGCCGCATGCCCACCGGGAGGCCCAGCTCGCGTGCGGTGGCCTCGTCGGCCAGGATCGCGCCGGTCGCGCCGTCGTTGAGCCCGGCCGCGTTACCGGCGGTGACCCGGCCGTGCGGGCGGAACGGCGTCTTGAGGGCGGCGAGCTGCTCGACCGTGGTGCCTGGCCGCGGCGGCTCGTCCTCGGTCGCGAGGCCCCAGCCGAGTTCCGGATTGCGGATCGCGACCGGCACCAGCTCCGGGCCGATGTTGCCGGCTTTGACGGCGTCGGCGTAGCGCTGCTGGCTCTGCGCCGCGTACTCGTCGGTGCGCTGCTTGGTGATGGCCGGGAAGCGGTCGTGCACGTTCTCGGCGGTCTGCCCCATGACGAGCGCGGTCGGGTCGACGAGCTTGTCCGCGACGATGCGCGGGTTCGGGTCGACGCCCTCGCCCATCGGGTGCCGGCCCATGTGCTCGACCCCGCCCGCGATGGCGATGTCGTAGGCGCCGAAGCCGATCCCGCCGGCGACACTGGTCACCGCGGTCATCGCGCCCGCGCACATCCGGTCGATCGCGAAGCCGGGCACGGACTTGGGAAGGCCGGCCAGCAGCGCGGCGGTGCGGCCGATGGTCAGCCCCTGGTCGCCGGTCTGGGTGGTGGCGGCGATCGCGACGTCGTCGATGCGTTCCGGCGGCAGTTCGGGGTGCCTGCGCAGCAGCTCCCTGATCACCTTGACCACGAGGTCGTCGGCACGGGTGCTGGCGTAGATGCCCTTGTCGCCCGCCTTGCCGAACGGAGTGCGTACCCCTTCGACGAAGGCCACGGAGCGCACCTCTCGCGCGGTCGGCGCCAGTGGTGTTGCGGCCACGGTTGCTCCTCACGGAAATGAAGTCTGAGGTGGTTACAGGGCGCACCATAGCCCTGGTTACCCGTCGGTAACCAGAGGAGTGGTCCTGTCGAGTGGGTCACGCCACCTTTTAGGGGGCGGGTGCTCCGCCGGCCGGCGCCAGCGGACCCAGTGAACCCCACAACGCGCCGAGGCATATCTCGCGTAGTTCGGTGCGGGAAAACGCTTCCTCCACCAGCCATTCCACGCACAACACGCGCACGAACACCAGCCAGCTCGTCAGCACGGCGGAGACGGTCTCCCGGACCCGCGCGTCGAACCCGGCCACGTCGAGCAGCCGCTGCCGCAGCGTGGCGCACTCCTCGTCGATGATCGTCTGGATGACGCGGTCGCCGGCGAGCGTGCGGTTCGCGGCGAGCACGGTGTTGCGGTTGGCGACGAAGTAGTCGATATGCGCCTCCAGTGCCGCCGTGACCTGGTCGGCCACCGGACGGTCCGGATCGAACTTCGCGGTCGCCAGCAGCTTGTCGGCCGCCTGCCGGTAGATCGCGGCGAACAGATCTCGCTTGCCGGGGAAATAGCGATACAGCAGGGCGCGCGAGACGCCCGCCTGCTCGGCGACGTCCTCCATCAGCACGTCGTCGTACGGCTTCGCCGCGAACATCCGCGCGCCGACGTCGATCAGCTCGCTGCGGCGTTCCTCGGGATCCAGTCGGCGTCGGGCCACGCCGCAAGCTTACTTGACAGGTGCCTAATAGCGGCAGTTCACTAGTAGACACGTATCTACTAGTGAGGGAGCCGGGATGGCCAGGTCGTTGAAGGTGCTGATGCTGGTGATGGGCGTCGCGTGCGCCGCGATCGGCGTCTATCACTTCGTGCTCGGCATCGCGTCGGTGCCGGGCGAAGGTGGCGCCGGAGCCACCGTGGACAGCCGGGAGCGCTTCTACAACGCGATCTTCTTCGGCTACGGCCTTGCCTGGATCTGGGCCGCGCGGCAGCACCCGATCTCCGCGACCGTCGTGCGGTGGCTGACCTGGATCTTCCTGCTCGCCGCGGTGGGCAGGATCCTGTCGCTGCTCGTGCACGGGCAGCCGCAGTGGTTCCAGCTCGTGCTCACCGCGCTCGAACTCGTCCTGCCACCCGTCTACTTCGCGCTCGCCACCGCCGACGAGCGCCGGGCGGCGGCCACCCGGCCAGCCTGATCGCTCCGGCAATGCGGTAGTCGCACCCGACGCCTCGGCCCCGGTACCCGCGTCCAGGCGGCCGACCACGGTAGGCAGCCGAGGTCGCCCACGGCCGCCGCACTGACCGCGGTTCGCCCGTCAGGTACCACCCTCTCGACGCTGCCGGCCGTGCCGAGCCGACGGAGTTCGGTTGCCGGTACTGGTGGTCGAGGCCCGTTTCGGTTCGCCGTCGGCCATCGCGGCCAGCA
>Ga0164243_10004079_pt1 | contig 23054 bp, 22 predicted proteins | sample OricompcompostOP_FD_108781 | JGI IMG/M metagenome (GOLD analysis project Ga0164243, IMG submission 108781) | Organic Plus compost microbial communities from Emeryville, California, USA - Original compost - Organic plus compost (OP) | ecosystem: Engineered > Solid waste > Mixed feedstock >...
CCCCGGACGCCGCCGGCTCCGGTGCACGGGTTCGCGTTCACCACGATCCGCGTGCCGGAGTGACGCCTCACCAGGTGACCGGCAGTTCGTACACGCCGTACACGAAGCCGTCGTGCTTGAAGGGGAGGGTGGCGAAGTCGGTGGCCAGGCGGAGGGTCGGGATGCGGCGGTACAGGGTGCCGTAGACGACCTGGAGCTCCATGCGGGCCAGGTTCTGGCCGAGGCACTGGTGGACGCCGAAGCCGAAGGCGACGTGGTGGCGGGCGGGGCGGTGGATGTCGAGGGTGTGCGGGTCGCCGGTGAAGGCGGCCGGGTCGCGGTTGCCGATCTCGTTGGCCATGATCAGGCCGTCGCCGGCGCGGATGGTGACGCCGGCGATCTCGATGTCCTCCAGCGCGACGCGGCGGCGGCCGCCGTGGGTGATGTTGAGGTAGCGCAGGAGCTCCTCGACGGCGCCCGCGACCACCTTCGGGTCCTCGGCCGTACGGACCTCGGCGAGCTGGTCGGGGTGCCGCAGCAGGGTGAGCGTGCCGAGCGCGATCATGTTCGCGGTGGTCTCGTGACCGGCGAGCAGCAGCAGGACGGCCATGGACGCGGCGTCGCGGCGGGTCAGCTCGCCGGCGGTGACCCGCTCGCCCAGCCTGGTCAGCAGATCGTCCTGGGGTTCGGCGATCTTCTTGGCGACCAGGTCGTCCAGGTACGCCGCGAGCCGCCCGCTCGCCGCCGCGCGCTCCTCGGGCGTCACGTCCCGGTTGATGATCTGCTTGCTGTTGTCCTGGAAGAACGCGTGGTCGGCGTACGGCACGCCGAGCAGCGCGCAGATCACCAGCGACGGTACGGGCAGCGCGAACGCCTGCACGAGGTCGGTGGGCTTCGGGCCGGCGAGCATCTCGTCGATCAGGTCGTCGACGATCTTCTGCACGACGGGGCGCAGCTCCTCGACGCGCTTGACCACGAACGGCGAGGCGACCATCTTGCGCAGCCGGGCGTGCTCGGGGTCGTCCATCAGGATGAACCCGATGCCCGACCCGCCCTTGGCGGCGCGGGCCGCCTGGCTGGGGTAGCCGGCGTGGTGCGGCTCGGAGCTGACCCTCGGGTCGCCGAGCAGCGCCCGCTGCTCCTCGTACCGGGTGACCAGCCACGGCGTGCTGCCGTCCCAGATCCGTACGCGCAGCAGCGGTGCCTCCTCCTGGAGGTCCCGCAGCGGAGGCGGCGGGTCCAGCGGGCAGCCGGCGGCGCGCGGCATGGGGTACTCGGGGATCTGCGCGGTGCTCGTCACGGCCGGCTCACTCCTCGGCCTGGATCGCCGAGGCCGGGCACACGCTGACCGCCTCGCGCACGGCCGCGTGGTGCGCGCCGTCGGGCTCGGCCTCGAGCAGCACCACGATGCCGTCCTCGTCGCGCTGGTCGAACACCTCCGGCGCGATCATCACGCACTGCCCGGCGCCGCAGCACTTCTCCTCGTCGACCGTGACCTTCATGTACGCGACTCCTTCCGATCGTCGTTCGTGGGGGTGACGGGGGCCAGGAACATGCCGACGATCGCGTCGACCAGGCCGGTGGCGGTGTCCTCCCACGAGGTGCGCGGGGTGGCGGTGCCGTCGGCCAGGGCGCGTTCCCGCTCCGCGCAGACGTGGGTGATCAGGTGGCGGGCCATCTCGCCGCGCTCAAGACGTACGCGGGTGGGGAGCCTGGCGAGGCAGCGGTTCAGGCCCTCCACGGACCGGCGCAGCGGCGGTACGAGGAGCGTCTCGTCGATGATGATCTCGCGCAGCTCCGGGTCGGCGACGACCTGCGCGGCGAACCGGGCGTACCAGGTGGGGGAGCCGAGATCGGCGAGGTGCGCGACGGCCGGGCGGACCAGGCACTCCACCCAGTCGCGCAGGTCGGCGGAGTCGCCGGTGGCCTCCACCATGCGGTGCCGGGCCCGCTCGATCCGCTCGGCGTGCCGCCGCACGATCGCGCGGACCAGGTCGGCCTTGGTGCCGAAGTGGTAGCCGACCGCGAAGTTGTTGCCCTGCCCGGCCGCCTCGCTGACCTGCCGGTTCGACACGGCCAGGACTCCGTGCTCGGCGAACAGTCGCTCGGCCGCGGTGAGGATCGCCGTACGGGTCTCGTTCGCCCGCTCCGTACGTCCGCTCTGGCGCACGGGACCCTCCCCGGTTTTGACCACGTTCCGTCAGACGCAGTCAACCGGCCGTGCGGGCGTTAAGTCAAGCGGTTGACTTAGGCTTTGCCTCGCCCGGCGTCGCCTCGGTGACGATGGCCGCGGCGACGTCACGCAGCTTGCGGTTGGTGTCGTTGCTCATCCGGCGCAGCCGGGCGAACGCCTCGTCCGCGCCGACCCCGTCGCGGACGATGAGGATGCCGACGGCCTGGCCGATCCGGCTGTGCGACTCGGTGGCCTGCCGCAGCCCGGCCACCAGGTCGGTCTGCTCGGAGTACGCGCGGGCGTCGGACAGCGTGGCGGCGATCGGGCGGCCCAGGATCCCGGCGATCCGCCGGCTGGTCTCGTCGAACGCGTCGCCCTGCCGGGCGTACACGTTCAGCACGCCCTCGACGCCGTCCTCGGTGTGCAGCGGGATCGCCAGGATGCTGGAGAAGCGGCCGTCCGCGCGCATCGCCGCGGACAGCCGCGGCCAGCGCGGGTCGCCGTCCGCGGCACCGGTCCAGCGCGCCTCGCCGGTCCGCAGCGCCTCGTAGCAGGGGCCCTCCCGGAGGGTGTACTGCACGCGGTCCGCCGCCTCGACGGCCGCGTCGGTCGCGCCGAGGCTGCCGGGGGCCAGCAGGGTGACGCTGGCGCCGCCCGCCCGGTCCAGCGCGTCCACCACGTACGCGGACAGGTGCGCGAGCAGCGTGTCCAGCGACTCCGAGGCGACCCGCAGCTCGGCGATCTCCCGCACGGCCCCGTCCGCCCGCGGCCGCCCGTCACCCGGCGCGGCCTTCCGCGCCAGGCAGCGGGCCAGGGCGTCCTCGCCCGCCCGCAGCGCCGCGGCGGCCTCGCTCAGCGCGGGCCGGCAGTCCGGCCCCGCCCCGTCCGCCGCCAGCACCCGCTCGGCGCGTGCGCGCGCGGCGCGCATCGCGGTCGTCGCCGCCTCACCGTCCACGGATCGCGTCCTTCCCTCGCCGGACATCGGTACGGGAAAGGCCACTACCCCGTCAGGCGGAGATCACGGATTCGCGTCCGGCGGTTCGGGGAGGGCGGGCTCCGCACCGCCGTTCAGCGCGTCGCGCAGGCTCTCCAGGTTCTTCTCGACGGCGGCCTCGGCCGCCTCGTTCAGCTCCGGATCGCCGCCCAGCAGGTCCACGGCCTCGTCGACCTTCGCGATCTGCGCCTCGACCAGATCGTCGGGAAGATCCTCGTGCTGCGCGGCGGCACGTTCCAGCCGCTCGCGGCGATTACGGCGCACGTCGTCGTCCATGCGCGACCTCCAGCCCGAATGCGCACACTGCGGAAAAGAGTCCGGTTCTGCACCGGAGAGGCCGCGCTGCTGGACCTCGGGACAAACGTGCCACAACTCGGGTGGGCGCACAACGCGACATTCGGCACATGCTTGACGACCGTCATATCCGCGCATAACTTCGGGGTCCCCGTCCGGAGGTCGGCATGGCCGCAATCTCGCCCGTTCCGGATCGCGCGGCGCTGCGCCGCGCCGCGGTGTCCAGCTACGTCGGCACCGCGTTCGAGTTCTATGACTTCCTGCTGTACGGCAGCGCCGCCGCGCTGGTGTTCGACCACCTGTTCTTCCCGGCCCTCGACCCGGTCGCCGGGACGCTGGCCGCGTTCGGCACGCTGGCCGCCGGGTACGTCGCCCGGCCGCTGGGCGGCATCGTGTTCGGGCACTTCGGCGACCGCCTCGGGCGGCGCTCCATGCTGCTCGTCACGATGACGCTGATGGGCGCGGCCAGCACGCTGATCGGCGTGCTGCCCACGTACGCCACGGTCGGCGTGACCGCGCCGATCCTGCTGATCACCCTCCGGGTGATCCAGGGCATCGCGGTGGGCGGCGAGTGGGGCGGCGCGGCGGTGCTCACCGTCGAGTCCGCGTCCGCCGGGCGCCGCGGCCGGTGGAGCGGGCTCATCCAGATGGGCGGGCCGACCGGCTCGCTGCTGTCCACGATCGCGCTCAGCCTGGTCGCGATGCTGCCCGGCGACGCGTTCCTGGCCTGGGGCTGGCGCATCCCGTTCCTGCTCAGCGCGGTGTTGCTGGGCGTCGGCCTGTTCGTACGGCTGCGGGTCACCGACCCGCCGGTGTTCGCCGAACTGCGCGACCGCGGCCGGGTCGCCCGGATGCCGCTCGCCGAGGTGCTGCGCACCCATCCGCGTAACGTCGTGCTGGCCACCGGCGCCGGGTTCGGCATGTTCGCCGGGCAGAGCCTGTTCACCGCGTTCATGCTGTCCTACGCGGTGGGCGCCGGGTACCCGCGGCCGCTGGTGCTGAACGCGCTGGTGGTGTCGTCCCTGGTGGCGGTGGTGGCGATGCCGCTGTACGCCTCGCTGAGCGACCGGGTGGGCCGCCGTCCGGTGTACATCGCCGGCGCGCTGGGCACGGCGATCACCGCGTACCCGCTGTTCGCCCTGATCAACGCGCACAGCCCGGCGCTGCTGGTGACCGGCATGGCGGTCGGCCTCGGCGTCGTCAACAGCGCCATGTACGGGCCGCTGGCCGCGCTGCTCAGCGAGATGTTCGGCACCCGCACGCGGTACACCGGCGCGTCGCTGGGCTACCAGCTGTCCACCGTGCTGGGCGGCGGGTTCGGGCCGCTGATCGCCGCGAGCCTGCTGTCCGCGGCGGGCGGCGGCACCAACTCCGGCGGAATCGTGGCGTTCCTGGCCGCAGCCGGGCTGGTCAGCGCGGTCTCCGTCTGGTTCGCCGCGGAGACCCGCGGGCGGGAGCTGACCGAGACCGCGCCCGCCCGTACGGACGGGGCCTGAGTACGCTGACCGCATGGATGCCGCGCATCCGTCCCCGCGCCTGCGGCCGCAGTCGCTGACGCTCACGTTCCTCGGCAACTACGTGCTGCACCGCGACATCGCGGTGTCCTCGGCCAGTTTCATCGCGCTGTTCGCCCGGCTGGGCGTGGGGGAGCACGCGATCCGGTCCACGCTCAGCCGCATGGTCGCCCGCGGCCTGCTCGTCCGGCACCGCGACGGCCGGCGCATGCACTTCGGCCTCACGCCGCGCTCGGCGCGCATCCTCGCCGACGGGGAGGAGCGGGTGTGGCGGCGGAGCGCGGTGAACACCGACTGGGACGGGAGCTGGACCGTACTGGCGTTCTCGCTGCCGCAGTCCTGGCGGCGGGCGCGGCACGACCTGCGGTCCGCGCTGACCTGGGCCGGGTTCGGGCCGGCCGGGAACGGGCTGTGGATCGCGCCGGGGCGGGTGGCCGCCGGGCCGATCATCGACGGGCTGGACGTCGGCGGCCGCGTCAAGGTGTTCACCGGACCGGCGGAAGAGCCGACGGACGTCGCCGCGATGATCCGCGACGCCTTCGACCTCGACGCGCTGGCCGCCGGGTACCGGGCCTTCCTGGACCGGTGGGACCGGGCCGATCCCGTACCGGACGCGCCGGACGACCTCGCGCGGTTCCTGTGGATGACCACGGAGTGGCTGCACCTCGTACGGGCCGACCCGCGGCTGCCCGCCGAGCATCTGCCCGTCGGCTGGCCCGCCGTCCGCGCCCAGCAGCGCCTGTACGAGCTGCGCGACCGGTACGAACGCCCCGCCCGTACCCTCGCCGACGCCGCCATCGAGGCCATCGCGGTACCGTCGACCCGATGATCGCCCCCTCCGACCTGACCGCGGCGGAGCGCGCCGTGGCCCGGGCCGTACCGCGCGGCTTGGAGGTGGACCTCCGGGCGGCGGGGCCCGCCTCGCCGGGCGCGGGCGCCCCTGTGGAGCGGACGGGCCCGCCGGGTGCGGGCGCCAGCGCGGAACGGACCGTACGGGCGTCCGTGCTGCGGGCCGTACTGCTGGGTGGTGCGCGGCCCGTGGGGGAGGTGCCGGCGTTGCGGCTGGCCGGGGCGCGGGTCTCCGGGGTGCTCGACCTGGCCAACGCGACCGTGGACTGCCCGGTCCGGTTCCGCGACTGCACGTTCGACGAACCGCCGGACCTGCACGCGGCCCGCACCCGGCAGATCAACCTGACCGGCTCGGTGTTCCCCGGCATCACGGCCGCCGGGATCCGCATGGACGGCGCGCTGCACCTGACCGGCTGCCACAGCACGGGGGAGATCCGGCTGGCCGGGGCGCGCATCGCCGGGGCGCTGCTCATGGAGGGCGCGCGCCTGGAGTCCGGCACCGGCGAGGTGCTGCTGCTCGACCCGGCGCACATCGCGAACGACCTGTGGGCGCCGGGCCTGCGCGCGTACGGCCGGATCCGGCTGGCCGGCGCCGAGCTGGGCGGCGCGCTGAACCTGGAGGACGCCGTCCTCGACGACCCCGCCGGCCTCGCCCTGCACGCCGGGAACCTCACGGTCGGCTCGGGGATCATGGCCGCCCGGCTACGGGCGCGCGGCGAGGTACGGCTCACCGGGGCGCGCGTCACGGCCACCGGCAACCTCGAGTCGGCCGTGCTGGACAACCCGGGCGGCCCGGCGCTGACGGCCACGGTGTGCACCGTGGGCCTGGACCTGATCGCCGCGAGTCTCCGGTCGACCGGCGAGGTACGGTTCCGCGGCGCGCGGATCGCCGGCCGCCTCGACCTGAGCGGCGCCACGCTGTCCGCGAGCGGGGCGGCGCTGAGCGCGGAGGATTCCGTGCCGGACGCGCGCGGCGCGGCAATGGACGCGAAGGGGACCGCGCTGAACGCGGACGGGTGTGCGGCCGGGGAGTTGTCGCTGCGGGGCGCCGCGCCGGTCGGTGGGCGGGTGTCGCTGCGCCGGGCCCAGGCCGGGGTGCTGGAGGTCGAGCCGGGGACCTGGCCGGACGAGGTCGCGCTCAACGGCCTCACGTACGGGTCGCTGCTCCCGCACCTGCCCGCCCGCGAACGTCTGCCCGTCCTGGACCGTGACGGCGACGGCTACGTCCCGCACGCCTACGAGCAGCTCGCCGCCGAGTACGCGCGGATCGGCGACGACGACTCCGCCCGGCGCGTCCGCCTGGCCAGGCAGCGCCGCCACCGCCGCACGCTGCCCTGGTACGGCCGCGCCTGGGGCCACCTCCAGGACGCCACCGTCGGCTACGGCTACCGCCCGATGCGCGCCGCGACCTGGCTGGCCGCGCTGCTGGTCGCGGGCACGCTGGCGTTCGGCCTGCACCACCCGCCGCCGCTGGACGCCGGCAAGGCGCCGGGCTTCAACCCGCTCGTCTACACCCTCGACCTGCTGGTCCCGATAGCCGACTTCGGCCAGGCGAGCGCATACGCCCCGCAGGGCGCCTACCAGTGGCTCTCCTACCTGCTGGTGGCCGCCGGCTGGCTGCTGGCCACCACCGTGCTCGCCGGCATCACCCGCACGATCAACCGCCCGTAGCCGTGCCTGTCATGCATACTGCATGTTAGCATGCAGTATGCATGAACGGGATCGGGTGGCGAACCTGCTCGGGGCGTCCGCGCTGGCGCTGACCGACCTCGCGCTGGGCGGGGCGACCCGGGCCGCCGGCGTCGGCGGAAGCGGGGCGGCGGCGCTGGTGAGCCTGGTGGCCAGCGGCGGGCTCAGCGTGAGTGAGCTGGGGCGGCGGATCGGGTTGAGCCAGCCGGCCGCGTCCCGGCTGGTCGACGGGCTGGAGCGGGACGGCCTGGTCGAGCGGCGGCCCAGTCCGTTCGGCGGGCGGTGGATGGTCGTCCACGCGACCGAGGACGGGCATGGGGTCGCCGGGCGGGTGCTCGCGGCGCGGGGGGACCCGCTGGCCGAGGTGGTCGACGGGTTCGACGACGCGGAGCTGCGGGTGCTGGGGGAGCTGCTGGAGAAGCTGCTCGTACGGGTGTACGAGCGGGACGGGCGCGCGCAGTACATCTGCCGGATGTGCGACCGGGACGCCTGTACCGCGCAATCGGCCGAGTGCCCGGTGGGCGCGGCCGAGCGGGGCACCGGGTGAGGAGGCCGGGATGGCCGTCGGGCTGCTCAGCGTCGTGGAGTCCAGCGAGCGCGCGCCGCTGGTGACGGCCGTGTGGTGCGAAGGGCACGTCGGCGGCGTCGTCCGGTTCAGTACGGGCGACGACCGGTCGCTCGAGGCGGTCCGGCGGGCCGGGCGGGCCACGCTGACCGTACCGGCACCCGGCGGCGGATACCTGTCGGTCGCGGGGACGCTGCTGGTCACCGGGCCGGCCGATCCGGAGGAGCTGCACCGCTGGGCCGGTGACCGGTTCACCGAGGACGAGCTGGAACGGATGACGACCGTCTGGTTGCGGGCATGATCCTCGCCCTGGCGTCCGCGGTGAGCTACGGCCTGTCGGACTACGTCGGCGGGCTGGTCGCCCGGCGGGTCGCGTTCGTCCGGGTGGCGCTGCTCGGGCAGGTGGGCGGGCTGGCCGCGGCGTGCGCGGCCGCGCCGTTCCTCTCCTCGGGCGTACCGTCCGTACGGGACCTGCTGTACGGCGCGCTGTCCGGGGTCGGTACCGGGCTGGCCATGACCTTCCTGTTCCGCGGCATGAGCCGGGGCGCGATGTCCGTGGTGGTGCCGGTGAGCTCGGTGGCCGGGGCCGCGCTGCCGGTGCTGGCCGGGGCGGCGCTGCTGGGGGAGCGGCCCGACCTGCGGACGTGGGCCGGGGTGCTGGTGGTGCTCCCGGCGCTGTGGGCGGTGTCCCGGCCGTCCAGGGCGGGAGGGCACCCGGGGCCGGCGATCCGCGACGGGCTGAGCGCCGGTGTCGGCATCGCCGTGCAGTACCTGGCGCTCGCCCAGGCCCACGCGTCCTCCGGCCTGTGGCCCGTCGCGGCGGGCCGGGTCACGGCGATCGCCGCGGTGACCGCGATCGCGATCGTCCACCGCTCCGGCGACCCCCGATTGTGGCGAACGATTTTCCGGCCTATAGCCCGGAAAATCGTTCGCCATAATCGGGAAACGGCCGCCGCGCTGTTCGCCGGGGTGCTGGCCGCGCTGGCGCTCGGCTGCTACCTCGTGGCCACGCGTACGCAGGCGCTCACGCCCGCCGTCGTGCTGTCCTCGCTGTACCCGGTCATCCCGGTGGTCCTCGGGCTGACCACGCTGCGCGAGCGGCTGGGCCCGGCGCAGGCCGCCGGCCTGGCCGGCGCGCTGGCCGGGAGCCTGCTCATCGCGACGTCATAGCCAGTTCCGCCGGCGGAACAGCACGAACAGGGCGATGGACAGGACGATCATGATGACCGTGGACTCCCAGAAGCCGGACAGGTGGCTGAAGCCCGGGTACGGCACGTTCTGGCCGTAGAACCCGGTGACGGCGGTGGGCACCGCGATGATCGCCGCCCAGCTCGTCACCTGCTTCATGATGATGTTCAGCCGGTTGCCCTGCAGCGTCAGGTGCGTCTCGCGGACGGTGGCCACCAGGTCCCGCAGCGACTCGATCCACTCGGTGGCGCGCAGCACGTGGTCGTGCACGTCCTCGTAGTACGGCCGCAGCTCGGTGTCCACCATGCCGGCGTCCGGGCGCATCACGGTGGTGACCACGTCGCGCATGGGGAACACGTACCGGCGTAGCGTGACCAGGCTCTTGCGCAGCTCGAACGTGCGGCGCTCCATGTCCTCGCGCGGCTTGTCCTCGAACAGCGTGGTCTCCAGCGCCTCGATCTCCTCGTCGAGCCGCTCGACCGTCTCGAACTGGCCGTCCACCACGAAGTCCAGCAGGCCGTGCAGCAGGAACCCGACGCCGCGCCGGTTGGCGCGCGGCACGGCGTCCCACCGCGCGAGCACCTCGCCGATGTCGAAGCCCTCGTCCTTGCGCACGGTGACCAGCGCGTTCGCGGTGACGAACGCGGCCACCTCGCTCGCCGTCAGCTCGCCGGTCTCCGCGTCGAGCCGCACCGCTTACGCCGTGACGAACAGGTGGCTGTCGTACCGGTCCAGCTTCGGCCGCTGGTGCTCGTGCACCGCGTCCTCGACCGCGAGCGGGTGCAGCCCCAGCTCCTCGCTGACCGCCGCCAGGTCCTCCTCGGTCGGGCGGCAGAGATCGAACCAGACGACGGCCTTCGGGTCCTCGACGTGATCGGAGACGTCGGCGATCGGGAAGCCCTCGGCCTCGAGGTGCCCGTCGCGATAAAGCCTGGTAAGGGGCATGAGCGCCCAGATTAGGGGATATCCAAGGTGTACGGCGCGAATTTTCCCGATACCTGGCGCGGGCCGGGCGGCGGGATTACGCTCGGCGAGCGGATAGCGGAAAAGCGTGATGCCTCGGTGAGGTGGGACTCGGTGACCGTACGCGCCGGGGTGCTGGTGGCCGGGCGTTACCGGGTGGCCGAGCAGGCCGGATCCGGTGGCATGGGCGCGGTCTGGCGTGCCTGGGACGTCCGCGAGGAGCGGGACGTGGCGCTGAAGCGCGCGCACCCGGGCAGCGACGAGCGGGCGCTACGGGAGGCGCGTACGGCCGGGCTGGTGGATCATCCGCGGGTGGTCGGGCTGTACGACGTCGTGGTCGAAGAGGGCGTCCGCTGGCTGGTCATGGAGTACGTACCGGGGCGCGACCTGGCGCGGATCCTCGACTCCGACGGGGTGCTGCCGGCGGCGCGGGCGGCCCAGATCGGGTGGCAGCTCGCCGAGGCGCTTGAGGCCATTCACGCGTGCGGCTTCGTGCACGGCGACGTGGCGCCGGCGAACGTGCTGGTCACCGCGGACGGGGACGCCAAGCTCACCGACTTCGGCGCGGCCCGGGCCATCTGGTCCGACGCGACCGTCACCGACGGCGGTACGGCGCCGGGCACGCCGCCGTACCTCGCGCCCGAGGTCGCCCGGGGCGAGGACAAGATCCCCGCGTCCGACGTGTTCTCGCTGGGCGCGACGCTGTTCGCGGCCGTCGAGGGCGTCTCACCGCTCGGCGACGGCGCGAACGCGCTGGCCTTCACCTGGCGCTCCGGCTCCGGCCACATCTCCGCCCCCAGCGTCCCGGGCCCGCTCGGCCCCGCGCTGGCCGCCTTCCTCCACCCCGAGCCGGAGCGCCGCCCGGACGCCGCCGAGGCGAAGGCGCTGCTCCGGGCCGCGAGCGACGAGGGCGCCCACCCGCCCGCAGGTGGGCGCCGCCCGGGGCGTCGCGGCCGCTGGGTGGCGGCCGGTGCCGGTGGCCTCGCGGTCCTCGCCGCCGCCGGGCTCGCCGCGGTGCTGGCCCAGCGCGGCGACCCCGGTACGGCCGTACGGCCGGAGGCGGCGGCCAAGGCCGCGGCGGCGCCCGCCGCGGTCGGCGACCAGCGCACCGCCGACCCGTGCGCCCTGCTCGACCCCGCCGGGTTCCGCCCGTACGGCCCGTCCGCCCTGTCCGCCGACTACGGCAACTTCGACCGCTGCGACGTCCTCGTCCAGCACGGCCAGGACGACCTGGCCGACGTCGAGATCGAGCTGGACCAGGGCCCGTGGCCCGAGCCCGGCCCGCGCGACCAGCGGATCCGCCGCGGCCCGGTGACGATCCTGCGGGTGGCCCAGGACGACCCTGAGGAGTGCGACCAGGCCCTGCTGCTGCCCGGGAAGAACGTGGCGTACGTGACCGCGCAGCGCACCGGCCCCGGAAAGATCGACCTGTGCCGCGCGGCCACCACCGCGAGCGCCCAGGCCGCCCGGGTGCTGGCCCGCGGCCCGGTACCGCGCCGCACGGCGCCGTTCCCGGCCCGGTCGCTGGCCCGCGCCGACGCCTGCGCGCTCCTGAAGGCGAAGGGCGAGGAGCGCGGCTTCGGCGGCTGGCGGTGCGACGGCCACTCCGGCGGCCGCTCCGTACGGCTGCTGTTCGACCGCGACTCCCCGCTCAGCGCGGGCGAGGACGGCCGCCCGGCCCGGTTCGCCGGCCACCGCGCGTACGTCCAGCCGCGCGGCGACGGCGACACCACCTGCGTCGCCCGGATCGTGCACCGCGCCTACACCAACGCCGACGGCGACGCGCGGCAGGAGATCGCGATGCTCGTCGTGGAGGGCGACGCGCCGATGGCTCGGCTGTGCGGCGACGTACGACGGCTGGCGAAGACGACCGCGGCCCGGATGCCGCGTGGATGAGGAGGACGACGTGAGCCAGCAGTACCGCCGGCCGCTGCCCGCCGCGCACGGCAGCCTGGCGTACGGCGTGCCGCCGTCCGAGCCCGGAACGATCTTCGTGATGGCGTTCGCCGGCGGCGTCGCGGTCGACCCCGGCGAGGACCGCCGGGTCGTGTTCGGCCGCAACCGGCCCGGCGTCGACGTGTGCGTCGGCGAGGACGACCCGCGGGTGAGCCGCGCGCACGGCATGCTCCGGTACGGCTCCGGCCGCTGGTGGGTGCGCACCACCGGCCAGCGGCCCGTGCGCATGCCGCCGTCGCGGCTGCTCACCCGGGACGAGGAGCCGCTGCCCCTCGACGACGGCTACACGCCGCTGTTCGTCCGCGGCTCGGGCCGCCGCGAGCACCTGCTCGAGGTGTACGTGGCCGGCGCCGACGGGCGGCTGCCCACCGCCCAGCACGACCTGCCCACGCTGCCGCCCACCACCTGGCGGCTGAGCGACGCCGAGCGCCTCGCGCTGGTCGTCCTGGCCCAGCGGTACCTCAGGCACGAGCCCTTCCCGCAGCCGGTGACCTGGCGCGACGCCGCGGACGAGCTGGCCGGCCTGGAGCCGGACGCCGGGTGGGGGCCGAAGGCCGTCGAGCGGCTCGTCGAGCGGGTGCGCACCCGGCTGTCGCGCATGGGCGGCGTCCCCGGGCTGACCCGCGACGAGGTCGGCGAGCCGGTCGGCAACACGCTGAACCACAACCTGATCACCGAGCTGCTCGGCTCGACCACGCTGGTGCCGTTCGACCTCAACCTGATCGACGAGCCGGTGACCTGAGCCGGGCGGGCCGGCCGGCGCCCTGTACGTTCGCGGAGGGGAACGGTCCAACGAGGAGGTTGCATGGCGCCGGCTGAGGACATCACCGTTGGGGGCATCGCGGAGCCCGTGGAGGTACTGCTCGACGCGTGGGGCGTCGCGCACATCTACGCCGGGTCGCGGGCCGACGTCTACTTCGCGCAGGGCTACAACGCGGCGCGGGAGCGGCTGTTCCAGCTCGACCTGTGGCGGCGGCGCGGCCTCGGCCTGCTGTCGGAGGTCTTCGGCGCCGAATGCCTCGAACAGGACCGCGCCACCCGGCTCTTCCTGTACCGCGGTGACCTGGACGCCGAGTGGCAGGCGTACGGCCCGGGCACGCGGGAGGCCGCCACGGCGTTCGTCGCCGGCATCAACGCCCACATCGACGCGTGCGGCGCGGGCCGCGCGACTCTGCCGGAGGAGTTCGGCGTCCTCGGCTACGCCCCGGCGCGCTGGGCGCCCGAGGACGTCGCGCGGATCCGCAGCCACGGCCTGGTGCACAACGTGGAGCAGGAGGTCGCCCGCGCGCGGACGATCGCGCGGTTCGGCCGGGAGGTCGAGGAGCTGCGCCGCCGCCGCGAGCCCGCGCACGAGCTGCGGGTACCGGACGGGCTCGACCCGTCCGTCATCCCGGAGGACGTCCTGAAGGTGTACAAGCTGGCCACGTCCCCGGCGATCATTCCGGGCGGCGGCGCGCCGCGGCCGACCGAGGGGCAGGGCAGCAACAACTGGGTGGTGTCCGGCGCGCGCACCGCGACCGGCCGGCCGATCCTCGCCAACGACCCGCACCGCGCCGTCGGCATGCCGTCGCTGCGCTACCTGGTGCACCTCAGCGCCCCCGGCCTGGACGTCATCGGCGGCGGCGAGCCCGCGCTGCCCGGCATCTCCATCGGCCACAACGGCACGGTGGCGTTCGGCCTGACGATCTTCGCGATCGACCAGGAGGACCTGTACGTCTACGAGACCCACCCCGAGGACCCGGCGCGCTACCGGTACGGCGACGGCTGGGAGCCGATGACCCGGGTGACCGAGGACGTACCGGTGCCGGGCGGCACCCGCGCGGTGGAGCTGCGGTTCACCCGGCACGGACCGGTCGTGTACGAGGACCCGGCGCGGCACCTCGCCTTCGCCGTACGGGCGGCCTGGCTGGAGCCCGGCATGGCGCCGTACCTGGACAGCATGCGGTACATGGGCGCCCGGTCCTGGGAGGAGTTCCTCACCGCGATGGACGACTGGGGCGCGCCGGGGGAGAACCAGGTGTTCGCCGACGCGGCCGGAAACATCGGCTGGGCGCCCGGCGGCCGGGTGCCCGTACGGCCGAACTGGGACGGCACGCTGCCGGTGCCCGGTGACGGCCGGTACGAGTGGGACGGCTACCTCGACGCCCGCCTGCTGCCGCGCGAGCACAACCCGGAGCGCGGCTGGCTCGCGTCGGCCAACCAGATGAACCTGCCGCCGGACTACCCCAACGACACGCACACCGTTACCTACGACTGGCCGCAGCGGGCCCGGTACGAGCGCATCTCCGAGGCGCTCACCGGCAACGAGCGGATGACCGTACGGGACAGCGTCGCGCTACAGACCGACTACCGCAGCCTGCCCGCCCGCGCGATCCTCGCCGCGACCGCGCACGCCGATCCGGGCACCGACGGCTGGGCGCTGCTGCGCGGCTGGGACGGCGTCGAGTCCGCCGACTCCGCGGCGGCCGCGCTGTTCGAGGTCTGGTACCGGCGGCACCTGCGCCCGGCGCTGCTGCGCGCGGCCGTCGCCCGCCTGGTGCCGGAGGACGCGGTGGACGACGCGGTGCGGGCGGTCCTGCCGGAGGAGACGCTGGGCGCCGACAGCCGATTCACCCTGATGCTGCTGCGCGACCCCGACCGCCACCTCGGCCCGGACGGCCGTACGCGGGTGGCCGCCATCGTCGCGGAGACGGTCGCCGCGGCCGAGAAGGAGGTCAGCGAGCTGCTCGGCCCGGACCCGTCCGCGTGGCGCTGGGGCGACCTGCACCACTCCCGGCTCACCCACCCGGCCATCGCCGCCCTCGGCGACCCGCCGCCGGAGTGGGCCTCGATCGGCCCGCTGCCGCGCGGCGGCAGCGGCGACACCGTCGGCATGACGGCGTACGACGCGGCCTTCCGCCAGGCCGGCGGCTCGACGTTCCGGCTGGTCATCGACGTGGGCAACTGGGACGCCTCGGTCGCCATGAACTCCCCGGGCCAGTCCGGCCGCCCCGGCGACCCGCACTACGCCGATCTGTTCCCGCTGTGGGCCGCGGACGAGGCGTTCCCGCTGCTGTACAGCCGTGACCAGGTCGAGGCGCACATGTCCACCCGGTACCGGCTCGTCCCCGACGGGGGTGGATAGGGTCGGTGGGTCGTCGTGACGGGAACCCGGTGTGAGTCCGGGACGGTCCTCGCCACTGTGACCGGGGAGTAGCGCCCCGATACGCCACTGGACCTCGGCGGTCCGGGAAGGCGGGGCGCGGCGGTGATCCGGGAGTCAGGAGACCGGCGGCGGCACGTAGCTATCGGACGGCCACGAAGGATGGTCCAGCGATCATGCGATGCCGCATGCACGTGATCTTGGCGTTGACGGCGGGCCTCACCGCCGGGTTCCTCGGCGGATGCGGGGAACGGCACGACGAACCGGAGGCCGCGCGCGGCGTGCGCGACTGCGGCGTCACCGTACCGACGGACGACCCGCCGCGGCGGGTGTTCGCGGTGTTCCAGAACGGCATCGAGATGGCGCACGCGCTGGGGCTGTCCGGCCGGCTGGCCGGCACGTCGTACATCGACAACCCGGTGCTCCCGCGCTTCGCCGCGGCCCAGCGGCGAACCCGCTACTACCCGGAGATCCCCGGCCTGGAGGAGCTGGTCAAGCTCCGTACGGACTTCGTGATCTCCGGCTACAACGCCTACACCCCCGAACAGCTCGGCTCCCGCGCCCGGCTGCGCTCGGCCGGGATCGGCAGCTGGCTGTCCGGCACCATGTGCGTCGGGCGCGACGGCCAGGGCCAGGCCGACCTGGCCGTCCGCGACGTCACCATGGACACCGTCTACGCCGACCTGCGCGGCCTCGGCCGGGTCTTCCACGTGCCCGGCCGCGCCGAGGCGGTGATCGCCGGCATGCGCGCGAAGCTGGCGAAGGTCCGGCAGCGGCTGCGCGGCGTCACGCACCGGCCGCGCGTCGCGCTCGTCCGGTTCCGCCCGAACGGCATCGTGGTGCTCGGCAAGGACGACATCGCCCAGCAGGTCATCGAGCTGGCCGGCGGTACGAACGTCTTCTCCGACGTCCGCGGCCGGCTCACCGCGGTCAGCGAGGAGACGCTCATCGACCGCGACCCCGAGGTCATCGTCGACGTCACCTGCTGCGGCCCGGACGTCACCACCGCCGCCGCCCGTCCCGACCTGCGGCGGCTGCGCGCCTCGCGGGCGCTGGCGTCGATCAGCGCGGTACGGAACGACCGCCTGCACGCCATGACCTTCGCCGACACCAGCGCCGGCGTGCGCAGCGCCGACGCGGTCGCCACCCTCGCCGGGATCCTGCACCCGTCCGCCGATTGATGCGCCGTACGCGGGGCGGATCCGCGTCCCCGACGACGTCACGTCCGAGTGGGCGTCGGCGGGCAGCTGCGCGCTCCGTACGGCGGTGCGGGCGCTGACGGTCGCCGGGCCGGTCGGCCAGGACGACACCGTGGTCGTCCAGGGCGCCGGGCCGCTCGGGCGGTTCGCCACGGCGCTGCTCTCGCTGCACCGGCCGCGGCGCGTCGGTGGCGTTCGAGCTGGCCGGGGCGCCCGGCGCGGTGACCGAGGGCGTCCAGATACTCGCCCGCAACGCCCGCTACGTGGTGATGGGCACGCCCGGCGGCCCGCCGCGTGAGGCGTACCGGTTTTGTCGGTGGTACGCGGGAGACTCGTACACGAGTGGACCCCGTGGGGAAAGGCGTACCGATCATGACCGCATCCGTCGGCGCGATGGCCGTCGCGGCGCTCGACCTGTTCACCGAGTCCGTGGAGGGGACCCCGCCGGAGCACCTGGACCGGCCGTCGAACCTCGCGGGCTGGAGCGTACGCGAGCTGGTCGGGCACGCTACGGGCAGCGCGGCGAAGGTCGTGGCGCTCGTCGAGGGCGGCGAGCTCTGGGGCCGCTCCGAGCCGTCGGACTGGATATGCGACGACCCGGCCGCCCGCCTCCGCGCCCTGGCCGCTCGCCTGCGCACCGCGCTCCCCGCCGCCGACCTCGACGCCCCGCGCCCATCCCCCGCCGGCGAGGTCCCCCTGAGCCGCGCCCTGACCTTCCCCGTCTCCGACCTGGCCCTGCACGCCTGGGACGTACACCGCAGCCAAGGCCGCCCGTTCGACCTCCCCGAATCCCTGCTCACCTTCTGCCGCACCCTGACGGATTCCGTCCCCGAAGAACAACTCCGCCGCCCCGGAGCCTTCGGCCCACCCCACCCCGCCCCCGAAAACGCAACCCCCACCACCCGCCTCATGGCCCACCTCGGCCGCGAGGTCGACTAGGGGTCTCAACGTGCTCGCTTCCCGACTTCGAGACACGCCCTAGGACACGGCGCCCGCTTCCGCGCTTCCGCGCTTCCACGCGAAAGGCCTCGCTTCGCGAGACCCGCGCTTCGCGGGATAAAGGCCTCGCTTCGCGAGACTGATTTATTAGCGCGTGCGGCCGCCGTCGAGGCCGGGCGCCGTTTGCGCGGCACAGCCTGGATGCCCGCCGCAGGCGACGCTTTGAACCCTGGCGGTACCTCGACGGCGTGGCCAAGACTTTCGCCCGTGCCAGCCCCCGCTCCGCTCCTGCCCGCACTTCGCAATCGGCGCCCAGCCACAACGGCGGCCGCACGCGCCAAAATCAGTCTCGCGAAGCGAGGCCTTTCACGCGGGAGCGTGCCAGGTCGATCAGCCCACGCGGACCGCGGTCAGGACGCCGTCCCCGACGGGGTGCAGGCGTACGGCGAAGCGCGGGTCCTCCTCGATCAGGCGGCGGAACGGGGCTACCTGGTCGGTGTGGCTGGTCGCGTTGTCCACCGCTATCACGCCGTGTGCGGCCAGGGTGCGGGTCAGGTCGGGCAGGTAGCCGGGGTAGGCGGGGCGTTCGGCGTCCAGGACGATGACGTCGAAGGACTCCGGGCCGGCGGCCCTCAGGACCTCGGCGCCGTCGCCGTGCACCAGCTCGACGTGTGCCGCGACCCCGGCCTCCGTCACGTTGCGCCGGGCGAGCGCGACCCGCTCGGCCTCGGTCTCCACGGTGGTCACCCGGCCGCCGAGGTCGCGTACCGCGTCGCCGAACCAGATGGCCGAGTAGCCGTTGGACGTGCCGATCTCCAGGACCCGGCCGCCGCCGTTGGCCTGGATCAGCGCGGCGATCAGCGCCGCGGCGTCCGGCGTCATGTTGCGCAGCCGGAGCAGGCGGTCGGCGAGCGGGGCGTCGTGGTCGCGGCCGCGCCGGTACAGCGCGTCGAGGAAACCGGCCAGCTCGGCGTTCACGACCGGTGCTCCATGACGCACGTCTGCGCGCAGGTCGCGGCGGCCGCGATGCCGGGCTCGGTGGCGACCGCGGCGGGGGCGAGCAGCACGGCCGCCACCGCGGCGGCGCCGAACACGGCCTGGAGGCGGGGGAGCGGGCGGTGCGGGGCGAGGAGCCGGCGTACGCGCTGCCCGGCGGCGGTCGCGGCGGCGGCGAGGGCGGGCGCGGGGGCCGGGCGGTGCGCGAGGCTGAGGATGGCGTCGGCGACGGTGAGCCGGTCGGCGGTACGGCCCGCGGCGTCGTCGGCGGCCAGCTCGACCAGCCGTACGACGTGCGCGCGGGCCTGCCGGAGGACCGGCACGTACGGGAAGGCCCGGCCGAACGCGGTCGCGACGGCGATCACGAGGTCGTGCCGGTGCCGCAGGTGCGCGCGTTCGTGCGCGAGGACGGCGGCGAGCCGCGCGTCGTCGAGCACGGCCAGCGCCGCGGTGCTGAGCACCACCCGCCGCCCCCGTCCGGGCAGGCAGTACGCGACCGGCGTCGGATGATCGACCAGGACGGCATCAAGCCCGGGGCCGGCCCGGCTGAGCCGCGCGGCCGCGTCCGGCGCGGGTCCCGTCGGGCTGAGGTGCGCGGCGCCGTCAGGCGTGGGGGCGCGGTGGGCGAGCAGGGCGATGGCGTCGAGCTGGTGGTGGCGCTGGCGGGCCGTTCGGTACAGCGTGGCGGTCAGGCATGCGGCCAGCCTCGCCGCGACGGCCAGCGCCAGGCCGCCGCCGAGGAGGGCGGCCGTCGTGCCGCCCGGTGTGGCGTACCCGGGGGCGCAGCGCACCGCGCAGAACATCCGGCCGCCGATCTCGATGCTGGACACGGTCAGCGCCAGCCCGGCGAGCACCACGGCCAGCACGACGGACGCGCACACCGCCTGCCATGCGGCGATCGCCAGCCGGGGCGCGCGGTCGGCCCACCGGGCGGTGGCCAGCCACCGCGGCCCGAGCACGGCCAGGACGGCGGCGTACCCGGCGAGCGCCAGCGCGGTCTCCATCAGTGGTCCCGTGCCCGGTCCAGCGCGCGCCGCAGCTCGGCGGCCTCGTCCGGGTCCATGTCGGCGGCGAACCGTACGAGCGCGGCGGCACGGTCGGCCGCGGTGTCCAGCGCCTCGCCCATCAGCGCGGCCGTGTAGTCCTCGCGGCTCGCGACGGCCCAGTAGCGGTACGCCCGGCCGTGCTTCTCCCGTGCGAGCCAGCCCTTACGGAAGAGGATCTCCATCACGGTCTGCACGGTGTTGAACGCCGACCCGCGCTCGCGCTTGAGCCGCTCCGCGACGTCGCGCACCGCGACCGGGCCGCCGGCCGCCCAGACCGCGTCCATGATGGCGGCCTCCAGGTCCCCGAACCGCGGCACGACATCCCTCCCCAGCCAACCGTGTCGGCAGTTTATAGCCCGGCCGGGAACCGGTACCGCGACGGGATCTTCGCCGTGCCCGGGCGGCCGAAGACGAGCGCGATCTCCCGGTGCGGGGCGAGCGCGATGCGCGCCGGGTCGCCGGGCGTCTTCTTGCCGTCCACGTACGCGGTGAGCGTGCGGCCGCCGCCGTCGCGCAGGCCGCCGATCGCCGTCGCGGTGAGCCGGACGTGCCACTCCTGGAAGAGCTGGCCGAGCGTGTACTCCTTGCCCTTGGCGGGCGCCTCGACGTGCAGGACGCCGGTGGTGTCGTGGGTGTGCAGCTCGGCCAGGGCACCCGTGCCGGCGATGCCGAGGTCGGCCGGTACGGTGACCGGCTTGCCGTCGACCAGGACGTCGAGGTGGGTGTGGAAGTGCACGGCGGTGCCCTCCATCGTGGTGACGGCCAGCCCGGCGGCCTTCGCCCGGGCCGCGGTGTCGGCCGGCCGCGCCCACGGCGGCGCCCCCGTACCGGCGGCGGCCGCGGCCTGCGCGGCGTGCCGCCCGCGCAGCGTCCAGAACACGCCCCCGGCGATGAGCACGACCAGCACGCCGGTGACCGCGAACGTGATGATCCAGCGCCGCCGCTCCCGGCGTTTCTCGGCCGCCCGCGCCGCCGCGATCCGGTCCCGCGCCCGCTCCCGTCCCATGCCGCCTCCCGGTAATACCTAAGCGCCTTAGGTGTTTAGGTGGGAGCCTACGTCACGAGCGCCGCCGCGGCGAGAAGTACGATAATGCGAAATATCTTCCTTGCCGTTACGCGGGACGTGGAAAGGATGGTCACGGTTGCCGGGGTGGCTGACCGAACTGGCGGATCGGATGGTCGCCTCGGACCCGGGGCTGGCGCGCCTGCGGATGGCGCTGTCCGCGGCGGTGGGCGTGTCGAGCGCGCTCGCGGTCGAGTCCGGGTACGCGGCGGTGACCCACGCGGACGCCAAGAGCGCGCTGATCGCCATGCTGCTCGGCGCGATCCTCGGGATGATGGGCTCGATGGCGCTGAGCGGCACCGGCGCCTGGCGGAAGATCCGTACCGCGGTGTTCTTCCCGGTCGCGCTCGGCGTGGGCATGACGGCCGGCGCCGGGGTGGGCGGCGACACGCTCCTGATGTTCGCGGTCTTCGTGCCGGTGATGTTCGTGGCCGTGTTCGTCCGCCGGTTCGGGCCGCCGTTCTTCTTCTACGGCTTCATGTGCTGGATGGGGTACTTCTTCGCCTCGTTCACCCACGCCACGCTCCCGATGCTGCCGTTCCTGCTGGGCGCCGCCGCGGTCGCCACCGCCTGGATCGTGCTGCTGTCGGTGACCGTGCTGCGCACCAACCCGCGGCGGACGCTGCGCCGTACGGTGTCGGCCTTCCGGGCGCGCGCCCGGGCGCTCGCGCGGACCTGCGCGGACATGCTGGAGGCCGCCGGCGCCGAGCCGCGGCAGCGGGACCGGCTGCGCCGGCGGCTGCACAACCGGCAGGTACGGCTGGCCGAGACGGCGCTGATGGTGGAGGCCTGGTCGGCCGAGCCGGGCGCGTTCCGGTCCGGCGGCTCCGCGGCGCGGCTGCGGCGGCACCTGGTCGACGCCCAGCAGATCCTGGACCGGCTCGTCACCGCGACGCCCGCGCTGCTGTCCGCCGACGCCGACCTGGTCGCCGCGGCCGCGGAGGTCGCCGACCGGCTCGCCCGCCGCGACGACGACGGCGCCAACCGGGCCGCGTACGCGCTGGCCGAGCTGGCCGAGCAGGCGGCGCCCGCCGCGTACGGGGGAGAGGGCCGGGACGGGTGGTGGCCGGCCCGGCACTTCGCCGCGGCCGCGCTGGACTTCGTCGCGCTGGCCCGCACCGTACGGGAGCCGCCCGAGCCGGCCGCGGAGGAGGACGAGGACGAGTTCGAGTCCGTGGTCGCGCTGGCCATGGGCAACCTGCCCGGGTCGATGGCGATGGCGCGCGAGCTCCCGGCCCGCGGCAGCCAGTGGAACCCGGTGGCGCGGCTGGACCTCACCGTCCGGCAGGCGGTCCAGGCGTCGGTCGCCGGCGGCCTGGCCATCCTGGCCGGGTCGATGCTGTCGCCGACGCGGTACTACTGGGCGGTCATCGCGGCGTTCATGCTGTTCGCCGGCACCGCGACCCGCTCGGAGACCTTCATCAAGGGGTTCAACCGCGTGCTGGGCACGCTGCTCGGCCTGTTCGCGTCGATCGGCCTGGCCGAGCTGACCGCCGGGCACAGCCACTGGGTGCTCGTGGTGATCGTGAGCTGCATCTTCTGCGGCTTCTACCTGTTCCGCATCTCGTACGCGTACATGATCTTCTTCATCACGATCATGCTCGGCCAGCTGTACAGCGTGCTGCACGAGTTCTCCGAGGGCCTGCTGGTGCTGCGGCTTGAGGAGACGGCCGTCGGGGCGGTGATCGGGTTCGTGGTCGCGCTCGTGCTGATGCCGCTGTCCACCCGGGACACGGTGCGCGCCGCGCGGGACAACGTCCTGGCCGCGCTGGCCGACCTGCTCAACGCGGCCACCGAGGTGCTCGGCGCCGGCCGGCCCGCGGAGCCGCCGGACTTCGACGCGCTGTCCCGCGCGCTGGACGACCGGATGCGCCAGCTCGTCCTGGTCGCCAAGCCGCTGACGCGCCCGCTGCTGGTGGGCAACAGCCCGCGGCGCACCCGGCACCGCCTGATGCTGTACGCCGCGCTGGCCACGCACGCCCGCGAGCTGGCCGTGGGGCTGCGCCCGCCCATCTCCGTACCGGCGGAGGCCGCCGCCGGTACGGCCGTCGCGTGCCGCGCGCTCGCCACCACCGTCACCCGGCTGGCCGACGCGGACGTCGGCCGCCCGCAGCCCGCCGCGGCCGGGCCGCTCGACCTGACCGACGCCGCGCTGTTCGCGCACACCCCGCTGGCGCCGGGCACCCGGTCCACCGACCCGGTGCTCCGCCCGCTCATCCACCTGCACCATCTGCTGCACGAGCTGGCGCTCAGCCCCCGGCAGTCCGGCGAGCAGCCGCCCGCCACGCCCGCGTCGCCCGCCCCCGCGAGCGCCGACCCGGCGGCGATCGTCGCGCTGTCCGGACGGATCAGCACGCCGGAGGGCGCGCCGATCGGCGACGGCATCCTCGTGCTGCTCGGCGCCGACGGGCAGCCGACGGCCCGCGCCCGGTCCGGCGCGGACGGCGCGTACCGGCTCACCGACTGCCCCGACGGCGAGTACGTCGCCGTGGTGACCTCCACCGG
>Ga0164243_10004080_pt1 | contig 23052 bp, 17 predicted proteins | sample OricompcompostOP_FD_108781 | JGI IMG/M metagenome (GOLD analysis project Ga0164243, IMG submission 108781) | Organic Plus compost microbial communities from Emeryville, California, USA - Original compost - Organic plus compost (OP) | ecosystem: Engineered > Solid waste > Mixed feedstock >...
CAGCGGTGTCGTTCGCCGACTGCCGTGCGCTGACGACGCCGCCGGCCGAGGCGGCGGGTGGCGGCGGCACCGCCGGTGCTGGTGGCGGTTTGCCGGATATCGTGCTTCCGTGCTTCGGTGGGGGAGAGCTGCGGTTGGCGGACGTACGCGGGCCCGCGGTGATCAACCTTTGGGGTACGTGGTGCGAGCCGTGCCGGGAGGAGCTGCCGGCGATCAAGGCCGTGGCCCAGCAGACCGAGGGGCTCGTCCACTTCCTGGGGGTCGACACCCGTGACGACCAGTCCCACGGGCAGGACATGGTGACCGAGTTCGGGCTGCCGTATCCGAACGTCTACGACCGTGGCGAGCGGGTCCGGATCGCCCTGCAGCAGCCGGGCATTCCGGTCACACTCTTCGTGGACCGGAGCGGGTCGGTGGCGCACCTCTACAACGGCGCGCGGCTCGACGAGGCGTCGCTGAAGGCGCTGGTCACCGAGCACCTGGGGGTGGCGGTCCCGGTTGGCTGAACCCGATCAGGAGATCTCGGACGTGCTCGCCCACCGGGTGGCGCCGGGCGGCGAGGTGGCACTGCCGGAATGGTTCGAACCCCTGCTGACCCGCTTGCGCGGTGCGCGGGCCGAGGACTTCACCCGCTTCCCGACGCCGGCGCGTGGTGGCCGGGACAGCGCCGTGCTGGTCCTGCTCGGCGAGGACGGTGACGGCGGGCCCGACGTGCTGCTGCTCCAGCGGGCGGCGACGCTGCGCAACCATGCCGGCCAGCCGGCGTTCCCCGGCGGTGCCGCCGATCCCGGCGATGCCGACGCGGCCGCTACCGCGCTCCGCGAGGCCGGCGAGGAGGTCGGGCTCGATCCGAGCAGTGTGACGTTGATCGCCGAGCTGCCGCGGCTGTGGATACCGGTGAGCGGCTTCGTCGTCACGCCGGTGCTCGGGTGGTGGCACCGGCCGCACGAGGTCGCCCCCCGTGACCCGGCCGAGGTCGCCCACGTCGCCCGGCTGCCCGTCTCGGAGCTTGTCGACCCCGCCAACCGGCTCCGGCTGCGTTCGCCGAACGGGTGGGTCGGTCCCGCGTTCGCCGTACGGGGGATGCTGGTGTGGGGTTTCACGGCCGGCGTGCTCTCGACGCTGCTCGATATGGCGGGGTGGTCGCGGCCCTGGCCGCAGGACCGGATCGACGATCTTCCGCCGTCGGCTGGGTTGGCGGGACCGGCGGATCAGGGACTTGTGGACAAATCAGACTAGTCCGATTTGGTGGGTCTGTCTGTGCCCGAGTAAGGCGCGCCGGGGGCGAGGCTGGTCCGTCGCCCGTACCCTGTCAGGGTGTCTGCCGTTGACGTCGTGCTGGTCGCGCTGATGATCGTGTTCGCGATCAGTGGCTACCGGCAGGGGTTCGTGATCGGCGTCCTGTCGTTCTGCGGCTTCTTCGGGGGTGCGCTGATCGGGCTCCAGGTGGGCCCGCTGCTGGCCCAACAGTTCGACGACGACGCGGTCCGCGTCGTCGTTTCGTTGATCGCGATCTTCGGGCTCGCGGTGCTCGGCCAGGCCCTCACCGGCTGGGTCGGCGCACACCTCCGGCACGGGATCACCAGCCGCACCGGCCGCCGGCTCGACGACGCCGGCGGCGCGGTCGTCTCGGTGCTCGCGGTGCTGACGGTCGCCTGGCTGGTCGCCGTGCCACTCGCGTCCTCGTCGGTGCCCTGGCTGGCGAGCTCCGTCCGCAACAGCGCGCTGCTCGACGGCGTCGACAAGGTGATGCCGGAGCAGGCACAGGCCCTCTCCGAATCGCTGCGCGACACGGTCGACACCCGCGGTTTCCCGGAGGTGTTCGGCGGCCTCACCCCGACCCACGCCCGGGAGGTGGCGGCACCGGACCCGGCCCTCGCGGGTTCGCAGGTCGTGTCGAGCGCGCGCCGGTCGGTGGTCAAGGTGCTCGGCTCCGCGCAGAGCTGCGGGCGGCGGATCGAGGGCTCCGGCTTCGTGTACGCGCCGCAGCGCGTCATGACCAACGCCCACGTGGTCGCGGGGACCGAACGGGTGTCCGTCGAGGTCAACGGGAGCCGGGAGAGCGGCCGGGTGGTCGTGTACGACCCGAACCGCGACCTCGCGGTGATCTACGTGCCTGACCTCGACGCGCCGGTCATGCCCTTCGCCGACGCGGCGGCCGAGGCCGAGGCCGACGCGATCGTCCTGGGCTATCCCCTGGACGGGCCTTACGACGCCCAGTCCGCGCGCATCCGGGACGTCGGCGACATCCCCTCGCCCGACATCTACGAGTCGCGCGAGGTGACGCGTGAGATCTACACGATTCGCGCACTCGTGCGGAGCGGGAATTCCGGTGGGCCGCTGGTGGCACCGGACGGGTCGGTGCTCGGGGTGATCTTCGCGGCGGCGGCGGACGATCGGAACACCGGGTTCGCGGTGACCGCGGACGAGGCGGCGCCGGTCGCCCAGGCCGGTCTGAGACGGACGACCGCCACCGGTACGGGGGATTGCGTCTAGGTGACTGGTGTTAAACGCAGTTCTGGACCTCGCACTTGACCTTCGGCGACGAGCGTTCGGCGCCGAGCGCCCGTCACAGCCGTGTTTTTCCGATCACGAACCGTGTTCGACCCGTTTAACACCAGCCACCTAGGTCTTCCGGGGTGCGGGCGGCGGCGCGGAGTCGTCCCGCTGGCGCTCGACGCGCCGCCGGCGGGAGGCGCGCGCGACAGGGCGGCGGCGGGGTGGGGGACGCCAGGCCACCGGTAGGCGGGCGGCCAGGCGTGGTGTGACGCTCCGCGAGAACAGGAGTACGAAGAGGATCGCTCCCGCCAGGACGATCAGCGCGACCGCTGTCGCGATCCGCCAGCCCATGGCGTCGGGCCGGCTCGCGGGGCTTGCGGAGCGCTGGGCGGCCCAGCCGGCGCCAGACGCCTTCGGCCCGTCGGCCTTCTCGTGGGCCCCGCCGCCGGTGACGGTCTCCGGCTGGCGGCCCGGTGCGGGGCCGAAACCGGCGACACCCGGCGACTTGTTGTCGTCGAGCGGGTTGCGGCCGACCGGCGGGATCTGCGCGGTAAGGGCGGCGACCGGGTCGACCCGCCCGAAGCCGTAGGTGTTGTCCCGCCCCGGCGCACCGAGGTCGTCGGCGGTGCGGATCAGCCTGTTGACGACGTCACCGGCGGACATGTTCGGCCAGCGGGCCCGGACGAGGGCCGCGGAGGCGGAGACCAGCGGGGCGGCGAAACTGGTGCCGCGTACCCGCCAGAACCCGCCGGCCTTCGCACCCACCAGGTCGGTGGCCGGCGCGGTCAGCACCGTCGCGCTCCCCGTTATGGAACCGTCCCAGATGATCTCGGCTTCCTTCTCGAGGCCCGCGACCGCGATCACTCCCGGCTCGCGCGCCGGATACCACACCTCGGTCGTCGACTGCGGAAGCACGTTGCCGGTGCAGGCGACGACGACCACGTCGCGCGCGAAGGCGTAGTCGAGGGCCGCGGCGAGCGCGGGGCTCGTGCCGGAACCACCGAGCGACAGGTTGATCACCTTGGCGCCACTGTCCACGGCGTAGCGGACCGCCTTGGCGACGACCATGGCGTCGTTGTAGCGGTTCTCCGCGTCGAGGACCCGGATCGGCAGGATCTTGGCATTGGGGGCGAGCCCGACGACACCCTTGTCGTCGTCGGACCGCCCGGCGATGAGACCCGCGACGGTCGTGCCGTGGCCGACCGGGTCGGTGTGCCCGTCGCCGCCACCGGGCTTCACGAAGTCCTTGCCGTCGAGCACCTGCCCGGCGAGGTCCTCGTGGCTCGCGTCGACGCCAGAGTCGATCACCGCCACGACCACGCCGGCGCCGGTCGAGTAGCGCCAGGCGGTCTTCGCACGGAGCTCCGTGAGCTGCCACTGCTCATCCCGGACGGCATCAGCCTTGACCGGGAGCCGGAACGGGTTCGCGGCCCCGGAGCCGGCGGGAGTCGCGACGTCGCCCCGCGTCATGTCTGTGCGTGGGTGGACGCTCACCACTGGCGTCGGGTCGGCGACCCGCGGGGCCGGGGCGACGGGTATGGCCAAGGCCGCGGCCACAGCGACGATCGCCGCCCCACCGAATCGTGGGACGGCGGTCCGGCGGTGGTGCGTCAGCCTCAACACCTCCCTGCCCTCATGCCCCTGGGAAGTTCTTCGTGCGTGGAGGTTACCTCGATTCCCCGTCCGTCCGGGACACACAATGTGCGGCCAGTTCGCATAGCCGCCGTGTGTCGATGCCGTGCCGCCGGAGATGGTGAGGTTCCGCACGGGTCTGACCGCGGAACGTCCGGCGTACCGCCGATCCCCAGATCTCCGACGCCGCCCGAGCCCTGCCCGATGTCGGCCTCCGTGGAGGACAGCGGATCCGCCCATGGCCTCGGGCCGTCGGCAGTCCACTGGTGACCGCCGCTTGGGAGACACCTGGGAGTCGCCCGTCGCCGAGACCGGACTCTCGACGCTCGAACCCACGCCGCCGCCCACTTCCGCGCGCACGTCGGGCCTGACCCATGGTTCTCCGCTGACCACGGGTGGGCGTCCTCGCATGGGTCCGGCTCCCTGGACCACCGGTGGGCGGCAATGCGCAGGGCGGGCTCCTCCGTTATCGCCACTGTCGCCCGCGGTGCGGTCCGGGAACCCCGCCGAGGTGTCGGGCTGTCGTCGGACACTGGTCATGGCGGCGGCAGGTGGGCGAGTTGGATGAGGCGGGTGCCTTCCTTGCGGGTGACGAGCCAGCCGCGGCCCGGCGGCAGCGGGCCCGGACGCGCCGTGCCGATCAGGTGACCCTCCTCGGGATCGCCGGACATCACCAGGCCCGGGGACGACAGCTCCCGGAGGCGTTGGATGATCGGCTCATACAAGGCCCGTCCGGCGCCACCCAAGCGGCGGGTGAGGACGAGGTGGAGGCCGATGTCACGGGCCTGCGGCAGGAACTCCTCCAGTGCCCGCAGCGGGTTCGTCGCGCCGGCCGTCACCAGGTCGTAGTCGTCGACGAGCACGAACAGCTCCGGACCCGTCCACCACGAGCGGTCGCGGAGCTGCTCGGCGGTGACGTCGGGGCCGGGCAGCCGGCGTCGCATGTAGCCCGCGACCGACTCGATCAGCTCGGTCGTGGTCGCCGTGGCCGTGCCATACCCGATCAGGTGTTCGGATTGGACGGCGCCGAGCAGGCTGCGGCGGTAGTCGATGATGATCAGGCGGGCCTTCTCTGGCGGGAAGCGGTCGGTGACGGTGGCGGCCAGGGCCCGGAGGAAGGAGGACTTGCCGCACTCGGCGTCGCCGAAGAGCAGGAAGTGCGGGTCGCCGCCGAAGTCGACCGTCACCGGACGCATGTCGGCTTCCGCGACCCCGATCGGCAGCGCCAGTCCGTGCGAGCTGGCGCGGTCCAGGGCGTCGTAGGGCAGCATCCGCGGCAGTAGCCGCACCGGCGGGGCGGAGGGACCCGACCATGCCGCGGCCACCTCGGCCACGAGGTCGCCGGTGGTGAGTTCGGGGCGGAGGGTCAGCAGGTGGAGGCCGTCGTCGGTGACACCGCGGCCCGGGACGCCGGTGGGGACAGCCGCCGCCGCGGTGCGGGAGACCATCGAGTCGATGGGATCGCCGAGCCGCAGCTCCAGCCGGCCCGTGAACAGGTCGCGAACGGCCGGGCGGATGTCCATCCAGCGGTTGGCCGCCACGACCACGTGGATGCCGTAGGAGAGCCCGCGGCCGGCCAGGTCGGCGATGACCGGTTCGAGGTCGTCGTACTCGGCTCTCACCGTCGACCAACCGTCGACCACCAGGAAGACGTCGCCGTAGGGATCGTCCGGCGATCGCGCGGTCAACCCGCGGTACGCGCCGATCGAGTCGATCCCCAGCTCGGCGAAGCGTCGCTCCCGCGTCGCCAACAGCGCCGCCACCTCACCGACGGTGCGCCGGACGGCGGTGTCGGCCTGGCGACCGGCCACACCGCCGACGTGGGGCAGGCCGCGCAGCGCCGCCAGCGAGCCGCCGCCGAAGTCGAGGCAGTAGACCTGCACCTCGGCCGGCGTGTGGGTCAGGGCGAGTCCACAGACCAACGTCCGCAGGGCGGCCGACTTGCCGCTCATCGGCCCACCGACGACGGCGACGTGACCACCGGCTCCGTCGAGCACCAGCCACATCAGTTCACGACGCTGGTCGAGCGGGCGGTCCACGATGGCGATCGGCACCCGCAGCGCGCCGTGCAGCTGCGGGTTGGCGACGGTGAGCCCGCGTCCGGGGTGGGCCGCCACCGGCCCGAGCGCCTCGTCGAGGGCCGGGGCCTCGCCGAGCGGCGGCAGCCACACCCGATGTGCCGGTGGGCCGTTGCCGGCGATCCGGTCGACCAGCATGTCCAGCACGCTGGGCCCGGCCGTCGCCGTGCCGTCGTCGGGACCGGACGTCCCGCCGCCGGCCCCGCCCGCCGTGCCGGTCCGCGGCGGCAGCGGCACCTGATCCGTGGTGAACGGCAGGACGCGCGGCCCGGCGCCGTGCGTGGCTGGCGGGGTGCGTGCCGGCCCGGAGACGTAGGCGGCCTTGAAGCGGATCAACGGGTCGGTGCCGGACTTGAGATAGGCGTGGCCGGGAGCGCGCGGCAGCTCGTAGGCGTCGGCCACACCGAGCACCGCGCGTGACTCCAGTGGCGAGAACGTGCGCAGGCCGATCCGGTACGACAGGTGGGTGTCGAGGCCGCGTAGGCGGCCCTCTTCGAGACGTTGGCTCGCGAGCAGCAGGTGGACACCGAGCGAACGGCCGAGGCGACCGATCTGGACGAACAGGTCGATGAAGTCGGGCTTGGCGGAGAGCAGCTCGGAGAACTCGTCGCAGACGATCAGCAGCGACGGCAGGGGCGGCAGCGGCGCGCCGGCGGCGCGGGCACGCTCGTACTCCCGGAGGCTGGCGTGGTTGCCGGAGCGGCGAAGCAGCTCCTGCCGGCGGATCAGCTCGCCGTTGATGGCGTCCACCATGCGGTCGACGAGTGGCAGCTCGTCCGCCAGGTTGGTGATCAACGCAGCTGTGTGCGGCAGCCGGTCGAGGGTCGCGAACGTCGCGCCGCCCTTGAAGTCGATCAGGACGACGTTGAGCTCCTGGGACGAGTGGGTCGCGGCGAGCCCGAGCACCAGGGTGCGGAGCAGCTCCGACTTGCCGGAGCCGGTCGCTCCGATGAGCAGGCCGTGCGGGCCCATGCCGTCCTGCGCGGACTCCTTGAGGTCCAGCTCGACCGGCGTGCCGTCGGCGCTCACGCCGATCGGGACGCGGAGCCGGTCGCGCGGCTCCCGCGGTCGCCAACCCTCGCGGACGGTGTAGGACTCCGGCTGCCCCAGACCCAGCAGCCCGAGCAGCCCGACGTCCGCGGCGATCGGCGGGTTGCCCGCCTGCGTGGATCCCGCGAGCCGGAACGGAGCGAGGCGGCGAGCCACCGCCTCGGCGGTCGGCAGGTCGAGCCCGTCCGCCGAGCCGACGGACGACTCACCCTCGATCGTCGCGGAGTCGAGGGTCCCGTCGGGATGGACCGTCAGCACCACTGTCGCCGGGTCCAGCAGGCGGGGCGGTGTGCCGTCGACGTCGATCACCGTCACCGCGTCGACACCGTCACCGACCAGCCGGTCGGCCCCGGTCGCGTCGGCGCCGTCGAGCACCGCGAGCACCTGCGGCCCCGCGCCGCCCGGGCCGCCGGACGGGAACCGAGCGCGTCCGCCGATGACGTCGTCGAGCAGCTTCTCCAGGCCCGCCACCGTCTCCGCGACGAGCCGGACCGGGCCGAGCGCGTCGACCCGGCTCGGATGTCGGGCGTGCGGCAGCCATTTGACCCACTCCCACTCCGGGCGGCGAGCGGGGCCGGCGGCCACCGCGACGAGCATGTCGTCGGGTGGGTGGAACGTCGCGGCCTGCACGACCATGGCGCGCACGAGCGCGGCCGAACCGCGGACGTAGACCCGGGCGAACCCGCGTGTCGACAACGCCACCGGAAGATCGGGGACCACCGCGTACGTGTCGAGGAAACGGCGCAGTGCCCCGGCCGTCATGGGCTCCAGGTCGTCGAGCGGCCGGGTCACCGGCGGGACCACCGGCGTCGCGAGCCGCTGCGGGCCGACCGCGACGCGCACGACGCCGAAGTCGGGGTCGGTCGGACGGCGCTCCCAGAGCCGGTGACTCTCGACCGTCGACCACAGTCGGCGCGGGTCGGGGTGCCGGTAGAACAGACCGTCGCGCTGCCGCGCCACCGTCGTACGAGCCTGCCTGCGGAGCAGGGCGAGATGCCGCAGGTAATCGCGGCGGGCGGCCACCGTCTCGGCCTTCCGCGGGCCGCCGGGACCCCATGACGTCGCCAGCATCGCGAGCGACGAGACGCCGAACAGTGCACCGACCACGTAGGAATAAGGTCCCCCGCCCCGCCCCATCATCATCGCCATCGCGACGCCGCCGCCCAGCATCGGGAGCATCATCATCAACTGTTGCCAGCGGCCGGCGACCGGTTGCGGCAGCTCGGGCGGCGCGTCGACGCGCAGCTCGCCGCTCGGGATCTCCGGCGCCGGCCGCCGTGGCGCGCGCCGGACGAGCACCGTCGCCATGCCGCCCTCCCGTCTCGCTGAGCTATCTGAGCGTCGCTCATCGTAGGGAACTCAGAAGATCGACGGGCGGCGCGAACAGGGCCTGTGGATAACCGGGATGACCGGTACGGTGCCCTCGTCCACAGCCCTCCCGGCTCCCCCCGTGACGGAGGACAATCGATGCAGACCGAGCTAGCTCTGGTGACCGTCAACGCTCCGCGTCGCCGCGTTGACGTGGCCCTGCCCGTTCACGTGCCACTCGCTGATCTCCTTGCCGAGCTCCTGAGCCATGCCGGCGAGGGACTGGCCGACGACGGCGAGCGGCATGGCGGGTGGGTCCTGCGCCGCGCAGGCGGTGCGGCGCTCGACAGTGGTCAGACCCTTCAAACCCAGGGGGTACGCGATGGAACGGTGTTGCATCTCGTGCCGGCCCGCGTGGCGTGGCCGGAGTTGGAGTACGACGATGTCGTGGAAGCGATCGCCGACGGCGCTCGCCGACGCGGCGCCGCGTGGTCCGGCGCGGACACGTTGGCAACGGCGCTCGTGGTCGCGGGCACCGTCCTCGCTGCCGCGCTTGTCGTCCTGCTCCGGGCCGGTCCGGGGTCGGCCGCCACCGCGGTCTGCACGGCAGCAGTCGCCGCCGGCCTGACGGTCGCGGGCATCGTCGTCGCGCGTGTCCTCCGGCAGCGGGCGGCCGGCGTCGCACTCGGGGCGTTCTCGCTTCCGTACGCGTTTGTGACAGGTGCACTCCTGACCGCTGACGGCGGGCCGGTCGGGCCGGTGCCGGGGTTGCGCTGGGTCGGCGCGCCGGAGCTGCTGCTCGGGTCGGCGGGGCTGACGCTGCAGGGCGTACTCGGGATAGTCGGCGTTGGCGCCGGGCGGCGCGTCTTCGCGGCTGCCGTGCTGACCGGGCTGGTGTCGGCGGTTACCGCCGTGGGCGGCCTGGGTTTGTCCGCGGTGGGCTGCGCGGCGGTTCTCGCCGCCGGGCTGGTCTGCGGCGTCGGTGTGCTCCCGGTGCTCGCGATCAGGTTGGGCCGGCTGCCCATCCCGCCGGTGACCCTTCCGGCCGGCGAGAGCACCGACCGGCCCGACCGCGACCGGGTGTTCGCCGCGGTGGCGCGAACGGAGGAGCTTCTCGGCGGGATGTTGATCGGGCATGCGGTGCTGGTGGCGGCGGCGTGCGCCGTACTGGTGGGAGGTGGTGGCTTCTGGGGGCGGGTTCTCGCTGGTGTGTGCGGCGCGGCGTTGTTGCTGCGTGCGCGGGTGTTCGTGACCGCGCGGCACCGCGTGCCGTTGCTCGCGGGCGGGGTCGCGGTGATGGCGATGGTCGGGTTGGCGGTGGCCTGGCGGCCGTCCGGGACGTTGCCGATGGTGGTCGCCGCGGTCGGCCTCGTGAGCGCGCTGGTGATCGCTGCGGCGGGCGTGGCGTACCGGAGCCGACCCGCCGGTCCGTACCTCGGGCGGGCCGCGGATCTGCTCGACACGACGTTGGCGCTCGCCGTGGTGCCGGTCGCCTGCGCGGTGCTCGGGCTGTACGCCCACGCGCGAGCGCTGATCGATTAGCGCTCCGTCGCGAAGCGGGCCGGGCGGGTCGAGGTTGGGGGCCTCGGGTGGGGCTACGGCACGCGGGCCGCTGCCGGAACCTGCCGGCGGGTCGCGGCGTCCGCGGGGACCCGCGTCCGCGTCAGGGAGCTACGCGCCGCGTCCGGCGAGGCCGCGCGTCGGCACACCCGGGTACGCGGCTCGGTGCGTCGCTCGACGGTTCGCGTGTCCGGGCACCGACTTGGGCCGTCATGTCTGCCCGCACGTTGTTGCCTGCCGGCTGTGGGGCTCGGCGTCGCGCGGGCTGACATGACCGACGGAGGTGAGAGCTAGTAGATCCCCTCGGCCTTGGCCTGTTCGGCGCGACGGAAGGAGGCGAGGATCTCGGCCTCGGCCTCGGCGCGGCCCACCCACGTGGCGCCCTCGACCGACTTGCCCGGTTCGAGGTCCTTGTAGACCTCGAAGAAGTGCTGGATTTCCAGGCGGTCGAACTCGCCGACATGGTGGATGTCGCGGAGGTGCTCCTGGCGCGGGTCCTCGAACGGCACACAGAGGACCTTGTCGTCGCCACCCTTCTCGTCCTTCATGCGGAACATGCCGATCGCGCGGCAGCGGATCAGGCAGCCCGGGAACGTCGGCTCGGTGACGAGGACGAGCGCGTCCAACGGGTCGCCATCCTCACCGAGGGTGTCCTCGATGAACCCGTAGTCCGCCGGATATTGGGTCGATGTGAATAGTGTCCGGTCCAGTCGGATGCGGCCGGTCTTATGGTCGACCTCATACTTGTTGCGATGCCCCTTGGGGATCTCAACGGTGACGTCGAAATCCATCTTTCATGCTCCTTGCTGACCGCGTTGGCCCCCTGCAACTGCACGGACGCAAGTAGTGTCGCCTAGGCCGGGCACGCAACGGGAGGAGGGGCGGGTGGGGGAAGACTCACAGCCACGCTCCGCGAGTGGCCGCGCCCGTGTGCCGGGAGTGCCGCCCGCGACGGCTTCTGGAGATGGTACGGAGGGTGACGCGCCGAGCGACAGGCTCGTGGGCCGGGCCGGGGAAGCGTCCCTGCCGGCCGACGCAGGATCGACCATCGGCACTGCGTCGGAAGCGGATCACCCGGCGCGGCCTGCGCCATCGGCCGGACGGGCCGCCGTACCGACGTCTTCGACGCTGCCCACCCGCGTCCCCGCGTCTAATGATCTTGGCGAATCCAGCTCGGTGTCTCCAGGGACGGGATCGGAGTCCGCGGCGGTCGAGGGAGTCGAATCCACGGCGGCCGGCGAGCGGGCCGCGGCCAGCGAGCGTGTTACTGATCACGCGCGAACTACCGGCAACCTCGCGGCCGCGGCGGCGGACGCCGCCGCAACCGACCCCACCGATGGTCGCAGCCGCCCCAACCTGGCGGATGCCGCACACTCCGAGCCCGGTGTGGGCGGCGTCGTCGCGGGGGGACCGTCTGTCGCGGGCGGTTCGGAGCCCGCAGCACGAGCCATGCCGGCCCCGGGGTCTGGCGCGCTCGGGCAGGAGCACGCCCGAGGGGCGGGATCTGACGTGGCGAGCAGCGAGCCCGCGGTGGACGCGGGGCAAAGTGCGCACGCTGACACGGCCGGGCCGCCGCACAGCGGACCAGGCGCGGTCGCGGGCCCCCAATCTGACCAGGTCGGCCAGCGCGCAGCGGGGGCAGTGCGTGGGGCCGCGCATGACGCGGCAGAACCGGGATGCCGGCCAGACGCGGTGCCCGAGGCCGGGACAGACCCGCCCGATGACCATGCGTCGGATGCGGCGGGCACGCCATCCGATGCGGTGGGCGGCGACCGTGGGGTGGCTGCGGTGGCCGGCCCGGGGTCTCACGCGGTGGTGCCGGAGCGCGGGCAAGGCGCGGTCCAACCGGCCGGCCCTGCGAGTGGCGATCACCCGGATGCCAGCAACGAAGATCTGTGGTCGCGACATGGTTCCAGCGGTACGGCGACGGCCGCCGCGTCAGGGCCGGCCGACGAACCTCAGCTGTCCTGGCGGCCCGAGAAGGCGCGCGGCGTCGCCAGGCCGGTGTCGCCGCGCCAGCCGGAGACCCACCCGGAGACCCGGGCCATGGCCGAGAACGTCGCGGGTCCTGCTGGCTGGGGCGGGCCGCCGCCTCCGGCGTCCTACGCGCCGGGGCCGGTGCCGGCGGGCCCGTTTCCGCCGGCAGGTCCGGCCTTCGGGCGGGTCTCGATCCCGCCGCCGGCGGACGCGCATCGGATCCCGGGCTGGAACGCGTCCACCACGGGAGGGCCGCCAGCAGGTGCCGGCCACGGCGGTGTGCCGGCGCCGGACCCACCCGGCGGGCATCCGACACCTGTTGTCGGATCGCCGTGGAGCGGGGCGGCCTTCGGTTCGGAGCCGGCGGCGCGGCCACCCGAGCGGGATGCGGCGGGGCCGCGGAGCGGGGCGGCCTTCGGTTCCGGGCCGGCGGCGCGGCCACCCGAGCGGGATGCGACGGGCCCGCGGAGCGGGGCCTACGGCGCAGCGGCGTCAAACCCCGAGCCGCCCGCGCGCGAGAGGCCGCTGTGGGATGACCTCGTCGCCGGGGACGTCGGTCCGCCGCGCCACGATCGGCCGCCGATCGACCCTCGTGGAGCCGCCGCCAATCGCGGGCCTTCCGGCAGCCAGGGCGGGGATCGGCCCGGTCCGGCGGACGCGTCCGCCGGCAGCACGGGCCGCGGCAGCGATCCGCCCGTCGCCCCCGCGCCGCCGAGCCCACCCCCCGGCAACGGACCGCCACCGCCGCCCCGCCGGCGGCCGCGGGTGTCGATCGCGGCCGCGCTGGCCGGGGTCCTCGTACTCGTGCTCTTCGCGGTCGGTCTGGTCGTGGTCAAGCCCGGCCCGGTCGCGGGATGGCTCGGCGGCGACCCCGCCCGCCCGACCACCGTCGTCGACCCGCCGGAGCCGGCGCCAGGACCCGTGCTGGCCGCCCTTGACGGCACGGCACCCGCGCCGACCGGCGACGGCCTGAAGCGCGCACTCGACGCGCTGGTCGACGACAACGGCCTCGGTGGGCGTACCAGCGTCTCGGTTCGCGACGTCGTCACCGACCAGGTCCTCTATGCCAGCGGCGCCGACACGCCGACCGTTCCGGCCTCGACGATGAAGCTCGTCACCGCCGCGACCGTGCTGGCGGCGCGCGGGCCCGCGTACCGGATCCCGACCCGGGTCGTGGCCGGGCCGAAGCCGGGCGAGGTGATCATCGTCGGTGGTGGTGATCCGACGCTGTCGATCGACGCCAACGGGTTCTATCCCGGCGCCGCCCGCCTCGACCGCCTCGCCGCCGCCACCCGCGCGGCGCTCGGCGGTGTCGCCCCCACCAAGGTCTACTACGACAGCTCGCTCTTCTCCGGGCCCGTCTACGAGCCCGGCTGGGACTCCGACATCCCGACCGGCGGTTTCGGCGGGCCGACCACCGCGCTGATGACCAACGGCGCGCGGATCAGCGTCAAGAAGACCAGCAACGGGTACGCCGAGCGGTACAGCAAGCCTGACGAGGCCGCCGCGCAGCTGTTCGCCAAGGCCCTCGGTGTCGCGGGCAAGCCGGAGCGCGCGCCGGCCGGGGCCGTGCTGGCCGCTGGCGCGACACCTGCCGCCGGCCCGGGTGGCACCGCCTCGCCGGGTGCCGAACTGGCCCGGGTCGAGTCGCCGCCGATGGTACGGCTGATCGAGTTCATGCTCGTCGACAGCGACAACGTGGTTGCCGAGGCGCTCGCCCGGCAGGTGGCGCTCAGCAAGGGCCAGCCCGGCTCGTACGCCGGTGCGCGTACCGCGATGACGCAAACCCTCGGTGAGCTGGGGTTGCCGACGACCGGACTGGTGCTGGCCGACGGCAGCGGCCTGTCCCGTACCGACCGGCTCACCGCCTCGGTGCAGACCGAGCTGCTGGCCCTCGCCGCGTCCGGACGCCGGCCGGAGCTGAGCGCGATCTTCCCCGGACTGCCGGTCGCGGCCTGGTCCGGCACGCTCGACGACCGGTTCGCGGACCCGGCGGACCAGAAGGCGGCCGCCGGTGTGGTCCGCGCCAAGACCGGCACGCTGACCGGGAACCACGCGATCGCCGGCGTGGTGACGACCGCCGACGGCCGGCTGCTGGCCTTCTCCGTGCTGACCGACGGCGTCACGGCCGGCGGTGAGGCGGCGCACGAGGCCCTCGACCGGATCGCCGCCACGCTCGCCGCGTGCGGATGTCGCTAATACTGACAAACCAGGATAAAAGGCGAGCGGTTAGCGGCCAGCTAGCGACAGCGGCGTCCAGGCAGCCCTGCCCGGGTACCGTGGGGTAATGGCGCAGTTCGTCGACTGGGATCTCGCCGCCGCCACCGCGGGGGCGCTGGGCAAGACCGGCCCCCGGGCCTCCTACGAGGAGGCGACCGAGGTGGTGGCCGATCTCCGCCGGCTGACCGAGGAGGCCGCCGGCCACGTGAGTGCCTACACCGGGCTGCGTTCCCAGGTCTCACACCCGCCGGTGCGGATCGTGGACCGCCGCGACTGGGCCTCCGTCAACATCGCCGGGCTTCGCGAGGTCGTCGGGCCGCTGATCACCCGGCTCTCCGGCGACAAGGAGCCCGGCGCGATCACCGACGCGATCGGCTCCCGGCTCACCGGCGTCCAGGCGGGCACCGTCCTCGCGTACCTCTCGGGCCGGGTCCTCGGCCAGTACGAGGTGTTCTCGTCCGACCCGGGTCAGCTGCTGCTCGTCGCCCCCAACATCGTGGAAGTCGAGCGGAAGCTCGGCGCCGACTCCCGCGACTTCCGCCTCTGGGTGTGCCTGCACGAGGTCACCCACCGTACGCAGTTCACCTCCGTGCCCTGGATGCGTGCCCACTTCCTCGGCGAGGTCCAGGCGTTCGTCGACGCGTCGCAGACCGGCGGCGAGCATCTGATCGACCGGCTGCGCCGCGCGGTTGCCACGCTGTCGGACGCCATCCACGATCCCGAGAGCCGCGCCAGCGTACTCGATCTTGTGCAGACGCCTGGTCAGCGCGCGGTGCTCGACCGCCTGACCGCCCTGATGACCTTGCTCGAGGGGCACGCGGAGTTCGTGATGGACGGCGTCGGCCCCGAGGTCATCCCCACCGTCGACCAGATCCGGGCCCGGTTCAACCGCCGCCGGGAGGCCGGCAACCCGCTGGAGAAGGCGGTACGCAAGCTGCTCGGCATCGACGTCAAGATGCGCCAGTACGCCGAGGGCCGCAAGTTCGTGCACGGCGTGGTCGAGCGGGTCGGCATGGCCGGCTTCAACAAGATCTTCAGCTCGCCGCTCACCCTCCCGCGCCTCGACGAGCTGGGCGACCCCGACGCCTGGGTCGCGCGCGTGCACGGCCCCGGCGGCCCCGGCCCGCTGCTGGCGCAGGGCTGAGACGGGACGTCGTGGTCGGTCCCGCACCGCCGGTCGCCGCGACACGCGTCGCGGTCCGCCGCATCCTGCAGGGGGTACGGGCTGACGCGTTGGTCCTCGTGGCCTGCTCCGGTGGCGCCGACTCACTGGCCCTCGCCGCGGCGACCGCGTTCGTCGCGCCACGGATGGGACTGCGCGCGGGGCTGGTGACCATAGACCACGGCCTGCAGGACGGCTCGGACCGGCGGGCGGCCGCGGTGGCGGAGTGGGGCTCGTCGGTCGGCCTTCGGCCGTCGGTGGTCGTGCCGGTGACCGTGGCCGGACGCCCCGGCGGGCCGGAGGCGGCCGCGCGCGAGGCCCGCTACCTGGCGCTGCTCGACACCGCCCGCGCGCACGGGGCCTGTGCCGTCCTCCTCGGACACACCCGCGACGACCAGGCCGAGACGGTGCTGCTCGCGCTGGCGCGCGGTGCGGGCCCCCGCGGCATGGCGGCGATGCCGGACCGCCGCGACGTGTCCGGGGTCGCGCTGCTCCGTCCGCTGCTCGACATGTCCCGCGACGAGGCGCGCAAGGCGTGCGCGGCCCTCGGCCTGGAGCCGTGGGAGGACCCGCACAACGCCGACCCGGCGTACGCCCGGTCCCGCGTCCGCACGTCGGCCCTGCCGGCGCTGGTCGACGCGCTCGGCCCCGGCGTGGTGCCCAACCTCGCGCGCACCGCGCGGCTGCTCGCGCAGGACACCCAGGCCCTCGACGTGCTGGCCGCGGAGGAGCTGGAGCGGGCCCGCGTGGACGACGGCCTGTCGGTGGCGATGCTCGAAGCGTTGCTGCCGGCGCTGCGCGCACGCGCGCTGCACGCGTGGGCACTCTCGCTGGGCTGCTCACCCGCCGCGCTGTCGCACCGGCACGTGACCGCGCTCGAAGCCCTGGTGACCGCCTGGCACGGCCAGGGTGCCGCGCACCTGCCGGGCGGCATCCGCGCCGGCCGGGTGGCAGGCGTGCTCCGCGTCGTCACGGACTGAAATTCGGTCGACACGGCGCGCCGGCGTCGCCAACCTTGGCGGATGCTGTGGGACCACGAGACCGCCGCGCGGTACGACACACCCGGCGCCGGCATGTTCGCACCGTCGGTGCTCGGCCCGACGGTCGACCGCCTGGCGGAGCTGGCGGCCGGCGGCCGGGCCCTGGAGTTCGCGATCGGCACGGGCCGCGTCGCGGTGCCACTCGCGGAACGCGGCGTCCCGGTGACCGGCATCGACCTGTCCGAGCCGATGATCGCGCAGCTGCGCCGCAAGGCCGGCGAGCAGACGATCCCGGTGGTCGTCGGCGACATGGCGACAGCGGTCGCCCCTGGCGAGTACACGCTGGTCTATCTGGTCTACAACACCATCGCGAACCTGTTGACCCAGGCGGAGCAGGTCGCGTGCTTCCGCAACGCGGCCCGCCACCTGGTCCCGGGCGGCTGCTTCGTGATCGAGCTGTGGGTGCCGGAGCTGCGCAAACTGCCGCCGGGCCAGCCCGCGACGGTCTGGCACGCGGAGCCGGGCTACATCGGCCTGGACACGTACGACGTCCTGAACCAGCGGGTCGTCTCCCACCACTTCCACTTCGACGACACCACCCAGGCAAGGTTGTTCCGCACCCCGCACCGCTACATCTGGCCGTCCGAACTGGACCTGATGGCGGAACTGGCCGGCTTCACCCTGGCGTCCCGCCACGCCGACTGGTCGGGCACCGAGTTCACCGCCGACTCCCGCTCCCACGTCTCGGTCTACCGCCTGCCCTGACACCCCACCACCGCCGGCCGATCCTCGCGACCTCCGGGGGCCCTGTGGCTGTGGGGCGGGGCCGTCGAGCTGTGGCGTAGCGCGGACAGCGGGCCGCGGGCCAGGCCCGCGGAGGGCCGCGAGCTGTGGCGTGGCGCGGGGCAGGGTGCCGCTGGGGCGGCGGGCTGTGGCGGCCAGGTCCGTGGGGCCAACCGACCGGTATCCGCGACCGCCAGGCTGACGATTCCCCGCTCCGCGACCAGCGACGGAAAGACCACGACGGCGCTCAGGCAATGGACTGTGTCCCGCGGACCGGCCACCTCAGCCGCGGACGGCAACTGGGGTGCGCACAGCCGTAGGCCGAGCGAAGCAACGCAGGCAGTGCGCACCACACCCTCCCCCGCCCCACCGCAACCACACGCACCGAAGCGACATGACCCCGAGGGCGGCCAAGACCCACCCCAAAGCGCAACCACCCACGAACAGGGCCTGCCTGGCGGGAGCGACGGCCCGCAACCAACGACGGACCCGAGCAAAGCTTTGAAAGCTACTTCCGAAAAGTCGAGCGGTACGCGTGCGGAGTCGCCCCGACACGCCGGCTGAAGTGGTGGCGGAGGGTCGCCGCGTCGCCGAAGCCGCTGCGGCCGGCGACCGATTCGACGGGCATGTCGGTTTCCTCGAGGAGGCGGCGGGCGAGGAGTACGCGTTGCCCGGTCAGCCAGTCGTGAGGGGTCGTGCCGGTTTCGGCGCGGAAGCGGCGGGCGAAGGTGCGGGGGGCCATGTGGCAGCGGGCGGCGAGGTCCTCGACGGTGACGGGCCGGTCGAGGTTGGCCATCAGCCAGCTGAGCAGCGGCTCCAGGGTGGGTGCGTCGGGTGTGCGGGGGATGGGGGCCTCGATGTACTGGGCCTGGCCGCCGTCGCGGTGGGGTGGGACGACCATGCGTCGCGCCAGTTTGGTGGCGATTTCGGAGCCGTGCTCCTGGCGGACGAGGTGGAGGCACGCGTCGATGCCGGCCGCGGTGCCGGCGCTGGTCAGCAGGTTGCCGTCCTGGACATAGAGGTTGTTGCAGCGGACCTTGGCGCGCGGGAAGCGGGTCTGGAGATCGTCCGCGTAGCGCCAGTGGGTGGTGCACTCGCGGTCGTCCAGCAATCCCGCCTCGCCGAGGAGGAAGGCGCCTGAGCAGACGCTCAGCACGTGCGCGCCGCGGCTGGCGGCGCGGCGGAGGGCCGCCAGGACCGGCTCCGGGGCCGTGTGGCCGGAGTGCGCGGGGACGGCGACGAGGTCGGCGTCCTCCAGGGGTGCCAGGTCCGCGCCGGGGGTGATCGCGAAGCCGGGCTTCGCGCGAACGGGGGTCCCGCCGGGTGAGCACAGGTCGAAGCGGTAGCCGGGGAAGCCGTCGTCGGTGCGGTCGGTGCCGAAGACCTCGCAGAGCACGCCGAGCTCGAACGGGGCCACCCCATCCATGATCACGACGGCGACGTTGCGGAGCATGACGGCAGCGTACTCCCGTTGTGGCAGAAAATCGATGTGGCATGGCATATCTGCCACTGTCCGGCCTCGGCTCGTCTGCCGAGACTGGGAGTTGTCACAACCGGTGCGCGCCGGCGGTCCTCACGTCACGTCTCTGAGCAGGGGTGCCGCCATGGAACTCGTCTTCGTCATCGCCTTCTTCGTGTTGCTCGGGGTGGCTTCGGCCGCCGGGCTGACCGTGGACACGCGGGACTCCGCGGACTGGAAACCATCCCGCGGTGGGTTCCGAGAACCGCGGGCCTACTGATCTTGTGCGTGGCCATCCCGTCGCGGAGGGTGGCCACGCGTTCCCGGTGGTGGGGCGGCCATCGCGGTGAAACCGAGGTGGGGCAGGCTTAGGGCATGACCGACGGCTCCGGCAGCTCCTGGTACGACGCCGACATCGATCACGTGATCATCACCGAGGAAGAGATCCGCGAGAAGGTCGCTGATCTTGCCAAGCAGGTCGCCAGTGACTATTCGACCGTTTCAGACGGTCTTCTGCTGGTTTGCGTGCTGAAGGGGGCCGTGATGTTCATGGCCGACTTCTCGCGCGCGCTCGGGCGGCACGGACCGTCGATCGAGCTGGAGTTCATGGCCGTCTCCTCCTATGGCCAGGGCACGACGTCGTCGGGCGTGGTGCGGATCCTCAAGGACCTGGATCGGGACATCGCGGGCCGGCACGTCGTGGTCGTCGAGGACATCGTCGACTCGGGGCTGACGCTGTCGTGGCTGCTGAAGTACCTGGAGTCCCGGGCGGCGGCGAGCGTCGAGGTGGTCGCCCTGTTCCGCAAGCCGGACGCGATCAAGGTTCACGTCCCGGTCAAGTATGTGGGCTTCGACATACCCAGCGAGTTCGTCGTCGGCTACGGGCTCGACTTCAACGAGCGTTACCGTGAGTTGCCGTATGTCGGGGTACTCAAGCCCGAGGTTTACGCCCGGGTCTGAAAGATCTCTCGAACTTCGTACAGCGGACTTACAGCAACCCCCGCTACCGTATGTGCTAGCGCGGGGCTCACCGGTTTGCGTCTCGCGCTCGGGGTGTACCTTCGAATGACCGTGTCGCACCCGGCGGCGCGGGTCACGGCCAGCCCGGATGGGCCGGTCGCGACGGGCCGACACCCCGGTTCACGCAGACCGGCACGGTCATGACGTCGATCAGGAGGATGCGGGCGGTTCACCGCTCGACAACAGCATGGAACGTACGCGTTTCTTCCGCCGACCGGTGGTCTGGATCATCCTTGTGATCGCCGGCGCCATAGCGCTCAGCTCTCTCTTCACCGGCGGGCCGAGCTACCACCGGGTCGACACCACCGTCGCCCTCCAGGAGCTCAACAGCGCCCAGTCCGGGCAGATCGAAGAGGCGATCTTCAAGGACAAGGAGCAGACGCTCCAGCTCACCTTGAAGGACCAGCAGCAGTTCGGTGACACCAAGACGAACCGGATCGAGGCGCAGTTCCCGGCCGAGGTCGGCGCGCAGGTCTGGAACAACGTCATCGACGCCAAGAACGCCGGCAAGATCAGCGGTCCGGTCGACACGCAGGTATCGGGCGACAACATTCTCCTGAGCCTGCTGGTCAACCTGCTGCCCATCGTGCTGCTGGTGGTGCTGCTCCTGTTCTTCATGTCGCAGATGCAGGGCGGTGGCTCCCGGGTCCTCAACTTCGGCAAGTCCAAGGCCAAGATGATCACCAAGGACACGCCGAAGACCACGTTCGCGGATGTCGCCGGCGCCGACGAGGCGGTCGAGGAGCTCCGCGAGATCAAGGACTTCCTGCAGAACCCCGCGAAGTACCAGGCGCTCGGCGCCAAGATCCCCAAGGGCGTCCTGCTCTTCGGCCAGCCGGGTACGGGCAAGACGCTGCTCGCCCGCGCGGTCGCCGGCGAGGCCGGTGTGCCGTTCTACTCGATCTCCGGCTCCGACTTCGTCGAGATGTTCGTGGGTGTCGGCGCGAGCCGCGTCCGCGACCTCTTCGAGCAGGCCAAGGCCAACGCGCCGGCCATCGTTTTCGTCGACGAGATCGACGCCGTCGGACGCCACCGCGGTGCCGGCATGGGCGGCGGCCACGACGAGCGCGAGCAGACGCTCAACCAGCTACTCGTCGAGATGGACGGCTTCGACACCAAGGGCGGGGTCATCCTGATCGCGGCCACCAACCGGCCCGACATCCTCGACCCGGCGCTCCTGCGTCCCGGCCGCTTCGACCGGCAGATCGCCGTCGACACGCCGGACATGGACGGCCGTAAGGCGATCCTGCGGGTCCACGCCAAGGGCAAGCCGTTCGCTCCGGACGTCGACCTCGACGCGGTCGCCCGCCGTACGCCGGGCTTCAGCGGCGCCGACCTGGCGAACGTGATCAACGAGGCCGCGCTGCTGACGGCGCGCAGCGAGAAGCGCGCGATCAGCAACGACTACCTCGAGGAAGCCATCGACCGCGTGGTAGCCGGCCCGCAGCGCCGCACGCGGGTGATGAGCGACCACGAGAAGAAGATCACCGCGTACCACGAGGGCGGGCACGCGCTGGTCGCCTGGGCACTGCCGCACTCGGCACCAGTGCACAAGGTGACGATCCTGCCGCGCTCGCGTTCGCTGGGTCACACGCTCGTGCTGCCGACCGAGGACAAGTACACGCAGACCCGCGCGGAGATGGTCGACACGCTGGCGTACGCGCTCGGCGGCCGCGCCGCGGAGGAGCTGGTCTTCCACGAGCCCACCACCGGTGCCGGCGACGACATCAAGAAGGCCACGTCGCTGGCCCGGGCCATGGTCACGCAGTACGGCATGTCGTCGAAGCTGGGGGCCGTGAAGTACGGCACGAGCGGTGACGAGCCGTTCCTCGGCCGGACGATGGGCCACGAGCGGGACTACTCCGACGCCGTCGCGGCCGAGATCGACGGCGAGGTCCGCGCGCTCATCGAGCTGGCGCACGACGAGGCGTGGGAGATCCTGGTCGAGTACCGCGACGTGCTCGACAACCTGGTGCTGGAGCTGATCGAGAAGGAGACCATCTCGACCGCCGACATGGCGCGGATCGCCGCGCGGGTCGTCAAGCGGCCGCCGATGGCGCCCTACAACGGCTTCGGCAAGCGCCGCCCGTCGACCGAGCCGCCGGTGCTCACGCCGGCGGAGCGGGAGGCGCTCAAGGTCCAGGCCGAGGCTGACGGGGCCGAGGCTCGCGTGGGCGGCGGCGGCACAGGCTCGCCCAACTCCAACTCGGACGGCCCGCACTGAGCACGATCGACTACGAGGCGGACGGCGAGGTCGAACAGGACCTCGACTACCTCGCCGCTCGCCTCGTCGACGGCAAACTCACCGGGCGACCGGTGGAGGCGGCGGTCGACCTCGCGCGGATCGAGAAGGCCGTACGGGAGATCCTGATCGCGATCGGCGAGGACCCGGACCGCGACGGCCTGGTCAAGACGCCCTTGCGGGTGGCGCGGGCGTACGCGGAGCTGTTCGCGGGCCTGCGCGTCGACCCGGCGGCGGCGCTCACGACGACCTTCGACGCCCAGCACGAGGAGCTGGTGCTGGTACGCGACATCGAGCTGATGAGCGTGTGCGAGCACCACCTGCTGCCGTTCAAGGGCGTGGCGCACATCGGCTACATCCCGGGCCCCCACGGGCGGATCACGGGCCTGTCGAAGCTGGCCCGCATCGTGGAGATCTACGCGCGCCGGCCGCAGGTCCAGGAGCGGCTCACCGCCCAGATCGCCGACCTGCTGATGGAGAAGCTGGACCCGCGCGGGGTGATCGCCGTGCTGGAGTGCGAACACCTCTGCATGGCGATGCGCGGCATCCAGAAGGACGGCGCGAAGACCGTGACCTCGACGGTCCGCGGCATCTTCCAGTCGGACGCGAAGACCCGTTCGGAAGCGATGGCACTGATCATCGGCTGACCGTCTCGCCGGGATTTGCCCACCGCGGAGCTGGCAGCGAAGCGGCAGCGAGCGGTGTCCGGCGGGAGCGACGGTCGTGCCCACCGCGGACCCGGGAAATGATCTTTATCTAGACGATCATGCGGTACGTGTCGGCGGAGCTGATGGCCGACGTGGCCAGCGACTGTGCTTCGTCGATCCTCGATCGTGCCTGCTCCAGCTGGCTGATCGCGTCGACGATCGATGGGTGCGCGGTGCCGATCGCCGTCAGGCGGAGGCGGGTCAGGGCCTCGTCGAACGAGTCCGCGACGCCGCGAAGGGTCTGCAACGCGCGTTGGGTCTGGTCGACCGAGGCGGCGAGGTTGACCTTGACCTCTTCGACGGTGGCCATGCCGGCAGTCCTCTCAGTTCGTTACCGCCATGACGGCGGTGCCGACCAGGGTTACCAGGATCGGA
>Ga0164243_10004081_pt1 | contig 23049 bp, 19 predicted proteins | sample OricompcompostOP_FD_108781 | JGI IMG/M metagenome (GOLD analysis project Ga0164243, IMG submission 108781) | Organic Plus compost microbial communities from Emeryville, California, USA - Original compost - Organic plus compost (OP) | ecosystem: Engineered > Solid waste > Mixed feedstock >...
GCCCATATTCAATCCCTGTCCGGCGATCGGATGAATGACATGCGCCGCGTCGCCGATCAGTGCGATGCGATCGGCGATGAAACTGCGGGCGACGTAGAGCCCGAGCGGATAGGCTTTACGCGGTGCGATGACTTCGATCTCGCCAAGATGCAGGCCGAAGCGCTTTTCCAGCTCGTCGTGAAAACCCGCATCCGGCAAGGCGACAATGCGATCGGCTTCGTGCGACGCTTCGGTCCAGACGATGGACGAACGCTTTCCCGTCAGCGGCAGGATCGCGAACGGGCCGGCCGGCAGAAAGTGCTCTTCGGCGCGGCCCTTGTGGTCGCGTTCATGCGCGACGGTCGTGACAATGCCGGACTGACCGTAATTCCATCCGTAATTGGCGATGCCCGCCTGCTCGCGGATCTGCGAGCGTGCACCGTCGGCGGCGACCAGCAGCCGTGCGGCGATGGCGGAGTTGTCCGTCAGATGCGCCGTCACGCGTGCGGGTCCGTTCTCGAAACGTGAGACCGCAACCGGCCGCAGATCGACACCTTCGGCGCGCGCCTTGTCGAGCAGGGCCGTGACCATCGGCCCGTTCTCGATCATGTGCGCAAAGGGTTCGCCCGGCGCGATCTCGCCATCGAAGGTGAGGAAGCTCGGCCGCATGGCCTGATCGAGCTTCGAATCGGTCACGACCATGTCGAGCATGGGCTGCGCCTTGTCTTCGATCGCCGACCAGACACCGATGGTCTCGAACAGGCGGCGGGCCGCCGCGGCAATGGCGGAGGCGCGCAGGTCGCCGGAGGCACGGTTCATCGCCGGATCGGCGACTGCGACGGACAGCGCGCCGCCCGATCCCTGCTTCAGCGCGACGGCTAGCGAAAGCCCGGCAAATCCGCCGCCGGCAATGAGGATATCGGTCTTGCTGGTCGTATCGGTCATTGCTGTCCGGCTTTTCACGCGCTTGACTTGAGCCCGGAGTTTGGGCGCTTTCTCTTTACGCCAAGAGAAAGCGCTTTTCATGTCCGAAGCCGTGTCCGCTCTCCTGAAGGTTCTCGACCTCGAGCCGCTGGAGGTCAACCTGTTCCGCGGCCGATCGCCGCAAACCGGCTGGCAGCGGGTGTTCGGTGGACTGGTCATCGGCCAGGCGCTGGTGGCGGCCACCCGCACGGTCGAGAATATCGCGGCGCATTCGCTGCATGCCTATTTCGTGCTGCCGGGCGATCCGAAAGTGCCGATCGTCTACGAGGTCGAGCGCACGCGCGACGGCAAGAGCTTCACCACCCGCAGCGTGAAGGCGATCCAGCACGGCCGGCCGATCTTCATCATGATGGTGTCCTTCCATAACGATGAAGAGGGGCTGGAAAACCAGATGCGGATGCCGGATGTGCCGGCGCCGGAGACGCTGCCGACCGAAGAGGACGTGCGCCGGGATATCCTGCCGATGCTGCCGGAACCGGTGCGCCGCTATTACGAGCGCGATCGGCCGTTCGAATTGCGGCCGGTGGAATACGCGCATTACATCGGCAAGAAGCCGGCTGGCGATCGCTTCAATGTGTGGTTCAAGACCACGGCGAAGCTTCCCGACGATCCGGCGATCCATCAATGCGCGCTGGCCTATGCGTCCGATTTCACATTGCTCGACAGTTCGCTCGTGCCGCTCGGGCGCACGCTGTTCGACAAGGAATTGATGGGCGCGAGCCTCGATCATGCGCTGTGGCTGCACCGGCCGTTCCGCGCCGATGAATGGCTGCTCTATTCGCAGGATTCGCCCAACCTGCATGGCTCGCGCGGCCTGTCCCGCGGGCTGATCTTCCGGCAGGACGGGACGCTGGTGGCGTCGGTGACGCAGGAAGGCCTGGTGCGCGTGAAGCGGGGAGAATGACCCTGGCGCGGATGAAACGAAGCGTCATCCGGGATTGCTCGTTTCGATGAACCCGCATTTCGCCCGCGCTCGATGCGGGCTACACGGCTGGGACGATTCTCCCGTTTAACCCTCGCCTCTTTACCGATAGTCTGCGTAACCGCGCGGTATGATAGCTGTTTGCAACAACGCCATTGTAGCGGGGGCATTCATGAAACTCGTGATCGCGATCATCAAACCCTTCAAGCTCGACGAAGTGCGCGACGCGCTCAACACCATCGGCGTGCACGGCATGACCGTGACCGAAGTGAAGGGCTATGGCCGTCAGAAGGGGCACACCGAGATCTATCGCGGCGCCGAATATGCCGTGAACTTCCTGCCCAAGGTGCGGCTCGAAATCGCGGTGCCGAGCAACCGGGTGGAGAAGGTCGTCGATGCCGTTTCCGCTGCAGCCAGGACCGGGCAGATCGGCGACGGCAAGGTCTTTGTGACGTCGATCGACCGTGCGATCCGCATCCGCACCGGCGAGACCGACGCCGACGCCTTGTGACAAGCGTCTCCGCTCATTGCCATTTCGGCTAGTCCATCTGGCCGCCCGGCACGCCGCTTTTCGACTCAACCTGCCGCGAATGAATCGTTGCCGACAAAAAGCTCGGCTCCGGCCGGGTTTTGTTTTCCGCTGAGTATTTTTTAGGCAGTTATGGCGCGGCTTTATGCTGAGGGTTGTGGGCGCATGCGCCAAGCGCTTTCGCCGTTAAGAAATCATTTGATGGATCAAACTGTTAGGGCCGCTGCGGCCAAGTGGCACGCCGTTTGATTCTCTGTCTCTCTGGAACCGTCAGGTGGGGGCTAATCCAAGCTGCCGGGGTCTAGTGAGTCAGCCCGGTGCTGGGGAAAGAGGGCAACGGGCCAACGGGGATCGAACCAAATGAAAATCGTCATGGCCGTCATCAAGCCATTCAAGCTCGACGAGGTCCGCGACGCCCTGACCGCGATCGGGGTGCACGGCATGACCGTCACTGAGGTCAAAGGGTACGGACGTCAAAAGGGGCACACTGAAATCTATCGCGGCACTGAATATGCCGTGAGCTTCCTGCCCAAGCTCAAGATCGAGGTCGCAGTCGGTTCCGAACAGGTCGACAAGGTCATCGAATCCGTCACCGGTGCCGCCAAGACCGGGCAGATCGGCGACGGAAAGATCTTCGTTCTCAACCTGGAAGCCGCCGTGCGCATCCGCACCGGCGAAACCGACACCTCCGCCCTTTAACCCGACCCGAACGCATTCGGACAGGAGCAAACATTATGTCGTTCAAGTTTCCGTACCGGGCCGGAATGACTGCCGCCCTCGCTGCAGCGGCAACGCTCGCAGCCACCGCGGCCTTCGCCGAGCCTACAATCAACAAGGGTGACAACGCCTGGGTGATGACCTCGGCCGCCCTTGTGTTGCTGATGACGATTCCCGGCCTTGCGCTGTTCTATGGCGGTCTCGTTCGCCAGAAGAACATGCTGTCGGTGCTGATGCATGTTTTCTACACCGTCTGCATCGTCGGCATCATCTGGGTGCTGTACGGCTACAGCCTCACCTTCACCGGCGGCTCCGCTTACATCGGCGGGTTCTCGAAAGCCTTCCTCTCCGGCGTCACGACCGACTCGATGGCTGGTACCTTCTCGGTTGGCTCCAGCATCTCCGAGCTGGTTTATGTCTGCTTCCAGATGACCTTTGCGATGATCACGCCGGCGCTGATCGTCGGCGCCTTTGCTGAGCGCATGAAGTTCTCAGCGCTGGCGCTGTTCATCCCGCTCTGGGTCACCTTCGTCTACTTCCCGATCGCACACATGGTTTGGTACTGGGCCGGTCCGGATGCGATCGACGCGGCCGCCAAGGCTGTTGCTGCCGCAACCGATGAGGCCGCCAAGAAGACCGCTCAGGACGCGCTCGACGCCGTTCTCGCCGACGCAGGCCAGATCTTCTCCTGGGGCGCGCTGGATTTTGCCGGCGGCACCGTGGTGCACATCAACGCCGGTCTCGCCGGCCTGATCGGTGCGATCATGGTTGGCAAGCGCACCGGCTACGGCAAGGACCTGATGCCGCCTCATTCGCTCACCCTGACGATGGTCGGCGCCTCGCTTCTGTGGGTCGGCTGGTTCGGCTTCAACGTCGGTTCGAACCTCGAAGCCACCGGCACGGCGGGTCTTGCCATGGTCAACACCTTCGTCGCCACCTGCGCCGCCGCTCTGGCCTGGATGTTCGCCGAATGGATGATCAAGGGTAAGGCGTCGCTGCTCGGCATCGTCACCGGTGCGGTTGCAGGTCTCGTCGCCGTCACCCCGGCGGCCGGCTTCGCCGGACCGATGGGCGCGATCGTGCTTGGCATCGTTGCCGGCCTGATCTGCCTGTTCTTCTGCTCGGCCGTGAAGCACATGTTCGGATACGACGACTCGCTCGATGTGTTCGGCGTGCACTGCGTCGGCGGAATCATCGGCGCCATCGGCACCGGCATTCTCGTCAGCCCCTCGCTCGGTGGTACCGGCGTGTTCGACTACACCATCGGCAAGGTCGCCGAATACGACATGGCCACGCAGGTTCTTGCCCAGTGCAAGGGCGTGCTGATGACGGTTGCATGGTCCGGCATCGGTTCGATCATCCTGTACTTCATCGTCAACATCATCGTCGGCCTGCGGGCTTCGGTGGAAAAGGAACGTGAAGGCCTTGATCTCACCGAGTGCGGTGAGCGCGCCTACAACATGTAATCCACGTTCGCGCGGCGGGGCGTATACCCGGCACCGCCCCTTCGCCGGATGGAGGCCTCGGTCGCAAGACCGAGGCCTCTTTCGTTATGTGCGAGATTTAAGAGGACGAGTATTGGACGTCCGGTGAGCGCGCTGCGTCCGTGGTCGACGACCTCCAGCCGGCTTGGCTTGCGGCCTGCTGTCCTTCCTTAATAGCGTCGTCGTAAGCACGTTCGGCAACGTCCATGGCCTTCTCGGCCTGCTCGTTCACTTCATCCCTGGCTTGACGCTTGATTTTCTCGCTCGCGTCACCGGCCAACTGATCTTCCATTTTCGTTCCTGGAAGCGCACTGCCGAGCACCGCGCCAAGAGCCAGTCCAAGCACGCCAAGGACAAGCGGATGATCCTCGACCATCCGTGACGCTCCTTCGCTGGTTTTGCGGCGCATGTCCGCAGCCCTGTGGCTCATCCGGCTTGCGCCGCGGCTCACGCCGCCTGCTATATCCGACGCGTTTCGTGTCGCGCGTTCATAAGTGCCGGCTGCTGTATCGGCTGCGCTGGCGAAGGCTGCACCGGCAGTGTTCGCGGCCTGGCTGGCGGCTTGCGACGCCTTGTCTTTGATCGAAGGTTCATGCGCATTCGGATCGAGGCTTGAAAAGCCGTCGCCCGAAACGCGATATCGCGCCTCGATATCCGCAGAAGCGTGGTGATTCGAACCGCCGCGACCCAGCATCAACCAGGCCAGGCCGGCGCCGACCAACGCGATCGGCAGCGGGTTGTGTTTGACCTGGTCGCCGAAATTCCGGACGAATTGGCTAACATTGCCATCGCGGGAGTAATCCAGCGCTTCGTCGAGCATACGGCCCGGCGTGAAACGTTCGCGCAACTCGTCCAGCGTATGCTCGAGCTGGCTTCTCGCAGCGTCGGCTTCGCGCAGTGCTTGTGCAACGTGATCGTGTGTCATCTTCGCACCTGATCCTTTGCCAGCGAAGCATCGCTCTGCAGCTGGCCTATGGTTGCCGATGGCGAGAGATTTTCGGCCTTGAGCCGGTTGATCCCCACCAGCAGAAGAATGGCGCCGAGCACCAGCGCACCGCCGCCGACAATCAGGGCGGCTGTCGCATCGCGCATGCCGGAATCGATCAGAGCGGCCACGGCCGCCGACATGAGGATGACGAGCGCAGGCATCAGCAGCACAGCGCCGATCAGCGCGAGCGCCACTCCCCATGTTGCCTGACTGATCTTCTGATTCACCTCGGCGCGGGCCAGTCGGACCTCGCTGCGGAACAGAGATGTCGCTTGAGTCATCACGTCGCTGAGGAGTTCTGGAAAATTCCGATGTGTCATCGTGTCCATGGCTTTGCTCTACAGGTTTGGCGAGGGATGGAACCTTTCAGAATCCTTCGGAGGCGAACTCTTCAGGAACCGGGCCAGCACGACGCCCGCCGCGAATGAGCCGGCAAAAAACGCCAAAGGTTGCCGACGCGCGAATTCGTGAACCGAATTGTAGAGTTCGGAAACATCGCGCCCACGCAAATTTGACGACAGACGGTCCAGTTCGCTGGCCGCTTCGTGAACGAAGCCGGCCATGTTGGAATTTTGATTTCCCATTGCATCAGCGGCCTTGTGCGCTGCACTTGCGAATTCAGACACGCGGTCGAGACCGGCATCTTTCTGCCGATTGGCAAATCCGCTCAGACGCTTCCTTGCCGACTCGGCCGTGCGATCTTCATTCCCGGAACCATCGCCGCGCTCATGCGATGCGGATGCACGGTGCTCTTCGTTCTGTCGGATATCGGTCATGGCTGCTGTCCCTGATCGGGGGGCATCGACCGCGGTTAGGTCGCGGTCGGCGTGTGCTGTCCAACCGCAGCCGTCATGAAGAAGTTCCTCTAATTCAAAGAAATTCGAAGCGAGATGCCGCGCCATCCGAAGCGTCGATCCGGGGTCGCGCAACCCCCGATGGTTAATCGCACCTTAACCTGCGGGGCTTACCCTGCCGGAGGATCAACCAATCCGGCTTCAATGTGTGCGTGATGTTCATGAATGCTGCCGAACGCCAGTCGCCCATATCGTCTGCGCGGACGATTGACGTGCGCTCGGCGCGGGCACGCTCGCCGTTTGTCCGGCTGAACGAGTTGCTGGCGCCGCATCAGCCTGGCATGCCGGCCATCAACTGCGCCGTCGGCGAGCCGCAGCATCCTGTTCCGGCTTTTGCGGGCCCCGTCTTTGCGCAGCATATCGCGGAACTCGGCCGCTATCCGGCCAACAAAGGGACCGACGCTTTTCGCCGCTCCGTCGCCCAATGGCTGTCGCGCCGCTTCACGTTGCAGCGTCCGCTCGATCCGGAATCGGAAATTCTTGTGCTGAACGGCACGCGCGAGGGACTTTTTCTCGCGGCATTGTGCGCGGCTGAGAATGCATCGCCCCGTGCCGGGCGCGCGGCGATTCTCGTTCCCAATCCCTGCTACGCCGCATATTCGGCCGGCGCCATCGCAGCACATTGCGATACCGTCTATCTGCCGACAACGGCAGCGAGCGGTTTTCTGCCTGACATCGATTCGCTCGACGATGCGCTGCTCGCGCGCACGGTTGCTTTCTATCTTGCATCACCTGCAAATCCACAAGGCGCTGTCGCAAGCAACGATTACCTGCGCAAACTGCTCGCGCTTGCGCGCAAACATGACTTCATGATTTTTTCCGACGAGTGTTATTCGGAAATCTATTTCGGTCAGAAACCGGCGGGTATGCTGGACGTGGCCGGACCCGATTACACCAATGTCGTCGTATTCAATTCACTGTCGAAGCGTTCCAATCTGCCAGGCCTGCGTGTCGGCTTCGTTGCCGGCGATCGCGCCTTCATCACGCGCTTTCTCGAATACCGCAACAGCGCCGCGCCGCAGGTGCCGATGCCGGCGCAAGCCGTTGCCGCAGCCGCGCTCGATGACGAGGAGCATGTCATCGCGAATCGAAATGCCTATGCACAGAAGTTCGATCTCGCCGACCAGATCATCGGCGATCGCTACGGGTACACGCGTCCGGCCGGCGGTTTCTTTCTCTGGCTTGATGTCTCGGCGCAGGGCGGCAGCGTGATTGCGGCGGAACGCTTGTGGCGTGAAGCCGGATTGCGCGTTCTGCCGGGCGAATATGCCGCGCAGACGCAAGTCGATGGCAGCAATCCTGGCCGCGATTACATTCGCGTCGCCATGGTGCATGACAACGCAACCACTGCCGAGGCGCTGCATCGTCTCGTCAATGTACTCGGGTGAGGCGCAGCATGCCCGCATTCATTGACCGCAGCCTCGAAAGTCTCGACTTCCTCTCGGACGATTTCCGTGGCGCGATTCGCCGCCGCATCGGCGAGTTGATCGGCCTTACCCTGGTCGGCTTGTCGCTGATGATGACGCTCGCGCTGGCGACGTGGTCGGTGCAGGATCCGAGCCTCAGCCATGCGACCGATGCGCCGGTGCGCAATCTGCTTGGGCGCGCGGGCTCAATCTTTTCCGATCTTTCGGTGCAGCTTTTTGGCCTCGCATCGATCGTGCTGGTGCTGCCGGTCGCTGTGTGGGGCTGGCGGATGCTGACGCATCGGCCGGTCGACCGCAAATGGATGCGCGCGGCTTTCTGGCTGGGAGGCCTGCTGCTCGCTGCGGCTTTTGCCTCGTGTCTGCCGCGCAGCGTGGGCTGGCCGCTGCCGGCCGGCATGGGCGGCGTCATGGGCGACGCGGTGCTCAAGATTCCCGGTTTCATTTTCGGTGATCCGCTGCTCGGCACAAGCCGGCTCATCATCGCAAGCATCTCCTGCTTTGGCGCACTGGCGACGCTTGTGATCGCAGGCGGTATCGGTCTGGGTCAGCAGGGCGATCTGGCCGAACAGATCCATCGTGAAGCCGAAGAACTGGAAGAAGACGACGAGCGCACATCGATCTCGATCGGCTGGGTGGTTCACACGTTGCTGAGTGCCAAGGCGCGGCTGATGCTGCTCTTGCGCAAGCAACTCGCCGGCGATGACGACGATATGCCCGTGCGGGCGAAGGCTGCGTCGCGCACCGAACCGCGTATGCGCCGCCCTGAGCCTGAAGAGGACGTTGTCGAGGAGGATGACGACGAATCCGCTTACGAGGATGAGGAGGAAGAAGAGGAGGAGCCCGCACCGGCGCCGCGCAAATCGCGCGTGCAGGTGCAGCAGCCCAAGGCCAAGAAAGGCGGCTTCGTTCTTCCCGCACTGAATTTGCTGGCCGCGCCGAAGGCCAGCGATCGCACCAACCTGAGCACCGAAGAGATCGAGGAGCGCGCCGAGGCATTGGAAAGCGTGCTCGAAGATTTCGGCGTGAAGGGCGAAATCATCAATGCGCGCCCCGGTCCGGTGGTGACGCTGTACGAACTCGAGCCGGCACCGGGCATCAAGTCATCGCGTGTCATTGGTTTGGCCGACGACATCGCCCGCTCGATGAGCGCGATCTCGGCGCGCGTTGCGGTGGTGCCGGGACGCAACGCCATCGGCATCGAATTGCCGAACGAAATTCGCGAGAAGGTCTATTTTCGCGAGATGCTGGCGGCCGGCGAATACGCCAATACGCAGGCCAAGCTGCCGCTCTGTCTCGGCAAGACCATCGGCGGCGAGCCGGTGGTGGTCGATCTCGCCCGCATGCCGCACCTGCTGATCGCCGGTACCACCGGCTCCGGTAAATCGGTCGCCATCAACACGATGTTGCTGTCGCTGCTCTACAAGCTGCGGCCGGATCAATGCCGCCTGATCATGATCGATCCGAAGATGCTGGAATTGTCGGTCTATGACGGCATTCCGCATCTGCTGACGCCTGTTGTCACCGATCCGAAGAAAGCCGTCGTCGCGCTGAAATGGGCCGTGCGCGAGATGGAAGAGCGCTACAAGAAAATGTCCAAGCTCGGTGTGCGCAACATCGACGGCTACAACACGCGTCTCAACGAAGCCAAGGCCAAGGGCGAAGTGCTGAGCCGCACCGTCCATACCGGCTATGACAAGGAAACCGGCGAAGCGATCTACGAGAAAGAGGAGCTTGAATTCGAAGAGCTTCCCTATGTCGTGGTCATCGTCGACGAAATGGCCGACCTGATGATGGTCGCCGGCAAGGATATCGAAGGGGCGATCCAGCGCCTGGCGCAGATGGCGCGTGCCGCCGGCATTCATGTCGTGCTGGCGACACAGCGTCCGTCGGTCGACGTCATCACCGGCACGATCAAGGCGAACTTCCCGACCCGCATTTCCTTCCAGGTCACGTCGAAGATCGACAGCCGCACCATTCTTGGCGAGCAGGGCGCCGAACAGCTGCTCGGTCAGGGTGACATGCTCTACATGGCCGGCGGCGGCCGCATCAGCCGCGTGCACGGACCGTTCGTTGCCGACGACGAAGTGGAAAAGATTGTCCGTCACCTCAAGTCGCAGGGCACGCCGCAATATCTCGAGGCCGTCACGCAGGATGACAGCGAGGATGAAGACGGCGCCGTGTTCGACTCAACCGGCATGGGGGCCGAGAAGGACCTTTATCAGCAGGCCGTGGATATCGTGCTGCGCGATCGCAAGGCCTCGACCAGCTACATCCAGCGGCGGCTGCAGATCGGCTACAATCGCGCGGCGACGCTGATGGAGCGGATGGAACAGGAAGGTGTGGTCGGCCAGGCCAATCACGCCGGCAAACGCGAAATTCTGATCGAGGAGGGTGCCAGCCGGTTCGGCTGACACTAACTACTAAATCCTGGCTTTCCCGAGGGAGAGGGCCGGTTATGGCCGGATTCGCCCAAAGGAGCCGCTAAAACGCCACACGTGCAGGCTAGCCCCACGGCCTTGCGCACATGGAGTTGAGTATGACGCGGACGCTGCCGAAATTTTGCGTTGTGGTGACGACTTGCCTTGCGGCCGGGCTGATTGCTGTGCCGGCGGCTCTGGCGCAGTCGGTCCCGCTGCCAAAGCCAGCGCCCCATGCCCACGCCAAGGCAAAGGCTGTGAAGATGGCGCAGGCCCGCCCGGTGCCGCCCGGCTCGGTCGGTGAACCGGCCATGCCCGTGCGCCCCAATGCGCCGGCCGTTGCGACACCGGGCGGTTTCGATGCCGGCCAGCGTGCGCTCGCCGATAAGATCAGCGCCTATCTCTCCGGCATGCGGCAGGCGACCGGCCGCTTCGTGCAGGTCGGCCCGGATGGCCGCAAGACGCAGGGCGATCTCTATCTGATGAAGCCGGGCAAGCTGCGCTTCGAATATGACGATCCGACCCCGACCCAGCTCATCGCCGACGGCACGTCTGTGGTGGTGCGCGACCGCAGGCTGGCGACGCAGGATCTTTACCCGCTCGGTCAGACGCCGCTGCGTTTTCTGCTCGCTGACAAGATCGATCTGATGCGCGATACCAATGTGGTCGGCATCTATTCCGATGACATCTTTTCGACCATGGTGATCGAGGAAAAGCAGACGCTTGGCGGCAAGCACAAGCTGATGCTGATGTTCGACGCCAAGGATCTCACCCTGAAGCAATGGACGGTGACCGATCCGCAGGGTTACGACACCACGGTCGCGGTCTATAATCTCGACCAGAACAAGAAGCCGGATCCGAGCCTGTTCAAGATCAACTACGAGCGGATGCTGCAGTAACGACGGCCGTCAGCGCATTGTATTCGTGGTTTGGTCATGGCCGGGCTTGACCCAGCCATCCATCGTCTTCGCAAGATTTATTTCGTTTGATGGATGTGCGGGGCATAAGGCGTCAACGACGCCGTCTTCGACGGCTATGCCCGCGCATGACGACGGGTATTGCATGCTTCATTGATCCGGCGTTGAAATCAGCCGTGCGCCACGCCGGAAGGTGAGATAGCTCCACAGCCACGTCACTGCGACGACGAAGCGGTTGCGCAGCCCAATCAGAAAATAGATGTGGGCAATGCCCCAGAACAGCCAGCCGATGAAGCCGGTGAGTTCGAAGCGGCCGATCTTCACCACGGCGGCCTTGCGTCCGACGGTCGCAAGATCGCCGGCATGGCTGTAGACAAACGGCTTGATCTCTTTGTCTCCAGCCACGCGCGCGGCGATGAGACGGCCGATGTAACGGCCCATCTGCTTGGCCGCGGGCGCGATGCCCGGCACCGGCTTGCCGTTCTTGTCCTTGACTGAAGCGAGATCGCCGGCGGCGAAGACATTCTGCAGACCCGGCACGGACAGATTGGGCGCGACGATGATGCGCCCGGCGCGATCATGTTCGGCATGGATCCATTGTGCTGCGGGTGAGGCAACGACACCAGCCGCCCAGACGATGGTCGAAGCGTCGATGCGCGTATCGCCGAGCGATACGCCATCGGCATCGCAGCCGGTCACTGTCGTATTGACCAGCACCTCGACACCCATGCTTTCGAGCGAGCGCTGCGCATAGTTCGACAGGTTTTCCGGAAGGGCCGGCAGGATGCGCGGCCCGGCTTCGATCAGCACGATGCGAGAGGCGCGCGGATCGATTTCGCGAAAATCCAGTTTCAAGGTTTCGTTGGCAACCTCGGCCATCGCGCCGGCCATCTCGACGCCGGTTGGCCCGCCGCCCACGACAACGAAGGTGAGCAGCTTGCGGCGCAGCGCTGCGTCCTCGGCAACTTCGGCGCGCTCGAAGGCGAGCAGGAAGCGGGCTCGGATGTGCCGCGCATCTTCCAGTTGTTTCAGGCCCGGTGCGACATCGGCCCATTCGTCATGACCGAAATAGGCATGGGTCACACCGCTGGCGAGCACGAGATAATCATACGGAACGTCGATCTCGTCCGTATGCACGATGCGCGTCTGCGTATCGATGCCGGTCACCTTGGCCATGATGACGCGCAGGTTCGGCTGGCGATTGAGGATCGAGCGAATCGGCCAGGCGATGTCGGCGGGCGACAGGGCTGCGGTTGCAACCTGATAGAGCAATGGCTGGAAGCAATGGTGGTTCTGCCGGTCGATCAAGGTGATCTCGACCGGCGCCCTGCCCAGGGCGCGCGCCGCTTCAAGTCCGGCAAAGCCGCCACCGACAATGACCACGCGAGGGACAGTCATGCCCACTCCGTTTCACGCATCGCGATGATGCCATTCCAACGTCATATGACGTTGAAGGCACCGGACCGGAAGGTCAATGCGAGGGGAAAACGATAGAGGATCAGCGGCTCAGCTATGCAGCGGCTCCTTGCGGTCAGCCGGGCATCCTCAGAGCGGCATATTGCGTGTAGTCGCGATAGGGGCGGCTGATCATCAGCATGGCGCCGCTGCGTCGCGCGCAGCCGGCCAGCCAGCGCTCGAGCCCATCGCGTGGCGTAACGTGGAACGCCTTGAGCCAGCGTCGCAAGAGCGTGCGGAAAAACGATGGCAGCTCCGATTGGCCGCCGAAATCGACAATATGCAACTCACCGCCTGGTGCCAGCAGGGCAACGGCACGATCGATGGCGCCGTTCCAGTCCGGGATCATCGACACGCTGTACGAAATGAAAATGCGATCGAACGCCTTGCGGCCGAACAGACGCTCGGGATCGAACGACGTGGCGTCGCCATGCGCCACGCGGACGCGATTGGACAGGCCGGCGCGGCCGAGCGAGTCGATCGCGCGGGTAAGCATCACCGTCGAAACATCGACACCGTAGAAGCGGGCCGCGGGATAATGCTTCGCGGCAATCGTCAGATTGCGGCCGGTGCCGCAGCCGATTTCAAGAACGGCATCGCCGGAATTCGGGCGCAGGCCGTCGATGAGCTGATCGCGGCCGAGCAGATAATATTTCCGCGTCAGATCGTAGATGTGATGCTGACGCCGGTAGATCCGGTCCATCAACACCGTGTTGATGGCGGCTTCGCTCATGACGCATCCCGCAAGGTATAGAGGTGGAAGCCGCCATAGATCGCCGAGCGGTCGCGCCGTGTGAAATCACGCGAGGCATTGGCTTCATAGGACCAGCGATCGAGAATGGCGTCCTCGACACGGCCTGGCAGCAGACTCGGTTCGGCGGCGGTGCGGAAGATCACGCGTGCGCCCGGACGCGCCGTGCGGGTGATCTCGCGCCATAGCGCGTTGAGCTGCGCATCGGTCATCCAGTCCTGCGCATCGAGCAGGACGTAACGGTCGGCCGATTCCGCCGGCTCGCCTTGCAGATATTCGGTGAAGGAACGGTTCAGCACTTCAGCGCGATCGGCGCGGTTGCGGATCGTTTCGAAATGTTCGGCGCGCAGATAGGGCGGCAGCGGGCCGCGGCCATTCTTTGCGTAGGACCGGCCGAGCGCCTGCCAGGCGAAGTAATTGTCATCGAGGCTGAAATCGCAGGTCAGCTTTTCCATGCGCTGACGCAGGATCGACGACATGCCGCCCGAACCCGCGAGTGCCAATGCTTCGTACTGCGCCGGCGGAATGCCAAGCCCGTAGAGCGAGAACTGGCGCGAGGTGAACCAGCGCACAAAGCGCTTGTCGAACAGCGGCGCCAGCACCTTGTCGAAATAGGCCCGCTGCTCTTCCAGCGTCTGCGCGCGCAGCATGTCGCGCGGATCGACGCCATAAAGCCGGGCCACCGCATGGCCGAAGCCGATGAAGCGGCCGAGCAGACCGTAGCGATAAAGGTTGCGGCTGAACATCGAGATACGCGGATCGCCGAAGCCGAATTTCTGCCGTGTCTCCCAATAGGCCCGTGTTTCGGGATCGAGATGGTGGGCGATGTGCTGCTGGTAGAGATGAATATTGTCGCTGCGGTCAGCGGCGCCGAAGAAGCCGTAATAGGCATCGTAATCCGGCAGACGGCGGACACCTTCAAGCTTCAGCCGGTTCAGCGCGATATGGGCGCGGCTGAGATCGAGCGCGGTGATCTTTTGCGGTCCGGCAATTAGATAGGACAGGACATTGCAGCCGCCCGAGGCGATCGTGACGACGTGATGCTCGGGGCCGATGGCCAGCGCTTCAAGATCGATCTCCGGGTCTTCCCAGATTTGCGGGTAGACCATCCCTTTGAACAGCCGGGCAAAGGCGGCTTCGAGTAGGCCCTCACGGGACAACAGCGTGTTGCGGCGGACCGCCTGTTTCAGACGCTCGTCGGCCGTTGCCATCGCGCTGGTGGCCAATGCAATCTCCTGATATCGAATCGGATGCGCGATCTAGCGTCTTGGCAATGATAGTTTGATGACAGGCGCGTCATGAAGGGCACAGTCATGTTTCAGAATGGAATTGATGTCTTCTCGTATTTGCCGTCACGCCATTGTCACATCGGCGCCGGACTTGCTGTCGCCGCTGTGCTGATGACGGCCAGTCTTCCGGCACAGGCGCAGACATTCGTGCGCTATCTCTGCGATGACGGTACGCCGATCGTCGCCGCTTTCTATCCGCAAGACAAAAGCGCGCGCATTCAGGTCGATGGCAAGGCACTCAAGTTACCGCAGCGGCTGTCAGCGGATGGTGGGCGCTATGCCAAAGGCGGCGTGTCGTTCTGGATCAAGGGCCAGCAGGCCACTTTGAAGCGACCGAAGGTCAAGCCGACGATCTGCAAGGTGCAGTGATCTGATATTTGTTTTGAAGTGGCAAACGGGATGCGCGGGACACTGATCACCGCTCCTCAGTAAACTCGGGTTTACCCGAGTTCACAACGTTGTGGTCGAATTCGGATGTCCTGACACGCTTCGGGACTGCACGGGCTAAACAAGCTCAACGGCGTGCTGTCTCGCGGTTCCTAAGGAGCAATGCTCCTCAGCTTCTGGTCGGGTTGCGCGATTGCGCTGGGAACCTCCGCCCTCACCGTCACTTAAGCCATCAGCAGCGGTCTCAATTCTCGGTCAGTCGAGGTCATCCTGGCCCGTCCGCGATTTTTGATCGCAACCTGATCGGCTCGCCCAGCGCGCTGATCGAGACCGTCAACGAGAGCTAGGTCCTAACCCCGGCGAATCGCGCAAGACAGGGAGGCAAAGATGTCAGACTACTCGAGCTCGCCCCGCAGTGCGGGTGAATACGAGAGTGCACGCATGAGCACAGCAGAGGATGAGGCCCGCACCGCCTTCATCAATACGGTGTCTTGGGGTGCAATATTCGCAGGCGTGATACTCGCGCTTGTGACACAGCTGATCCTGAACATGTTGGGGATTGGGGTCGGTGCGGCATCTGTTAGTCCGGCGACAGGGGACAATCCTTCCGCATCGACAATATCAATCGGTGCTGCAGTGTGGTTTGCCATCTCAGGCATTATCGCGGCCCTTGTCGGAGGCTATACGGCCGGCCGGCTCTGCGGGAGACCGAACGAAACTGCAGCGGAATGGCACGGAGTTGCCACTTGGGCGCTGAGCACCTTGATTGTCTTTGCGCTGTTGTCGACAGCGGTCGGTGGCGTCATCGGAGGAGCGTACCGCGCGATCGCGGGGAGTATGTCCAGCGTGGCGTCCGTGGTCGGCTCTACGGCGCCCAATCTCGTTCGCGAGGCCGATCCCTTCACATCAATCGAACAGTCTCTTCGCACCTCATTGGGTGGAGAGGATCCTGGCGCCTTGAGGGATGCTGCGATCGCGGCCATGCGCGCAGCAGTTTCCGGAAACCAGCAGGACCTTCAGGTGAACCGGGAACAGGCTGCACAGATCCTGGCACGTGCCCTGAAAATCTCGGCGGACGACGCTCGCGCGCGCGTTTCGCAGTATGAGCAGCAATATCGGGACGTTGTGGATCGCGCCAGACAAACCGCTGTTCAAGCCGCCGACACGACGGCCAGAGCGGTTTCTCGTGGTGCGCTCCTCGGCGCAATCGGTCTGTTGCTCGGAGCACTGGCAAGCTGGTTCGGCGGCCGCATGGGATGCATCGATCCGACCTTGTCTGCTATGAGCCGCCGTTGGCCCGGCGGCGGCCGCGTGCGAAGGGCATGAGGCCTGACGCAACGAGCGCATGGACACGTCGGCAACAATCGAATGTCGAAGTTGGAAGATCCGACTTCAACTGATCAACGTTGCGTTGTGAGCTCATCACGCAGCGGAAATGCGCCCCTCCGGCGTGTATTTGTCGACCGCGGACGGCAATTCGCGCGACAGCCTGCTCAGCAATTCATCCTGACTGAGACCGGTGGCACGTGACAGTGTCTGCAGGACGTCCGGACCAATGGCCGATTTGAGATCGGTCGGCGCGATATCCTTGTTCGGTCCGGTGCCGACCCACGAATCGGCTGTGTCTTTCTGGCCGGCCTGATTCAGCCGGTCCATCAATTCGCCGAGACCGCCCGTGAGCAATCCGCCAACGGTCGTCCCGCCGAGGACGTCACGCAAGCCACCAAGCTGACCTTGCCCGCCGCCGCTCTGGTTCGCCACCTGGCCTTGCGGTGCCTTGTCATTGGCCGGAGCCGTGCCGCCACCTGAGAGCTCTTTCAATATCTCAGCGATCTTGTCTCGATTCTGATAGCCGGCAATTGCCAGAAGACCGAGCAACGCCGTCATGGAGGGAAATCCGCTGCGGTCGTTCATGCTACTCTCCGTTGATTGATGGGACGGTATTGCCGATTGCTCGCAATCAAACCGTGCTTCTGCGGCTCGAAATCATGCCCCAGATCGCAAGCACGACGATCGCCCCGACGATCGCCCCAATAAGTCCCGCACCCTCACCGGCGTGATACCAGCCGACAGCCTGACCAAGGAATGTGGCTACAAACGCGCCCACGATGCCGAGGATGGTTGTCAGGATGAAGCCGGACGGTTCGTTGCTTCCCGGCATGATGAATTTTGCGATAACGCCAGCGATAAACCCGATGATAATGGTCCAGATGATGCCCATGCGTGGCTCCCTCATGCTCGCCAAAGCGTGATGAGGGACGCGCATTCGCGCGTCGGCGCCCTGGCTGCTATTCAAGAGCGAAAGGCGTGACTGGTTCCATCCGCCTTATGACTTCAACGCGAACCGGAAGCCGACGCCGACGATGGCGAGGCCGATCAGCTGCGTGACCGTCGGCACGTCGCCGAGTAGCAGAAAGCCCATCAGCACGGTGAGGGCGGGGACCAAAGCCGGAAAGGTCGAGGCGCGGCCGGCCCCCAGCGCCGTGACGGCCCGGCCGAACAGATAGATGGCGAGCAATCCGGCGAAGATGCCCTGGACGGCGATCTGCACGAGATTCTCGAATAGGCCCATCGAGATCATCTGGTCGAAACCGAACAAGAGGGCGTGCAGAGGCGCGTAGATCAGAAGCGACAAAGCGCCGACGATCCGCGCGGCCATGATGCCGCTGACGCCCCATTTGCGCAGGCAGGTGGTGAAAACGGCCCACATGACGCCGGCGGTCGCGAATAACAGGTCGCCGTGCCAGGCATTGCCGCCAATGGTGCCGACCGCCTCTCCGGTCAGGACGACAAGCCCCACAATAATACCAATAACGCCGATGACCCGCGATCGCGTCAGCGATTCGCCCAGAATGAAATAGGCGAGGAGCAGCCCACCCAGGGCGGCACTGGCGGGATGGATCACGGCTCCGTGACCGAGCGGGGCATAAATGAAGCCGGTGTAGCTGGTGAGCGCCTGCAGCGGTCCGGCCAGGATGAGAATCACCAGACCGCGTGGCCAGCCGACGCCGCCGAGATCGGCAAAGCCCGCCTGGGCCATCACAGGCACGAGCAACAGGCCCGACCAGACGAATCGGTGGAAGGCGAGGTCGGCCGGCGCAAAGCCGATGGCGATGCCGTGTTTGGCGACGACAAAGCCCAGCGCCCAGCAGACGGCCGCAGCAACGCCGCACAGGGCGCCGACGGTTGTTGCCGATAGCCCGGCGCGAGAGGTGGTTTCAGACACTTGAAAATACCGACGAGGTTATGAACCCGATATAGGGTGCGGCCGCATCTGACCATCGACATCAGAGCGACAGCAGCCATGTGCAGTGCGAAGGGTGAGGCAGCTCGCCAAATGCATCCGATCTCAAGGGTTTGACGGATCAAGGTTGCATCTCTAACGTCTACTCCGTCGTGGGGGGCCCTGCGGCGCAAGACCAAATCAAGCGGCATCGCAGGCTTCCTGTCTCCAATGAAAACCATCAGTGCATTTCTGCTATCGGCGCTGATCGCAGCGGCTGCGATCGCGGGTGCGGTCGTCTTTCTGTCCAAGGTGTGTGCGAGCGATGTGCCTGCGGGTCCGTCACGCGCGGCACCCCGTCTGCCGATTCATTTCCAGGCTTCAGGCTCTGAAGCGATTGTCGAACGCGCCGTGCTGACGCGTGAGGGCCTCGATGCGCTGATCTGGAATGCACAGGCCAATGTGCCGGCTGCGGCCGAGCGCACATGGCTGCAACGCTTTATCTGCGACATTCGCATCACCGATGCCATCCTTGCTGGCTTCGCGCTATTCCTGTTGCTGACCGGTCTCTTCCAGGGGCTCTGGATGCTGGCAGCGATTCGCGCGTCCGAACGCAACGCGAGCCTTGTCACTGAAGGGCTGATCTCGGCCCAGCGCCCGTATCTATTCTTGCGCGAATTTCAGGTCGCGGTGACCAAGAATCCACTGAACGACGAGATTCAGACCTGCGCCATTCAGCCGATCTGGGAGAACGCCGGCACGACGCCGACGCGCAACGGCCGCGGCCATGTGAACTGGAAATATTTCGAGCGCGCGGTGCCGCCGGAATTCGATTTTGCCGACTTCGACGAGATCGGTAACCGGATCACGTCATACGACGATTACAAGCCGCTCATCATCGGCCCGCGGGCGACGGCGCTGTCACCGGTCATCAGCATCGAACCGTCGATCCTGCGGCAGGTGCGGGATCTGCAGGGCAAGCTCCTGATCTGGGGCTGGGCGGAATATGACGAAGTTTTCGGGGACGCCAAGCGTCACCGCACCGAATTTGCCTATCTTGTCGTGGTGTCGGGCTCGCCCGCCAGCCATGTCGGATTCAGCCAGTACAAGCTGCATAACGGCGTCGATGCGGACTGCATGAAGCCGGTCACCGAATCGGCCCGGTTCATCTGAAGGCCCTTTTTTGCAGATGATTCAAGGCGATCCGCCGTACCGGCTGTCGCCGAAATCTGCTAGAACGGCGCCGGTTTTTGAGAACACGGTGACCGATCCGCATGGCCGACAAGTCCAGTCCGTTGATGTTGTCCTGGCGCTTTGCGCCCTTGTTCTGGTGCCAGTTCTTCTCGGCATTCAATGACAATTTCCTCAAGAACTCGATCGTCTTCCTGATCCTGTTCCAGATCCATGCCGGTGCCAGCGCCATCGATGGTTCGCAGGGCGAGGCCCTGATCACGCTGGCGGGCGCGATTTTCATTGCACCCTATTTCTTCCTGTCCGCGCTCGGCGGCGAGATCGCGGACCGCTTCGACAAAGCGGTGATCGCGCAGCGGCTGAAATTCGTCGAGATCGCGGTGGCCGGTGTTGCGGTGGGCGGCTTCATCACGCATTCGCTGGTTGTGCTCTACATTGCGCTGTTTGGCTTCGGCGTGATCGGCGCACTGTTCGGACCGATCAAGTACGGCATTCTGCCGGACCATCTCGAACGCCGTGAATTGCCGGCGGGCAACGCGCTGGTCGAGGGTGCCACCTTCATTGCCATCCTGCTCGGCACCATCGTTGCCGGCATGGCCGCCTATGGCGGCGGCAGCCCGATCGGTTTCTCGGCGCTGGTGATGATCTTCGCGCTGCTGTGCTGGATGTCGGCGCTGTTCATTCCACGCACGGGTGAAGCCGCACCCAATCTCATCATCAACGCAAACATCGCGTCGTCGACATGGTCGCTGATCCAGCATCTGCGCAGTGACAAGCGGCTGTGGTGGGGCGCGCTTATCACGAGCTGGTTCTGGCTGTCCGGTGTTGTCGTGTTGTCGCTCTTGCCGCCGGCGGTGAAATCGCTCCTCGGCGGCAATGAGGAAACAGTCACCGCTTATCTTGCGGTCTTCTCGATCGCGGTCGCGATCGGTTCGGGTCTTGCGGCATGGCTGTGCAGCGGCCGCATCATCCTCTTGCCGACGTTGCTCGGTGGGCTGCTGCTCGCCTTCTTCGCCGTGTTCATGGGCTACACGCTGCTTGGCGTGACGCCGGCGACCGAATATGCCGGTCCGCTGCAGATCCTGACATCGTCGCGCGGCATCAAGGTCGCGATCTCGCTGATCGGCTTGGCCATCGGCGGCGGCCTCTTCATTGTGCCGGCTTTTGCTGCCGTTCAGGCCTGGTCCGACGCGGACCGGCGTGCCCGCGTGATCGCGGCCGTGAACGTGCTCAATGCCCTGTTCATGACGGTCGCGACCCTGTTTGTTGCGGTGCTGCAGGCCAATGGCGTGACGACAGCGCAACTCTTCATCGGCCTGGGCGTTGCCAATCTGTTGGTTGCGATTGCCATTGGGCTCACCATGCCAACCCGTCCTTTCAACGATGCCTTGTCGATCCTCTACCGGGCCTTCTTCCGGGCCGAGGTGCATGGTCTGGACAATCTCCAGAAGGTGACGAACCCGAATGTCATCCTGGCGCTCAACCATGTGAGTTTCCTCGATGCGGGCATTGCGCTGTCGCTGCTCGGCCGCGATCCGCTGTTCGCGATCGACACGACGATCGCAAAGAAGTGTTGGGTGCGTCCGTTCGCGCGCATGACCCGCGCCTTGCCGATCGATCCGCTGAAGCCGATGGCGACACGTACGCTCATTCAGGCCGTGCAGGCCGGCGATACACTGATCATTTTCCCGGAAGGCCGGATCACGGTTACGGGCTCGCTGATGAAAGTCTATGACGGCGCCGGTCTGATCGCAGACAAGTCCGATGCGACCATCGTGCCGATCCGCATCGAAGGCCTCGAGCGCTCCTATTTCACGCGCCTGCAGGGTCATCAGATCCGCAAGCAACTCTTCCCGAAGGTCAAGGTCACGGTGCTGGAGCCGACCAAGCTGCAGCTCGATCCGAACCTGCGCGGCAAGGCGCGGCGGCGTGCGGCGGGTGCGGCACTCTACGATGTCATGTCGGACATGATCTACAAGACCACGCCGACGGATCGCACGATCCATCAGGCGCTGGTCGATGCCGCCGAAGAACACGGCATGAAGACGATCGCGACCGAGGATCTCGTCACCGGCTCGCTGACCTACAAGCGGCTGCTGCTCGGTGCGCGCATTCTCGGCAAGAAGCTGATGCCGCTCGCTCCGGTCGGCAAGCCGCTCGGCGTGATGCTGCCGAACGCCAATGGTGCGGTCGTGACGATCTTCGGCTTGATGTCGGCCGGCCGCGTGCCGGCGATGATCAACTTCACCGCGGGCGCCAGCAACATTCTTTCCGGATGCCGCGCATCCGGCCTTGATACGATCGTCACCTCACGCGCGTTCATCGAGCGCGGCAAACTTGAGCCGTTGGTCGAGAAGCTCGCGGCCGAAGTGAAGATCGTCTATCTCGAAGATGTCCGTGAGACGGTCGGCTTGTTCGACAAGCTCGGTGGCCTCCTGAATTACAAAAAGCCGCTGGTGCAGCGAAAGCCGGACGACTGGGCGGCGATCCTGTTCACGTCGGGATCGGAAGGCGTGCCGAAAGGCGTCGTCCTGTCCCATCGCAACATTCTCACCAATGCGGCGCAGGCGCGGGCGCGCATCGACTTCAACCGCACCGACAAGGTGTTCAATATCCTGCCGGTCTTCCATTCGTTCGGATTGACCGTCGGCGTGATCCTGCCGATCGTCTCGGGCGTGCCGATCTTCCTGTATCCATCGCCGCTGCATTACCGCACCGTACCGGAACTGGTTTACGTCACCAACGCGACGATCATGTTCGCGACCGATACGTTCCTCAACGGATATGCGCGTGCGGCCAATCCGTATGACTTCCGTGCGATCCGCTATCTGCTGGCCGGTGCGGAGCCGGTGCGTGAATCGACACGGCAGATCTATCTCGAGAAATTCGGTATCCGTATTCTCGAAGGTTACGGTGTGACCGAAACGGCGCCCGCGCTCGCACTCAACACGCCGATGTTCAACAAGTTCGGCACGGTCGGCCGGTTGTTCCCCGGCATGGAAGCCAAGCTGCAGAAAGTCGAAGGCGTCGACGAAGGCGGCCGGCTGTTCGTCAAGGGGCCGAACGTCATGCTTGGCTATCTGCGCGTCGAGAATCCCGGCGTGCTGGAGCGGCCACCGGAGGGCTGGCACGACACCGGCGATATCGTCACCATCGATGCGCAAGGCTTCATTGCGATCAAAGGCCGCGCCAAGCGCTTCGCCAAGGTCGGCGGCGAGATGGTGTCGTTCGCTGCGGTGGAAGCGCTGGCCGGCGATCTGTGGCCGGAATTCGTTTCGGCCGTGGTGTCAGTGCCGGATGCCCGCAAGGGCGAGCGGCTGTTGCTTTATACGAACAATGAAAAGGCAACCCGCGCCGACTTCGTTGCTTTCGCGCGTTCGCGTCACGCCTCGGAGCTGATGATTCCGGCCGAAGTGATCGTCAAGGAAAAGCTGCCGATGCTGGGCTCGGGCAAGGTCGATCTGCTTACGCTGGCGAAGATGGCAAAGGAAGAACGCGCTCAGGCGGCACAGCCGCGGCCGGTGGTGCCGGCTTA
>Ga0164243_10004082_pt1 | contig 23046 bp, 21 predicted proteins | sample OricompcompostOP_FD_108781 | JGI IMG/M metagenome (GOLD analysis project Ga0164243, IMG submission 108781) | Organic Plus compost microbial communities from Emeryville, California, USA - Original compost - Organic plus compost (OP) | ecosystem: Engineered > Solid waste > Mixed feedstock >...
TGACAACGTGATCGGCGAGGTGGACCGCGGTTTCGCGCACATGATGGGGGGACTGCCGCAGGAACGGCTCGGAGCGGCGGTCGCCAACATCGCCCACGCCCGCCAGATCCTCGACGAGACGGTGACGTACGTCAAGGAGCGCCGGGCCTTCGGCACGCCGATCGGCAGCTTCCAGCACAACAAGTTCCTTCTGGCCGATCTCGTCACCCGGGCGGACGTCACCCAGACGTACGTTGACCAGTGCGTGCTCGCGCATAGCGGAGGCCGGCTGACGGCGATCGAGGCGGCAAAGGCGAAGTGGTGGAGCGCCCAGGTGCAGAACGAGATCCTCGACCATTGCGTCCAGCTGTACGGCGGCTACGGGTACATGAACGAACAGCGGGTCGCACGCGCGTGGCGCGACGCTCGGGTAACGAAGATCTGGGCCGGATCGAACGAGATCATGAAGGAGATCATCGGCCGCGACCTCGGCTTGTGACATCGTCCAGAAAGGACTATCCATTGTCGAACATGATGTACGACTTCTCCGGCCGTACCGCCATCGTCACCGGCGCCGCACGGGGCATCGGACTGGCCGTGGCGCGCCACCTCCGTCAGGCAGGCGCGGCGGTCTATCTGCTCGACTCAGACGGCGAGGAGGTCAAGCGCGCGGCAGCCGACCTCGACGCCGTCGGGCTGGCGGTAGACGTCACCAAGACCGACGCCGTCGAGGCGGCGATCCGGCGCGTGACCGATGACACTGGAAGAGTCGACGCGGTCGTCAACAACGCGGGCGTGCTGCGTGACCGGGTGCTATGGAAGCTCACCGACGACGACTGGGAGACCGTTCTCGCGGTGCACCTCGGCGGGACCTTCCGGTTGACACGAGCGGCTGTTCCACAGTTTCGCAAGCAGCAATATGGACGCGTCGTGAACGTCACGTCCTACACCGGACTCCACGGCAACATCGGCCAGGCCAACTACGCCGCGGCAAAGGCGGGGATCATCGGGTTCACCAAGACGGCCGCCAAGGAGCTCGCCGCTTTCGGCGTCACGGTCAACGCCATATCTCCCAACGCCGAGACACGGATGATCGCCTCGATGCCGCAGGAGAAGAGGAGTGAGTTCGTCTCCGCGATCCCCATGGGCCGTTTCGCCGCGCCGGACGAGATGTGCGCCGCGGTGGCTTTCCTGGCTTCCGAGGAGGCCGGCTACATCACCGGGACGGTCTTGCCCGTCGACGGCGGGATGTCGATGTGAGCGGGGTGGTGCGCCGGTTCGAGGAACGGGTCGCCCTCGTGACGGGTGCCAGCCGGGGCATCGGGCTGGCCGTCGCGGAACGCATCGTCAGTGAGGGCGGGCGGGTCTGCGTCACGGGCCGTAAGGCCGACGCCCTGTCGGCCGCTGTCGCCCGGCTAGGCGGGCCGGACCACGCGATGTCGGTCGCGGGTTCGGCCGACGACCCGGAACACCAGCGGAACACGATCCGGGCCGTGTGCGAGCGCTTCGGGCGGCTCGACGTCCTGGTCAACAACACCGGCATCAACCCCGCCTTCGGCACCGTGTTCGACGCCGATCCCGGCGCGATACGCAAGATCTTCGAGGTCAACGTGCTGGCCGTGCTCTCCTGGGTCGGCAACGCGCGTGACGCCTGGCAGGGAAAGCCGGACGCGGCCGTCGTCAACATCGCGTCCGTGGCCGGTCTCCGGCCGGCGCGAGGCATCGGCCTCTACGGCTCGAGCAAGGCAGCGCTCGTCCATCTCACCCAACAGCTCGCCGTCGAACTCGCCCCCACCGTCCGGGTCAACGCCGTTGCGCCCGCCGTGGTCCGTACCCGGTTCGCTGAGCCCCTTTTCGAGGGCAGGGAAGATCAGGTGGTACGCGACTACCCGCTGCGGCGGCTGGGTAGCGCGGAGGACGTCGCGGCTGCCGTCGCGTATCTGGCGTCGGGCGACGCGTCATGGGTCACGGGGCAGGTCCTCGTCGTCGATGGTGGTCTCACCCTCAACGGCGGCGTGTAAAACCGCGGTCGTGGAGAGGATCGCACTGTCCCCGGTGCTACCGATGGATGGGTAGGCCTCGTCGCGTCGCACTCCCGTGGCCACCGGACCGCTTCAGTGACCTCGCCCTGCTCGACGCTCACCCGCGTTCCGGCCACTCGGCGACCTCGTGCCGCGTCGGTTGCCTATCCTTGGTGATGAGGATTCAGCCGTCGTACCGGACGATGCGTTCGGCGATCTTCCAGCCGTCGTCGGTCCTGACGTAGCGGTCGTGGTGGATGGCGGAGACCATGATGTCGCACGCGGTCGTGGCGGGGTCGATCGTCAGGAAAAACAGGTAGGAGATCCCGCTCGCGCCATCGTCCTCCTTGGACAGGACGGTGCTGTTGATCCAGTGGCGGCCGTAGCCCTGCCGTTTGGCCGCGGCGTCGGCGGCGAACTTCCGTAGCTCGTCGTGGCCCTGGACGCGGTATTTGACCGCGCCGCCGCGCCGGGGCGACTCCTCGCCGATCATCCGGCCGTCGGGGCTGAAGAGCGCGGCGTACGCGTCGGGATCGCTGAAGTCGATCGCCTGGCTGCTGCGCGCGATCAGCTCGTGGATGTCGAGTCGTTCCTCGACCGTGAGACCTGCCATGTGTATGACCACCTTGCCTGTCAGATGAAAGAGGAGAGGCGTTCCAGGGAGACCCAGCGGTGGTCGCGGCAGAGCTCGACCAGCCGGTCGTTGTCCGGGGCAGCCCAGGCGTCGATCTGGGCGTCGTGGGCGGCGCCCATCATCCGCGCGCGTTCGCCCCAGATGCCGATGCCCATCGAGCGGTAGAAGGAGGACATGTTCCACCAGCGGTCGATCTCGCGGACGATCAGCTTCTTGGGGGAGGCGTCGAAGATCGTGAAGTGGAAGTCGCGGTTGAGGCGCATGGCCTCTTCGATGGTGGCGTCCGGGTTCTTGATCTGCTCGTTGATCTCGCGCAGTCGGGCCAGCTGGGCCGGGGTCGGCGGGGGCAACGTGCGGAGCACCTCGCTCTCGGCGAGGTCGCGCAACGTATACATCTGGGTCATCTCGGACATGTCGAACCGCGACACCGCGTAGCCGCGATTAGGCGTGTAGGAGATGATTCCTTCCTTGCTCAATGCGCGGAGCGCCTCGCGGGTCGGCCCGCGGCTGATCCCGATCCGCTCCGAGAGCTCGTCCTGCACGAGTGGCTGACCGGGATAGAGGTCACGCGAGAGGATCATGCCGCGAATCGTCTCGGCGGCGCGTTCGACCGCGCTGCCACGAAGCTGTGACGACTCGGATCCACTCTTGACCTCGTGGGCGGTGGGCACGGAGGGGACCCTTCTGTGGAGACAAATCTGTCGCCTAAAATGTAGCCTATCTTGGCTACCGTGGCTAGGATGGTGGGCGTGCCTTCGCTCACCCCTGACGAGCTGCTTACCACCACGCGGGCGGTCCGCAAGCGACTCGATCTCTCGCGTCCGGTGGACCGGGCCACCGTGATGGAATGCCTGCGCCTGGCCCTGCAGGCGCCAACCGGCGGCAACCGGGAAGGCTGGCGGTGGCTGGTCATCACCGAGCCGGCGCGGCGTGCGGAGGTCGCGCGGATCTACCGTGAGGCCGCGCTGGAGCCGTTCACCGCCGCCCGTGACGCGGCAGCCGACATCGCCACCCGCAAGGCCTACGAGGGCGCGCTCTGGCTGGCAGACGCGATGCCGCGGGTGCCCGTTCTCGTGCTTCCGTGCAGCCTCGGCGTGGTCGACCCGCCTACGGCCAACGGATACGCGAGCTTCTACGGCTCGATCATCCCGGCGGTCTGGAGCTTCCAGCTGGCGTTGCGCTCGCGCGGTCTGGGGTCGACCTACACCACCGTGCATCTGCGACGCGCGGCGGAGATGGCTGCCCTGCTGGGCATTCCGGCCGGGGTGACTCAAGTCGCCCTCCTGCCGGTCGCATACACGAAAGGCACGACGTTCCGTCCGGCCGCCCGGCGACCGGCGGAAGAGGTGACATATTTCGAGCGGTGGTCGCGATGACGCCGCTCTGGCGCGTCGAGCTTGCCGACGGGATCGCCGTCGCCACCTATGACCATCCGCCGGTCAACTACATGACGACGCGGGGCTTCGACGAGCTCGCCGTGCTGGTCGAGGGCTGGTTCGCCCCCGAGGTGCGGGCGGTGGTGCTGACCGGTCGGCCGGGCGGCGCGTTCGTCACGCATTTCAGCGTCGAGGAGATCGTCGCCCGGTTGGACGGTGCTGCGCGGCACCCCGCCCGCCCACCGTCGGCCGTTTTCCAGCGGATCAACGATCTTCCCAAGCCGGTCGTCGCCGCGATCAACGGCGACTGCATGGGTGGCGGCCTCGAGCTGGCGCTCGCGTGCGATCTGCGGGTCGCCCAGCGCGGTGACTTCCGGATCGGGCTGCCCGAGGTGCGGTTGGGGATCATCCCCGGCGCGGGCGGCACCCAGCGCCTGTCCCGGCTGCTCGGCGTCGGGGCGGCGCTCGATCTGTTGCTCCGGGCCAGGGTGCTGACGCCCGACGAGGCTCACGCCGCCGGGCTGGTCCAGGAGATCGCCGACGACGCCCTGGCCGGCGCGACGGCGATCGCCCGGCAGATCGCCGCACTGCCCCCGGCCGCGGTCGCCGCCGCGAAGGCCGCCGTCCACGGCGGCGCCGCCCTGACGCTCGACGCGGGCATCCGGGTCGAGGCCGACGCCGCCCGCCGGGCGAAGCTCTCGCCCGACGCGGCCGTGGCGCTGCGCTCCTACCTGGCGTTGCCGGTGGAGGGGCGGCGCGCCTGGCTCGACGCGGATCGGTGAGGTCATGGCGATCAGATGGCGGTGTAGCCGCCGTCGACGGCGACCGCGGCGGCGGTCATGAACGACGACTCCGTCGAGAGCAGGAACGCCACCACGGTGGCGATCTCGGACGGGTCGGCCACCCGCTCCATCGGGGGCCTGATCCGCGCCGAGGCACCGGCGACCCGGTCGGAGTTGTCAGCACCGTGGAGTGCGCGGGTGTTGCTGACCAGGCTGGTGGCGACCGCGCCCGGGCACAGGCAGTTGGCGCGTACGCCGTCGTCGACGTACTCGACCGCGACGGAGCGGGTCAGCTGCAGCAGCCCGGCCTTCGACGCGTCGTAGGCCGGCGTGCGGCCGGCCGAGACGATCGACGCGACCGAGCCGATCGTGACGATCGCGCTCGCCCCCGCGGCGACGAGGTGCGGCAGACAGTCGCGGATCGGCAGGAAGGCGCCGGTCAGGTTGACCCGGATCACCGTCTCCCAGTCGGCGAGGGTCAGCTCATGGGTGCGCGCCGGGCGGGTGATGCCCGCGGAGCAGACCAGCCCGTCGATGCCGTCCATCTCGCGAGCCGCGCGGGTGACCGCGTCACCGACCGCCCGCTCGTCGCCGACGTCGCACCGCAGCCCGGTCGCGGTGCCGCCGGCCGCGCGGATGTCGGCGGCGACGGTCTCGGCCGTGTCGCCGAGCGCGTCCAGCACCGTGACCGCGGCGCCCTCGGCCGCGACCCGGGCCGCCGTCGCCGCTCCGATGCCGCTGCCGCCGCCGGTCACGACGACGCGCCTTCCGGTGAGGCGGGGGTACGCCGCCGTCATGCCGCCACCTCCGTCGGGACGCGGTAGACGTTGTCGGTCATCTGCTGGAGCCCGTCGAGGATCTTCGCGTCGTGCCCCGGGAACCAGCGGCCGCCCTTCGCCAGCGCCTCGACGGTCGCGAAGCCGCGCTGGCACTCGTCGTAGTTGTGGATGGACCCGGCCGGCGTCCGCGTGCCGAGGTTGTCGTAGGTGTGCGAGGCGTCGCAGGCGAGCACCAGTGGGGCATCCCCGTGGTCGACGAGCGTGATCTGCGAGCCGGGGGTGTGGCCACCGACGCGGGCGAGCTTGAGCCCGTCGATGTCGGTGACTCCGCCGTCGACCACGTTCACCCTGCCCTTCTCGACCAGCCCGGGCAGCTCGCCCAGGCTGGGCTTGTCGACGAGGACGGCCACCGGGTGGTCGGCGCCCCGCCCGAGCCAGTACTCCACCTCGTCGCGCTGGACGTGGAACGTGGCCCGGGGAAATGAGGACGGCGCCGCGAAGTGGTCGTAGTGGAAGTGGGAGACCACCACGTCGTCGACGTCGCCGAGCGTCAGCCGCAACTGGGCGAGCAGGTCGGCCGTGGACAGGTGGTCGTCGATTCCGTGCTCGGCGGCGACCCGCTGGGGGAAGCCGCTGTCCACGAGCACGATCCGGCCCGGGAACCGCACGATCCAGACCACGTAGACCAACGCCCGCTCGCCGGGCGCGCTGGAGAGGTGGAATATGCGTTGGTTGGGGAACATCCGCCGGCCGACGATGCCGGCGAGGACTTCGACACTCACGTGCAAACCCCTTGCGCGGGACGAGGATGGTCTACCGGGCTGTGTAACCGCCGTCGAGCGGCAGCGTGACGCCGGTGATGAAGCTGGACTTGTCGCTCGCGAGGAAGACGACCGCGTCGGCGACCTCCTCCGGGGTGCAGATCCGGCGCAGCGGCACGCTGGTGTCGACGAAGGTCTGCACGTTGGCGCGGGCGTCGTCGCCCGGCCGGCGGCCGAAGAAGCCGTCGAGCATGGGGGTCTCGACGGCGCCGGGGCAGATCACGTTGACGCGCACGTCCGGGGCGAGCGACAGCGACAGCGCCTTCGTGAAGCCGACGATGCCGCTCTTGACCATCGAGTACAGCGGGCTGAACAACGAGCCGATGACGCCGCTGATCGACGAGGTGAAGATGACCGACGCCTGGCCGGCGGCCTCACGTAGCAGCGGCTCGCCGTAGCGGGTGCAGTAGAACGCGCCCTTCATGTTGAGGTCGATGGTGCGCGCGAACTCGTCCTCGTCGACCTCGAGCCCGGCCGGGCCAGGTGTGCCCACGTGGTTGAAGAGCACGTTGAGCCTGCCGTGGGCGGATCCCACGTGGTCGAACATCGCGCGGACCGCGGCCACGTCGGTGACGTCGATCCGGTACGCCTCGCCGGCGCCCACGCCGCCCTCGCCGATCAGCACGACGGTCTCCTTGGCGCCGTCGAGGTTCCAGTCGGCGACGACGACCGTCGCGCCCTCGGCCGCCATCGCGAGCGCGGTGGCGCGCCCCATGCCGGATCCCGCTCCGGTGATCAAGGCGACTCGGTTCTCCAGCAGCACGGTCAGACCTCCGTCGTTCGTTGCACGAGGATGGCGTCGAGCCGGTCGAGCGTGGCCTGGTCGACGCCGTGGGAGAGCAGGTAGTCGGCCGCCCCGCCGTACTCCTTCTGGAGGAGGCCGAGGAAGGCGAGCATGGTCGGCGCGTCGGAGCTGTACATCTCGGCGGGGAGGCGGCGCACGTTGGCGGCGTACGTGGGGCTGGCGCGCAGCCGCTCCATGATCTTCTTCATGCCTTCGGTGGTCAGCTGGTAGTCGGCGGCGACCGCCTCCGGCCGTACGCCGACCGCGGCGAGGATCAGCGCGACGACCACGCCCGTGCGGTCCTTGCCCGCGCGGCAGTGCAGCACCGCCGGCCGCCCGCCCGCCTCGACGACGGCCCGGACGGCGCCGATGACGCTGTCGGCGCAGTCGCGCAGGTATTCCAGGTAGCGCAGCGCCAGGCGTTCGCCGCTCGGGGCGCCCTCGATCGCCCCGCCGGGCCCGCCGGCGAGGGGGAAGTGGTGGTATGCCACGGTGTCCGGCCAGCGCGGGTTGCGGCCGTCCGCGTCGACCTCGCGGGCGGCCCGCAGGTCGACGATGCACCGGATGCCGACGGTCCGCGCGAGATGGTCGATATCGTCCTGGCCGGCCTCGTGGAAGCTGTCGCTGCGGAAGAGCACCCCGTAGTGGGTCCGTCCACCGTCGACGGTCTCCAGCCCGCCGAGGTCACGAAAGTTGTGCACGTCGCGCAGGGCGAAGGTCTCAGTCATCGACGTCGCCGCCTTTCAGCGCGGCCGGGGCCGCCTCGACCGACACCCGGCCGTTGTCGCCGCTGACGGTGATGGTCGCGCCGTCCGCGACGCGCTGCATCGCGTTGGGCAGGGTCACGGCGGGCAGGCCGTACTCGCGGGCCAGGCAGGCGCCGTGCGACAGCATCCCGCCGGACTCCAGGATCAGCCCCGAGATCAGGCCGAAGACCGGGGTCCAGCCGGGGTCGGTGGAGTTGCAGACCAGGATCTCACCGCGCTGGACGCGGCCGATCTCGCTCAGGTCGCGGACGATCCGCGCGGTGCCGGTGACGGTGCCGCGGCTGGTCGCGACGCCTTGGAAGACGCCCTCGATGCCGGTGTCGGTCCCGTCGTCGACCTCCATCGGCTCGCTGCCGCGCAGGTAGTCTGCCGGGATCTCGGTGCGGGCCAGGAAGGCGTCGAAGACCCGGCGCCGGTTGGTGATCTTCGCGCGGGTCAGCCGGCCGGGGGCGCGCCCTTCGAGCAGGTCGTAGAGCTCGTACTCGGAGAGGAAGTAGAACTCGTCGGGCCGCTCGATCAGGCCGCGCTCGAAGAGCCGCCGGCCCAGCTCGACGACAGCCCGCTTCTTGGCCATCGTCACCGAGTCGGCGAACGGTCGCTCGTCGTCGCGGAGCACCAGGAACTTGTGGATGTAGTCGAGCACGGTCTTGAAGATCTCGGCCCGGAGCCCGCCGAAGGGTTTGCGGCGGATCGCGGCCAGTACCTCGTCGGTGGTGGCCAGCCGGGTCGCGGTCAGGCGGTGCTCGTTCTCCACCGGCGAGGGGGCGTCCGCGGCGACCATCGCCCGCAGGCTGTTGAAGTCGATCTGCGGGTCCTCGCACCGGCGCGCGTACCAGATGTCGCGGTCCTGCTGTCCGCGGTGCCCGTGCCGGGCGAGGAAGCGGGCATAGCTCGCGGCGAAGGGATCCTCGACGGCCGCGAAGAACTCCGCGCCGGTCGTGGCGCTCTCCAGGAGCTCCACCAGCCGCGGTGTGGAGCGGATCTCGTTGGCGAGCTCCCAGAGGTCGATCTGCTCCTGCAACATGGCGGTGCGCTTGGGCAGGCCGCTGATCAGCTCCTGGAACGCGTGCGCGTTGTCGCCGTCGTACCAGGCGGCGAGCAGCTCCCGCAGGATGCCGAAGGCGGTGGTGGAGTAGACGTGGAACGCCGGCCGCAGGATGGTCAGGTAGTCCTCGAACATCCTGACCTTGCGGGCGATCTCCCGCTTGAGCTCCGCGTCGGAGTAGTAGCGCAGCTCGTCGGCGGTAGGCTTCAGGGCCGCTTCGCCGTTCTTCTCGATGAACGCGTAGACCGACTTGATCGAGCGCAGCGGCCCGTGGTCGGTGCTGAGGGCGCGGACCCGCGCGTGCATGCGGAGCAGCGTGCCGATCATCGTCGGCGCCGCCGCGGCTTCCTCGTGCCAGTCCGGCGGCAGGTTTCCCAACCAGTGCTGGCGCAGCCGCGACGGCAGCACGTTGCGGTAGTAGATGCGGTCGGCGTCGGAGGAGAAGTAGACGGTGCTGCGGCGGTACTTGTAGCGCCGCATCCTCGCCAGGTCGTCGAAGCCCCAGAGGGTGAACAGACGCTCGTCGCTGTTGCGCATCTCCTTGCCGCGCAGCGAGTAGAACAGCGGGGTGACGGCGCCGTTCCAGTAGGTCTTGGCCCAGGCGTGCGACCAGACGGTCTCCTCCGGGTCGGGCGCGGTCTGCCAGGACTCGACGTCCTCGTCCCACTGGAAGTCGGCGCCGGTGATGTCGCGCGACTGGAGGATGAGGAACTGCCCGTCCGCGAGCGCCCACTCGATGTCCTGCGGAATCCCGTCGGCCAGGGTGAGGATCCGTTGCCCGATCTGCGCGAGGCGCCTGGCCTCGTCTGTGGTGAGCGACGCCCGTGCGCGGTCGCGCGCGGCGGTCTCGCTCTTCGTCGTCCCGGTCCCGGCGGTCGCCCGGTCGATCCGCCACTCCTTGCTGCCGACCGTCGAGCGCTTCACGGCGAGCGTGTGGGTGTCGAGGACGAGCTCGTCCGGTATGACGATGCCCGAGGCGATCGCCTCGCCCAGCCCCCACGTCGAGTTGACCACGATCTCGTCGGTGCGGACGTTGAGCGGGTTGGCCGTGAACAGCACGCCGGCGCTGCGGGGGGCGACCATCTTCTGCACGACGACCGCGACCTCGGCGTCCTCGTCGCGGAGCCCGAGCCGGTGCCGGTACGAGGCGCATCGCGCCGTCCAGAGCGACGCCCAACACCGGCGGACCGCGTCGACCACGTCGGCGCCGCCGCGGATGTCCAGATAGGAGTCGTAGAGCCCGGCGAACGACGCCTCGCCCAGGTCCTCGGCGGTGCCCGACGAGCGGACCGCGACGAAGGCGTCCCCGGTGTTGTCCGCCATGCCCTCGTAGCTCTTGACGACGAGGTCCTCGAGGCCCGCCGGCAGCTCGGCGGCGAGGATCCGGGACCGGATCCGCTCGGCCGCCGTGGACAGGGCCTGCGCGTCGTCGTAGTCGACCCCGCCGAGCAGCGCCGCGATCTCGGCGTCGAGCCCGTTGCGGCCGACGAAGTCGCGGTATGCGGCGGTGGTGACCACGAAGCCGGGCGGCACGGGCACACCGGCCGCCGCCATGCGGGCCAGACCGGCGCCCTTGCCGCCGATCTCGCTGCGCTCCGCGGGCCCGTCACCGCCCAGATCACGGACGAAGTCCATCTTCCCTCCTTGCTGGAAGCGACCGCTAATAGCTGCGGGGTAGCCCGAGCTCGCGCTCGGCGATGTAGTTGAGGACCATCTGGTTGTTGACGGGAGCGATCCGTTGGACGCGCGCCTCGATCCAGTGCCGTCCGATGTGGTACTCGCGGGCGAACGAGTAGCCGCCGAAGACCTGCATGGCGTCGTCGCAAGCGGCGAACGCGGCCTCGGTGGCGAGATACTTGGCGGCGTTGGCGAGCGCCCCGACGGCGCCGGCCCCGTTCGTCTCGTACTCGTCGACCGCCCGCGTCAACACCTCGCTGGCGGCCAACAGGTTGAGGTAGGCACGGGCGATCGGGTGCTGCACCGCCTGGTTCTTGCCGATCTGCCGGTCGAAGACGACGCGTTCCGTGGCGTAGCGGGCGGCGTTCTCCACCGCCCAGCGCCCGACGCCGAGGGCCACCGCGGACAGGATCAGCCGCTCGCCGTTGAGGCTGTGCAACAGGTGGTAGAAGCCCTTCCCGAGCTCGCCGACGAGCTGGTCCTCGGTGACCGGGTGGTCGGTGATGAACAGCTCGGCCGACTGGACCGCGTTGCGGCCGATCTTGGCGATCGGCTTGATGTCGATGGTCGGCGCCTGGAGGTCCGTCAGGAACAGCGAGAGGCCGTCGCCCTTGCGCTCGCCCTCGCCCGGGGTGGAGGTCCGGACCAGGAGTAGCACCTTCTGGCCGACCAGGGCCCCCGAGTTCCAGACCTTGGTTCCGTTGACGACCCAACCATCCCCGGTACGGGTGGCCGTCGTGCGGATCTTCGTCGTGTCGGTGCCGGCGTCCGGCTCCGTGACGCCGAAGGTCACGAAGAGCTCGCCCGACGCGATCTTCGGCAGGATCTCCCGCTTCTGCGCCTCGGTCCCGAAGGCCAGCAGCGTGGGCACGCAGAGGAGCGGGATCTGGATCGAGGAGCTGGCGTTGTTGCCCCCGCCGCTGGAGGTCACCTCCTCCATCACGGCCAGCAGGTCACCCATGGTGCCGCCGCCGCCTCCGTACTCCTCGGGGATGATGATGCCCTTGAAGCCGGCGTCGGCGAACGCCTGCGCGAACTCGGTCGGGAACGCACCCTGCTTGTCGTGCCGGTCCCAGTAGTCGAGGGAGAACTTCGCGCACAGGTCGCGCACCGCCTGCCGGAGCTCGGCGCGGTCGCGCTGGCGCGGAAAGGGCTTGATGGCCAAGGGTTTCACCTGCTAGATCGGTGTCGGCTGATGTGGTGGATGCGCCGGGTCACGTGCCCGTCCAGACCGGCTCGCGCTTCTCGGCGAAGGCGCGCGGCCCTTCCTGCGCGTCGTCGCTCAGGTAGACCCGCTCGTAGACGAGGTCGGCGGCGCGCTCGGCCTGGGTCACGCCCATCTCGGTGGTGAGCTGAACCAGCCGCTTGGCGGCCCGCACCGACAGCGGCGCCGCGGCGGCGATCTTCTGCGCCATCTCCAGCGCGGCGTCGAGCAGCCGCTCGGCGGGCACGACCCGGTTGACTAGGCCGACCTCGTAGGCCCGGGCGGCACCGATCGGCTCGCCGGTGAGGAGCAGCTCCGTCATCACCCGCTGCGGGACGATGTTGATCAGTGGCGCCGCCCACGGAGACCCGCGGCCGCGCAGCACCTCCGAAATGCCGAAGGTCGCCTGCTCGGCGGCGACGGCGAGGTCGCAGTTCTGCACGAGCCGGAAGCCGCCGGCCAGCGCGTAGCCGTTGACGGCCGCGATCACCGGCTTCGAGACGGTGCCGTTGCTGCTGATCATGATGTCGGAGTGCTTCGGCGGGACCTTCATCGCGGTCTCGGACATCTCCTTGAGGTCGCCGCCGGCGGAGAACGCCGGACCGGTGCCGGTCAGGATCGCGCAGCGCAGATCGGGGTCGGCCTCGAAGGCGTCGAAGGCGTCACGCAGGCCCTGTCGCATGACCTTGCCGAGGGCGTTGCGGCGTTCCGGCCGGTCCATCGTCACGACCAGCACCCGGCCGTGACGCGCGGTGCGCACGATCCGCTCCTTCAGTCGCTGCTCGTCCTCCGTGAGGACCACCGAAACCAACGTCATCCCACCCCCTTCGAAAGTTGGCCAGAACTGTAGCCAATCTTGGCTCCCAAATCAAAGGTTGATTTCGTAGCCGTTTCCGGCTTTACTCAACCGCCAGAACTGGCGCCAATCTTTCATCCAACTACCCGTGGAGGGGCCGATGCCACGCACGGCATTGCGGATCGGGCAGTTCAGCGCCTTCTACGGTGACCGCGACGACGGCGTGCGACAGCTGATCGACTCGGGCGTCGACGTGCTCGTCGGCGACTACCTTGCCGAGCTGACCATGCTCGTCCTGCGGAAGAACCAGCTGCGCGGGCGGGTGGGCTACGCGCCGACGTTCCTCCGCCAGATCGGCCCCCACCTCGACCGGATCGCCGAGCAGGGGATCAAGGTCGTCAGCAACGCCGGCGGGCTGGACCCCGAGCGGTGCGCCGAGGACCTGCGCGCCCTCGTGCGCGAGCAGGGCCTGTCGCTGCGTGTCGCGGCGGTGACGGGCGACGACCTCCTGGGCGATCTGGCCGCCCTCCGCGGGGCAGGGGAGACCCTGACCAACCTCGACACGGGGGCCGAGCTCAAGTCCGGGGACCACGAGATCCTGACCGCGAACGCGTACCTCGGCGCCTGGCCGATCGTCGAGGCTTTGCGGGGCGGCGCCGACATCGTCGTGTGCCCCCGCGTCACCGACGCGTCGGTGCTGATGGGGCCCGCGATCTGGCACTTCGGCTGGTCCGCCGACGACTACGACGCGCTCGCCGGCGCGCTCGCGGCCGCCCACGTCATCGAGTGCGGCGCCCAGGCCACCGGCGGGCAGTTCTCCCTCTTCGACCGCTACCCGGACCTGGGCCTGCCCGGCATGCCGATCGCCGTCGTGGAGGTGGACGGCAGCTCGGTCCTGACCAAGACGTCCGGCACCGGCGGGGTGGTCACCACCGACACCGTCACCGCCCAGCTGCTCTACGAGATCGGGTCGCCGCTCTACCAGAACCCGGACGTGGTCGCCGACTTCGCCACCTGCCGGATCGAGCAGAGCGGACCCGACCGGGTACGCCTGACAGGCACCCGCGGCTACCCGCCCCCCGACCGCCTCAAGGTCTCCCTCTCCTACGAGGGCGGCTACCGCAACACCGCGACGGTCTGTCTGACCGGCGGCCGGATCGCGGCGAAGCTCGACTGGCTCCGCCGCGAGGTGACCAGGGCCGTCGGGCCGCCGGACTCCTTCGACGACTTCCGGTGGACCGTCGTCGGCCCGGCCGCTACGGAGGACGGCTCCTACGACGAGACGACCGCGGTGGTCGTCATCTCCGCGAAGTCGACCACGCGGGAGAAGGTCGGCCGGGCGGCGTTCTCCAACAAGGTGACGCAGCTGGCCATCTCCAACATCCCCGGCTACTACCTGCTCGGCCCGCCGGCCACCGAGCAGATGTTCGGCGTCTACTGGCCGACGACGGTGGCGAAGGCGGCGGTACGCCCGAGTGTCGTGTTCGACGACGGCCGCAGGGTGGCGGTGCCATGGGCGCCGGCCGGGGAACGGCCGGCCGTTCCGCCGCTCACGACCGGCGGCGGCGAGGGTGCGGTCGAGCCCGTCGGCGAGCTGGTGGCGGTGCCCTTGCGCGACCTCGTCGGCACGCGCTCCGGAGACAAGGGCGGCAACGCCAACGTGGGTGTCTGGGCCCAGCGCCCGGAGCTGGCCGGCTGGCTGCTCGATCACCTGACCGTCGACGAGTTCCGCCGGCTGGTCCCGGAGGCCGACGGGCTGGTGGTCGAGCGCTACGCGTTCCCTAACCTCGGCGCCCTCAACTTCGTCGTCCGCGGCTTCCTCGACGATGGCGTGGCCTCCTGCCTACGGCTGGACGCACAGGCCAAAGGGCTGGGGGAGTACCTGGGCTCCCGCACCGTCACGGTGCCACGGCGGATCCTCGACGCGAGCGGGCAGGAGTGACGATGAGCCTCACACCGCTGGCCGGAATGAGCGTTCTCGAGTACTCCCACACCCCCGCGGCCGCGCACGCGGGGAAGCTGCTGCGGCAGCTCGGCGCCACGGTCCACGTCGTCGCCGACATCGACCGCGGCCTCATCCCGGACGCCGCGCGCCCCGGCTTCGACCTCGGCAAGACAGCGTGGTCGGGCGACACCGCGGCGGCGTACGACGTCGTCCTGACGGACTCCCGGTGCCTGCCCGGCGCACCGGTGCGGCCCGACCATCCACAGGGGATGGTCGTCGTGGAGATCGTCGGCGCGGACGCGGCGGCCGACCCGGACGGCCTCGGTGGCACGTCGCTCGGTGCCTCGGCCGCCGGTGGCGTCGCGATCGCGTTGGGGCGTCCCGACCGTGCCCCGCTCGGGCTCCCGGGCGGCGTCGTCGACGCGGTGGCCGGCACCCAGGCCGTGGCGGCGGTGCTCGCCCTGCGCCTCGGCGCCGGGACGGCGAAGCCGAGCCGCGTCGAGATATCGCTCAACGGGGCGATCGAGTTCTTCGTCGGCATCAACGCGACCGTCTTCGCGGGCTACCCGCGGCAGTGGCTGCGCGAGGGCCGCCGCACGGCCGGCTCGGGCGGGCCGTACCCGGCGGCGATCTTTCCGTGCAAGGAGGGGTTCGTCGGGATCATCGGGCGCACCCGGGAGAACTGGCACGGCATCCTCGAGGCGATGGGCTGGCCGGAGTGGGCCGGCGACGAGCGCATGCGCGACCCTTACTACGTCGGCGCTCACCTGGCCGACGAGGTCGACCCGCACCTGGCCGCGTGGACCAGCACGCACACCGAGCGGGAGCTGACCGAGCTGTCCTTGCGTCACGGCTTCGTCGTCGCCCCCATCCGCGAACTGCGGGAGATGCTCGACGAGCCGCAGTACCAGCTGCGCGGCTTCTGGGAGCAGTGCCCCGACGGGTCGCCTGCGCCGGGCCTGCCGTTCGTCGTCCACCGCCCCGAGCCCTCGGCGACGGCGGCGCCGCGGGTGGCGTCCGCGCCCCACGACGGCGACCCGTCCCGCCTGCTCGACGGGATCAGGGTGGTCGACCTGTCCTGGGTCTGGGCCGGGCCGATGGCGACCATGATGCTGGCCGACCTGGGCGCCGACGTGATCAAGGTCGAGCACCCGAGCCGGCCCGACGCCTCCCGGCTGCGGGGCCGGCCGAGCTGGGACGGGGTGCCCGTGGAAGGCCCGGAGTTCGAGGTGGCGCCGTACTTCCAGCAGCTCAATCACGGGAAGTCGTCGTTCGGTGTCGACCTGCGCGACCCGGGGGCGGTCGACGTGCTGCGGTCCCTGATCGCCACCGCGGACGTGGTGGTGGAGAACATGCGCCCCGGCGTCCTGGACCGGCGCGGGCTGGGCTACGCGGACCTGGCCCGGCTCAACCCCGGCGTGGTGATGCTCTCGATGTCGCTGGCGGGCCAGACGGGCCCGCTGTCGCGGATGCGTGGCTACGCCCCCGTCATGAGCGGGCTGGCCGGGTTGGAGCGCCAGATCGGCTATCCACCCGACGACCTCACCGGTATGTACACGTTCTCGTTCGCCGACGCGAACGCGTCGGTCTACGGCGTCGCGGCCGTCCTCGCCGCCCTGCTGGAACGGCGGGCCGGCGGAGGCGGCTGCTGGCTCGACCTGTCGCAGGTGGAGACCACCATCGCGACGATGCCGCTGCAGGTGGCGGAGACCGTCGCGGGCCGGTTGCCCGACCCGTACCCCAACCACGACCGCCGCTACCCGTTCCAGGAGGTCGTGCGGTGCGTGTCCGAACCGGACTGGCTCGCGGTGACGGCGACGACACCGGCGGCGTACCAAAGCCTGGCGCGCTTTCTCGGCGCCGAGGAGGCCGGCGTGCACGCGGCGCTGACCCGCTGGGCGGCCACACAGGACCGTGACGGGGCGCAGCGCGCGCTGCGTGCGGTCGGTGTCACGGCCGTCGCGGTCCGTCGGTGGGAGGAGGTCGTCCGGGCCAGGGACGCGAGCGGTCCTGTCCACACGGCTGGGATCGAGCCCCGTTACGGCAGGCCGGCGGCCGTGCGGGTCGCGCCGTGGCTCATGGACGGACGCCTGCCGGCGGCTCGCCGGCGGGCGCCGGTGCTGGGCGAACACACCGAGCGGATCCTCCGCGAACTCGGCCTCGCGGGCCGGCCAGATGTCGCCGAACTGCTCCGTGGCGGTGCGCTGTTCCAGGCCGAGGGGTGAGGGTAAATCAGCCCTTCGGCTTATACCACGTCATCGCTTCGCCGCAGTTGCGAAGTGTTGACCAGCACATTTCGCCGTGATAGGAATCTGACGTCATGTTCGTCTTCATTGCGTGATGAGCGGGGATCCCTGCGAGAGGGGCCCGGACGACGGGGCGGAGCGGGTCGCACCACCTCATATCGACTTTTCTCATGACTTTTCCCTGACGACTCCCGAGATTAACCATCAGAGAGGGATCTAGCGATGGCCCATACTGCGAACACCGCGCGCCGTGCGCTCCGCCGGCCCGGCACCGCCATCGCCGCCATCACGGCCCTGGCCCTGCTCCTGTCCGCCTGCGGCAACGCGGACAACGGGGGCGGCTCGTCCGCCGGCGGCTCTTACACGGTCACCGTCATCTCCGACCTCACCGGCGCCGGCGTCACGCTGGCGGGCCCGTACGCCGACGGCGTCGCGACGGCGCTCGACGACGTCAACGCCAAGGGCGGCGTCAACGGTAAGAAGATCGAGTACAAGACCCTGGACACGCAGTCCGACCCGACCGCGGCGCAAGCCGTCTTCCGGTCCGCGCTCAGCGACAAGTCCCTGGCCATCCTGGCCGCGACCGGCTCCGCCACCCTCAGCGCCTCCTTCCCGCTGCTGCAGAACGCCGGCGTGCCGGTGATCGGCGCGAACGCCATCGGCTTCCCGAATTACCCCTTCCTGTACGGGGCGTCGCTGAGCAGCTCCCAGCTGGCCACGATGCTCGCCAACTCGGCCGCCGCGGCGGTCTCGTCGCTGCAGGGCAAAAAGGTGGCTCTGGTCGGCATCGACTCGCCGGCCACCCGCGGCACCTTCGGCGAGATCCAGAAGCAGATCGCCGACCAGGGCGGCACGGTCACCTCGGCGCAGTTCGTCGCGCCGGGCACGCCGTCCTTCGACAGCGGTGCCGCCAACATCATCAGCCAGGCGCCGGACGTGGTCGTCATCCAGGACAGCGCCGCCGGCACGATCCTGGAGGCCAAGGCGGTCGCGGCCGCCGGGTTCAAGGGCCCGATCGTGGCCAGCTACGGCGGCTCCGACGACGCCACCCTGGCCAACATCGCCCTTCCCAACCTGTTGGGCGTGCGTCCCTACGTCTACGCCACCCCGGGCACCGAGATCAACGCGGCCGCGGAGAAATACGACCACGCGAAGAACGTCGGCAACGAGGGCTTCGTCCGTGGCTGGCTGATGGGACAGATGCTCATCGCCGGGCTGGGCAAATGCGGTGCCGACTGCACCTCGGCCAACCTGATCACGTCGCTGGACGGGCTGGGCACGTTCACGGCGCCGGGCAACTTCCTGCAGTTCGGCGACCTGCATCTCGCGGCGGACCGGCACCACCCGCTCACGGCGGTCGGCCTCTACAGCTACGACCCCGCGACGCAGAAGAGCGTGGTCAAGATCGACAAGGTCGACGCGGGCAACCCTACCTACCCGGCCGCCAAGTAGCGCGACGGCCGCCCGGAGGAGCACGCCATGGACCCGCAGCAATCGACGACCGCTATGAGCATCCGCAACCTGAAGGTGCGCTACCGCAACGGTGCTCTCGGCGTGCAGGACGTGTCGCTCGACGTCGCCCCCGGGCAGGTCGTCACGCTCTTCGGCCCCAACGGGGCGGGGAAGACGACGACCGTCCGGGCGGTGAGCGGATTCCTCCGCGCCGAAGGGGCGAAGGTCGTCGGCGGCACCATCACGCTGTTCGGTCGCACCGTGGCCAACGCCGAGCCGCACCAGACGGCGCGGCTCGGCGTGGCGTTCGTGTCGGAGCGGCAGAAGATCTTCCCGAGCTTCACGATCGCGGAGAACCTGGTCGCGCTCGGCAAGCTTCCGCAGCGGGCCCGGCGCAAGCAGATCATCGACGAGGTCTACGAGCTGTTCCCCGTCCTGGGCGCCCGCCCGCGGGAGCTGGCCGGACGGCTCTCCGGCGGGCAGCAGCAGATGCTCGCCATCGCCCGGGGGCTGATGTCGGAGCCCAAGCTGCTGATCGTCGACGAGCTGACGCTGGGCCTGCACCACAGCCTGCACGCACCGCTGTTCGAGGTGATGCGCAAGATCGCCGCGGCCGGCAAGGCGGTGCTCGTCGTCGACGAGAGCACCGGGGCGGCCCTCGACGTCGCCGACCACTGCTACCTCGTCAACGGTGGGCGCGTGCACGCCTCCGGACCGGCATCGACCTTCCGGGGCAGCGAACTGCTGGCCGCGGGCTACGTGGAGAGCTGATGGACACGACGAGCGCCGACTGGCTGGCCGAAATCTTCGACGCACCCCCGCCGTCGCCCGACGGGCCGCTGCTGTCCCTCCGGGACCTCCGGGCACAGTTCGGCGGCGTGCGGGCGCTGGCCGGCGTGACCTTCGACGTGCGGGCGCATGACGTCGTAGCGGTCGTCGGGCCCAACGGCGCGGGCAAGAGCACCCTGCTCAACGCCGTGTCCGGGCTGCTGCACGACAACCTCGAAGGTCAGATCCACTTCCAGGGCAGGCCGGTGCTGGGCCTCTCGCCGACCCGGGTCGCCGCGCTCGGCTTCGGGCGCAGCTTCCAGGACCCGCCGCTGGTCGACGGCGAGACGGTGCTGGAGAACGTCCTGCTCGGCGCGCACCTGCGCCTGGGCTACCGGATGGCCGATCAGCTCTGGCGGCGCGGGCTCGTCAAGCGCCGCGAGGCGGAGGCGCGCGAGCGCGCGTTGTCCATCCTGGACTTCACGGGGCTGGGCGGGCTGACCCACGCCAAGGTGGGAGGCTTGCCGTACGGCACCCGCAAGCTGATCGACATCGCCCGAGCGCTGATCTCCGGGCCGCGGGTCCTCCTGCTCGACGAGCCCACCTCCGGTCTCGACCCCGACGAGCAGCGAGCCGTCGGCCGGCTGCTCGCCGAGCTGCACCGCGCCACCCCGGTGACAGTCCTGATCGTCGAGCACCACATGGACGTCGTGCGTACCGTGGCGACCCGGGTCGTGGGCCTGCAGAGCGGTGCCGTGCTGGTCGCCGGCACGCCGGACGAGGTGCTCGACTCCGCCGCGTTCCGCACCGCGCTCGTCGGCGGCCACCGTGACGACGACGCCCTCGCCGCCGGAACCCCACCGCCCGTCGAACAGGAGCTGATCGGCGGGCGCCGGCTCTCCCCGGGCAGAAAGGGCGATAGCCGATGACACGCCTGATCGTCTCGCTGGTCGCCGGTATGACACTCGGCGGCACCTTCGCGCTGATCGGGCTGGGGCTCGTGCTGGCCTTCCGCGCGACGCACACCTTCAACTTCGCGCACGGACAGCTGATGCTGCTGCCCGCCTTCATCGTCGGCTGGTTGCAGCTCGACGGGCACCGCACCTGGGTCGCGTTGCTGATCGCCGTAGTGGTCAGCCTCGTCGTGGGCGCGCTGTTCTACTGGCTGGTGCTGCGCCGAACGACGGGGCAGGGCGTGATGATGGGGATCATCGCGACGTTCGGGCTCGCGTTCGTCCTCGACGGGGTGATGGGCATCGTCATACCCGCCAACCAGTACGACATCGACCTGCCCGGCATCCCGCAGGGCACGGTCGGCATCGTCGGCGTGCGCGTCAGCGCGGAGTCGCTCACGTTCGCCGGCGGCACGTTCGCGCTGGCGCTGGTCGTCATCGCCATCCTCCGCTTCACCCATATCGGCATCCGGGTCCGGGCGGGCGGCCAGAACGCGCTGCTGGCGAGCCAGGGCGGGATCAACGTCCGGCGGGTCCACATGGGATCGTGGGCGGTCGCCGCACTGCTGGCCGCGATCGCCGGGATCAGCTACGGCAGCGTCACGACCGTCAACGCCTCCCTGGTCGGGCTCGGCCTCGCGGCCGTCCCGGCGATCATCCTGGGCGGGATGGACAGCATCGAGGGCGCCGTCGTCGGCGGCGTCGCCATCGGCCTCGTCCAGGCGTTCACACAGACCTATCTCGGCGGGCAGTACACCGACGTCGTCAGCTACGGGATCCTGCTGCTGGTGCTCCTCGTGCTGCCGCAGGGCCTGTTCGGCACGAGAAATGTGGTGAGAGCGTGACCTCGACATCGACGCGGCCGACCCGGACGACGACGCCGGGCCCAGCCGGTGCCCTTCCCGCCCTCGGCCGTATCCGTCCGGCGTGGTGGGGGGTAGCGGTCCTCGCGCTCGTCACCCTGGTCGTCACCAACACCGCGTCGTCGTACAACGTGTTCGTCTACGACTCGATCCTGCTGGCGGTGATGGGCGCGGTCGCCTTGCAGGTGCTCCAGGGGACCACCGGCCAGTTCTCCGTCGGCAACGCCGCCTTCCTGCTCATCGGCGCGTTCAGCGCGGTCTTCGTGCAGCGGGAGGGCCTGCCGTTCCCGGTCGACCTGGTCGTGGCCACGGTGGTGGCGGGGATCGCCGGGTTGATCGTCGGGATCCCCGCGCTGCGGTTGCGGGGGCTCTTCCTGGTGCTGGCGACGTTCGCCGCGCATTTCATCGCGACGTTCCTCGGCAACCTCTACCAGGGACACCATCCGGAGTACGCGGCCACCGGCTTCTTCATCCCCGTCCTCTTCGCCGACCATCCCGACGGCGGCGGCACCGCGTGGTCGTGGCTCCTGTTCGCGATCGTCGCGCTGCTGATCCTGGGGGCGACCCGGATCGTCCGGGAGCGTTCGGGCCGGGCGCTGCGGATGATCCGGCAGCACGAGCACATCGCGCCGACGCTGGGCATCAAGGTCGGCCGCTACAAGCTCCTGATCTTCACGCTCTCCTCGATGGTCATCGGCTTCCAGGGCGCGCTGCTCGCGCACCTCAACGGCAGCGTCCAGGTCGCGAACTTCACGCTGATCCTCGCGTTCCAGTACGTGCTGATGATCGTCATCGGCGGGCTCGACTCGATCCCCGGCGCGGTCATCGGCGCGGCGGTCGTCATCGCCCTGCCGATCGCGGTCCCGCACATCCTCACCGGCCTGCACGCCGACTCGGTCGACCCGACGCTCAGCGCCAACTTCTCACTGATCATCTACGGCGTCGCGGTCATCCTCTTCGTGACGGCGTCGCCCGACGGGATCATGGGGCTGCTCCGGGCGCTCGGCCGACGCGTCGTGCGGCTGCCGGGCATCCGGGACGCGTACGCCCGGGCCGTCGCCGGGACCCGCGGATAGTGGGCCCCGTGTGGCGCCGGAGCACGCTGGCGACACCGGCGTCGAGCGAGAAGATGATGGTCCGGGCGGCGGCCAGCGACGCCGACGGTGTCTTCCTCGATCTGGAGGACGCCGTCGCCCCGCCGGCGAAGGACGCCGCCCGGCTGGCCGCCGCCCGCGCCCTGCGCGAGCTGGACTGGGGGAGCAAGACCCGCGCCGTGCGCGTCAACGCGGTCGACACCGCCTGGTGCCATCGCGACCTGACGACGGTCGTCGAGGCGGCGGGCGACGTGCTCGACCTGGTCGTCCTGCCGAAGGTGACGACGGAACGGGACGTGTGGTTCGTCGATACGCTGCTGTCCGAACTGGAGCTCGGGCTCGGGTTGCCACCCGGCGGGATCGGCCTCGAACTGCTCGTCGAGGAGGCGGCCGCCCTCGCCCGCGTGGAGGCGATCGCGTCCTGCTGCACCCGCACGTGCTCGCTCGTGCTGGGCACCGGCGACCTGTCGGCCAGCCTGCACCTGCCGCCCGACGCCGGTGCGACGGATCCCGGGCGGACCTGGGGCTACGCGCGAACGCGTCTCGTGATCGCGGCCCGCGCCGCCGGCACGTCGCCGGTCGACGGTCCGTGCGGCCGGCTCGACGACGTCGAGACGTGCCGGCGCGACGCCCTCAGCGCCCGGGCCGCCGGCATGACGGGCAAGTGGGTCATCCACCCCGACCAGATACCGGTCGTCAACGCGGTCTTCTCGCCGACGGAGCGCGAGGTCGCGACCGCGACGGAGGTCGTCCGCGCGTTGGACGAGGCCGCCGCGGCCGGTCGCGGTGCGGCCCGCCACGCGGGCCGGATGATCGACGCCGCCAACGGCCGGGTCCACCGTGAGCTGCTCCGCCGGGCCGGGGAGATGGGCGTACCGACTGATGGTTGACAGCCTTTCGGGGTCAGCGTATGAACATGATGTCATGTTCATCTTATGTGTGAGGCGCCGTTGAGCAGCCGTGACGAGATGCAGAAGCTGATCGACTCCGTAGAGGCCGTCCGGGCCCGCGGGTCGGAGCGGTCCGGGGCGCCGGGGCGTGGCGCCCTGGGCCGCCTCCA
>Ga0164243_10004086_pt1 | contig 23028 bp, 22 predicted proteins | sample OricompcompostOP_FD_108781 | JGI IMG/M metagenome (GOLD analysis project Ga0164243, IMG submission 108781) | Organic Plus compost microbial communities from Emeryville, California, USA - Original compost - Organic plus compost (OP) | ecosystem: Engineered > Solid waste > Mixed feedstock >...
AGAAATATGGCGCGCAGAGCAAGGCCGGTGACGCGGCGCGGGAAGGCCTCGGCATAGGCGATAGCGAGCGTCGATCCCCAGGAGCCGCCGACGACGAGCCAGCGGTCAATGCCGAAATGCTCGCGGATCACCTCGATATCGGCGACGAGCTTCTGCGTCGTGTTCTCGGAGAGGGACAGGTAGGGGTGGCTGCGCCCGGAACCGCGCTGATCGAACAAAATGGCGTGAAAGCGCTGCGGATCGAACAGGCGGCGATGCAGATGCTGCGCCCCGCTGCCAGGTCCGCCGTGCAGAAACAGCGCCGGGACGCCTCCGCGCCGGCCCAGCTCCTCGACGTAGAGCCAATGGCCATCGCCGACGTCGAGCATGCGCGCATCGAAGGGGCGCAGCAACTCGGAGTTTCTCGCTTGATCAGGCATCCGCCGTGTTTGCACGTTCCAACTGGAGGAGCGCAAGTCTCATGTCCCGCTTGCGGCTGCGGCACGGGCGACTTGCCGTTGCCATCGGCCGCGGCGATTTGCAGCCTCGGCTTTTCCTCGCCTGCAAAGCAATCCCTTCGCTTCCAATTCACCCGAACCGGGTAGGTTGCGGAGTGATGGTCAGGGCGCGTCATGACAAGCTATGCGGGCGCCACCTACCTTTTCCGCATCGAGACGATGGGCGTCAATCCAGAGAAGACAGGACGGGGTCCGGTGCTGAGACTGGTGGCGAGCCAATCGCAGTGGTCAAGTGCCTAGGCCTTGGTGAGGACACGGCCGGCAACGGCGTCGAGCTTGGCCATGAGCTTTGCGTCGCGCGCCTCAGGCGGCGTGATGATGGCAACGCCAAGCGCCGTGTCGGAGCCGATCGGGCACGGCGGGTGCTCGCGTGGGAAGATCTCGGCGAGCTTATGCACGAGACGCTGCGCCTTCTCGGTGTTGTCCTTCATCACCGCGATCACGGAGGCGACGTCGACGTGCGCCACCTCCTCGTGCCAGCAGTCGTAGTCGGTCACCATGGCGACGGTCGCGTAGCAGATCTCGGCCTCGCGGGCGAGCTTGGCCTCGGGCATGTTGGTCATGCCGATCACGTCGCAACCCCAGCTCCGGTACAGGAAGGACTCGGCGCGGGTGGAGAACTGCGGGCCCTCCATGACGAGGTAGGTCCCGCCCTTGGTGTGGTCGATGTTCTCGGCCTTCGCCGCCTTCTCGATGATGTCGACGAGCAGAGGGCTCACCGGATGCGCCATGGAAACGTGTGCGACGCAGCCCTCGCCGAAGAAGCTCTTCTCGCGTGCGAAGGTGCGGTCGATGAACTGGTCGACGAGCACGAAGTGGCCGGGGGCGTATTGGTCCTTGAGAGAGCCGCAAGCCGAGATCGACACGAGGTCGGTGACGCCGGCGCGCTTCAGGGCATCGATGTTGGCACGGAAGTTTATGTGCGTCGGCGATATGCGATGGCCGCGGCCGTGGCGCGGAAGGAAGCGAAACGGCAGGCCATCGACCTCGGCAAAGAGGATCTCGTCGGAAGGCTCGCCCCACGGGCTCGACACCTTCTCCCAGTGCGGGTTCTTGATGCCGGGCAGGTTGTAGAACCCGCTACCGCCGATGATCCCGAGGACGGACTTCGTCACGTGCGCCTCCATAGATCTCGATGGCCTGAGGACAGCTCTCGCCGTTGAAAGGCCGCGTCAGTGCTTCACGCGCGACCAGATCTTCTTCTTGACGAGATAGAGCAGCACGGTGGTGATGAACAGGTACAGCATCACCTGCCAGCCGAGCCGCTTGCGCGCATCGAGGTGCGGGTCGCCCGCCCAAGCCAGAAATGCCGATACGTCTTTCGCATTCTGCTCGAGCGATCCCTTGACCCCCGACTCCGGCTGGTACTCGACCGGACTATCCTTCTGCAGCGGCGCCGGCATCGCAAGCTGATGGCCGGGGAAGGCAATGTTGTAGTTCATGCCATCGGCGACGTGTACGTCGGCGGGCGGCTCGTGATAGCCGGTGAGCAGCGCGTAGAGGTAGTCGGGGCCGCCCTCCTGATAGCCGATGGCAATGTCGCGCAGCATGAAGAGCCACTGGTTGTACCAGGCGGACTCCTGCTCGACGTTGCGCGCCTTGGCGATCAGCGACAGGTCGGGTGGCAGCGCGCCATTCTGGGCGGCGCGCGCCTGCTTGTCGTTCTTATAGGGGCCGATGATCGGATCCGGCAGGCCGGGCAGGCGGTCTACCGGGTTGCCCTCGTCGTCGAGCTCGCCCGAGATCTGGTAGGGCCAGGTCTTGGCCAGCTCCTTCACGGATTCCTCGGGAAACTCGGGGCCGCCGGGCTCCGCTAGGTTGCGGAAGCGCACGCGCTTCAGGCCGTGGCAGGCCGTGCAGACCTGCTGGAAGACCTGGAACCCGCGCTGCAACTGTGCCTTGTCGTACTGCCCGGTGAAACCGGCGAACGACCATTCCTGGCGCTCGATGTGGGTTCCTTCGGAATTCGCCAGCGCGGGAGCGCTGAGAACCGGCAGCGCGCCCAGCAGGGCCGCCGCGATGCGCCATCTCGGCTGCACTCGTTTCATGAGAGCCCCCCGTCAGCTCTTGGCCGGCGCAACTTGCGCGCCTTTGTCCTTGCCGAGCACCGCCTCGGTGATCGAGCCCGGCACCTTCAACGGCGTCTCGAACCAGCCGACCAGCGGCATGACGATCAGGAAGTGCGCGAAATAGTAGATGGTGAAGACGCGCGCCCAGAAGACGTACTCGGCATCCGGCGGCTTGGAGCCGAGCCAGCCAAGCGCGACGGCACTGAACACGAAGAGCCAGAAGAACCAGCGGTAGACCGGGCGGTACTTGGTCGAGCGCACGCGGCTGGTGTCGAGCCAGGGCACGAACAGCAGGATGGCGATCGCCGAGAACATGGCGATGACGCCGCCCAGCTTGGACGGGATGGCGCGCAGGATGGCGTAGAACGGCAGGAAGTACCACTCCGGCACGATGTGCGGCGGGGTCACGAGCGGGTTCGCCGGCGTGTAGTTGTCGGCGTGGCCGAGATAGTCCGGCAGGAAGAAGGCGAACCAGCAGAACAGCAAGAGGAAGGCGAACAGGCCGACCGCGTCCTTGGACGTCGCGAACGGTGTGAACGGAACGGCATCCGACGCCGTCTTGACGTCGAGGCCCGTGGGGCTGTTCTGACCGACGACGTGCAGCGCCCAGATGTGCAGGCCAACAAGAGCAGCGAGCACGAACGGCAGCAGATAGTGCAGGCTGTAGAAGCGGTTGAGGGTGACGCCCGAAACCGAGTACCCGCCCCACAGCCACTCGACGATGGTGGTGCCGAGGCCCTTCCAGATACTGTCGAGCGAGGAGAAGAGGTTGGTGATGACGGTGACGCCCCAAAGGCTCATCTGGCCCCACGGGAGCGAGTAGCCCATGAAGGCCGTGGCCATCATGACGAGGAAGATCAGGACGCCAATGATCCACAGCACCTCGCGCGGGGCCTTGTAGGACCCGTAGTAGAGGCCGCGAAAGATGTGGATGTAGGCGGCGAGGAAGAACATCGAGGCGCCGACGGCGTGCAAGTTGCGCAGCAGCCAGCCGAAGTTCACGTCGCGGCGAATGGCCTCGACCGAGTCGAAGGCGCCTTCCCCGCTCGGCTGATAGTGCATGGCGAGAACAATGCCGGTGGCGATCTGCGCCACGAGGCAGAAGGCCAGAATGCCGCCGAACGTCCACCAGTAGTTGAGGTTGCGCGGGGTCGGGAAGTCGACGGCCTGCGCATAGATCACGCGGACGATCGGCAGGCGTGAATCCAGCCATTTTCCAAACGCCGTCGTCGGCTCGTATGTCGATCCGTGAGGTAGCCCGTGTCCAGACATGGAGTTTCGCCGCCCGTCAGCCGATTTTGATCTTGGTGTCGGAAACGAAGTTGTAGACCGGCACCTCTAGATTGCGCGGGGCGGGACCCTTACGGATGCGCCCCGCGGTGTCGTAATGCGAGCCGTGGCAAGGGCATAGCCAGCCGCCGAAATCGCCCTTTGCGTCGCCCAAAGCCTGTCCCTTAGGAATGCAGCCGAGATGGGTGCAGATACCGACCATGATGAGCCAGTTCTCGTGCCCGTCCTTGGTGCGGTTGGGGTCGGTCGCCGGCGTGTCCTCAGGCAGCGCATCGTTGCGCGCAAACTCGTCGACGAGGTCGGTGAGCGGCACCGCCTTGGCGGTGGCGATCTCCTCCGGCGTGCGGTGACGGATGAAGACCGGCTTGCCGCGCCAGAGGACGGTGATCGCCTGGCCTTCCTTCACCGGTGCCAGATCCACCTCGATGGAGGCGAGCGCCTGCGCGCCGGCGTCGGGATTCATCTGCTGGATGAAGGGCCAGAGTGTCATCGCGCCGCCGACGGCGACAAATGCACTGGCCGCCAGAACGAGGAAATCCCTGCGGTCCGGTTCTTCGGCTTCAACTGCCACGGGTGCCTCCGCTAGATAGCTGGCTGAGACGAGCCACTTGCTTTTTTGTGTCCGTCGGCTGGCGCCGGCAGAATGTTGCCCGTGCTACGAACGGCCGTTGCCACCGAGCCCGAGCGAGGTCAGCGCGATAGGCCTATAGAACCGAGCGATTTGCCATGCGGTTTATTGACATTCTTCTCAACTGCGCTCAACCCCGCCGGCGCAGAAAGGCGTAGGCAATTTGGCGCATACCGACGCGCGGGCTGATTAAGGTCACTCGGCCGCGTCCTGCGCGAGAAAGCCGCCCGACTGGCGCGCCCAGAGCTCGGCGTAAAGTCCGCCGCGGCGCAGCAAATCGGCGTGCGTGCCCTGCTCGATGATGCGCCCCTTGTCCATGATCACCAAGCGGTCCATGGCGGCGATGGTCGACAGGCGATGGGCGATGGCGATCACCGTCTTGCCCTGCATGAGGTTCGTGAGCTGCTCCTGGATCGCCGCCTCGACCTCCGAGTCGAGCGCACTCGTCGCCTCGTCGAGCACCAGGATCGGCGCGTCCTTCAACAGCACGCGGGCGATGGCGACGCGCTGGCGCTGGCCGCCCGAAAGCTTGACGCCGCGCTCGCCGACGTGGGCGTCGTAGCCGGCGCGGCCGTTGAGGTCCCGCAGGTGGCCGATGAACTCGTCGGCGTGCGCGCGATGCGCCGCGACGTGCGCCTGCGTCTCGCCGGCCTCGGGGCGCCCGTAGAGAATATTGTCGCGCACCGACCGGTGCAGCAGCGAGGTATCCTGCGTCACGACGCCGATCTGGCTGCGCAGACTGTCCTGCGTGACATGCGCGATGTCCTGGCCATCGATCAGGATGCGACCTTGCTCGAGGTCGTGGAAGCGCAGCAGCAGCGAGACGAGCGTCGACTTGCCGGCGCCGGAGCGGCCGACGAGGCCGACCTTCTCGCCCGGCTCGACGTGCAGCGAAAAGTTGCGAATGACGCTGCCGCGACGTTCATCGCCGGGTTGGCTCACGTGTCCGTAGTCGAAGGTCACGTCGTCGAAGTCGATGGCGCCGCGCGCGACCTTGAGCGGCACGGCGTCCTTGGCATCGACGACGGTGAACGGCCGAGAAATCGTCATCATGCTTTCCTGCACGGTGCCGATGTTCTCGAAGATGCCGGCGAGCGTCCACATGAACCAACCGGACATCGCCATCAGGCGGATGATGAGGCCGGTGATGACGCTGATGGCGCCGATGGTGATCTCGCCGCGGCTCCACAGCCAGAGCGCCAGCGCGGTGGTGCCGACGAGCACGGCGCCGTTCAGCGTCCACAGCACCAGCTCCATGATGGTGTTGAGGCGGAGCTGGTCCTGATAGCGCTGCATGTGCTCGTCGATTGCCTCGCGCGCGTAGGCGTCCTCGCGCTCGGTGTGAGCAAAGAGCTTCACTGTCATGATGTTGGTGTAGATATCGACGATGCGCCCGGTGAGCATCGAGCGCGCCTCCGACATGATGCCGGACAGCTTCTCGATGCGCGGAATGAAGTAGCGCAACGTCACGCCGTAGCCGGCGAGCCAGATGCCGAGCGGCACAATCAGCCGCCAGTCGGCCTCGAAGAACAACAGGAACGCGCCGAGCCAGTGCACGGCCACCCAGACAACGACGTCGCAGGTGTTGGCGGCGACGTCACGCACCGCCGGCCCGACCTGCATGACGCGCGTCGCAATGCGGCCGGCGAAGTCGTTCTGGAAGAAGCCGAGGCTCTGGCGCACGACATAAGAGTGCGCGCGCCAGCGGATGAGCGCGCTTACCGGCCCCATGATCATCTGCTGCTTGGCGAGATCGGCGAAAGCCGACATCAGCGGACGCGCGATCAGGGCCACAAAGGCCATGAGAGCAAGCTCGGTACCGTGATCGGAAAAGAATGCCGCCGGGTTCGCGGTATCGCGCATCAAGTCGATGATGCGGCCGATGAAGGCGAGGATGGCCACCTCGATGGCGGCCGCGATGAGCGTCAATACGGTGAGCCCCGTGAACGCCCACCAGACCGGCCGCAGGCAAAACCAGAAGAACGAAGCTAGCTGGCCCGGCGGCTCGACGATGGGTGCCGGGGCGTAAGGATCGATGAGAGTCTCGAACCAGCGAAAGACGCGGGCGAACATTACAGGCTCCGGCCCCTTGACGGGGAAAGTCGTGCGCCGCGTGCATCCAGGCACACTTCCGGGCACAGATTAATTAGGGTTTTCCAGGTCTTGGGAGCCCTTTTCGGAGATGCGCCCTAGACATCGCTGCAGGGGATATATAGGGGGAATTGCGCCAACAAAAGGGTCCAAGGAAAAGCGCGATGGCAGAACTTGCGGCAACGCTCGATGCAGGGGAACTCAACGAGCGTAAGCAGAAGGCGCGCACTTGGTTCGAGGAGCTGCGCGACAGCATCTGCGCCGCCTTTGAGAAGATCGAGGACGATCTGCCGGCCACCGCGCCGCTCGCCGACCAGCCGCCCGGCCGCTTCGCGCGCAGCCCGTGGGAGCGTACCGATCACACCAGCGCCCCGGGCGGGGGCGGCGTCATGAGCATGATGCACGGGCGCGTGTTCGAGAAGGTGGGCGTTCACACCTCGACGGTGTTCGGCGAGTTTCCCCCTGAGTTCCGCAAGCAGATCCCCGGTGCCGAGGAGCACCCCGAGTTCTGGGCGTCCGGCATCTCGCTGATCGCCCATCCGCAGAACCCGAATGTCCCGGCCGTGCACATGAACACACGCATGGTCGTCACCTCGAAATGGTGGTTCGGAGGCGGCGCGGACCTGACACCGGTTCTCGACCGGCGCCGCAAGCAGGAGGATGCCGATACGCTCGCCTTCCATGCCGCCATGTACGGGGCATGCGCGGCACATCCGGTCGCCGACTACCAGCGCTATCGCACCTGGTGCGATGAATATTTCTATCTGCCGCACCGCAAGGAGATGCGCGGCGTCGGTGGCATCTTCTACGACTATCTCACGCCGCTGGCTGCAGACGGCGGCTGGGATGCGGCCTTCGCTTTCACGCAGGACGTTGGACGCGCGTTTCAGCGCGTCTATCCGATGCTGGTGCGCGGCAACTATGGGCTGGGGTGGAACGATGCCGACCGCGAGGAGCAACTCGTGCGTCGCGGGCGCTACGTCGAGTTCAACCTGCTCTACGACCGCGGCACCGTGTTCGGCCTCAAGACAGGCGGCAATGTCGATTCGATCCTGTCGTCGATGCCGCCAGTGGTTAAGTGGCCGTGATTGGTTGGCGCCCGGCGACTCCCCTTCGGGGAGCCGGCCGCCGGGCGTGTGGCTATGACCTCCCCCAAGGGGGAAGAGCTGCAAGCGCTCGGGCTTGGCCGACGATCCAGCGCTTCACGGTCGTCTCTTTATAGAAAAGGCTCTTCCGTCATAGGTCTTTATAGAAAAGGCTCTTCCGTCATAGGCCGCGAAGGGCGGCCTAGCCCCCAGACTTTAGAAGCGGCGGACGAAGCCGAAGTCGAACACGTCCATCTCTGGCGACAAAGTATTGCTGCCCGCAGGAAGCGAGGAGAACGTCTCGTCGTCGAAGTCGATGCGACGGTAGCCGCCGTGCAGCGTGATGTCCTTGTTCCAGACGAACTCAAGGCCGCCGCCGTAGGTCCAGCCGCTCAGCGTCTTGCTGTCAGAAATGCCATTGATGGTATCGGTCACCTTGAGGCCGCCGTAGGCGTAGCCGGCCGTCGCGTAGGGCAGGAAGCGGCCGAGCGAGATGCCAAGGCGACCACGCACGGTGCCATAATAGTTAAGCTCGGACTCGAGGCCGCCCGCGCCGCCGCCATCAGCCCACGAATAGAACGCGTCGGTGATGACACCGACGAGGACGCCGCCGACCTGATAGTCGTAGCCGGCCTTGCCGCCGATGGCGAAACCGTCGGGGTCGCTGAGGAGCGCGCCGCCGGAGCCGCCGAGCTTCAGCTCATCGCTGAAGCTGATGTCAGGCGAGAGGATGAAGCCGGTGCGGTTGATAGGCCCAAGCTCAGCGTCCGACGCGTAGCTGAGATCCGGGATGCGGAACCAGTCATCTGCCGACGCCGGCACGACTCCACTGAGGGTCGAAACGGAAAGCGCAAGGCATGCCGAAGCAACACGCCCACGAGTTTTGAACCGCATGCCGGACCCCGTTCAATTTCACCCTGATCATAGATGGCTCCGGGGTCGATGTCCGATGCAAATCTGCACCGCTCACGAGGAAATCCCGGCGCGCCGGGTCACCGCCAGGGCAGCTTATCCTGCTGCATTCCGGACTGGCGCATGCCTGAGGCCTCTTCGAAGGCCTCCGCAAACTCCACAGCCCCCGGCTTGCGGCTGCCACTATCCATGCGGCGCGTGAACTCGGCCAACAGCTCCGCCGTCGTTTTGCCGATGACCATCTTGTTCACGTAGTAGGCCTTGCGGGTGAAGAAGTTCGGGGTCGGCGCCGTGAGCCCGGTTGGCTGCATCATCTCCAGGCCCGTCCCCGGCCCCGACAGATTCATCAGCTCGATCTCCTCACCGGAGAGATTGGTGACACCCTTGCGGGCGGCAAAGTCCTTGAGGCCGCGCAGCTTCAGCGACTGCAGCCAGGGCCCGATGTCACCGTCGAGGTTGATGGCGTGGATCCCGTAACCCTTCGGCGTCTGGGCAAAGGCAACGTGACGGAACCAGTTGTTGGGAACAGACTTGGCGCTGCGGATCATCGCCTGCAGGGCGATGATCTTGCGCTGCAGTTCTTCGGCACGTGCCTTGTCGCCCGCCCCGGCCTGTAGGCGCTGCAGCCGTTTCACGAAGTTGTCGCCATGCTTCACCAGCTCGCCGATGGTGTTGGCGTGCAACAGCTGGGCGTAGCCGAGCGCTGACGAGATCGGCTTGCCCTTCTTGGTGGTGGGACTGACGCCTGCCTGCATGTCGGCGGTGCCGTCGCCGCCCGTTTCGAGCGCATAGACGCGCACGACCTGCTCTTTGCTGAGGCCGAGCGACATAGCCTCCTCAGCGTAGTGGCGCTTGAATTCGCGCTCAGGGACGCGCGTTGGCTCAAAGCCGTAGTGCTTCCTGGCGGCGGCAAGGAAATCGGCAAGCGCCGGTATGGGCTTTGGCGGCTTTGGCGCGTCGGGATGGCGTTCCTGCGTGGCAAGGAAGCTGGCCCACCGCTTGTCGAGGTCGGTGCTGAGGCGCGGACCTTTGTAGGTGGGGGGAAAAGTCCAGACGTAGTCTTCGTTGTCGAAGAACTTGGTCGAGCCGCGCTTGGCTCGGCGCCCGTCGCGCTTCTTCTCAACCTCACGCCAATAGGCGTCCAGCATGCGCTCGTGCTGGCTCTTGGCGGTGCGCCAGGCGATGAATTCGTTCCGCTGCTGGGGCGAGAGCGTGACGAGGAAATCCTGCACGCTCGCCGCGACCGCCGGACCGGCCCATACCCAAGCCACCGTCAAAATGACGGCGAGCATGGCGGTCGTTCGACGGCGATGCCGCATTGGCAGCGGGCCTCCTGTCGTACGCAAGCCGGTCACGTCCGCTTGCACGCGAGCCATGGCAGGTTTGCGTGACAGTTGGACGTTATCGTGATTTGCCAAGCGTTAGCGAGCCCAACCTGCCGGACAACCCTTAAGAGCCACTTCTCGACTTGGAATCAAATGACCGGGGTGCGATATGCAGCGGGTGAGCACAGTAGACGCATCCCCTTTCTCAGAGCCCGGATTTCGGCGTCTGGCGCAGGCAACGCTGAGCCTTGAAGCTCCCGTCATCGGCGCCGACGGGCCCGATACGCCGAGCGATTTCGACCTGAGCCCTGAGCTGGTGCCCGAAGCGCCCTCGGCCCCGCTCGCCCCTGCCGCGGTTCTCATCCCGGTGATCGCACGGACAGAGCTGACCGTGCTCTTGACGCAGCGCACCGAAGGACTGCCACGGCATGCCGGGCAAATCGCCTTTCCGGGCGGGCGCATGGAGGCGGCTGACCGCGATCCTGTGGCGACGGCTTTGCGCGAGGCACACGAGGAGATCGGCCTCGACGCAGATTTCGTCGAGCCGCTCGGTTACCTTGATGCCTATCGCACCGGGACGGGCTTTCGCATCTTTCCCGTCGTGAGCCTTGTGCGCGAGGGCTTCGACCTCAAACTCGATGCGCGGGAAGTTGCCGATGCTTTCGAAGTCCCGCTTGCCTTCCTGATGGATGAGGCGAACCATCGGACCGAGACGCGACCCTGGCGCGGGCAGGAGCGGCGGTTTTATGCGATGCCGTTCGGCGAGCGATACATCTGGGGCGCGACAGCCGGTATAATGAGAAACTTGCACAAGAGGCTCTTTACCGCATGATCCGCATCGTCGCCGAAAACATCCTGCTCTTCCTGCTGCCGACGATCGTCTACATCGCCTACGTCTACATGACGCGCGAGGAGAAGCCGGGAGCCATGCGCGTGCTCGACGATGCGCCGCTGATCTGGCTGTTCATCGCCGGCGCGGTGCTCGTCATCGCCATGCTCGCAAGCTTCGGCTCGATAACCGGTGGCAAGCCAGGACAGGTCTATACTCCCCCCTCGTTCAAAGACGGCCGTATCCAACCGGGCCATATCGACTGACAAGGCGGGGACGCACTGATGGCGCGCTCGAAGGACAGCGCGGGGCTGCCGAGCCTAGCGCATGCCGAGTGGCTGACGCGGCGAGAGACGCGCGCCGTACTCAAAGCGCTCGGCGCCGAGGGGGCTGAAGCGCGCGCGGTGGGTGGCGCAGTGCGCAACGCGCTCATGGGAACGCCGGTCAAGGACGTCGACATCGCAACGACGGCGCTTCCCGATGAGGTGATGGCACTCGCCAAGCGCGCCGGCCTCCACGCGGTGCCGACGGGCTTCGAGCACGGCACGGTGACGGTCGTCGTCGACAAGGTGCCGTTCGAGGTCACCACGCTGCGCCGCGATATCGAGACCTTCGGGAGACATGCCCGCGTTACCTTCACCACCGACTGGCGCGAGGACGCCATGCGCCGCGACTTCACGATGAACGCACTCTACTGCGATGGGGACGGCAGCGTGCACGATCCGCTCGGCGGCTATGCCGACTTAAAGGCGAAGCGCGTGCGTTTCATCGGCGATGCGCACCAGCGGATCCGCGAGGACTATTTGCGCATCCTGCGTTTCTTTCGCTTCATTGCACAGTATGGCGACGGTTCGGCTCCTGATCCGCAGGGGCTCGCCGCTGCGCGCTCAGAGAAGGCTGGGCTGGCGCACCTTTCGGGCGAGCGCATTCGCGCCGAGTTGTTGCTGCTGCTCGCCGCCCCGGGTGCGGTCGCGGCGCTGGCGACGATGCGCGAGAACGGGCTGATCGAACCGCTAGTGGGGGTATCGGGCGACGTCGAGCACGTCGCTCGCCTTGCGGCCATCGAGGAGGCACTCGGCCTGCCGCCCGACGCGGTGCTGCGGCTGGCGGTGCTCGTCGGCAACGGATCTCCCGGCCTGCGCGAGAAGCTGCGGCTGTCGACCGTCGAGGCTGAGCGGCTCGCCCATGCGGCGGTGAGCAGCGAGGTTTTCGATCCGCGCAGCAAGGAGCAGGCAGCGAAAGCCTTCATCTACCTGCACGGGGCACAGGCGTTCCACGACGGCGCGCTGCTCGACTGGGTGCGGTCGATCGACGAGACGAATGACGCTGCGCGCGCAGCGCGTCTGCGTCTGCCGCAGCGCTGGAGCGCACCGAAGCTGCCGGTGCGCGGAGCCGACGTCATGGCGCTCGGCGTTGCCGCCGGTCCGGCAGTGGGGCGCGTGATCGACGCATTCGAGAACTGGTGGATCGCGGCCGGCTTCCCGATGGAAGAGCCGGAGGTGCGCGCAAAGCTCGAAGAGTTGGTGCGCGGCGAGCTTGCGTTCCGCCGCGACGCCAAGCCCTAGGGTCAGGGCGAGAAGAGGCCAGAGATGGCATCGGCGAGCGAGTCGGGGCCACCGGCCTGCTGCTTCTTCTTGCGCCGGCTGTAGGGCTGCTGCGCCGAGCCACCCGATGGGCTAGCCGACGAGAAGCCGGAGTCCGGATCGCTCGAGGCGACGATGTCATCCGAATAGCTCGGTTGCTCGAAGCGGATCGACTTGCCGGTGAGCGCGGCCGATGTGCGGCTGTCGAGACCGTAGAAGTCACCGTAGGTCTGGAGCTGCCCGTTATCGTCGACACGCGCCGTCATATAGGTGATGTGCACCGGGATGTGCTTGGTGAGCGCGACCTCGCCGCCGCTGGCGAACATGCTGGCGACCTTCTCGCGCGACCAGCCCTTGTCCTCGGCGAGCAGCACCTCGGCGAGGCGACGCGGCTCATGCACGCGCATGCAGCCGTGGCTCAGGGCGCGGAACGACTTGCCGAACAGGTTCCGCTCCGGCGTGTCGTGCATGTAGACGTCGTGCCCGTTGGGGAACAGGAACTTGACGTCGCCGAGCACATTCTTCGGGCCCGGCGGCTGCTGGAAGCTGAAGCGGCGAATGTCGGTGTTGGCCCAGTCGATAGAGTTCGGATCAACCTGCCGGCCGTTGGCATAGGCGCGCAGGTCATAGGCGTCGAGCACTGCCTGCGCCGAGTAGCCACCGCCGAAGATGCCAAAGAAGCCGGCGCCGGAGCTCTTGCGCAGCAACGGGGCAAGCTCCTTCATCTTGATGCCGTCGGGGACACCCCAGCTCGGACGGAAGACGACCGTCTTCATGTCGGCGGAGAACATCGGCGTTGGCCAGGAGGGCTGCCCGACGATGATCTCGTCGGTGTGGATCACCTTGCCGTCCTTGACGATGCGGGTGAGGAACTCGGGCACGTTGTCCCACACGTAGAACTCACCGAGGTCGGCAGGGACCCAGCGCCAGCGCTCCATGTTGATGAGGATGCGCTCGATCTTGGAGTCGCTCGACTGCGCAACGGGGCGCGGACCGCCGTTCAGCACTTGACGCGTGCCGTTGCCGACGATGCCGTCGGCAGCAAGGTTCTTCTCGCGCTGAAACTCCTTCACGGCCTGCTGCAGCGTCTCGTCATAGACGTTCTCGGCGGCCGGGTCAGAGGCGGGTACCTTCAGCCGCTTGCGCAGCAGGGCGACCTGCGGGTCGGAAGCGCCCGGGCGAATGACGCGTCCCATCGGGAGTTGCACCGCGAGCGCCGGATCCTCGACCGGCGCCTCCTCCTTCACCTCGCCACCGCGCAGCTTGATCAGCATCTGGCGCAGCGCTTCGAACTGCGGGTGCTTGGGATGCAGGGAGGTGAGATATGCGTCGGGCTTGTCGGCGGTCGCGATCTCGCTCAGCACCGTCTTCGGCGGCACCAGCGTCGGCTGCTGGTCCATGAGCTGCGAGATGCTTCCTGGATTGATGCGCCCGCCGCGCGCATAGCGCGCGTACTTGAGCACCGCGATCGCCACCTGAAGCTCGGTATCGGCGGCGGTATCGGCAGAGAGGTCCGCGATGGCGGCCGACGGCACGTCGAATGCACTCGCCGGAAGGCCCCAATTTTCGGCCCGGCCGATCTCGGCGACGACGGCCTTGCCCTTGTCGGTGAGGCCGCTGGTCGAGGCCCAGATGGGCGTGCCTGCGACCTCGCCATAGTAGGACGTGAGCGCAGCAAGCTCATCCTGGCTCGCGCGCTTGGCGAGCCCGGGCAGTTTCTGGCGGATGCTGGCAACGACCGGATCGGCGGGCGGCAGAACCTGCGCAGGTGCGGTCGTGACCGGAGCGCTGGACGCCGGATCGGGCAGCGCAGCAGTGTCCTTTGGCGGCTCGGCTGGGCGTGCCGGCTCGGCAGGCGATGCTTGCCCAGCGGCGGAAGCCGCCGGTGCGGCTGGAGTCTCAGGTGCAGTCGGGGTTGCGGCCGCAGATTCTGGTGCCGACGTCGCCGACTGCGGGCTTGGATTTGCCTCGGCGGTCGTAGGAGCCGCGGTTGGCGTCGGCTCGCCGCGCGCCATGGGCGAGCCAAGGACGCAAAGCGCCGCGATCGCGGGCAACAGCCCAACGCGCGTCGAAACAGCCGTTCTTCTGATCATCCCTCGGTCTCCAAAAGCGCCTGCAAGCTAGATGGAGAAAATGGCCGTGGCTGGGCCGATTCCGACGCATACGACTGGTAGGCATGTGGCAATCGATGCACGATGCCGTCAAGGCTAACGTGAGTCATTGGCGCCACACTCGGCCGCATAAATACCTCAAGAGTCGCGAAAAAGCCTGAGCCGGCTTCGAAACATGCACAGCTTAAGCGGAGCTTAAGTGAGCGCGCGTGCCGGCAAGCCCCGATGCGGCCTCGGAAATGACAAAGGGCGCAGCTCGCGCTGCGCCCTTCGATAATGACAGTGAGGATGGGCCTATTAGAAGTCCATGCCACCCATGCCGCCCATGCCACCGCCCGGCATCGGAGCGTGCGCGTGCTCCTTCTTGGGCAGCTCGGCGACCATCGCCTCGGTTGTGATCAGAAGGCCTGCAACCGACGCAGCATCCTGCAGCGCACAGCGCACAACCTTGGCCGGGTCGATGACGCCCTGCGAGACGAGATCGCCGTACTCCAGCGTCTGGGCGTTATAGCCATGGTTGTACTTGCTGTTGTCGAGGATCTTGCCGACGATCACGGAGCCGTCCTCGCCCGCGTTGCTGAAGATCTGGCGGGCCGGAGCCTGCAGAGCCTTGCGGACGATGTTGATGCCGACCTTCTGATCGTCGTTCTCGACATTGATGCCTTCGAGGACCTTCGAGGCGCGAAGCAGGGCGACGCCGCCACCGGGGACGATACCCTCCTCGACCGCAGCGCGCGTGGCATGCAGCGCGTCGTCGACGCGATCCTTGCGCTCCTTCACCTCGACCTCGGTGGCGCCACCGACCTTCAGCACGGCAACGCCGCCGGCAAGCTTGGCAAGGCGCTCCTGCAGCTTCTCGCGGTCGTAGTCCGAGGTCGTCTCCTCGATCTGCGCCTTGATCTGCTTCACGCGGGCCTCGATGTCGGCCTTGGTGCCGGCGCCGTCGACGATGGTGGTGTTCTCCTTGTCGATGGTCACCTTCTTGGCGCGGCCGAGCATCTGCAGCGTCACGTTCTCGAGCTTGATGCCGAGGTCTTCGGAGATGGTCTGGCCTCCAGTGAGGACGGCGATGTCCTCGAGCATGGCCTTGCGGCGATCGCCGAAGCCCGGCGCCTTGACGGCCGCAACCTTGAGGCCGCCGCGCAGCTTGTTGACGACGAGCGTCGCCAGAGCCTCGCCCTCGACATCCTCAGCGATGATGAGCAGCGGCTTGCCCGACTGCACGACCGCCTCGAGGACGGGAAGCATCGCCTGCAGGCCGGAGAGCTTCTTCTCGTGGATGAGGATGTACGGGTTCTCGAGCTCGGCCACCATCTTCTCGGCGTTGGTGATGAAGTAGGGCGAGAGGTAGCCGCGGTCGAACTGCATGCCCTCCACGACGTCGAGCTCGGTCTCGAGGCTCTTCGACTCCTCGACCGTGATGACGCCCTCGTTGCCGACCTTCTTCATGGCCTCGGCGATCTTGGCACCGACCTCGGTGTCGCCGTTGGCGGAAATGGTGCCGACCTGGGCGATCTCGTCGTTGGAGGTGACCTTCTTCGCCTTGGTCTTGAGCTCGTCGACGACGGTCTGCACAGCGAGGTCGATGCCGCGCTTCAGATCCATCGGGTTGGCGCCGGCAGCAACCGACTTGGCGCCTTCCTTGACGATCGCCTGGGCGAGCACGGTAGCGGTAGTGGTGCCGTCGCCGGCGAGGTCGGCGGTCTTCGAGGCCACCTCGCGCAGCATCTGGGCGCCCATGTTCTCGAACTTGTCCTCGAGCTCGATCTCCTTGGCGACGGTGACGCCGTCCTTGGTGATGCGCGGAGCGCCGAACGACTTCTCGATCACGACGTTGCGACCCTTGGGACCGAGCGTGACCTTGACGGCGTTGGCGAGGATGTCGACGCCGCGCAGCATCTTCTCGCGCGCGTCCTGGGAAAACTTCACGTCTTTAGCGGACATGTGAGGAAAGCTCCTATCAGCTTTGACTGTCTCTATGACGGCTTGTTAGGCGGGTCGGACTTAAGCGGCCGCCTTGACGTTGGCCTTGCCCTCGAGAACGCCGAAGATGTCGCTCTCCTTCATGATGACGAGGTCCTCGCCATCGATCTTCACTTCGGTGCCGCTCCACTTGCCGAACAGCACGCGATCGCCAGGCTTCACGTCGAGGGGAGTGACCTTGCCGGTCTCGTCGCGGCCACCAGGGCCTACGGCAACGACCTCGCCCTGGATGGGCTTCTCTTTGGCAGTGTCCGGAATGATGATGCCGCCGGCCGTCTTGGTATCTTCCTCCACGCGGCGAACGACGACGCGGTCATGAAGAGGACGAAACTTCATGGGATCAACCTCATGATGTTGCTAGCGCGATTTTGAAACTGAAAGCCCCGCTCAGGAGGCCATTCAACGCGTATGCGGAGGCATAACCTGCCCTCTCGCGGCTGATCAGCCCCGCGCCGCGTATATGATCCGGGCTGTTAGCACTGTCAAGAAGTGAGTGCCAGAAATGGATCAAAGAAATAGCGGCGCGCGCACTATCGGCGCGGCCGCATTAATTAAGGCTTAGCAGGCGCTCCACCTTTTGCCGGTGGCTTTGGCAAAGGATCAGGCGGCCCGACGGTGGCGGCCTTCCTCGATTTCCTCGACAATTTTGGCGACGAAGGCGTCGATATCGCCCGGGTTGCGCGAGGTGATGATGCCCTCGTCCGTGACCACCTGCTTGTCCACCCAGCGACCGCCTGCATTTATGATGTCGGTACGGAGCGATGGATACGATGTGATGCTGCGGCCCTTCACTGCGTCCGCTTCGACGAGCAGCCATGGACCATGGCAGATAGCTGCGACGACCTTGCCGGCGCCGAGAAAGGCTTTGACGATGGCAAGCGCCTTCTCGTTCATGCGCAGTTTGTCGGGGTTCATAACGCCACCTGGAAGCACCAGAGCGTCGTAGTTGCCAACGTCGACGGCATCGAGAGCGAGATCGACCAGCACAGGCTTTCCCCAGTCGCCTCCCTGCCACCCATTGATTTGTCCGGGCTCGGGAGCAGCCACTTCGACCCTCGCCCCCTTGGCCCTCAATTGTTCCAGCGGCTTCTCGAGTTCGGACTGCTCAAAGCCGTGCGTCGCCATGATCAGAATGCGGCTCTTGTTAATCAATGGCATAGCGTCCTCCTTTTTCAGAGAGGTGTAGAACCGCCGACCATCTACATCTGTTCCGCTACGGTGTGGATATGAGGAGGAAATGTGCGCCGCGAAGACTGACAAGGCCCGCAGCGGCTTTCGCCGGCGGGCCTCTTTCGTTCCTATTTGCCCTGAGGTGAAATAACGGCCGCCTTAAATGGCGAAATCCGCAAGCTTGGCGCCCTTGTTGAGCTTCGCAACCAGCCAATTGGGCTTGCGTCCGCGACCCGTCCACGTCTCTGACTTGTTGTCCGGATTGACGTATTTCGCCGCGCTCGATTTGCCGCGACCACGACCGCCGAACAGCTCGGAAACGGAGAAACCGCGCTTTTCCGCGAGCTGCGCCAATGCCTGCTTCACTTCTGCACGTTCACGATCGCGGGCGGCGCTGATCGCCTTCTGGACTTTCACTTCAAGCTCGAGCAAGTCCTTCAGCGGCAATTTATCGACATTGGGGGTGGCCATGCGGCAGTCCTTCCTAATTACGCGCTCGTCTAGGGCAATTCGCCAATTGCCACCTGTAGAGCAGCTTCAATTACTTTTCGCCTTCAATTTGTCAAGCCAGTCAAAAAACATGGCGCAAAGCGAAGTCTCAAGCACTGGACACGTGCAACCACGGCGCGAGGGGTGCTGCGGAGTTTCGCGCATTTATGGATTTTGTGACTATTTGCGGTCGGCTCGAGAAGCAGTCCGGTCATGCAAGTCGAAGCCATTGATGGCGAATTACGTTCAGGCTGCGTTCAGGTGAAGATCGCTAGCGTCACTCAACCCTGAACTCCCATCTTCCCCGGAGTGATCCACGAGGGCGCAGTGTTCAGGGTCGCTGCGCCCTCACCCGATTGACTGAGAACCTCCTTCAAAGTGCTGCGCATTTGCGCTCGCTGGCGCAGCTTTGCGCTCGGGAACAGGTGCCGTGTGGTCGCGTTGCTATTGCGCGAGCGAGCCGGTACGTTTTGGCCGCAAATCAATTCCCACCGTTTCCCGCCCAGCACACAAATCCGGAGGCCCCATGACGTTCCAGCTTCAACCGCTGCCCTATGCGTACGACGCACTCGCGCCGTTCATGTCAGCGGAGACGTTGCAGTTCCACCACGACAAGCATCACCAGGCATACGTTGATATGGCCAACAAGCTGATCCCCGGCTCGAAGTACGAGGGAAAGAGCCTCGAGGAGATCTGCAAGGAAGCCTATGCCGACAAGGCACAGCCGGTCATCAACAACGTCGGCCAGGACTTCAATCACATCCACTTCTGGCAGTGGATGAAGAAGGACGGCGGCGGCAACAAGCTGCCGGGCACCGTGCAAAAGCTCGTCGAGGCGGCCGGCGGCTACGACAAGGTGCGCAACGACTTCATCGAGAACGGCAAGACGCAGTTCGGCTCCGGCTGGACCTGGCTCACCATCAAGGACGGTGCGCTGCAACTCCTGAAGACTCCCAACGGCGAGAACCCGCTGATGCACGGTGCCAGCCCCATCCTCGGCTGCGACGTATGGGAGCACAGCTATTACATCGACTATCGCAACGCGCGCCCGAAGTATCTCGAGGCCTGGTTCGACAATCTCATCAACTGGGAGCACGTCGAGGAGCTGGCAGAGAAGGCGCTCAAATGACCTTTGCCGGCCAACGCCGTTGAAACAAAGAAGGCGTCGACCTCACGGTCGGCGCCTTTTTCAATTGGGTTATTTGCTCTGCGGCTTAAGTGAGCCGAGGTATGCCGTAATGGCCTCGACCTCATCGGGCTCGAAAACGAATTCCGGCATGTCGGGGTGGCCGGAGATCAGTCCTTCGGCGAGGGCTTCAGCGAGATTGTCAGGCGGATAGCGCGTGACGACGACGCGAAATGGGGGTGCTTCCTTGTGCTTGCTTTCGTCGTCCGCGCCGATGGCGTGACAGCGGGCACAATTGGCTTCGAGCAACGTCCGCCCTTTGCCGACGTCATCGGCCCGCACTGGGCCGATTGCGAAAAGCGCTACGCAAACGGAGACGGCAGTTATCGTGCGAGGACCAGCTCGCATGCACGCTCTTCCCGTGTTCTACGCCATCAGTCGATGGTGTTGATGCGCAATGCGCGCGGCGCGCTCAGAACCACCTCGGCTGCCACCAATGCAGCGCAGCGCGAACCAGATCGGGCTGAACGAGCCATGCGATGCCGACGATCACGGCGAGCGCGAGCGCCAGCAATATGATGGAGCCGGTCAGCGGGACGCGGTAGCTCATGCCGGTCCCCGGGATGCCGACCGTCACCATGCGGCGGCCATCGGCGCCTACGTTGACGGTGGCGCCGCGACCGCCGAGGCTGGTGCTCACGCGCGACTTGCTCAGGTTGATTTTCACGCCGGGCAGAACGCTAATCTGCTTGCGGAAACGAAAGCCGGGAAGAAAGCCCATCGTGATCCTCGTTCGTTTGAACCTCGAAAACCCGACAACGCCGTCGCGTTAGTTGGGTCGAGTCGTCCGCCCTTGCAAACCTATTCCCATCGCCCTCACCTGAGAAGTCCGCCATTGGGCGAGCGGGAATACGTTCCTTTATGCCTGGTTCAGCCGTCCTTACGGCCGATGCCGAACCATCCGCCGAGCTTCTCTTTCATATCAGTGAGGGTTTCCGAGACGTTGCCCATGGTGGAATTCATCGCCTCGATGCGCTCGAAGGCACCCTCGACGACGACCTCGTCGGCATATTTGCGACCGTTCTCGGCGTCGGCGGCGATCAGCTCGGCCCGCTCCTCCTTGGTCAACGGCCCGATGCGCGCCATTGGCGGGCGGATCAGGGCGCGCTGCACCATCGATGGCTCACCCTTGTTGCGTAGCGTCGAGACCAGCGCCTCGCCGACCTTCAATTGCTGGATGGCCTGCTCGGTATTGAACTCGGGATTCTTCACGAACGTCTCGGCAGCGGCCCGGATGGCCTTCTGCTCCTTTGGCGTGAAAGCACGCAGCGCGTGCTGGACGCGATTGCCAAGCTGCGCCGAAACGCGATCGGGGACGTCCGAAGGGCTCTGCGTCACGTAGTAGACGCCGACGCCTTTGGAGCGAATCAGCCGTGTCACGCGCTCGATCTGATCGAGCACGGCCTTGGGCGCATCATCGAACAGCAAGTGCGCCTCATCGAACAGAAAGACGAGCTTGGGCTTGTCGAGGTCGCCGACCTCGGGAAGCTTGTCGAACAGCTCATCGAGCATCCACAGCAGCGCTGTCGCGTAGAGGCGCGGGTTGTCCATCAGCTTGTCGGCGGCAAGGATGTTGACGACGCCGTAGCCGTCCTTGACGCGCATGAAGTCGTTGATGTCGAGGGCTGTCTCGCCGAAGAACCTGTCGGCGCCCTGCTCCTCGAGCACGAGCAGGCGACGCTGCAGCACGCCGACCGTCTGCGGGGCGATGTTGCCGTACCGGGAGCGAAGCTCCGGTGCCCGGCGGCCCATCTCCTCGATGACGGCGCGCAGATCGCGCAGCTTGCGAATGACCATCTTCGGATCGCGCGTCTCGCGCCGATCCTCGGCCCAACGGAAGGCGATGTTGAGCACGCCCTCCTGCGGCTCGGTGAGGTCCATGAGGCGCGAGAGAAGCAGCGGCCCCATAGACTGCACCGAGGTGCGAACGGGGTGGCCCTGCTCGCCGAAAATGTCCCAGAACGCGACCGGAAAGGCGGCGTTGAAATAGCCGGGCAGCCCAATCTCCTCAGCGCGCGCGATGAGGTTCGGCTTCTGCTCGCCTTTGACGCCAATGCCCGAGAGGTCGCCTTTGATGTCGGCGGCGAAGACTGGGACGCCAGCGGCCGAGAAACTCTCGGCCAGCACCTGCAGGGTGACGGTCTTGCCGGTGCCGGTGGCTCCGGTGACGAGGCCGTGGCGGTTGGCGAGCCGCAGCTCGATGAACTCGATGCCCGCGTGGCTGCCACCGATGAGGATACGGCCGTTCTGAGCGAAGAAGCGCGGGTCGGCAGCGGGGTTGGCGGCGGCTGCGGACTTGTGCTTGTCGGGCATTGTGGGCTCCAATCTGGGACGACCGAGGCGCCGGCCTTAACACGCGACTCGGTCGCGAGGGGCCTGATTTTCTTGGCATGCAGCCGGGGGCAATGCAAATTTCGGTTGCATGCGGGACCCACGTCCTCCACCCCTGGCGCGGGCCGCGACAGCTTTCGCGCGCCGAAGCGACGCGGATGGCCGATGCCACCCTTTTCCACGTGCGGACAGCGCCGATGAACGCCTATAGAAGTGCTAGTGGCTGCCTCCTTGCAGGGCAGCTAACCCAGGGATCATGACACGCCGCAATATGACTGAAACTGCATCGCTCAAGCTTGCCTCCGGCTTTCCAGTCGCCGACTACGAGACGTGGCGCCGGCTCGTCGACAAAGCGCTGAAGGGCGCCGACTTCGACAAGAAGCTCGTTGCCAAGACGGCGGACGGATTGCGCGTCGAGCCGCTTTATACCCGTGCCGATACCCTGAGTGCAGCCGACAGCGCGATCCCGGGTGCGGCACCATTTACGCGCGGCACGCACGCCAAGGCCGACGGTCTTGGCTGGCAAATCCACCAGCGGGTGATCGAGGCCGACCCAGCAGCGGCAAACAAGGTGATCCTCGAGGAGCTCGAGGGCGGCGCCAACGGCGTCGTGCTGCAGATAGCGGGTCCGGGGCAGCTCGGAATCAAGATCGCGAGCGCGGACGATGCGGCGGCGACGCTTGCCGGCGTGTTCGTCGACTACGCGCCGGTCCAGCTCGCGGGAGGCGTTTCGGGTCTCGAGGCGGCGCGCCACTATCTCAAGGCGCTGACGTCTCTGAAGCGGGAGGCGGGCGGCGCGGCAGTGTCGCGGCTCAACGTCGATCCTTTGGGGACGTTCGCCCGCTTCGGTGCCGCGTGGGGACCGATCGACAGAGCGATCGCGGAGACGGTGGCGTTCGCTGCCGAGGCACGCGGCTCAGAACGTCCGCTGACGAGCATCCTCGTCGACGCCACCATTCCGCACGAGGCCGGCGCCAGCGAGGCTCAGGAGCTTGCCTTCCTCGCCTCCGCGCTCGTTGGTTACCTGCGCGCCTTCGAGGCTGGAGGCGTGGCACCGAAGGATGCTCTCCCGACCATTGCCTTCGCGCTGGCGGTGGACACCGACCTGTTCCTCAATGCCGCCAAGGTGCGGGCTGCGCGCAGGATCATCGCCCGCATCGCCGAGGCGAGCGGCGCTGCAGCGAATGGGTTGCACATCACGGCCGTAACATCGGCGCGCGTGATGGCCAAGCGCGACCCTTGGACCAACATGCTGCGCACGACAACCGCCTGCGCGGGAGCGGCATTTGGCGGTGCCGACGCCATCACCGTGCTCCCCTACACGTGGGCGCTCGGCACGCCAGATCGGTTTGCGCGACGTATCGCGCGCAACACGCAGCTCGTGCTGCAGGAGGAATCGCAGCTCGGCCGCGTTGTCGATCCGATCGGCGGCTCCTGGTACGTCGAGAA
>Ga0164243_10004089_pt1 | contig 23013 bp, 24 predicted proteins | sample OricompcompostOP_FD_108781 | JGI IMG/M metagenome (GOLD analysis project Ga0164243, IMG submission 108781) | Organic Plus compost microbial communities from Emeryville, California, USA - Original compost - Organic plus compost (OP) | ecosystem: Engineered > Solid waste > Mixed feedstock >...
CTCTGCGACCCCGCCGCGATCACCGACGAGGTCCCGTACGGCAGGACGCCGCTGCCCGTGTGGTTCTTCCGGCCCGACACCTCCGGCAAGCCACGCCCGACCGTGATCCTCACCAACGGCAGCGACGGGCAGAACGTCGACATGTGGACGTACGGCGTGATCGCCGCCCTCGACCGGGGCTGGAACGCGCTGGTCTACGACGGCCCCGGCCAGGGGCAGTTGCTCTTCGTCGACGAGGTGGTCTTCACGCCGCGCTGGGAACGGGTGGTCGGCCCGCTCGTCGACTGGCTGCTGCGCCGCTCCGACGTCGACGGCCGGCGGATCGCGCTGACCGGCCTGTCCATGGGCGGCGATCTGGCCCCGCGCGCCGCCGCGTTCGACCACCGGATCGCCGCGCTGGTGGCGATGCCCGGCTGCCTGGACCCGTGGCTGGCCTTCCCCGCGGAGCTGCGCGAGATCCTCACCCCGGACAAGGCGGAGACCAACCGGATCTGGAACGAGGAGGTCGTGCCCGCGCTGAGCCCGTCCGAGGCGTACCAGCTGAAGAAGCGGTTCGAGCCCTTCTCCGTCGAGGCGATGCTCGAGGCCCGCCGGGGCCGGATGTTCACCGACTTCTGGACCGCCGCACGGCGGGTCGCGGCCATGGACATCACCGGTGTGGTCCGCCGGATCGAGGCCCCGACGCTGGTGCTGGACTATGAGGACGAGCAGTTCTACCCCGGCCAGCCGCGCGAGATGTACGAACTGCTGCGCAGCCGCAAGGAGTACATCAAGCTGACCGCCGCCACCGGGGCGCAGCTGCACTGCTCGCCGATGGCGCCGCAGCGGCACAGCGAGGTCGTGTTCGACTGGCTGGAGGACACCCTGGGCCGCGGCAGGGGCTGACGGCGCCGGGGAAGCGAGGACCGCGCGGCGTGCCGCGCCGCGCGGTCCGCTTCCTCAGACGGCGTTGACCTTGCGCGGCTGCCGCGACCACAGCCACTTCTGGAGCACCAGGGTGAGCGTGCCCGCCAGGACGATGCCCAGCAGGTTCAGCAGGAGCTGTTCGGAGGAGCCCCAGGTCTGCCGGGTGTCGCCGTAGCTGAGGGCGACGGCCGCGTTGGCGGCTGCCGGCACCGTGGTCACCGAGATGGCGACGCCGACCAGGGCGCCCGACTTGGCCGAGGTCAGCGAGAGCGTGCCGGCGATCCCCGCGAGGACCGCCACGATGAACGAGAACCAGTCCGGGGCGTAGACGAAGGCCGTGTTGGGCCGTTCGCCCTCCAACTGCCGTTCGGAGAACAGCCCCAGCGCGTCCATGAACCAGCTGAACCCCACGGTCACCGCCATCGCGAGGGCGAAACCGGCGATCAGCGCGATCACCGACCGCAGTGCGAGCCGGGGCTGCCGCCGCACGGCCGCCGTGGAGATCCCGGCCAGGGGCCCGAACTCCGGGCCGACCGCCATCGCCCCGACGATCAGCACCGCGTTGTCCAGCACGACACCGCAGGCCGCGATCATGGTGGCGAGCGTGATGAACGCCAGATAGGTCGCGGAGAGCGTCGACTCCTCGTGCGTGGCCTCCGCCAGGTGGTCCCACAGCACCGCGTCCGCGGGTTCGCCGGGGGCGTCCTTCTCGGCCTGCTCGGCCCGCCGGGACAGGGACAGGTCGACGTTCTCCACGGCGATGGACCCGTCGTCCTCGATGCCCAGCCGCTGGAGGGCGGTGAGCAGCGCGTCGCCCGCCTCACGGGCCACGTCGCACAGGACCAGATCCCCGGCGGGGTCGCGGGCGGCGCCGGGCAGGACGACGAGATGCGCCGTCCCCACCGTCCGCTCGAGCAGCCGGACCACGTCCTCGGTCCGGTCGGCGGGCGAGATCAGACGGAGGTGGAGCATGAGGGGCAGCGTAGCGGCCGTCAGAGCTTGCGCAGCGAGAGCCGCTGCACCTTGTGGTCCGGGCCCTTGCGGACGACGAGGGTGGCGCGGCCGCGGGTGGGGGCGATGTTCTCCACCAGATTGGGCTTGTTGATGGTCCGCCACATCGTGCGGGCGTAGTCCAGGGCCTCCTCCTCGGAGACCTGGGTGTACCTGCGGAAGTACGAGGACGGGTTCTGGAAGGCCGTCTCCCGCAGGCGCTTGAAGCGGTGCAGGTACCAGCTCTCGATGTCCTCGGCGCGGGCGTCGACGTACACGCTGAAGTCGAAGTAGTCGGCGAGACCGACGCGGGTGCGGCCGTCCTTGCCCGGCAGGGCGGGCTGGAGCACGTTCAGGCCCTCGACGATCAGGATGTCGGGGCGGCGGACGGTGAGCCGCTTGTCCGGGACGATGTCGTAGATCAGGTGCGAGTAGACGGGGGCGGTGACCTCGTCCTTGCCCGCCTTGATGTCGGCGACGAACCGGGTGAGCGCCCGCCGGTCGTACGACTCGGGGAACCCCTTGCGGGACATCAGGCCGCGCGCCTGAAGCTCCCGGGTGGGCAGCAGGAAGCCGTCGGTGGTGACCAGCTCGACGCGCGGGTGCTCGGGCCAGCGCGACAGCAGCGCCTGGAGCAGACGGGCCACCGTGGACTTGCCCACCGCGACCGAGCCGGCGACCCCTATGACGAAGGGCGTGCCGGACTGGGAGCCCTGCTCGCCGAGGAAGGTGTTCAGCGCGCCGCGCAGGCCGTCGGTGGCACCGACGTAGAGATTGAGCAGGCGGGAGAGCGGGAGGTAGATGTCCCGCACCTCGTCGAGGTCGATGACGTCGCCGAGACCGCGCAGCTTCTCGACCTCCTCCGCCGTGAGCGGCAGCGGGGTCTTGTCGCGCAGCGCGCTCCACTCCGAGCGGGTGAGGTCCACGTAGGGAGTCGCCTCCGGCCGCTGCCGGTGGGCGCTCCGGGGGATCGAGGAGACCGGAGAGATCACAGTCCATTGTTACGGCAGTACGAACGGACGGCAGGGTGGGATCCGTCACTCGGCGCCGATCCGGCTGCTCGCGGCCACCGGAAGCGTTCGTACCACCGCAGTAATTTCCGAAATCGGGCACGAATCGGCCCTTCGCGCTCAGGGTTCGGCCCTAAGCTGCCGCGCATGTGCGGAATCGTGGGATACGTGGGGTCGCAGCCGGCGCTCGACATCGTCATGGCCGGACTGAAGCGGCTGGAGTACCGGGGGTACGACTCCGCCGGGGTCGCCGTGCTCGCGGACGGCGGACTGGCGGCGGCCAAGAAGGCCGGGAAGCTCGTCAACCTGGAGAAGGAGCTGACCGAGCGGCCGCTGCCGACCGGCACGACGGGCCTCGGGCACACCCGCTGGGCCACCCACGGCGGGCCCACGGACGCCAACGCCCACCCGCACCTCGACAACGCCGGACGGGTCGCCGTCGTGCACAACGGCATCATCGAGAACTTCGCCGCCCTGCGCGCCGAGCTGACCGAGCGCGGACACGACCTGGCCTCCGAGACCGACACCGAGGTGGTCGCCCATCTGCTCGCCGAGGAGTTCTCGGCGACGGCCGACCTCGCCGAGGCCATGCGGCTGGTGTGCCGGCGGCTGGAGGGCGCCTTCACGCTGGTCGCCGTGCACGCCGACGAGCCGGACGTCGTGGTGGGCGCCCGGCGCAACTCGCCGCTCGTGGTCGGCGTCGGCGAGGGCGAGGCGTTCCTCGCGTCGGACGTCGCCGCCTTCATCGCGCACACGCGCTCGGCGATCGAGCTGGGGCAGGACCAGGTGGTGGAGCTGCGCCGGGACGGGGTGCGGGTCACCGGGTTCGACGGGCGGCCCGCCGACGTGCGCTCCTACCGGGTCGACTGGGACGCCGCCGCCGCGGAGAAGGGCGGCTACGACTACTTCATGCTCAAGGAGATCGCCGAGCAGCCCAAGGCGGTCGCCGACACCCTGCTCGGGCGCATCGACGCGGCCGGCTCGCTCCGGCTCGACGAGGTGCGGATCAGCGCCTCCGAGCTGCGCGAGGTCGACAAGGTCGTCATCGTCGCCTGCGGCACGGCGTTTCACGCCGGGCTCATCGCCAAGTACGCCATCGAGCACTGGACGCGCATCCCGTGCGAGGTGGAGCTGGCGAGCGAGTTCCGGTACCGGGACCCGATCATGGACCAGCAGACCCTGGTCGTCGCCATCTCCCAGTCCGGGGAGACCATGGACACCCTCATGGCGCTGCGGCACGCCCGTGAGCAGGGGGCCAGGGTGCTGGCGATCTGCAACACCAACGGGTCGACGATCCCGCGCGAGTCCGACGCCGCGCTGTACACGCACGCCGGGCCCGAGGTGGCGGTCGCCTCGACGAAGGCGTTCCTGACGCAGCTGGTCGCCTGCTATCTGGTGGCTCTGTACCTGGGGCAGGTGCGGGGCGCCAAGTGGGGTGACGAGATCCGCGCGGTCATCCGGGACCTCTCGCAGATCGCCGGCGCGGTCGACCGGGTGCTGGAGACCATGGAGCCGGTGCGTGAGCTGGCGCGGAGCCTCGCCGCGAAGAACACGGTGCTGTTCCTCGGCCGGCACGTGGGCTACCCGGTCGCCCTCGAAGGCGCCCTGAAGCTGAAGGAGCTCGCCTACATGCACGCCGAGGGCTTCGCGGCGGGCGAGCTGAAGCACGGGCCCATCGCGCTGATCGAGGACGACCTGCCCGTCGTCGTGGTCGTGCCGTCGCCGCGGGGCCGGTCGGTCCTGCACGACAAGATCGTCTCCAACATCCAGGAGATCCGGGCGCGGGGCGCGCGCACCATCGTCATCGCGGAGGAGGGCGACGAGGCGGTCGTCCCGTACGCCGACCACCTCATCCGCATCCCGGCCACCCCGACCCTGCTCCAGCCGCTGGTGGCGACCGTCCCCTTGCAGGTCTTCGCCTGCGAACTGGCCACGGCCCGCGGCAACGAGGTGGACCAGCCGCGCAACCTCGCGAAGTCCGTGACGGTGGAGTAGGCGGCGGGAAAAACCCCGGCGCGCGGCGCCGCCCGCCGCCTACGCTCCCGGCATGACGATCACGTACGCGTGGCGGGGCGACTTCGAGGACGCGGCCGTGGACGCCCTGCACGGCGAGGCGTTCGGGCACGCTCCGGCGGGCACCGAGTGGCGCGCGCGGGTGCGCCGGCACAGCCTCGGCTGGGTCTGCGCACACCACGACGGGCGGCTCGTCGGGTTCGTCAACGTCGTGTGGGACGGCGGTGCGCACGCCTTCCTCCTCGACACCATGGTCGCCTCGGACGCGCGGGGGAGGGGCGTCGGGACCGAACTCGTGGCCGTCGCCGCCGAGGGGGCGCGCTCGGCGGGCTGCCACTGGCTGCACGTCGACTTCGAGGAACGGCTGCGCCCCTTCTACTTCGAGGCGTGCGGGTTCAGGCCGACGGACGCGGGGCTGATCGCCCTGCGCTGACCCGCCGCCCGCTCACCCCACCACGTCCCGCCACGCCCGGGGGACGCCCTCCGCCACGTCGTGGGCGGCCAGCGGGGCGCCGTCCGCCGCGAACCGGGCCGACAGGCCGTGCAGATAGGCCCCGGCGCTCGCCGCGTCCAGCGGGGCGAGGCCCGCCGCCAGGAGGGAGCCCGCGAGGCCCGACAGGACGTCACCGCTGCCGGCCGTGGCCAGCCAGGAGGTGCCCGTCGGGTTCACCCGGACCGGCCCGGTGCCCCCGGCGCCCGCCACCAGGGTCGTCGACCCCTTCAGCAGCACGGTCGCCGTGTAGCGCGCCGCCAGCTCCCGGACCGACGTCAGCCGGGCCGCCTCGACCTCCTCGCGGGTGACGCCGAGCAGCGCCGCCGCCTCCCCGGCGTGCGGGGTCATCAGCGTCGGCGCCGTCCGCGCCCGTACCGCCTCCGGGTCCGCGAGCCGCAGCCCGTCGGCGTCGATCAGCACCGGCACGTCCGTCGACAGGATCTCCGCGACCGTCGCCGCGTCGTCCCCGGCGCCCGGCCCGACCACCCACGCCTGGACCCGCCCGGCCTTCCGCGGCCCCCGGTCCGACACCAGCGTCTCCGGGAACCGGGTGATCACCGCGTCCCCGGCCGGGCCGACGTACCGCACCGCGCCGGCCCCGCCGCGCAGCGCCCCCGACACCGCGAGCACGGCCGCCCCGGGATAGCGCGCCGAACCGGCCGCGATGCCGACCACGCCCCGGCGGTACTTGTCGGACTCCGCCGCCGGCACCGGCAACAGCCGGGCCACGTCCGCGTGTTGCAGCGCCTCCAGCTCCACCGCGTCGTGCGGCAGCGTCAGCCCGATGTCGACGAGCCGTACCACACCGGCGTGTTCGCGGGCCGGGTCGATGAGCAGCCCCGGCTTGTGCGTGCCGAACGTGACGGTGAGGTCCGCCCGCATCGCCGTCCCGCGCACCTCGCCGGTGTCGGCGTCCACACCGCTCGGCAGGTCCACCGCGACCACCGGCACCCGGGCCCGCTCCGCCGCGTGCGCGAGCGCCTCCGCCTCCGGGCGCAGCCCGCCCTTGCCGCCGATCCCGACGATGCCGTCCACGACGAGGTCGGCGCGCTCCACCAACTCCCCGCCCGCGTCGGCCGTCACGCTGCGGCCGCCCGCCCTGCGCAGCGCGGCCAGGCCCCCGGGGTGCGCCCGGTCCGGGGAGAGCAGCACCGCCGTGACGCCCGCGCCGCGCCGGGCGAGGCGGGCCCCGGCGTACAGGGCGTCACCGCCGTTGTCGCCGCTGCCGACCAGCAGCACGATCCGGCGGCCGTACACCCGGCCCAGCAGGTCCGCGCAGGCCGCGGCGAGTCCGGCCGCCGCCCGCTGCATCAGCGCGCCCTCGGGGAGCCGTGCCATCAGCTCCCGTTCGGCCGCCCTCACCGTCTCCACGCCGTAAGCAGTCCGCATACGACCGAGTCTGACGCACCGGGCCGCGCCCGGCCCATCGAATCAGCCCTCGGCGATCACCACGGCCGAGGCGACCCCGGCGTCGTGGCTGAGGGACACGTGCCAGGACCGCACGCCGAGTTCGGCCGCGCGGGCCGCCACCGTGCCGCGCACCCGCAGCCGGGGCCGTCCGCTGTCCTCGACGTAGACCTCGGCGTCGGTCCACAGCAGGCCCGCCGGGGCGCCGAGCGCCTTCGCGAGGGCCTCCTTGGCGGCGAAGCGCGCGGCGAGCGAGGCGATGCCCCGGCGTTCACCGCCGGGCAGCAGCAACTCGCGTTCCAGGAACAGCCGTTCGGCCAGGCCGGGCGTGCGGCGCAGCGCCGCGTCGAACCTGTCGATCTCGGCCACGTCGATGCCGACCCCGATGATGCTCATGGCGAGCACCTTACGGTTCCCCCTTCGGGTGACCCCGCCGCGCGGCGCCTCCCACCGGACCCGGCGGGCACGCTTCCCTGTGCGCATGATCAGCGGACGTATCGCCTGCCGGAGCATCGCCGTGATGCTCGCGGCGGCCTCCCTGCTGCCCGTCGGCAGCGCCTCGGCGGACCCCGGGCCCCCGGCCACCGGACCCGGTGCCGGTCTCGTACCGGGTGTCCCCCTCGACATGCTCCAGCTCGCCCCGGCCGACACCGCGGACCAGGCCCTGCCGCCGAAGGTGTACGAGCCGAGCGCCGAGGAGGACGCCGTCGAGCCGAAGGCCCCCGACCCCACGCACGACCTCGTCGAGTACGTCACCCCGATGGACGCCCTCGGCGGCGTGAAGTGCAGCGACGAGGACGGGCCGTACCAGCGCGAGGCCGAGCGGTGGCTGGGGCGGAAGGTCGACGGCGAGCAGTCGCCCGCCGACTGCCGGGCCATCCGCCGCTTCCAGGTGAAGCACAAGATCAAGCCCGCGATCGGCTTCGCCGGTCCCGTCACCTGGGCCACCATGCGGCTGGAGTCGGCGCGCAAGAACCCCAACGCCGCCGGGAAGTGCCCCGTGCGGGCGTACCGGGTCGCCTGCGTGGACCTCGACCGGCAGATCGCCTGGGTGCAGACGGGCCGCAAGGTCGTCTTCCAGCCGGTGTCCGTGCGCAGCGGACGCAAGGGCTACGGCACCCGCACCGGCTGGCACCGGATCTACTGGCGGCACAAGAACCACGTGTCGACGCTGTACGACAGCCCGATGCCGTACGCGCAGTTCTTCGACGGCGGCCAGGCCTTCCACGGCGTCTACGGCAGCATCTTCACCGAGGTCGGCTCCATGGGCTGCGTCAACATGCGCCTGGACGACGCCCGCGCGCTGTGGAAGCTGCTGAGGAACGACGACCGCGTCTACGTGTGGGGCCACCGCAAGGAGGGCTGAGCGGTGCGCGAGGGGTCCGGCGCGGCGGCGTCGCCGGGCCCCTCTGAGACACTGGGGGCGCCATGAGAGAGACAGCACCACAGCGGACCGCGCCCGCGCGTGCCCGCGCCGAGATCGACCTGGCCGCCCTGCGGGCCAACGTGCGGACCCTGCGCGGCCGCGCCCCCGGCGCCGCCCTGATGGCCGTCGTCAAGGCGGACGCGTACGGCCACGGGGCGCTTCCCTGCGCCCGCGCCGCGCTGGAGGCCGGGGCGACCTGGCTGGGCACGGCCACCCCGGAGGAGGCTCTCGCGCTGCGGGCCGCCGGGATCCAGGGCGTACGGATGATGTGCTGGCTGTGGACGCCCGGCGGGCCCTGGCAGGAGGCGATCGAGGCCGACCTCGACGTCTCCGTCAGCGGCATGTGGGCGCTGCGCGAGGTCACCGAGGCCGCCCGGCGGGCCGGAACGCCCGCGCGGGTGCAGCTCAAGGCGGACACCGGCCTCGGGCGGGGCGGCTGCCAGCCCGGCGACGACTGGGCCGAGCTGGTCCGTGAGGCGCTGCGCGCCGAGGCCGACGGGCTCATCCGGATCACCGGGCTGTGGTCGCACTTCGCCTGCGCCGACGAGCCCGGCCACCCCTCCATCGCCGCCCAGCTGGACCGCTTCCGGGAGATGACCGCGTACGCCGAGGAGCGGGGCGCGCGCCCCGAGGTGCGGCACATCGCGAACTCCCCGGCCACCCTCACGCTCCCCGAGAGCCACTTCGACCTGGTCCGCACCGGCATCGCCATCTACGGCATCTCGCCCAGCCCCGAGCTGGGCAGCGCCGCCGATCTGGGGCTGCGTCCGGTGATGACGCTCTCGGCGTCCCTGGCCCTGGTCAAGCAGGTGCCCGGCGGGCACGGCGTCAGCTACGGGCACCACTACGTCACCCCGGGCGAGACCACCCTCGGTCTCGTCCCGCTCGGGTACGCCGACGGCGTCCCGCGGCACGCCTCCGGTGCCGGGCCGGTCCTGGTCGGCGGCAAGTGGCGGACGGTCGCCGGGCGGGTCGCGATGGACCAGTTCGTCGTCGACCTCGGCGGGGACGAGCCCGGGGCGGGCGAGCGGGCCGTGCTGTTCGGGCCCGGCGACGGCGGGGAACCCACGGCCGAGGACTGGGCGCAGGCAGCGGGGACGATCGCCTACGAGGTCGTCACACGCATCTCCGCGCGCGTCCCCCGCGTCTATGCCGATGAGAGCCGGTAGCCGCGGCCGCCGGTTCCCGGCGAAACCGCGGTGTGTGCCGCCACGCGGTTGCTACCAGTGAGTACATTCATGTGAAAGAGGAACGAGAGGGGTAACCCGTAGCGGGACCCCGCTCGCACCACGAGCACCGTCCACCACCGTCGTCACACCGGCACCGGACCCAGCGAAGAGGAGCGGTACGTGAGCGAGAGCAGCGCGGAGGCCGCCGTCGCGGCCGTCGCCTCCGCCACGGGGGCGGCCGCGGGCTGGCGCAGGGCGACCGGTCTCGCCGGCGCCGCGATAGGCGTGGTCGCGGCCGGCGCGGCCGCCGGTGTCGCCATAGAGCGGATGACCGTGGGCCGCGGCATGCGCCAGAAGGCGCGTCTCGCCCTGGACTCGGCGGGACCGTACGGCTCGCTGCGCGGCACCCCCGGCAAGGCGTACGCCGACGACGGCACCGAGCTGTACTACGAGGTCGACGACGTCGACCCCGAGTCCGCGCCCGCGCTCAGCCCCCGCCGGCGCCGGCTGTTCGGACGCAAGGCGCCGGCCCCCGTCACCGTCGTCTTCAGCCACGGCTACTGCCTCAGCCAGGACTCCTGGCACTTCCAGCGGGCGGCCCTGCGGGGCGTCGTGCGCACCGTGCACTGGGACCAGCGCAGCCACGGGCGGTCCGGGCGCGGGGTCGCCCAGACGCAGGAGGACCGGCACGTCGACATCGAGCAGCTCGGCCGGGACCTGAAGGCCGTCATCGACGCGGCGGCGCCCGAGGGCCCGCTCGTGCTGGTCGGGCACTCCATGGGCGGCATGACCGTGATGGCGCTGGCCGACCAGTACCCCGAGCTGATCCGTGAGCGGGTCGTCGCCACCGCCCTGGTCGGCACGTCGTCCGGGCGGCTCGGCGAGGTCAACTTCGGGTTGCCCGTCGCGGGGGTGAACGCGGTGCGCCGGGTGCTGCCGGGCGTCCTGAAGGCGCTGGGGCAGCGCGCCGAGCTGGTGGAGAAGGGACGCCGGGCCACCGCCGACCTGTTCGCGGGGATCATCAAGCGGTACTCGTTCTCGTCGCGGGACGTGGACCCGGCCGTCGCCCGGTTCGCCGAGCGGATGATCGAGGGGACGCCGATCGACGTGGTCGCCGAGTTCTACCCGGCCTTCGCCGACCACGACAAGACCGAGGCGCTCGCCCTGTTCACCGGCATGCCGGTCCTCGTACTGGCCGGCGTGGGCGACCTGGTCACGCCGAGCGAGCACAGCGAGGCCATCGCCGACCTGCTGCCGGAGGCCGAACTGGTGCTGGTGCCGGACGCCGGGCACCTGGTCATGCTGGAGCACCCGGAGGTGGTCACCGACCGCCTCGCGGACCTGCTCACCCGCGCGGGCGCCGTCCCGGCAGGGGCTACGGTTAGTGGCTATGGAAGCACCAGCAGCACCGCACGACGCGGGTGACCTTCAGCTGACCGTCACCTCCCCCGAACAGATGCGGGAACTCGGCCGGCGACTCGCCAAGCTGCTGCGCGCCGGCGACCTCCTGATGCTCAGCGGGGAGCTCGGCGCGGGCAAGACGACGCTGACCCGGGGGCTCGGCGAGGGTCTGGGGGTCCGGGGCGCGGTGACGTCCCCGACCTTCGTGATCGCCCGCGTGCACCCGTCGCTCGGTGACGGCCCGCCGCTCGTCCACGTCGACGCCTACCGGCTGTCCGGCGGCCTCGACGAGATGGAGGACCTCGACCTGGACGTCTCGCTGCCCGAGTCCGTCGTCGTCGTGGAGTGGGGCGAGGGCAAGGTCGAGGAGCTGACCGAGGAGCGCCTCCAGGTCGTGATCCACCGGGCCGTCGGCGACACCACCGACGAGGTGCGGCAGGTGACGGTGACCGGGCTCGGCGAGCGCTGGGCGGCCGTGGACCTCAGCGTGCTGTCCGCCTGACACGCCACGGTCAGGGGCCGGCCGCGAAGCCGTTCCGACAACGTGTCGGGAAAACGTTGCGTTCGTGGTCGTGGGCGTGGTCACATGGTAGCCAGCCCGTGGTTAGGTCTGCCTAACCACGCCCGCCCCCGACCGCAGGAGGCGTCCATGCCGGCACCGGAGCACCCGACCCACGGCGAGGCGCGGCCGTACCCGCCGGCCCACGGCGTCCCGCTGTCCGTGCGCGACCTGCTGGCGGCCAACGCCGCCGCGCGGCTCGTCTCGACGCCCCCGCGCGCGCCCGAGCCCCACCCGGTCGCCGAGCCCCGCCCCGAGGCCGCCTGACCGGGCCGGTCAGGGAACCACGACCACCGTGCGGCCGATCGTCGCGAACTCCCACATGGCGGTGCCGTCGGCGCGCGACTCGCGGATGCCGCCCGTGCGCGCGGTCGGGTCCGGCTGAGGGGTGCCGCCCGGCACGGCCGCGCTGAAGCCGACCGTCACACCGTCCACCGTGGCGAACCGCACCACGTGCTCCACCGGCAGCCCGTCGGTGCCGGTGACCGAGCTGGAGCGGGACCCGACCGAGTAGGTGCCCGGTGCCGGGTCGACCGATCCGGGGGTCACCCGGAACGTCCGTTTGACCTTGTCGCCGTCCCCGACCAGCCACACCCGGTCGTCGCCCAGCGCGTAGACGACCCGCTCCCCGGTGCCGGACAGAGCGGGCAGCGCCTTCGGGTCGCGCTGGTCCCGCGGGGCGTTCGTGGTGCTCACGCCGAGCGCGCCGCCGGAGCGCTCGCCCAGGTCGGGCGGGACGTTCGCGGCGGCCTGGAAGGTGAGGAGGCCGACCGCCGCGAGAGCGGCCGCGGTCAGGCCCACGACGAATCCGGAACTGCTGCCCGCCACCGTCACCACCTCAGCGTTCGCTCGCGCCACGTGATCACGCCGACCGTAGCAGTCACCCCCCGCCCGACCGGGGCGGCACTTCCGGAGCCCCGGGCGCCGTAGGCTGTTTGCGTGCTCTTGCTCGCTCTGGATACCGCCACCCCCGCCGTCACCGTCGCGCTGCACGACGGCACGGACGTCATCGCCTCCTCGAGCCAGGTGGACGCGCGCCGGCACGGCGAGCTGCTGCTGCCGGCCGTCGACCGGGTCCTCGCCGAGGCCGGTGTGAAGCTGGACGCCGTCACCGGCGTCGTCGTGGGCGTCGGCCCCGGCCCCTACACCGGGCTGCGGGTCGGCCTGATGACCGCCGACACCTTCGGGCTCGTCCTCGGCGTCCCCGTGCACGGCGTGTGCACGCTGGACGGCCTCGCCTACGCCGCCGACATCGAGAAGGGCCCCTTCGTCGTGGCGACCGACGCCCGGCGCAAGGAGGTCTACTGGGCCCGGTACGCCGACTCCCGCACCCGGCTGACCGACCCGGCCGTCGACCGGCCCGCCGACATCGCCGCCGAGGTGGCCGGACTGCCCGCCGTCGGTGCCGGCGCCCTGCTCTACCCCGACACGTTCCCGCGCGCCCACGAGCCGGAGCACGTGTCGGCGGCCGCCCTGGCCGCGCTGGCCGCCGAGCGGCTGGCCGCGGGGGAGGAGCTGCCCGCGCCCCGGCCGCTGTACCTGCGCCGCCCCGACGCCCAGGTCCCCAAGAACTACAAGGTGGTCACCCCCAAGTGACCGGACCCGTGACCGCCCCCGGCGGCGCCGAGGGCCCCGAACTGCGCGAGATGCGCTGGTGGGACATCGACCCCGTGCTGGAGCTGGAGAAGGAGCTGTTCCCGGAGGACGCCTGGTCCCGGGGCATGTTCTGGTCCGAGCTGGCCCACGCCCGCGGGGCCGAGGCCACCCGCCGCTACGTCGTCGCCGAGCAGGACGGGCGCCTCGTCGGCTACGCCGGGCTCGCCTCCGCCGGCGACCTCGCCGACGTCCAGACCATCGCCGTCGCCCGCGACCACTGGGGCACCGGCCTCGGCGGCCGGCTGCTGGCCGAACTGCTCCGCGCGGCCACCGAGTTCGAGTGCGCCGAGGTGATGCTGGAGTGCCGGGTGGACAACGTCCGCGCGCAGAAGCTCTACGAGCGCTTCGGCTTCGAGGCCATCGGCCTCCGGCGCGGCTACTACCAGCCGGGGAACGTGGACGCCCTGGTGATGCGACTGACCACAGCGCCCGACAGCGGCAGCGCCGCGGGTGACGACTCCGTACAAGGAACTGAGATCAATGGCTGACTCGCGGGACGAACCCCTCGTTCTGGGCATCGAGACCTCGTGCGACGAGACCGGCGTCGGCATCGTCCGCGGCACCACCCTGCTCGCCGACGCCGTGGCCTCCAGCGTCGACGAGCACGCCCGCTTCGGCGGTGTCGTGCCCGAGGTGGCCTCCCGGGCACACCTGGAGGCCATGGTCCCGACGATCGACCGGGCGCTGAAGGAGGCGGGCGTCAGCGCCCGCGACCTCGACGGCGTCGCCGTCACGGCCGGTCCCGGCCTCGCGGGCGCGCTGCTGGTCGGCGTGTCGGCGGCCAAGGCGTACGCCTACGCCCTCGGCAAGCCGCTGTACGGCGTCAACCACCTCGCCTCGCACATCTGCGTCGACCAGCTGGAGCACGGGCCGCTGCCGGAGCCCACGATGGCGCTGCTGGTGTCCGGCGGGCACTCCTCGCTGCTGCTGTCCTCCGACATCACCTCCGACGTGCGCCCGATGGGCGCGACCATCGACGACGCGGCGGGCGAGGCCTTCGACAAGATCGCCCGCGTGCTGAACCTCGGCTTCCCCGGCGGCCCCGTCATCGACCGCTACGCCCGCGAGGGCGACCCGGAGGCGATCGCGTTCCCGCGCGGTCTGACCGGCCCGCGCGACCCCGCGTACGACTTCTCCTTCTCCGGTCTGAAGACCGCCGTCGCCCGCTGGATCGAGGCGAAGCGGGCCGCGGGCGAGGAGGTGCCGGTGCGGGATGTCGCGGCCTCCTTCCAGGAGGCGGTCGTCGACGTGCTGACCCGCAAGGCCGTACGGGCCTGCAAGGACGAGGGCGTCGACCACCTGATGATCGGCGGCGGCGTGGCCGCGAACTCCCGGCTGCGGGCGCTGGCCCAGGAGCGCTGCGAGGCGGCCGGCATCCGGCTGCGGGTGCCCCGGCCGAAGCTGTGCACCGACAACGGCGCGATGGTCGCCGCGCTCGGCGCCGAGATGGTCGCGCGCAACCGGGCGGCCTCCGACTGGGACCTGTCGGCGGACTCCTCGCTGCCGGTCACGGACCCGCATGTGCCGGGCACCGGACACGACCATGTGCACGAGGTCAGCAAGGAGAACCTGTACTCGTGACCGTCGCCCTGATGTGGGAGGCGCGGGCGGTGCCCGGGCGGGGCGAGGACCTGCTCGCCTGGGCGCGGGCCCAGGAGCTGCCCCGGCCGCCCCTGCGCCGGGAGACCTTCCGGGCACCGCAGGACCGGGTCCTGGTCGTCACGTGGTGGGACGCGGACGCCGACGCCGAGGTCCCGGAACTGCCGGAACCCGACGGCGGGCTGGTCACCCGGGCCGTGCACCGCTGGCGGTTCGAGTCGCTCGGTACGGAGGGATCCGGCCGGTCCGGCGACTGAGGGAGCCGTCGCGTGGGGCGACCCCTGCCCGAAGTTTTCGTGGCCGAGTCCGAATGTTTTGGGAAGGCGACTGGGCCGCAAGGGGTTCGTCACCGGGCCGGGCGGGGTTACGATCGCCGCCATGACAGCCCGTGAGACCGCCGCATCCCGGACGGCCGAGCCGGAGAACCAGCCCGCACCGTCGACGGCGCCGACGACCGGCCGGTCCGGGCGGACGGCCACGCTCGCCGAGATCGCCCGCGAGGCCGGCGTCTCGGCGCCGACTGTTTCGAAGGTCCTCAACGGACGCGCGGACGTCGCCCCGGGCACCCGCAGCCGCGTCGAGGAGCTGCTGCGCGCCCACGGCTACCGCCGACGGCGGGCCGAGACCGGCCGCTCGCCCCTGATCGACCTGGTCTTCCACGAGCTGGAGAGCGCCTGGGCGATGGAGGTCATCCGGGGCGTCGAGAACGTGGCCCGGGACGCGGGGCTGAGCGTCGTGCTCAGCGAGAGCGCGGGGCGCCACACCCCGGGCCGGACCTGGGCCGACCAGGTCGCCGCCCGACGCCCGCACGGCGTGATCCTCGTGCTGTCCGGCCTCGACGAGTCCCAGCGGGCGCTGCTGACCAGCCGTTCGATCCCGTTCGTGGTGATGGACCCGGCGGGCGACCCGGGCGCCGACGTGCCGTCCATCGGCGCGACCAACTGGCAGGGCGGCCTCGCCGCCACCCGCCACCTCATCGAGCTCGGGCACCGGCGGATCGGCGCCATCACCGGGCCGTCCCGGATGATGTGCAGCCGCGCCCGCCTCGACGGCTACCGCGCCGCGCTGGAGACAGCCGGGCTGACGGTCGACCCTGACCTGGTCAGGACCGGCGACTTCCACCACGAGACCGGCTACCGGGAGGGCCTGGACCTGCTGCGCCGCCCGGACCGGCCCACCGCGGTCTTCGCCGGCAACGACCTCCAGGCGCTCGGCCTGTACGAGGCCGCGCGGGAGCTCGGCCTGCGGGTGCCGGAGGACCTGAGCGTGGTCGGGTTCGACGACCTGCCGGTCGCGCGCTGGGTCGGGCCGCCGCTGACGACCGTGCGGCAGCCGCTGACGGAGATGGCGGAGGCGGCGGCCAAGCTGGTGCTGGACCTCGCCAGGGAACAGCCCACGGCGACCAGGGTGGACCTGGCGACCAGCCTGGTGGTGCGCAGCAGCACGACTGCCGCGCCCCAGCCGTGACACCCGGCGCGAAACATTCGGCCGCCGGCTGAGAGAAGTCTGAGAATTTCGCGAGAAAAGCCGCCCTGGGCTCCCTGGCCGTAATAATTCGGACGTACGTTCCTGTCCATGAGGGGACGCGGGCGGGGAACGGGCGGGGACGACGGGGGACGCGGAAGCCGGCGGGCGACCGTGTGGAGAAGGACGGGCATCGCCCTCGCGGCCTTACTGGCCCTGGCGATCGGGGCGGCGGCCTGGGCCTACCGGCATCTCGACGACAACATCACCGGTGTCGACATCGACCAGGCGCTGGGCGACGACCGCCCGCCCCGCGCCATGACGACCCCGTCGCCGTCGGCGTCACCGCTGCCGACCGAGGCGCTGAACATCCTGGTCCTCGGCTCGGACTCGCGCAGCGGCGCCGACAACAAGAAGCTCGGCGGCGGCGACAGCGGGGGCGCCCGCTCGGACACGGCGATGGTGTTCCACATCGACGCCGGCCGCACCACGGCCACGGTCGTGAGCATCCCGCGCGACACCCTGGTCACCCGGCCCTCCTGCCCGCTGCCGTCGGGCGGTTCGACCCGGAAGGCGTACCAGGCCATGTTCAACAGCGCCTACGCGCTGGGCGGTCCGGTCTGCGCGGTCAAGACGGCCGAGTCGCTGACCGGTGTGCGGATGGACCACTACGTCGAGCTGGACTTCTCCGGGTTCGCGAAGCTGGTGGACGCCCTCGGCGGGGTCACCGTCACCACGGACGAGGACATCCACGACGAGGACAGCCATCTGGACCTCGCGGCCGGCACCCACCACCTCGACGGCAAGCGGGCGCTGGCGCTGGCCCGCACCCGGCACGGCATCGGCAACGGCAGCGACCTGGGCCGTATCGAGCTCCAGCAGAAGCTGGTGAAGGCGCTGCTCGACCAGATCTCCGCCACCGACCTGCTCACCGACCCCGCGCGGCTCTACCGGGTCGCCGACGCGGTGACCGGCGCCCTGACCACGGACACGGGACTGGACTCGCTGAGCGAGCTGACCGGCCTCGGGCAGAGCCTGCGGGGGCTGACGTCGGACGGCGTCACGACCCTGACCATGCCGGTCGTGCCCGCGCCGGCCGACCACAACCGGGTGGTGGCGGACGAGCCGGAGGCGAGCGACCTGTGGAAGTCGCTGCGCTGAGAGAAAATCTCCGGGGAAATTCCTCACGACGTGTCGATCCGGCGCCCGGCCGTTCGACGCAGGGGTGAGAGGCCGGGAAGGGCCCGGCCACCGCAGCACGAGGAGTCACCATGCCCCGATACCTGTCGCTCGTGAAGATCGACGAGGCGTCCGCCCCCGCCGAGGGCCCGAGCCCCGAACTGATGCGGCGCATGGGCGAGCTGATCGAGGAGGTCACCAAGGCGGGCGTCATGCTCGACACCGCCGGTCTTCTGCCGTCCGCGCAGGGCACCCGCGTGCACTGGGAGGGCGGCCGGATCTCCGTCACCGACGGGCCCTTCACCGAGGCCAAGGAGGTCGTCGGCGGGTACGCGATCATGCAGTGCAAGGACAAGGCCGAGGCCATCGAGTGGGCCACCCGGTTCCTGAAGGTCCACGAGGAGTTCTGGACCGTCACCTGCGAGGTGCGGGAGATCGCCGAGGGGTGACCGCGCCCGCTGGGCCGCCGGACGGGCAGGGTGTTCGATGGTGGACTGTGGAGACACCGCACACCATCGGCACCCGGTCCGCCGCCGGCCCCGGGCCGGCCGCCGACCCCCGGTCCGCCCTCGACACCGTGTTCCGCCTCGAGTTCCCCCGTGTCGTCGCCGCCGTCACCCGGATCGTCCGGGACGTCGGCATCGCCGAGGAACTCGCCCAGGACGCCCTGGTCGCCGCGCTGGAGCAGTGGCCGCGCGACGGCGTGCCCGACCGGCCGGGCGCCTGGCTCACCGCCGCCGCCCGCCATCGCGCCGTCGACCTGGTGCGGCGCCGGGAGAACTACGCCCGCAAGCTCCGGGAGATCGGCCGCAGCCTGGAGGACGTGCCGCCGCCGGAGCCCGCCGACCCCGACGCCATCGACGACGACCTGCTCCGGCTCGTCTTCACCACCTGCCATCCCGTGCTGTCCCCGGAGGCCCGCACGGCTCTCACGCTGCGCCTGGTCGGCGGTCTGACCACCGCCGAGATCGCCCGCGCCTACCTGGTCCCGGAGGCCACGGTCGCCCAGCGCGTGGTCCGCGCCAAGCGCACCCTCGCCACCCGGAACGTCGCCTTCGAGGTGCCGTACGGGCCCGACCGGGAGGCGCGGCTCGGCTCCGTCCTCGACGTCATCTACCTGATCTTCAACGAGGGGTACGCGGCGACCGCGGGCGACGACTGGCTGCGCCCCGCGCTCTGCGAGGACGCGCTGCGGCTGGCCCGGCAGCTCGCCGCGCTGATGCCGAAGGAGCCCGAGGTGCACGCCCTGGCCGCGCTGCTGGAGTTCCAGGCGTCCCGCACGGCCGCCCGCACCGCCCCCGACGGCACGCCCGTCCTGCTGCGCGACCAGAACCGGCGGCGCTGGAACCGCATGCTGATCGCCCGGGGCATCACCGCCCTGGACCGGGCGGGCGCGACGGCCACGGGCGCCCCCGGTCCGTACGCCCTCCAGGCCGCCATCGCCGCCTGCCACGCGCACGCGTACCGCTACGAGGACACCGACTGGCCGGCCATCGCCACGCTGTACCGGCTGCTCGCCGCCCGGGCTCCGTCGCCGGTCGTGGAGCTGAACCGGGCGGTCGCCGTCTCGATGACCGAGGGTCCCGCGCCCGCCCTCGCGATCGTCGACGCCCTCGCGGACGAACCGGCGCTGCGGGACTACCACCTGCTGCCGAGCGTGCGCGGCGACCTGCTCCTGCGCCTCGGGCGTACGGCGGAGGCGCGGGCGGAGTTCGAACGCGCGGCGGCACTGACCCGCAACGAGGCGGAGCGGGAGATGCTGCTCAGGCGGGCGGCGGATGCCGGGCCCTAGACAGGGCGCCCCAGCAGCATCGTCGGCGCACCCGCCACCCGGGTCAGGAACACCGTGGCCGCGTTCGGCCCCTGCGGCCTGACCTTGCGGCGCAGTTCCTCCGGCTCGACCGCCGAGCCGCGCTTCTTCACCGTCAGCGTGCCCACCCCGCGCTCCCGCAGCAGCGCCTTCAGCCGCTTCACGTTGAACGGCAGTTGGTCGGTGATCTCGTACGCGGTGGCGTACGGCGTGGGGCGCAGCCCGTCCGCGGTGATGTACGCGATCGTCGCGTCGACGAGCCCGCCGTCCAGGGACTCGGCGACCTCGGCGACCAGATGGGCCCGGATGACGGCGCCGTCCGGCTCGTACAGATAGCGTCCGACGGGCCGCACCGCCGGGTCGGGCAGGCCGCGGGAGAGCAGCGAGCGCGGGCCCGGCAGCAGGGTGGCGCGGACCGCCCCGGGCGCCGTCCCGAACCACAGCACCGCCTCCTTGACGTCCCCGCCGTCCGAGACCCACTCGGCCTCCGCGTCGCCGGGGACCGCCTCGTGCGGGATGCCGGGCGCGACCTTCAGGGCGGCGTGGGGCGCGGTGCGGGCCGCCTCGACGGCCCAGGACAGCGGCGGCGAGTAGGCCTCCGGGTCGAAGACGCGGCCCCGCCCGCCGCGCCGGGCCGGGTCGACGAACACGGCGTCGAAACCGGCGGTGGCGACCTCGGTGACGTCCGCCTCGCGCACCTCCACGAGGTCCGCCAGCCCGAGCGCCGCCATGTTGGCCCGGGCCGCCGCGACCGTCACCGGGTCCCGGTCGACGGCCAGCACCCGGATGCCGGCGCGCGCGAGCGCGATCGCGTCGCCGCCGATGCCGCAGCACAGGTCGGCGACCGAGCCGATGCCCAGCTCCCGCATCCGGGCCGCCCGGTAGGCCGCCACGCTCGCCCGCGTCGACTGCTCGACGCCGTTCGGCGTGAAGTACATGCGCCCCGCGTCCTCGGCGCCGAACTTCGCCGCCGCCCGCTGCCGCAGCCGGGCCTGCCCGAGGGCCGCGGACACCAGTCCGGCCGGGTGCTCGCGGCGCAGCCTGGTGGCGACGGCGAGTTCGTCGGCCGGGTCGGTGTCGCGCACGGCGTCGAGGAGGGCGCCGCCCTCGGGGGAGAGCAGGGCGGTGAAGGCGTCGAGGTGGTCGTTCACCGGGTCATTGTCGGCCAGTCGGAGGATGGTCCGCTCCACGGCGGCGCTGTCGGCCCGTTCCGGGCGGGGGCGCCTGCCGGGATCCGGCTCCATGCGACTAGTAGGACAAAATGACAAAAAGGGGCCTCTGGGGATCGCCGGGATCGCCGGGATCGCGGGAAGCATCGGGACCGCCAGGATCGTGTCCTGGGGCCGTCCCGTCGCCCGCGCGGTCCGCCGGGCGCGGCTGCGGGGAGTCGTCGCCGGGCTCGCGGTCGCCGCCGTCGCCTCGGGCTGCGCGCAGGGCGCCCTCCCCGGCCCGGCGGGCGGCGCCTCCCCGGCCGGCGGACCGGTGCCGAGCGGCTCGGCCGCACCGGCGTCACCGCAGGGCACCCGGGCCCCGGACGCCACCCCGACCCCGGGCGCCACCCGTTCCCCGGACGGCGCCCGTTCCCCGGACGGCAGGAAGCCGCAGTCCGCGCAGCAGGCCCACGCCGCCCGGGTCGCCGCGGCCCGGCGCTGGCGGCTCGCCCGCGTCCCCCTCGTGCCCCCGCCGCCGCCCGAGGTCAAGCCCCGGATCACCACCCGCAAGGGCTTCGAGGTCGACGGGCACGAGGAACTGGGCCTGCCGCCGGTGTTCACGACCGTCCCCACGGACCGGAAGGTCGTCTTCCTGACCATCGACGACGGCGCCGAGAAGGACCCGGCGTTCCTGCGCATGATGAGCGACCTGAAGGTGCCGTACTCCGCCTTCCTCAGCGACTACGTCGTCAATGACGACTACGGCTACTTCCGGCGGCTCCAGCGTGCGGGGGCCGGCCTGAACAACCACACCCTCCACCACCGGTACCTGCCCGGCCTGTCCTACCGCGGCCAGCAGTACGAGATCTGCGGCATGCAGGACGTCATGAAGGAGCGCTTCGGCGAGCGTCCCGTGCTGTTCCGGCCGCCCTTCGGCAACTACAACCGCGACACCCTGCGCGCCGCGAAGTCCTGCGGCGTGCGGTACGTCGCCCTGTGGAACGAGGAGGTCTTCGTCGACCGCTGGGACTACCGCGAGGAGGACCGGCGCATCCGTCCGGGTGACATCGTGCTCAGTCACTTCCGGGGCCGGGACGAGTGGAAGGGCACAATGCCCGACATGATCCGCCGGTTCCTGGACAAGGTCACGGCCGAGGGCTTCGCGGTGGCCCGGCTGGAGGACTACCTGTGACGCCGCCGCCGGGGCCACGCGCGCCCGTCGCCGTGGCCCTGGCGACCGTCCTGCTCGCCGGATGCGCCGCCGGGACGGCCGCCACCGGCCCCCGCGCCGGGACCGGCAACGAGGCCACGCGCGCGGCGAAGAACGCCACGCACACCGCGCAGCCGTACCGCCGCTGGGGCCTGAGCGACCCGCTGCCCGCGCCGCCCCCGCCGCGCGCCCGGCGGGTGCCGCACCGCCCCGGCGGCCCGCCGCCCGTCCTGCACCGCGTCCCCACCCGCGACCGGGTCGTCTTCCTCACCTACGACGACGGCGCCGAGAAGGACCCCCGCTTCGTCGACATGGTCCGCGAACTGCGGCTGCCCGTCAGCATGTTCCTCACGGACAGCGTGGTCGGCCCCGGCTACGGGCACTTCGCGCGGCTGCGCGCGGTCGGCGCGTCCCTGCAGAACCACACCCTCGACCACGCCGCCCTGCGCGGCCTGCCCTACGCCGGCCAGCGCGCCGAGATCTGCGGCCAGCAGCACAAGCTGCACGCCCGCTTCGGCGTCCGCCCCCGGCTCTTCCGGCCGCCCTACGGCACCTACGACTCCACCACGCTGCGCGCCGCCGCCGACTGCGGGGTCGCCGCCGTCGTGCTGTGGCGCGCGACGATGACGGGCGACGGGCGGCTGACGTACGGGAAGGGGCCCGCGCGGCCGCGGCCCGGCGACGTCGTCTCCGTGCCGTCCGGCGAGCCGGGCGGGCTGTCGCTGAGCGAGCGCACCACCCTGCTGCTGCGGGCGGTCCAGGAACGGGGGCTCACCGTGGGCCGCCTGGAGGACTACGTCTGACGTTCCGTGGGGCGCCTCCGGCGTTCCGGGGGAGCGTCCGCGGCGCGCCGCGCCACGGCGAATTGGCACTCCGCTTGACCGAGTGCTAACTGCGGTCATAGTCTCGGCTCTGGCACTCCCCACTGGAGAGTGCCAACCACGCGACGGGCAGATCCGGCACCCGCGACGACGGATCGACCTGGTCGCCACCTCAGACAGTTAACCCCGTGAGATCTCCGAAGGGGGAGGTCGGATCGTGACGACCACCAGCTCCAAGGTTGCCATCAAGCCGCTTGAGGACCGCATCGTGGTCCAGCCGCTCGACGCCGAGCAGACCACCGCCTCTGGCCTGGTCATCCCGGACACCGCGAAGGAGAAGCCCCAGGAGGGCGTCATCCTCGCCGTCGGTCCGGGCCGCTTCGAGAACGGCGAGCGCCTTCCGCTCGACGTGAAGGTCGGCGACATCGTGCTGTACAGCAAGTACGGCGGCACCGAGGTGAAGTACAACGGCGAGGAGTACCTCGTCCTCTCGTCCCGCGACGTGCTCGCGGTCATCGAGAAGTAAGACGCCTCGAAGCTCTTGCTTTCAGCTGCGCCCCTGGCCCCCGCGACCACATAAGAACCGGGCGCCCGGGGCGCAGTGTCTTTTTTGAGAACCCACAGAATCCGAGAGGGCTCCCGCTGTCATGGCGAAGATCCTGAAGTTCGACGAGGACGCCCGTCGCGCCCTCGAGCGCGGCGTCAACAAGCTTGCCGACACGGTCAAGGTGACGATCGGCCCCAAGGGC
>Ga0164243_10004090_pt1 | contig 23006 bp, 17 predicted proteins | sample OricompcompostOP_FD_108781 | JGI IMG/M metagenome (GOLD analysis project Ga0164243, IMG submission 108781) | Organic Plus compost microbial communities from Emeryville, California, USA - Original compost - Organic plus compost (OP) | ecosystem: Engineered > Solid waste > Mixed feedstock >...
GCCGGCTGACCCCCACCGCGCGCCCCGCCCCCGACCCCCGCGTCCCGGCCCCCCGCCCCGGGACTGCGGCGTCGATCATGAGGTTAGCGGGGCGGAATGCCCGATTCGTCGTCGCCAACCTCATGATCGACGGAGTAGCCGGCGGGCCGGCGGGCGGGCGGGGCGGCGGGCGGCGGGGGGCGGGGGTCGGGGGTTGGCGGGGGAGGGGCGGGGTCAGGCGGCGCGGAGGTACTGGCTGGGCCAGGTGGGGGTGACGCCGAGCTTCGCGGCCGCGTGGAGCGGCCAGTACGGGTCGCGCAGCAGTTCACGGCCGAGCAGCACCAGGTCGGCCTCGCCGTCGGCGACGATCCGTTCGGCGTGCTCGGGCTCCACGATGAGGCCGACGGCGCCGGTGGCGACCCCCGCCTCCCGGCGGATGCGGGCGGCCGCGGGCACCTGGTAGCCCGGGCCGAGCGGGATGCGGGCCGCGGGGCTGATGCCGCCGGAGGAGGTGTCCACCAGGTCCACGCCGGCGGCGGCCAGCTCGGCGGCGAGCGCCACGCTGTCGTCCACCGTCCAGCCGCCGTCGACCCAGTCGGTGGAGGAGATCCGGGCGAGCACCGGCACGTCCTCGCCGACCGCGGCGCGTACCGCCCGGGCCACCTCCAGCGTGAGCCGCATCCGCCCGGCACGGTCGCCGCCGTACGCGTCGGTGCGGTGGTTGGTCAGCGGGGACAGGAACTCGTGCAGCAGGTACCCGTGCGCCGCGTGGATCTCCACGGCGGCGAATCCGGCGTCCAGCGCCCGGGTGGCGGCGGCCGCGAACGCGTCGACCACCGCCGCGATGCCGGCCGCGTCGAGGGCGGTCGGCGTCCGGTAGTGCGGGGCGAACGGCTCCGTGCCCGGGCCGACCGGGGTCCAGCCGCCCTCGCTGTCGGGCACCCCGCCCTGCGCGTCCGCCCACGGACGGTACGTCGAGGCCTTGAACCCGGCGTGCGCGAGCTGCACGGCCGGCACCGCATTGTGGGCGGCGAGGAACGCGGTCACCGGGCGCCAGGCGTCCACGTGCGCGCCGGACCAGATCCCGGTGTCCTGCGGGCTGATCCGCCCCTCCGGCAGCACGGCGGTCGCCTCGCTGAGCACCAGGCCGACGCCGCCGACGGCGCGGGCGCCGAGGTGCACGAGGTGCCAGTCGGTGGGCAGGCCGTCGGGGCCGGCCGTGTACTGGCACATGGGCGACATGGCGATGCGGTTGGGCAGGGTGACCGCCCGCAGGGCGAGGGGGGAGAAGAGCGTGCTCATGGCGTCATCCTCTCGGTGCACACGACGGAGGGCCCCGGATGGGGGCCCTCCGTCGGTCTCAGGTGTCGACCGGTCCCGTCTCGGTCAGGCCGGGACGGGCGCCAGCTCGTCGTTCCGGGTCGCGGCGTCCGCCGGCTCCGGGTCGATCAGCTCACGCCGGCCGGCCGAGTCGTACGCGGTGCGGTCGAGCGTGCCCTCGCGGGCCGCCACGACGGTCGGCACCAGCGCCTGTCCGGCCACGTTCGTGGCGGTGCGGATCATGTCCAGGATCGGGTCGATGGCCAGCAGCAGGCCGGCGCCGGCCAGCGGCAGGCCCAGCGTGCTGAGGGTCAGGGTGAGCATCACGAGCGCGCCGGTCAGGCCCGCCGTGGCGGCCGAGCCGACCACCGACACGAACGCGATCAGCAGGTAGTCGGTCACCCCGAGGTGCACGCCGAACACCTGGGCCACGAAGATCGCGGCGAGCGCCGGGTAGACCGCGGCGCAGCCGTCCATCTTCGTGGTCGCGCCGAACGGGACCGCGAACGAGGGGTACTCGCGGGGCACGCCGAGCCGCTCGACGGGCCGCTGGGGCACCGGCATGGTGCCCACCGAGGAGCGGGAGACGAAGGCCAGCTCGATGGCGGGCCAGGCGCCGGCGAAGAAGCGCAGCGGGTTGAGCCGGCCGGCGGCCAGGAGCACCACCGGGTAGACCACCAGCAGCACGATCGCGCAGCCGACGTAGACGGCCGTGGTGAACTTGGCGAGCGGCGCGAGCAGGTCCCAGCCGTACGAGGCGACGGCGTTGCCGATGAGGCCGAGCGTGCCGATCGGGGCGAGCCGGATCACCCACCACAGGGCCTTCTGGACGATCTCCAGGACGGAGCGGTTGAGCGTCACGAACGGCTCGGCCTTCTCGCCGACGAGCAGCGCGGCGGCGCCGACGACGATGGCCAGGAAGACGATCTGGAGCACGTTGCCCTCGACGAACGCGCCGACCGGGTTCGTCGGCACGATGCCGGTGAGGAAGTCCGTCCAGGAGCCGGTCCGCTTCGGCTCGGCGGCGCCCGCGAGGTCGAGGGTGACGCCCCGACCCGGGTTGGTGAGGAGGCCGAGGCCGATGCCGACGCTCACCGCGACCAGGGCGGTGATGCCGAACCAGAGCAGCGTCTTCAGCGCCAGCCGGGCGGCGTTGGCCACGCCGCGCAGGCTCACGACGCTGACCACGATGGCGGTGAAGACCAGCGGCGGCACGGCCAGCTTCAGCAGCTGGACGAAGAGGCCGCCCACGGTGTCGAGGGTGCTGGTCAGCCAGCTCAGGTCGTTCGCGCGGGCCAGGAAGCCGAGGGCGACGCCGAGCACGAGGCCGAGCAGGATCTGTACGGAGAAGGGAATCTTGCGCAGGGCTGTGGGCATGGGGATGTGTCCAAGGGTCTGGTGGGTCCGGGCAGGGTCAGGAGACGGGCTGCCCCGGACAGATGCCGCTGGCCTGCAGTCGCAGATCGACGTACAGGCGGACGGTCAGGCACCAGATGTTGGTCATCGCCGCACGACGATACGCCGGGGACGTCCGGTGCGGAAGGGGCGGTGCGCGTGACGATCCTTACAAACATGTCTGTCGATGGCTGACACCCCGCACGGCACCCGCCGGCACCTACCGCCGGTCGACGAGGCCGACGGTCGTGGCCGCGGCCACCCCCCAGAGCACCGCGATCGCGAGCACCACGCGCTCCAGCACGCCGACCAGCGTCCCGCGGCCGACCAGCAGCATCGCGAGCCCGACCGCGGCGCACAGCGGCAACGCCACCGCGGCGGCGAGGGCGGACAGGCGCCGCAGCCACGCTCCGGCGTCCCGTGCGAGCGTCACCGCCACCATCGCGAGGACCACCGCCGCGGTGGCCGCGATGCTCGCCCCGCCGTGCACCAGGTCGGCCACGGTGGCCCGCTCGAACGGCGGCAGCGGGCAGCCGGTGCTGCAGGTCACCGCCCCGGACAGCGCCGTGCCGAGGCCGCCCGCGGCCAGCAGCGTGGCCGCCACCCGCAGCGCCGGCGGCAGCGCCGCGGCGAGCAGGAGCAGCCCGGCGGCGAGGGCGTACACCCCCACCCGGTACGTCGGCGCGTGGTCGCTGCCGGCGATGCCGGCCTCGCTCACGTACCCGGTGAGCCCCGGGCCGGGACCGGCGAGCACGGCGACCGTCACCGCGGACGCCCCCGCGAGGATGCAGCCGGCGGCCGCGGCCGCGGCGGCGGCACGGAGCGTGAGCGGCGGCGGCTCGGGTCGGGCCCGGTCAGCCACGCCCGTGCGGCGTGGTCCAGCCGGAGGTGTCCGGGCCCAGCGGCACGATCCCGCTCGGGTTGATCTCCCGGTGGGTGGCGTAGTAGTGCCGCTTGATGTGGTCGAAGTCGACCGTCTCGCCGAAGCCGGGGGTCTGGAACAGGTCCCGGGCGTACGCCCAGAGCACCGGCATCTCGGTGAGCTTCTGCCGGTTGCACTTGAAGTGCCCGTGGTAGGCCACGTCGAAGCGGACGAGCGTGGTGAACAGCCGCACGTCCGCCTCGGTGATCTTCTCGCCCATCAGGTACCGCTGCCCGGCGAGCCGCTCCGACAGCGCGTCCAGCCGGGCGAACAGCGCCCGGTACGCCTCGTCGTACGCCTGCTGGGAGGTGGCGAAGCCGCACCGGTAGACGCCGTTGTTGACGTCCCGGTGGATCTCCGCCATCAGCGCGTCCATCTCGGGGCGCAGCTCCACGGGGTAGAGGTCCGGCGCGTCCGGGGCGTGGAACCGCCGCCACTCGGTGGAGAAGTCCAGGGTGAGCTGGGGGTAGTCGTTCGTGACCACCCGCCCCGTCACCGTGTCGATCAGCGCCGGCACCGTGATCCGCCCCGTGTAGTCCGGGTCGGTGGCGAGGTACGCCTCGGAGAGGAAGCCGATGCCGAGCACGGGGTCGAACCCGTCCGGGTCGAGGGCGAACCGCCAGCCCCGTTCGTCGCGGATGGGGTCGACGGTGCCCAGCGAGATCACGTCCTCCAGGCCGAGCAGGCTCCGCACGATCCGGGCCCGGTGCGCCCAGGGGCACGCCCGGCACCAGATCAACCGGTAGCGGCCGGCCTCCAGCGGCCAGCGGCCCTGCTCGTCGGGGCCGCCACCGGGCGGGGACGTCGAGTGCGGGGTGACCCGGCCGGTGAACCGGTTGGGCTGGCGGACGAACTCGCCGGTGGCACTGGTCTCTGCGCTGAACTGGGCCCGGGCCATGCCGTCAACCTATCCGTTCCGGCCGGTGGATATCCTGGCTGCCGGGTGTCTCGCGCGCCCCCGGCGGGCGCTCGCGTCCCGCCCGTACCACCCCGGACCGCGTGCCCGACCCCCGAGGGACCGCGTGTCCCACCCCGAAGGTCCGCCTCTCCCACCCCCCGAAGGACTCGCGATGACCGTGGCATACCTGGTGGCCGGTGTCCGTACCCCGATCGGCCGGTACGGCGGCGCGCTGGCCGGCGTCCGCCCCGACGACCTGGCCGCGCACGTGATCCGCGAGCTGGTCGCCCGCCACCCGTCGGTGGACTGGGCCCGGGTGGACGACGTGCTCCTCGGCTGCGCCAACCAGGCCGGCGAGGACAACCGCAACGTGGCGCGGATGGCCGCCCTGCTCGGCGGGCTGCCGGAGGAGGTGCCCGGCAGCACGATCAACCGGCTGTGCGGCTCGGGGCTGGACGCGCTCGCCACGGCGGCCCGCGCGATCGTGGCCGGCGAGGCCGAGCTGGTCGTGGCCGGCGGTGTGGAGAGCATGAGCCGGGCCCCGTTCGTCATGCCGAAGGCCACGTCGGCGTACTCGCGGGCGGCGGAGATCCACGACACCACCATCGGTTGGCGGCTGGTCAACCCGCTGATGAAGAAGCAGTGGGGGATCGACTCGATGCCGGAGACGGCGGAGAACGTGGCGGCCGAGTTCGGCGTCGACCGCGCCGCGCAGGACGAGTTCGCCCTCCGCTCGCAGCAGCGCGCGGCCAAGGCGCAGGCCGACGGCCGGCTCGCCGAGGAGATCGTGCCGGTGACCGTGCCGGCCGGCCGGCGGGAGACCCGGCAGGTCGAGGTCGACGAGCACCCCCGGGAGACCTCGCTGGAGAAGCTCGCGGCGCTGCCGACCCCGTTCCGGGAGGGCGGCACGGTGACGGCCGGGAACTCCTCGGGCGTCAACGACGGCGCGGTCGCCCTGCTCGTCGCGTCCGAGGCGGCGGTCGCCCGGTACGGTCTCACCCCGCTGGCCCGGATCCGCGGAGCCGCGACGGCCGGCGTGCCGCCGCGCATCATGGGCGTCGGGCCCGTGCCGGCGACGCGCAAGCTGCTCGACCGGCTCGGCGTCGCGCTCGGCGACGTGGACGTCGTCGAGCTGAACGAGGCGTTCGCCGCCCAGTCCGTCGCCGTGCTGCGCGAACTGGGCCTGCCCGAGGACGCCGAGCACGTCAACCCGAACGGCGGCGCCATCGCGCTGGGCCACCCGCTCGGCGCCAGCGGCGCCCGGCTTGCGCTGACCGCCGCGCTGGAGCTGCGCCGCCGCGGCGGCCGGCGGGCGCTGGCCACGATGTGCATCGGGGTGGGACAGGGGATCTCCCTCCTGATGGAGTCCGCGGCCTAGAGTGTTCTGCACCACACCCTCCGCGGGTCGGCCGGTGGGCCGCCGGACGCCCGCACGCGCCCCCTCGCGCGTGCGTCGCTGACGTCGGGCGCCGGCTCCGCCCCGCTCGCGCGACGAACTGGGGAGTCTGCAGATGCCGGACGGCCTTCCGACCGAGATCGACCTGTCCCGCCCGAGTGCCGCCCGGGTGTACGACTACTTCCTGGGCGGCGCCCACAACTTCGAGATCGACCGGCAGCTCGCCGAGCAGATCGCGGCCATGACGCCGCACCTGCCGGCCACCATGCGCTCCGGTCGCGAGTTCCTGCGCCGGGCGGTCCGGGCGCTGCTGGACGCCGGCATCGACCAGTTCCTCGACATCGGGTCGGGCATCCCGACGGTGGGCAACGTGCACGAGGTGGCCCAGGGCGCCAACCCGAAGGCGCGGGTGGTCTACGTGGACATCGACCCGGTGGCGGTCGCGCACAGCCGCGAACTGCTCGCCGGCAACGAGCTGACCACCGTGATCCACGCCGACCTGCGGGAGCCGGAGCGGATCCTCGCCGAGGCGCGCGGCCTGCTCGACCTCGACCGGCCGGTCGGGATCCTCCTCGCCGGCGTGGTGCACTTCGTCCCGGACGCGGACCGCCCCGCCGAGATCCTGGCGACCCTGCGGGCCGCCGCGGCCCCGGGCAGCTACCTGGTCATCTCGCACTCCACCTTCGAGGACCAGCCGCAGGAGATGCTCGACGCGCAGCGGCTGTCGGCGCGTACCGACACCGAGATCACCCTGCGATCCCGGGCCGAGATCGCCGGCTTCTTCGGTGACTGGACGATCCTCGAGCCGGGTGTGGTGCACATGCCGCTCTGGCGTCCCGACTCGCCGTCCGACGTGGACGAGCACCCGGAGCGGTTCGGGGCGTTCGGTGGCGTCGCGCGCAACGACCGGCCCGTCGCCGGCTGACGGCCGTGGCCGGCGTCCCGGATCCCCCGGGGGACGACGTCAGCCCGGCCGGCGCGCAGGAGTACGCCGCGCGGTGGGCCAGGGCGGTACGCCGCCTCGGTTTCGTGCCGCTCAGCGCGGCCGAGACCGAGCGGCTGCTGCTCACGTACACCGTGCGGCTGGCGTCGGCGCTGCGCGCCGACCCGTTCTCCGCCCAGCCGGCCGCCGAGATCGGGCGGGCGCTGGTCGAGGCGCACCTGACCGAGCCGCTCATGCTGGAGTGGTCGGTGCGCGCCCTCGGGGAGGACCTCGTGGGCCGGGTCGTCCCGGTCGAGGCCGCGCCGGCGGACGCGCGGGCCCGGGTGGCCGGTCTCCAGGGCGCCCTCGCCGCCGGCTTCACCCGGGCGCTGCGCGACCGCACCTTCGCCCAGCAGGAGCGGATCGCCCGTTCGGCCTGGCAGGCGCGCGACGAGGTGGAGCAGGCCCTGCGCGACAGCGAGGCGCGGTTCCGGGCGGTCTTCACGGGCGCGGCGATCGGCATCGGCATCGCCGACACGAGCGGCCGGATCATCGACGTGAACCAGTCGTTCGCCGACATGCTCGGGTACTCGGCGAACGAGCTGCGCCAGCTCAACGTCGCCGCGCTCTTCCACGCCGACGACGCCGCCGGGATGTGGGAGCTCTACCAGGAGCTCATCGAGGGCAAGCACGACTCGGTGCGGCTGGAGAAGCGCTACTACCGCAAGGACGGGACGAGCCTCTGGACGGACCTGGCGGTCTCCCTCATCCGGCACGACGACGGCCGGCCGCGGTTCACCGTCGCCATGATCGAGGACATCACCGAGCGGTACGCGTTGCAGCAGCGGCTGCGGTTCCAGGCGTTGCACGACCCGCTCACCGGGCTGCCCAACCGGACCCTCTTCTTCGAGACGCTCGGACGCGTCCTCGAGACCGCCGACGCCGGCCGGCGCGTCGGCGTCTGCTTCCTCGACCTCGACGGGTTCAAGGCGATCAACGACAGCCTCGGGCACGACCTCGGCGACCGGCTGCTGGTCGTGATCGCCCGCCGGCTCGCCGACTCCGTGGCCGACCACGGTCACCTCGTGGCGCGGATGGGCGGGGACGAGTTCGTCATCCTCGTCGACGGCGGGGACGGCCTCGACGACGCGGTGGCCGTGGCGGAGGCCGCGCTGGCCGCCGTGGCCACGCCGGTGCACGTCGACGACCAGCAGCTGACCGTCTCGGCGAGCGTGGGCGTCGTCGAGTGCCCGGCCCTGGAGACCAGCGCGTCGGAGCTCATGAAGGCGGCGGACACCACCCTCTACTGGGCCAAGGCGGAGGGCCGCGGGCGGTGGGCGGTCTACGACCCGGAGCGCAGCGCCCGCGACATCGCCCGCTCGTCGCTGGCCGCGAACCTGCCGGGGGCGCTGGACCGGGGCGAGTTCGTGCTCCACTACCAGCCGATCGTGTCGCTGCTCGACGGGCGGATGCTCGCCGTCGAGGCGCTGGTGCGGTGGCAGCACCCCGAGCTGGGCCTGCTCGGCCCGGACCGGTTCATCGGGCTCGCCGAGGAGACCGGGCTGATCGTGCAGCTCGGCGCCTGGGTGCTGCGCCGGGCCTGCGAGGACGCCGAGCAGTGGCGGCGCCGCTTCCCGGACGCGGGGCTGGTGGTGAGCGTCAACCTGGCCGCCCGGCAGGTCGAGGACCCGACCATCGTGGAGACCGTCTCGGACGCGTTGGTCTACAGCGGCCTCCCGGCCCGGCTGCTCCAGCTGGAGCTGACCGAGAGCGCCGTGATGGGCACCGCCGGGGAGCCGCTGCGGTCGCTGCGCCGGCTCGCGGCGCTCGGCGTACGGCTGGCCGTCGACGACTTCGGCACCGGCTACTCGAACCTCGCGTACCTGCGCCGGCTGCCGATCCACTGCCTGAAGCTGGCCGGCCCGTTCGTGGAGGGCATCCGGGGCGACGCCCCGGAGACGGCGGCCGACCACCGGGACGAGCGCATCGTGGACGCGCTGGTCCGGCTGGCGCACGCGCTGGAGCTGTGGGTGACCGCCGAGGCCGTGGAGACGGTCGTGCAGGCCGAGCGGCTGCGGGCGCTGCGCTGCGACACCGGGCAGGGGCAGTTGTTCGGCGCGCCCGTGCCGGCCGACGCCATCGCCGCCCGCCTGGCCGGTACGGAGGCGGCGTGAGCGGGCGCGGCCGGGCGTGCGCCCGCCGCGCCCTGATGCGAGGGTGGAACGACCGGTGACCGCGCCGGCGGCCCGGCGGCCCGGTACGGGTCGGCGGGATCCCCGGTGGGCCGGGCGGATTGGGGGGCGGCGCCGATGAGCGTGACCGACAGCGAGACGGTCGTCTCGGTGGTCGCCGTACCGGTAATCCTAGCCGGGCTGGCCGGCGTGATCGTGCCGGGCCTGCCGGCGCTGCCGCTCTGCTGGGGCGGGGTGCTCGTCTGGGCGCTCTTCGGCGGCGCGGGCGGCGGCCGGTGGCTCGTGCTCGCCGCCGCGACCCTGGTCGCCCTCGGCGGGACGGTGGTGAAGTACGCCTTGCCGGGGCGGAACCTGAAACGCAGCGGGGTGCCCACGTCGTCCCTGCTCGCCGGCGGGCTGCTGGGCCTGGTCGGGTTCTTCGTCGTCCCCGTGGTCGGGCTGGTGCTCGGCTTCGTGGGTGGGGTGTGGGCGGCCGAGCGGCTGCGGCTCGGCGACGCCCGGCTCGCCTGGCCGGCCACGAAACGGGCGGTGGCGGCGGCCGGCCTGTCGATGCTGCTGGAGTTCCTCGCCGGGCTGGTGATCGCCGCGCTGTGGGTCGCCGGCCTGGTGCTCACGTGAGCCCGGCACGACGGCACGGACGGTGTGGGTGCGGCGGCGCGGCGCGCATGTCGGGTACGGCAGGGAGCGCCGTACGGGTGAGAGAGAGGCGACCACGCCGCGCCGCCGCGGGCCGGGCGGTCCGAGCGCCCGGCGGTGGCCCGTCGCGATCGGGCCAGGTCACGGGAACAAGGATGCGCCGCCCGTCGGGCACCGGCAACCACAATTCGCCGCACCCGGGGCATTGACGGTGATCGGGTCCGGCCAGTAGGACTTGGGGATGGAGGGCCGCCGATGAGGAAAGCCCCGCTCACGCTGGAACGGCTGCGGGTCGCCGTGGCCGACGGCGAGATCGACACCGTGGTGCTGGCGCTCGTCGACATGCAGGGCCGGTTGCAGGGCAAACGGTTCCACGCGCCGTACTTCCTGGAGCACGTGGTCGGCCACGGCAGCGAGGGGTGCAACTACCTGCTCGCGGTGGACGTCGAGATGAACACCGTCGACGGGTACGCGATGTCGAGCTGGGAGCGCGGCTACGGCGACTTCGCCATGCGGCCCGACCTCGCCACGCTGCGCCGGGTGCCGTGGCAGCCGGGCACCGCCCTGCTCCTGGCCGACCTGGAGTGGCTGGACGGGTCCGGTCCGGTGGTCGCCTCGCCCCGGCAGATCCTCCGCCACCAGCTCGACCGGCTGGCCGGGCACGGGCTGACCGCGTACGCCGGCACCGAGCTGGAGTTCGTCGTCTACCGCGACTCGTACGAGGACGCCTGGCGGCGCGGCTACCGGGAGCTGACCCCGGCCAACCAGTACAACGTGGACTACTCGCTGCTCGGGACGGCCCGGGTCGAGCCGCTGCTGCGTCGCATCCGCACCGAGATGGCGGGAGCCGGGCTGTCCCCGGAGAGCGCGAAGGGGGAGTGCAACCTCGGCCAGCACGAGATCGCCTTCCGCTACGACGAGGCGGTCACCTGCGCCGACCACCACGTCATCTACAAGAACGGGGCGAAGGAGATCGCCGCCCAGGAGGGCATGTCGATCACCTTCATGGCCAAGCCGAACGCCCGCGAGGGGAACTCCTGCCACATCCACTTCTCGCTGCGGGACGTGGACGGCCACCCGGCACTGCTCGGGGACGGGCCCGGGCGGCTGAGCGTGACCGGCCGGCAGGTGCTGGCCGGGCTGCTCGCCACGATGCGCGAGTTCAGCCTGTTCTTCGCGCCGAACGTCAACTCCTACAAGCGGTACCAACCGGGCTCGTTCGCGCCGACCGCCCTGCGGTGGGGCACCGACAACCGCACGTGCGCGCTGCGACTCGTCGGCCACGGCCCGGACGTGCGGGTGGAGAACCGGGTGCCGGGCGCGGACGTCAACCCGTACCTGGCGATCGCCGCGCTGGTCGCCGGGGCGGTGCACGGCATCGAGCAGGAGCTGGAGCCCGGGGAGGAGTGCACCGGCAACGCGTACGACGACGCCGCCGCCGAGCGGGTGCCGGGCACCCTGCGCGACGCCCTCGCCCTCTGGGAGTCCTCGACCGTGGCCGCCGAGGCGTTCGGCGCCGAGGTCGTGGCCCACTACGCCAACCACGCCCGGGTCGAGCTCGCCGCCTTCGACGCCGCGGTCACCGACTGGGAGCTGTTCCGTGGCTTCGAACGCCTCTGACGCCCCCGCGATCTTGCACTTTGTGCCCACTCTTCGTGGTGGTACGTGGCTTTTGTCGGGGCCGAAACTGCAAGATCGCGGGGGTCGGGGAGGGGTGGGCGGGTGACGCGCCTGGTGAACCCGGCCACCGGGGAGGTGTTCGCGGAGGTTCCGGACACGTCACCGGAACAGGTGGACGCGGCCGTCGCGCGGGCCGCCGCGGCGTACGAGCGGTGGCGGTGGGTGGCGCCGGGGGAGCGGGCGCGGCTGCTGCGCCGGTTCGCCGCCGTGGTCGACGCCCACGTGGAGGAGCTGGCGCGGATCGAGGTGCGCAACAGCGGCCACCCGATCGGCGGCGCCCGGTGGGAGGCCGGCAACGTCCGGGACGTGCTCGACTACTACGCGGGCGCGCCGGAGCGGCTCGCGGGCCGGCAGATCCCGGTGCCGGGCGGCCTCGACGTGACCGTGCACGAACCGCTCGGCGTCGTCGGGGTCATCGTGCCGTGGAACTTCCCCATGCCGATCGCCGCCTGGGCGCTCGCCCCGGCGCTCGCCGCCGGCAACACCGTGGTGCTCAAGCCGGCCGAGCTGACCCCGCTCACCGCGCTGCGCCTCGCCGAGCTGGGTCGCGAGGCGGGCCTCCCCGACGACGTGTTCACCGTGCTCCCCGGCGCCGGTCCGGTGGTGGGCGAGCGCCTCGTCACCCACCCGGCCGTACGCAAGATCAGCTTCACCGGCTCCACGGCGGTCGGCACCCGGATCATGGCCGGCTGCGCCGCACAGGTGAAGCGGGTGACGCTGGAGCTGGGCGGCAAGTCGGCCAACCTGGTCTTCGCCGACGCCGACCTGCCGAGGGCGGCCGCGACCGCGCCGTACGCGGTCTTCGACAACGCCGGCCAGGACTGCTGCGCCCGCTCCCGGATCCTCGTCCAGCGCAGCGCGTACGACCGGTTCCTGGAGCTGCTCGAACCGGCGGTGCGCGCGGTCCGGGTCGAGGACCCCGCGCGGGAGACCGCCGAGATGGGCCCGCTCGTCTCGGCGGCGCACCGGGACCGGGTGGCGGGCCACGTCGAGGGCGCCCGGGTCGCCTTCACCGGCGCCCGGCCGGACGGCCCCGGCTTCTGGTACGCCCCGACCGTGCTGCTCGCCGACTCCCCGGCGGACCGGCACTGGCGTGCGGAGATCTTCGGCCCGGTCGTGTCGGTGCTGCCCTTCGACGACGAGGCGGACGCCGTCCGGCTCGCCAACGACACCGAGTACGGCCTGTCCGGCTCGATCTGGACCCGGGACGTCGGCCGGGCGCTGCGGGTGGCCCGGGCCGTCGAGGCGGGCAACCTGAGCGTCAACTCGCACTCCTCGGTGCGCTACTGGACACCGTTCGGCGGCATGAAGCGCTCCGGTCTCGGACGCGAGCTGGGCCCCGACGCGCTGCACGCCTTCACCGACGTCAAGAACGTCTTCATCGCCACGGAGGAGTGAGCAGGTGGATCGGTTGCGGGATCGGGTGGCCGTGGTCACCGGGGCGGGCAGCGGGATCGGGCTGGCCACCGTGCGGCGATTCGCCGCCGAGGGGGCCCGGGTGGTGTGCGTGGACATCGACGCCGAGGCCGGGCAGCGGGCCGCCGCCGAGGTGGGCGGTGAGGCCGTCGTCGCCGACGTGGCCGACGAGGCGGCCGTACGCGCGCTGTTCGACGGGGTCGTGGAGCGGCACGGCCGCGTGGACGTGGCGTTCAACAACGCCGGGATCTCCCCGCCGGACGACGACTCCATCCTGGAGACCGGCCTGGACGCCTGGGAGCGGGTGCTGCGGGTCAACACCACGAGCGTCTACCTGTGCTGCAAGCACGTGATCCCGCACATGCGCCGGCAGGGCGGCGGTTCCATCATCAACACCGCCTCGTTCGTGGCGCTGATGGGCGCGGCCACCTCGCAGATCGCGTACACGGCCAGCAAGGGCGGGGTGCTGGCGATGACCCGGGAGCTGGGGGTGCAGTTCGCCCGGGAGGGGATCCGGGTCAACGCGCTGTGCCCGGGCCCGGTCGCCACGCCGCTGCTGCTCGAACTCTTCGCCGCCGACCCGGAACGGGCCGCCCGCCGGCTGGTGCACGTGCCCATGGGCCGGTTCGGCCGGGCCGAGGAGATCGCCGCCGCGGTGGCGTTCCTGGCCAGCGACGACGCGTCCTTCGTGACCGCCGCGCAGTTCGTGGTGGACGGCGGCATCACCGGCGCGTACGTCACACCGCTCTGACGCCGGCGGCGCCGCCGGGTCGCGTCGCGGCGGGAATCCGCCCGGTCGGGAAGACGACAACAGCGTACGAGGTGTCCCAGGCGTTACGCGGTGGTCCCGCCGGGGTACAAGGCGGAGCACGGCGGAGATCATCGGCCGGGTGGGACGGGGCCGGTCCGGGAGGGTGCATGAGTTCGGCGCTGGGGGGCACGGACGCGGGACGACGACCGGCCGCCGACGACCACCTTCCGCGGTCGCTGGCGGCGGCCTTCGCCAACGGCGGCGAGATGGGTCGCCTCCTGGCCACCTTCGACTGGTCATCGACCCCGCTGGGGCCCCCTCGGGAGTGGCCGGCCGCGCTCACGGCCGCGGTCGGCACGATGCTCGCCTCCAGTGCGCAGATCGTCATGTTCTGGGGTGACGAGCACCTGGCCTTCTACAACGACGCCTACCGGCCGACGATCGGCGGCAAGCACCCCGACGCGCTCGGCCGGCCGGCCCGGACGCACTGGGCGGAGACCTGGAGCGTGCTCGCCCCGCTGCTGTCGGGCGTACGCGCCACGGGCCGCTCCTACCGGGCGGAGGACCACCCGTTCCTGCTGGAACGGCACGGCTTCCTGGAGCAGACGTACTTCGACGTCTCGTACGACCCGATCCGCGACGCGGACGGCACGGTCGGCGGCGTCTTCTGCATCGTGAACGAGACCACCGGGCGGGTGCTCGGCGAGCGGCGCATGCGGGCGCTGGCCGAACTCGCCGCCGACCTCGCCGACGTGGGCACCGTCGCCGCACTCGGCCGTGCCGCCGCCGCGGTGCTCGACCGGCACCGGGCCGACGTGCCGTTCGCCCAGATCTGGCTGCGCGACGAGGGGGACCGGTTCGTCCTGGCCGGGTGCAGCGGCGAGGCGCCGGCCGCCCCGGCCGCGCCCCCGGCCGCGCTCGCGCGGATCGACGACGGCGGGCCGGTGACCGTCCCGGTGGCGGAACTGCTGGACCCGCCGCCCGCCGCGGCGGCCGACCGGGCGCTCGTGCTGCCCGTCACGGCGGCGAACCAGACCGTCGGCGCGCTCGTCGTGGGCGTGTCCCGCCTCCTGCCGCTGACCGCGGAGTACCGCGGCTTCCTGGACCTGGTGGCGGCCGAGATCTCCCGCGCGGTGGGCAAGCAGCGCGCGTACGAGCAGGAGCGCGCACGCGCCGCCGAGCTGGCCGCCCTGGACCGCGCCAAGACCAACTTCTTCGCCAACGTCAGCCACGAGTTCCGCACCCCGCTCACCCTGGTGCTCGGTCCGCTGGAGGACCTGCTCGCCGACCCGACCCTGCCGGCCGCCCACACCGACCGGCTCGCCGTGATGCACCGCAACGCGCTGCGCCTGCTGAAGCTGGTCAACACCGTGCTGGACTTCTCCCGGCTGGAGTCCGGCCGGCTCGCCGCCCGGTACCAGCCCACCGACCTGGCCGACTACACCGCGCGGCTGGCCAGCACGTTCCGCTCGGCGACCGAACGGGCCGGGCTGCGGCTGGTGGTCGACTGCCCGCCGCTGCCGACGCCCGTCCACGTCGACCGGGACATGTGGGAGAAGATCGTCCTCAACCTGCTGTCGAACGCCGTGAAGTTCACCCTCCACGGCGAGATCCGGGTCCGGGTGCGGGCGGTGCCCGAGGGCGCCCGGCTCGAGGTGGCCGACACCGGCGTGGGCATCGCCGCGGAGGAGCTGCCGCACGTCTTCGAGCGGTTCCACCGGGTGCCGGGCGTGCGCGCCCGTACGCACGAGGGCACCGGGATCGGCCTGGCGCTGGTCCGCGAGCTGGTCGAGATGCACGGGGGCGAGGTCGCCGTGACCAGCCGGGTCGACGCGGGCAGCACGTTCACCGTGACCGTCCCGTTCGGTCGCACCCACCTGCCGCCCGAGCGGGTGGTCGAGGCCGGGCCGGAGCCCGCGGAGCCCGAGCAGGCGCTGCTCCACGTCGCGGAGACCGCGCTCTGGACCGGCACGGGCGCGGCCGTCTCGGTCGCGGCCCGTCCCGCCGCGCCGGCCGGGCGGATCCTCGTGGCCGACGACAACGCCGACCTGCGGGAGCACGTCACCCGGCTGCTCGCCCCGAGCTGGGAGGTGGTCACCGCGGGCGACGGCGCCGAGGCCCTGCGGCTGGCCGTGACGGGCAGCTTCGACCTGGTGCTCGCGGACGTGATGATGCCCGAACTGGACGGCTTCGGGCTGGTCGGCGCGCTGCGCGCGGACCCGCGTACGCGGCACGTGCCCATCGTGCTGCTCTCCGCCCGCGCCGGCTCCGCCGAGGCGGTGGCCGGCCTGTCGGCCGGCGCCGACGACTACCTCACGAAGCCGTTCTCCGGCCAGGAGCTGATCGCCCGCGTGCGGGCCAACGTGGAGCTGGGGCAGCTACGCGGACAGATCATCCGCCGGCTCCGCGCGCTCGCCGACGCGGCGGTGGCCGTCAACACGGCCCGTTCCACCGCCGACGTGCTCCGCGTCGCCGCCTCGCACGCGCTCGACCTCGTCGGGGCCGCCCGGGTGGTCGTCACCGCCGACGGCGGGCGCGCCGAGGCGGACGCCGGGGGCAGCGCCGGCGCCGACCCGTCGTTCGTGCTCGCGCTCACCGGCACCGGCGGTGAGCCGCTGGGTGACCTGCGGGTGTGGCGGCGGGACGGCGACGGCGGGGACACCGACGAGGCCGCGCTGACCCAACTGGCCCGGCTGGTCGGCGCGCGGCTGGAGAACGCCCAGCTCTACGAGGCCGAACACCGCACCGCCACCACCCTCCAGCACAGCCTCCTTCCCCGGTCGCTCCCCCAGCTGCCCGGCGCCGTGGTGGCCAGCCGGTACCTGCCGGGCACCGCCGGCGTCGAGGTCGGCGGCGACTGGTACGACGCGATGGTGCTCGACGACCGGGAGCTGGTGCTGGTCATCGGTGACGTGGTCGGCAAGGGGGTGCAGGCGGCCGCCGCGATGGGGCAGCTGCGCAACGCGCTGCGGGCGTACCTGCTGGAGGGCTTCGACCCGGGCGAGTCGCTGACCCGGCTGAACCGGCTGGTCACCCTCACCGAGCGCCGATCCTTCGCCACGGTCCTCTGCCTGCTGTACCACCCCGGCACCGGGCGGCTGCGCTACGCCAGCGCCGGCCACCCGTCGCCGCTGCTCGTACGCGGTGGTGACGTGGTGCTCCTGCACGACCGTGCCCTCGGACCGCCGGTCGGCGCCCTGCCCGGCGCCTCGTACCGCACGGTGGAGGGTCGACTGGCCACCGGCGGCCGGCTGCTGCTCTACACCGACGGGCTCATCGAGGACCGGCACGTCGGCATCGACGAGGCGCTGGCCCGGGTGCGCGCGGACGCGGCCGCGCCCACGGAGCACGTGGCCGACCTGATCGACGCCGTGGTCGCCCGGGTCGCCGGGCAGCCACGACGCGACGACGTGGCGGTGCTCGCGCTGGAGGCGACCGAACCCCACCGGTTCGCGTTGCGGCTGCCGGCCGACCCCACCCGGTTGAGCGTGCTGCGCAAGCGCCTGGAGGACTTCCTCGTGGCCCACGGCGTCGGCGAGACGGACCTGTTCGACCTCACGGTGGCGATCTCGGAGGCGGCCGCCAACGCGATCGAGCACCCGGTCGCCCCGGCCGAGCCGACGATCGGCGTCGAGGTGGCGATCGAGGACGGCACGGTGGTCGCCACGATCCGCGACAGCGGGCGGTGGCGGGAGCCGACCGGCTCCGGGTTCCGGGGCCGGGGGTTGTCCCTCATCCGGGCGTTGGGGGACCTGACCGTCGACCGTACGCCGGACGGCACGCAGGTGACGCTGCGCCGGCGGCTGCGGGGCTGAGCGGGACGGGACGGTCACCGCGGGAGCGGGACGGGACGGTCACTCCGGGCGCGGGACGGGACGGTCACCCCGGGAGCGGGACCGGACCGTCACTCCGGGAGCGGGACCGTCACTCCGGCCGCAGCCAGGGCTGCTCGCCCAGGCCGGAGACGTCCAGCACGCGGCGGACCTGCCGGGACGGCAGGACGCTGAGCGCGTCGGGAAGGCGCTGGGCGAGCCGGACCAGGGCGTGGATCGCCGCCGAGTCGAAGAAGGTGACCGCCCGCAGGTCGAGCGTCACCCGCGCGGCGGGCTCGCGCAGCGCGGTCTGGAACATCGTGTCGGCGGTGGCCATGTCGACCTCGCCGGTCACCACGACGAAAAGATCGTCGCCGTCGATCTCCGCCGTGGCGGAGAAGACGGGCGGCGCGACCCCGTGATCCACCCCGCCACCATGGCACAACGGGGCAGACGGGGCAACAGGCGCCCGTGCGGACCGTCGCGGGCGTGTCCGTGTCGCGGCGATAGGCTTGGACCATGACCGTCCGTGCGCCGCTGACCCCAGGCACGCTCTCCCCGTGGCGAGCGGTTCCCGCCCACATCCCGCGTCCCGAGTACGTGGGCAAGAAGGGCCCCCGGGAGTTCCACGGATCGCACGTGCAGACCCCGGAGACGATCGAGAAGATGCGCGTGGCCAGCCGGCTCGCCGCGCAGGCGACCCAGCTCGCCGGGGAGCACTGCAAGCCGGGCGTCACCACCGACGAGATCGACAAGGTGGTGCACGAGTTCCTCTGCGACCACGGGGCGTACCCGTCGACGCTGGGCTACAAGGGCTTCCCGAAGTCCTGCTGCACGAGCCTCAACGAGGTCATCTGCCACGGCATCCCGGACTCGACGGTCCTGCAGGACGGCGACATCATCAACGTCGACGTCACGGCGTACCTCGACGGGGTGCACGGCGACACGAACGCCACCTTCTGCGTGGGCGAGGTGAGCGAGGAGGCCCGGCTGCTGGTCGAGCGGACCCACGAGGCGATGATGCGGGGCATCCGCGCCGTCGCCCCGGGGCGCCAGATCAACGTGATCGGCCGCGTCATCGAGTCGTACGCCAAGCGGTTCGGCTACGGCGTCGTGCGCGACTTCACCGGGCACGGCATCGGCGAGGCCTTCCACAGCGGGCTCTACGTGCCGCACTACGACAGCCCCCGGCCCACCGAGGTCATGGAGCCGGGCATGACGTTCACGATCGAGCCGATGATCACCCTGGGCACCTACCAGTACGACATGTGGGACGACGGCTGGACCGTGGTCACCAAGGACCGGAAGTGGACCGCCCAGTTCGAGCACACGATCGTCGTGACCGAGGACGGCCACGAGATCCTGACCCTGCCGTGACCGACAGCCCGGCGGCGCTGCGCGAGGCGCACCACGCGGACGTCTCGGGCGGCTGGCTCCGCCCGGCCGTGTTCGGGGCGATGGACGGGCTGGTCACCAACATCGCGCTGATCGCCGGCGTCGGCGGCGGCGGGGTGTCGCCGCGCAGCATCGTGCTCACCGGCGCCGCCGGCCTGGTCGCCGGCGCGATCTCGATGGGGCTCGGCGAGTACACCAGCGTCCGGTCGGCCAACGAGCAGGTCGCCGCGGAGGTGGCCAAGGAGCGGCGCGAGCTGGAGCGGCACCCCGAGGCCGAGGCGCAGGAACTGGCCGACACGTGGGTCGCCCGTGGGCTGCCCCCGGACCTCGCCATGCAGGTGGCGCAGGCGCTGCGGCGCAACCCGGAGGAGGCGCTGCGGGTGCACGTCCGGGAGGAGCTGGGCGTCGACCCGGACGACCAGCCGAGCCCGTGGGCGGCGGCCATCTCGTCGTTCCTCTTCTTCTCCGTCGGGGCGTTCGTGCCGTTGGTGACCTACCTGCTCGGCTTCACCAGCCTCGGGCTCGCCCTCGGCGTGGGCGGGCTGGGCCTGTTCGCGGCCGGCGCGGTGGTCGCCCGGTTCACGAACCGGCCCTGGTGGTCCAGCGGCCTGCGGCAGCTGCTGCTGGGCGCTGCGGCGGCCGCCGCCACGTACCTGGTGGGCGCCCTCATCGGCGTCCAGGGCGGCCTCGGCTGAGGCGCCGTCACGTGGTGAGCAGGTCGTCGACCGTCCCGTCGACCGGCTGACCCCGGGCGGCCAGCTCCTCGGCCTGCCGGGCCAGCACCGCGCCCACCTCGGTCATGTCCGCGCCCGCCAGCCCGGTACGCCGCACGGCGTCCCCCGGGTCCCGGAAGTAGGTGCGGCTGAGCAGGCCGTTGACGGTCGCGGCGGCCAGCCGGGCCTCGCCCAGCATGAGCAGGGCCTGGTCCGTCTCGTACCACTCGGCCAGCCGCGCGGCCCGGGCGTGCGCCGCGTGGCCCCGGTACCACGCCTGGCGGGCGGCGGCGCTGAACTCGGCCGGACGGGCCCGGGCCAGACGGCCGAGGTGCTCGTCGCGCAGGGTCCGCAGCCAGCCGGTCGGGTCGTGCAGCGGGCGGGTCGTGACGTACCGGTCGGCCGTCAACGGCCAGAGCGAACTGATCACGCGGGCCTGCCGGAGGTGGTCCTCGGCACCGGCCACGGTGAGGTCGACCAGCACCCCGTCCACCCGGCGGGTGGCCGGCGCCGGGCCGGTGCCCGGGCGGTACGTCACCACGAGGATCCCGATCTCCCCGTCCCCGCCGCCGTCGTCGTCGCCGTGTGCCAACGGCCCGTGCACGGCGACCGCGAGCACGTCGGCCGGGAACCGGCGCCGGGCCGCTTCCGCCACGCGTTCGGCGACCGCCCACCGGGGATCGCTGAGGTGCCGGTCGATCTCGACGTCCTCGCTGTCGACGCTCACGCCCGACGCCCCCTGCGACCTCGTGGACGCGCGCGGCGCGTCCGCTGCCCGGTCAGGGCGTCGCCGGCCGGCCCGGGCCGCTCGCCCCGCTGACCGCGGGCGCCCCGGCGGCGACGTGCGCGCCGGTGGCCCCGCTGGGCACCACCCTAGCGGCGGCGGTCGCCGGCACCCGGCACGCCGCGCCCGCCGGGGACCAGCCGGAAGACGCGGATCTCCCGGTCGCCGGCCCGGCGCACGTACGTCCGGTACGCCGGCCACTCGGTGACCAGGCGCTGCCAGAGCCGGTCCCGTTCGGGGCCGGTGACGACCTCGGCCCGGACCGGGACGCGGCGGCCCCTGACGGTCACCTCCGCGGCCGGGTCGGCGAGCAGGTTCAGCGACCAGCCCGGCTGGTGCGGCTGGCCCCAGTTCGAGCCGACCACCACGTACGCGTCCCCGTCGCGGACGTAGAGCAGCGGCGTGCTGCGGGGCTGGCCCGAACGGCGGCCGGTCGTGGTGAGGATGAGGGACGGGACGAGGCCGAGGGCGACCACCCGCCCCCGGGTGAGCCGCCCGACGGCCCGGTCGGCCGGGACGAGCAGGCGGGCGACCGCCGCGAACCAGCGGTGGTGGCCCAGGCGGCGGGTGACGGCACCGAACACGGACACGGGGACAGTCTGCCGGCCGCCCGCTCCCGGCGGCGTCCCGGGACCGCGTCGCGGCCGGCGGGGGTGCACGGGAAGGCCGGGCCGGCCACCCCGGTGCGGTCAGTCCAGGCGCCGCTCGACCGGCAGCCGGGAGCGGGTGAACAGCCCCGCCCCGAGCATCGCCACGAGTGGCACGAGCACGAGGACGCCGAGGGTCGACCAGGGCACGACGAGCGGGTACGGGTCCTCGATGGGCCAGCTCTCGGCGTACTGCCGGTTGGTCGAGAGCAGGATGATGAGCGCGGTGCCCAGGCCGGCCACGATGCCGAGCACCGACCCGAGACCGGCGATCACCCCGGCCTGGCAGAGCGCCAGCAGCCGGCGTACGCCCGGGCCGGCCCCGACCGCGGCGAGCGTGGACAGGTCCGCGCGGCCCTCCGCGGCGGCGAGTCCGGTGGCGATCCCGGCCGCGCCCACCGTGACGAGCCCGGCGGCCCCGGCGAGCAGGAGCAGCAGCGGCTCGCTCCCGCCCGGCGGGACGCCCGACTCCACGTCCACGATCACCTCGCCGTACGGCCGCAGCGCGTCGGTGAACCGCTGCCGCTGCCGTTCGTCGGGAACCTCGGGCGCCGACGCGATCCAGGACGTGGTGCGCGGGGTCAGCCCGAGCCGGGTGGCCGCCGCGGGGGAGATCAGCAGCCGGGTCGGGCCGACGGCGCCGGGCAGCGCGTGGCCCGGCAGCACACCGCTGACCGGGGGAGTCGGCGACACCGATCCCACGCTGGCCCGGTCGACCCGCACCGCCACCCGCCCGTCGTGCAGGTAGCGCGGGTCGGTCACCACCACCCCGCCGGCGCGCAGCACGGCGGTGGCGGCCGCGACCTCGGCGGGCCCCGCGCCGGTGAGCAACGGCAGCGCGGTCCCGTCGTCCACGACGACGTGGACGTACGGGCCGTAGTAGTCGTGGGACCGCAACTGGCAGCGCGGATCGGCCCGGGCGAGCCGGCGCTCGGCGGCGCTCATCCCGTCGCGCGGCTGCCACGGGCAGGCCCTCTCCGGCGGGAGCACCGGCTCGACCGCGCAGTAGTCGACCGGCCCGCTCACCGCGTCGCAGTCGACGAAGTTCACCGGCACCACCGCGCTCGCGCCGAGGTGCGCCCGGGCCGCCGCGGCGACCTCGTCGAGCGGGGGCGCGGGCCGGTCCGCCTGGGTCTGGCTGACCTGTATGTTCCCGAGGGGCAGGGCGGGCTGGTAGGCGACGCGGTCGCGTTGCGCGTCGCTGGCCAGGTAGGCGCCCAGCGCGACGCTGGCGGCGACGGCCGCCATGACGGCCGAGATGGCCGGTGCGGCGGAGGCCCGGTTGCGGCTGGCGTCCCGCAACGCGATCCGGGGAGCCAGCGGCAGCGCCCGCCCCAGCCGGGCCAGGAGGCCGATGAGGGTCGGCGTGCAGAGGACCAGGCCCAGCTCGCCGAGGATCAGTCCGAGGAGGATCACCGTGGGGGTGGTCCGGGTGGCCCCGAGCGCCGCGACGGCCGCGCCACCGGCGGCCAGGACCACCCCGACCGTCAGCCACCGCCCGCGGTCCCGTGGCGGCGTCCGCCGGCCGGCCAGCCCGGCCACGACGTCCTGCCGGGCGGCGGTCCACGCGGGGGCCAGCGCGGCGAGCACCCCGGCCAGTACGGCGACACCGGCGACCACCACCAGCGCCGCCGGCCAGCAGCGGTAACCGCCGAAGCGGGCGCCGAAGACGTACTCCTCGACGAGCGGCCGGCCGGCGAAGGCCGCCGCGACGCCGAGGACCAGGCCGGCGGCGGCGCCGAGGAGGCCCAGCACCACCCCGTCGGCGAGGACCACCCGGCGGAGCTGGGCGGCGTCGCCGCCGGCCACCGCGACCAGGGCGAGGTCCCGGCGCCGTCGGCGTACGCCGACCGCGAAGGCCGGCCCGACGAGCAGCACCACCTCCAGCAGACCCAGACCGCCGACGAGCACGCTGGTGCCGAGGTCGTTCACGTCCGCGCCGCCCTGGCCCGGCCAGAGCCGCAGCGACGACTCCTCCTCCGCACCGGTCCGGGCCGTCACGACCAGGCCCTGCTCGTTGAGCCGCCGTACGAGGTCGGCGTCCACCGTCCCGGGCACGTCGGCCAGCCAGGTCGCGTCCGGACCGGGCTCGACCGGGGGCACGGCCGCGGGGTGCAGGGCGAGCATCGGGCCCAGGTTGTCGGGGAA
>Ga0164243_10004092_pt1 | contig 23000 bp, 24 predicted proteins | sample OricompcompostOP_FD_108781 | JGI IMG/M metagenome (GOLD analysis project Ga0164243, IMG submission 108781) | Organic Plus compost microbial communities from Emeryville, California, USA - Original compost - Organic plus compost (OP) | ecosystem: Engineered > Solid waste > Mixed feedstock >...
CGTGCCCACGGCCGGAAACAATGGGCCGATCACAGCCCAAGCATCATCAGAGATCTCCACACGCGCCACGAACACAAGGATCACCCGCGTGCCCACGAGCACCCTTTAGCAACACGGCCTAGCGGTCAGGCCGCCGAGACGACGGACGCGCCGACGATCCGGTCGGCGAGATGGTCGGCGAGCGGGCGGTCGGTCGCCAGGACCACGCGCACCGTGGCCTCGGGATGGTCGAACGCGCCGGCGCGCTGACGACGCAGATCGCACAGCGTCTGGCCCCGGCCGGGTCCGTCCGTGATGTCGACCGTGACGGGCACGGCGGGGGCGTTCGCCGTCCGCACCGTGCCGATCGCGATCGCGGCGGCGAGCGGATCGTGCAGCGCGCAGCAGCGGCGGCCGTAGGTGCCGGCGTAGAACCCCATGTACAGGTCGAGCATCTCGCCGACCGCGCGGGCGAGCGGGGCTCCGGAGCCGAGGAGCCGGTCGCGATGGTCCTCCTCGAACACGTCCTCCATCGTCACGTCGAGCGGAACGAGCGTCACCGGCCACGGCGCCGCGAGCACGGCGGCCGCCGCCTCGGGATCGTTCGCGATGTTCGCCTCCGCGACGGGGGTGATGTTGCCGGGGACGAGTGCCGCCCCGCCCATGATCGTGACCTGTGCGACCCGGGTCGGCAAGGTCGGGTCCTGCGCGAGCGCCGCTGCGAGGTTGGTCAGCGGACCGACCGCCAGCACCTCGAGCGTGCCGGGGTGCTCGTGCGAGAGGCGGATGAGCAGGTCGGCGGCCGAGACCTCCAGCGGGGCGCCAGCCGGTTCGGGGAGCAGGACGTCGCCGACGCCGTTCGCGCCGTGCACGTGCGGTGCGCCGCCGTCGTAGGGACGGGCGAGGAAGTCGTGCCGGCCGACCGCGACCGGCACCTCCTCGCGTCCGGCGAGGGCGAGGAGTCCCTGGGTGTTCCGCGCGGCGGTCGCGGCGTCGGTGTTGCCGCTGACCGTGCCGATGCCGAGGAGCGCGACCTCGGGCGAGGCGAGCAGGTACGCCAGGGCGAGCGCGTCGTCGATCCCCGTGTCGCAGTCGAAGTACAGCGGACGGGCCGGGATGTCGGTCATGAGTTGCTCCTGTGTCGTGCGAGGGGCCGGGCGCCCCGTTCGATGATGGCGGATTCCGGACCGCGCCGCGGACGAGCGCCACGGCGGTCGTGCTTGAATGAGGCGTGGGAACGCCGTCGGCCCGCGCCGCGGCACGCCCCGCCCCGACCCGTCGCGGGCACTCGAACATCCCGGACCCGAACAGGAGCACTATGGTCGCGCCTCTCTCCCTCGCCGTCGTCGGCAGCATCAACGTCGACCTCACCGCGCGCACCGAACGCCTGCCGGAGCCGGGCGAGACCATCGGCGGCGGGCGTCTCGTGCGCGAGGCCGGAGGCAAGGGCGCGAACCAGGCGGCCGCGGCGGCCCGCCTCGGCGCGGACGTCCGCATGATCGGCGCCGTCGGCTCCGACTCCGACGGCGCATGGATGCGCGACGAGCTCGAGGCGGCGGGCGTGGACACGTCCGCGGTGCGCACGAGCGACGAGGCGACGGGCGTCGCCCTCATCGTGGTGGACGCCGCGGGCGAGAACCAGATCGCCGTCTGCGAGGGCGCGAACGGCGAGGTGAGCCTGGCGGGCGTCGAGTTCGGCGCGGAGGAGGCCGTGCTCGCCCAGCTGGAGATCTCGATGGACGTCGTGACGCAGCTGGCCGAGAAGGCCCGCGGGTATTTCGCCCTCAACGCCGCCCCGGCGCTGCCCCTTCCGGAGGCGGTTCTGGAACGCGCGGATCTCGTGATCGTCAACGAGACCGAGTATGCCCTCATCCCGGCGCTGCGGACGGCACGACGGGTCGCCGTGACCTACGGCGCCGACGGCGCCAAGCTCTTCGAGAACGGCGTCGAGGTCGCCTCGGCGCCGGCCGTCAAGACGGTCGTGGCGAACACCGTGGGCGCAGGAGACGCGTTCTGCGCCGCGCTCACCTACGCCCTGGCGTCCGGGATCGCGCCGGAGCGCGCGCTCGCCGCGGCCTGCGCGGTCGGCGCGGCCGCCGTGGCCGACCCCCGTTCGCAGCCGCGCCTCGCCACGCTCGACGAGTACCTGTCCTGAGCGCGCGGGCCCTCGCTCCGTGAGCGGGGGGCCTCGCGAACGGGGAGTCTCGGACCGCGCACGGTCGACGGCGCGACGGGCCGACGAGGCCGTGTCGGCGGTGCCGCATAGGGTGAGACGCATGACGATCGCCGATCTCGACGACGACCGCCCCCGCTGCGCGTGGGCGGGCTCCGATCCCGAGTACCGCCGCTACCACGACGAGGAGTGGGGGCAGCCGCTGCACGGCGATCGGGCGCTGTTCGAGAAGATGGCGCTCGAGGGCTTTCAGGCGGGGCTGTCCTGGATCACCATCCTGCGCAAGCGCCCACGCTTCCGTGAGGTGTTCGCCGGGTTCCAGCCGGCCGCCGTCGCCGCGTTCGGCGAGGACGACGTCGAGCGGCTCCTGGCCGACACCGGGATCGTGCGCAATCGGTCGAAGATCGAGGCGACGATCTCGAACGCCGCGATCGTGCGCGACATGGCCGAGGGCGAGCTCGACGGCCTGATGTGGTCGTACGCCCCCGACCCGGCAGCCCACGTCCGCCCGCGGACCATGGCCGACGTGGCCGCGGTGACACCCGAGTCCGAGGCTCTCAGCAAGGCGCTCCGCAAGCGCGGCTTCCGCTTCGTCGGCCCGACCACGATGTACGCGCTGATGCAGTCGGCGGGGATGGTGGACGACCACCTCGAGGGCTGCTGGCGCGCCTGAGCGCGTACGGTCGAGCCCGAGGCGCGACGCCCCGTCGCCTGCCGGCTCGGTGGCCACTATCCGTCTGCGACCTCTTCGCCGCGAGCGCGCGCCCAGGACCTTCCCCAGGCTTCGATGGCGGCGATGGGCTCGCGCAGGGAGGCGCCGAGCGGGGTGAGCGAGTACTCGACCCGAGGGGGAACCTCCGCGTACACGACGCGGTCCACGAGACCATCGGCTTCCAGCTCCCGCAGCTGGCGGCTCAGGACGCGATCTGTGATGTGCCCGATCTCCTTGCGGAGCTGGCCGTAGCGCAGCGTCCGGTCGAGGAGGAGCTGGACGATGGTCAGCTTCCAGCCACCGCCGACGACACTCACCGTCACCTCGACCGGACACACGCTCAAGGCGTGGCGAACGGCATCTCGCATGACTATCCAAACTGTCAGTAGAGGACTGAAAAGTGCATACTTACGAAAAGTAGCATTACCTGCTGTCATCGAAGCATGATCTCTACCTCTCTCTCGTCTCCTGGTGGCACCGTTTCTCCGACGAGTGCACGTCTCCTCGACGACGGTCCGGCGAAGGCGCACCGTGTTCAGGTGATCTGGGCTCATCCCCGCCGGGACTCCTTGACCGCGACCGTCGTCGCCGATGTCGTCGCCTCGCTCCGCGACCATGACCTGGACGTGGACGAGCTCGACCTGTATCGATCGGGCTTCGACCCGGTGCTGAAACCCATGGACGAACCGGATTGGAACGATCCGGACAAGCCGTTCAGCCCGGAAGTGAGAGAACACGCGATGCGCACGAAGGCGGCCGATGCGCTGGTGTTCGTCTTCCCTGTGTGGTGGTATTCGGTTCCCGCGATCATGAAGGGGTATATCGACCGTGTCTGGAACTACGGCCTGTTCTACGGCGATGGCAGGCGATCGGGCATCGGCGCGGCCCGCTGGATCGGCCTCGCCGGAGAGGGGATCGCCTCGTTCCGGAAGCGCGGGTACGAGGAGATGATCGCCCACCACCTCGATGCCGGTATCGCGGGCCTCTGCGGAATCGAGGACAGTCGAGTCGTGCTCCTCTACGACGCCCTCGGGGAGGGCATCGACGATCTCCCCGGCCACTTCCTGGCGTTGAGGCGTAAGGCGCGAGCGGTCGTGAGTGAACTCGTGGCCACGCTCCACGAGGAGCCCCGCACCGAGTGAGGTCCGGTCATCGCCGATGCAGCGACCTCGGAAGGAGCGTGCTGGCGTCAGCGGCCGGCGTCGGCGAGGTGGCGGGCGTCGTGGCCGAGCACCTTGACCATGACGCCGTGCCGGCGGAGAGCGGCGACCGTGCGCGTCTCCTCGTCGAGATCGCGGCCCAGCGCGTGGACGTTGGCGACGACGAGCACGTCGCCGGGGTTGAGCGTGTCGATGAGGCGGGAGATCCGGTCGCCCCAGCTCTCCAGGATCTCGGGAGCCGGATGGCGGAAGCCCTCGATCGGGACGCCGAACCGGGTGAGGTCGTCGCGCTGCTGCACGACCGAGGGCATCCCCTCACGGGCGACGACCAGCCCGACCAGACGCGAGCCCTCGGGCCGCGCCGACCACCAGTCGCGGTTCTGCTGGAGCTCGGTGAAGCACTTGGGGCATTCGGCAGCCGGGTGCGGGAGGTTCAGCGGGCTCGTCAGAGCGTCGTCGATGGGGCTGTCTTCGCTCATCGGGCTCCTCCTGCTCGTGTCACCCTCCATTCTGCCCTGACCCGCCGACATCCGGGGACGGGCGGGACGGAACCGGGCCGAACGCGGTTCAGAGCAGGCCGAGGGCGCGGACGGCCTCGCGCTCGTCGCCGAGCTCGGCGACGGACCGGTCGATCCGCTCCCGTGCCCACGCGTCGAGCTCGAGCCCTTCGACGATCCGCCACTCGCCGTCGACCGCGCGGACCGGGAACGAGCTGATCAGCCCCTCCGGCACGCCGTACTCGCCGTGCGACACCACGGCCGCGCTCGTCCAGTCCTCGACCCCGCCGGTCGCGCCGGTGCCCTGCGTCCAGTCGCGCACGTGGTCGATCGTGGCGCTGGCAGCGGAGGCGACGGACGACGAGCCGCGCACCCGGATGATCTCTGCGCCGCGCTGAGCGACCCGCGGGATGAAGGTCTCGTCGAGCCAGGCACGGACGTCTCCCACCCGCTCGGCGAGGGCCTCGGTCGCGGGACGCCCGGCGACGGTCGCATGTGAGACGTCGGGGAACTGCGTCGCCGAGTGGTTGCCCCAGATCGGAAGGCGGCGCACCTCGGCGACGGGCGCGTCGAGCGCCGCGGCGAGCTGGCCGCGGGCGCGGTTCTCGTCGAGGCGGGTGAGGGCGCTGAACCGCTCGGCGGGCACCCCGTCGGCGGCCGCGGCCGCGATCAGCGCGTTCGTGTTGGCGGGGTTCCCCACGACCGTGACGCGGACGCCTGCGGCCGCATGGGCCGCGATCGCCGCGCCCTGAGGGCCGAAGATGCCCCCGTTCGCCGCGAGGAGGTCGCCGCGCTCCATCCCCGGCCCCCGCGGGCGCGCGCCGACCAGCAGGGCGTGGTCGGTCCCGTCGAAGCCGACGGCGGGGTCGTCCGTCACCTCGACGTGCTCCAGCAGGGGGAACGCGCCGTCCTGCAGTTCCAGCGCGGCGCCCTCGGCCCCGGCGAGCCCTGCGGGGATCTCCAGCAGCCGGAGGCGGACCTTCTCGTCGGCGCCGAGCATGTCGCCCGCCGCGATCCGGAACAGCAGCGCGTAGCCGATCTGCCCGCCGGCACCGGTGATGGTGATCGTCGTGGTCATGTCTCGAGCCTACGACCGCGGACGTCGCGACGGCGCCGCGGCGGAGGAACGATGCGGAGGGACGAAACCGAACGACGAGGGGGCGGTACCCTCGTCCCATGACGTTCAACCCCGATGCCGACATCAGCGGCAACACCACGCGACGGCGCGGCGGGCGCACGGCGGCCATCGCCGGCGGCGGCGTGGGCCTCGGGGCGATCGCGGTGCTCCTCATCGGGATGTTCACGGGCGTCGACCTCTCCGGCTTCCTCGGCGGAGGGCAGGACGGCGGCGGGGGCGCCGCGCCGTCGTCGCAGGGCGCGCTCCTGGACGAGTGCAAGAGCGGCAAGGACGCCAACGCGAACGACGACTGCCGCATGGCGGGGGCCCAGGTCGCCCTCGACGCCTACTGGGCGCAGCAGGTCAAGGGCTATCGGCCGCCGCAGATGACGGTGGTGCAGGGATCGACGCCCACCTCGTGCGGGACGGCGTCGAACGCCGTGGGGCCGTTCTACTGCCCGCCCGAGCAGGGCGTCTACCTCGACCCCACCTTCTTCCAGCTCATGCGGCAGCAGTTCGGCGCCTCGGCGGGCAACCTCGCGCAGCTGTACATCGTGGGGCACGAGTGGGGTCACCACATCCAGAACATCACCGGGACCATGGCGAAGCACCCCGACAACGGAACGGGTCCCGGCAGCAACGGCGTGCGCACCGAGCTGCAGGCCGACTGCTACGCGGGAGCGTGGATCGGCGACATGACCGAGCAGAAGGACGCGCACGGCGTCGCCTACCTGCAGCCGCCCACCGAGGCGCAGCTGCGCGACGCCGTGAACGCGGCGAAGACGGTGGGCGACGACAACATCCAGCAGCAGTCCGGGTTCGTCAACCCCGAGAGCTGGACCCACGGATCGAGCAAGGCACGGCAGTACTGGTTCGCCAACGGCTACCAGAACGGCCTCGGCGTGTGCGACACCTTCTCGCTCTCCGTGGCGGAGCTCGAACGCTGACCGAGCGACCCCCCCCGTGCGCGGTGTGCCGGTCCTCCGCGTGAGCGGCTCCTAGGCGCGCAGGGCCTGGATCAGCGTGCGCAGCAGCGCGAGCACGCCGCCGCGGGCACGGAACCGGGTCAGCCCCTCGCTCACGGCCGCTCCCGTGCGGGACGAGACGAACCACGGCGGTTTCGGCAGGATCGTGAACCGGCCGGATCCGCGCAGCGCGCCCAGAGAACGGGGGAACGGACGGAACGGGCCGCGTACGACCGAACGCTCGACGTCGGCGAGCAGCAGCGCGTTGTGCACCACGCCGATCCCGCTTCCGACGTCTTCGATCGTGCCGCCGGGGTACGCGCCCCACGACAGGGTCGGGGTGATGAAGGCGAAGCCGGTCCAGCCGTTGATCGCGATGTCGCCGTAGCGGAGATCGGCGATCGCCCGCTCGAAGTCGTCGCCCAGCGACTGCTCCGTCGCCGGGTCCACCAGCACGTTGGCGCCGAGGGTGCCCTGAAGGCGGTCGTTCGCGTGCGCCACGGCGGCGTCCAGGAAGGTCATCCCCGTACCGGGGAGCGACACCACGCCGAGGACGGGTGCGAAGTACTCCGTCTGCTCCAGCGCGCTCGGGTCGTCGTCGGGGCCGAGCTCGACGAGCAGCCGGTCGGCCAGCACGAGCGCGTCGGGGTAGGACTGCGCGGCCTGCCGCATCCGCTCGTCCGAGCGCGGGTACCAGATCGGGCGCTCCGGGGCGCCGGCGTAGGCGCGGCGCAGCTCCGCGCGGAAGCGCTCGGCCTGCGGCCAGTCCGAGGAGAGGATCACGACCTGTCCCGCGATGCAGTTGTGGCCGCTGTTCTGCAGGCGCATGGTCGCGATGTGCTCCGCGTGGAAGCGCAGGTCCTCGTCGGTCCACTCGCCGGGCACGACGATGATCGGCGACACCCCGCCGAGCTCGGCGGTGATGGGCGTCTTCAGCCGCGGCCGCCCCTCGCGCCGCCGCCGCGTCGCCGCAGCGCCCGTGCCCCAGACGATCGCGTCGAAGGTCGGCGCGGAACCGGTGATGTGCACGTGGGCGAAGGCCTTGTGCTCGGTGAGGTAGGCCCCGACGTCGGGACCGCCGCGCACGATCCGCAGCAGTCCCAGGGCGATGAGCGGCGCGAGCGCCCGCTCGTAGACCGGGACGAGGGAGTCCTGCGTCGGGTTGACCTTCAGCAGCACCACCCGGTCGTGGGCGAGCAGCTCGTAGAGGACGTCGAGCACCGGGATCGAGGTGATGTTGCCGGCGCCCAGCACGAGACCGATCCCGCCATCCCCTTCCCTCGGCGCGCGCTGGGCGAGACCGGCCCTGGCTCGCGCCTCGCCGGGCGTCGTGCCCGGGCGCAGCCACACCTCGCCGGTGAAGCCCGACAGCAGCACGTGGTCGATCCCGGTGAGCGGGAAGGCGTGCACGCGGGTGCGGGCGCCGGGGGCCCGGTCGACGCGCACCCCGTCGAGGGGGTTGCGGCCCGTCGCGATGCGCTCGAGCGTCTCGATGTACGCGTCCAGCGCGCCGAGCACGCCGTACGGCCCGCTCAGCCATTCCTCTCCGCGGAGCGGATGCGTGGGCGGCAGCTGCTTCGAGGCCGCGGCCGTCCGGGCCCAGGCGCGCGCTGTGACGGCCACGGAGCGGCGCACGCCGCGCAGGAGCGTGGTGCGCTGATCGGGGGCGAGGCCCGCCCACGTGCGTTCTCCGTCGCGGAGCTCCGCGATCGCGGAGTCGATCGGCGCGCGGACGTCGTCGGCGAGGGTGGTGGGCATCGGGCCTCCTTCGGCGGATCGGGACCAGCCTACGGGCGGCGCCCCGATGACGCCTGGGCCGGATGGTGAGGACGCCGGGGTCAGATGAGGGAGAGCTCGCGGAGCTTCGCCTCGACGTCGGCGTTCGAGGGCTCGACGTGGTGGGTGGCGTCGGGGTAGACCACGACCGGGATGTTCGTGCGACCCGAGATCTCCTTCGCCACGTCGGCGGCCGCCGGGTCGGCGACGAGGTCGACGTAGGTGTAGGCGACGCCGAGCTCGTCGAGCTGCTTCTTGGTGCGGATGCAGTCGCGGCACCAGTCGGCGCCGAACATCGTGATGGTGTCGGAGGCGGGGGCAGTCATGTCTCCAGGGTACGGCTCCTGGGGCACGGTGGCGCCGGTCCCGATTCTGGGAGCCTGGGGAGAATCGGATAACGGAACGGGAAACACGCAGGTTGGGCATGGCGGGGCATGGCACGATGAGAGGCGCACTGTCTTGAGGAGGGGTATGGACGGCCGGATGGCGCCTGCGGGTGTGACGATCATCGTCCCGACCTTCAACGAACGCGACAACGTCCCGGAACTCGTGCGACGCGTCTCCGAAGCCCTGGAGGGGCAGGACGGCGAGCTCCTCTTCGTCGACGACAGCAGCGACGACACTCCTGACGTGATCCGCCAGATCTCGCTCACCGCGCCCGTCCCCGTCCGCGTCCTGCACCGCGACGACCCGGTCGGCGGGCTCGGCGGTGCCGTGGTCGAGGGGCTCCGCGCGGCCGAGTACGACGTCTGCATCGTGATGGACGGCGACCTGCAGCATCCGCCCGAGCTGATCCCCGACCTCGTCGGCCGGTACGCCGAGGGCGACGCCGACGTGGTCATCGCGTCGCGGTACATCGGCGGCGGCGACAGCGCCGGCCTCGGCACCGCGGTGCGCTTCGGCGTCTCCCGCGGGGCGACGCTGCTGACCAAGGCGATGTTCCCGATCCGTCTCTCCCGTGCGTCCGACCCGATGACCGGGTACTTCCTCGTCGACCGCCGTCGCGTCGACCCGGCGGCGCTCCGGCCCAACGGCTTCAAGATCCTGCTCGAGATCCTCGTCCGCTCCGACGTGCGCATCGCCGAGGTGCCGATGGAGTTCGGCGAGCGGCTGCACGGCACGTCCAAGGCGTCGTTCGCCCAGGGCATGGCGTTCCTGCGGCACCTGACCATGCTGCGCTTCGGCAAGATGTCGCTCTTCGCGATCATCGGCGGCATCGGCGCCCTCGCCAACCTCGGCATCATGTGGGCGCTCACGCACATGGGCGTTGAGTACGTCTGGGCCGCGATCATCGCCGCCGAGCTGACGATCATCGGCAACTTCATCCTGCAGGAGCGGTACGTCTTCAACGACATGACCGGCGACGCCTCGCGGCTGTCGGTGCGCTTCGCGCAGTCCTTCGCGTTCAATAACATCGAGGCGGCGCTGCGCATCCCCGTTCTCGCCTTCATGGTCGAGACGTGGCACATCTCCAGCATCCTCGCCGCCGCGATATCGCTCGTCGCCGCCTTCTTCGTGCGCTTCATGTTCCACTCGCTCGTCGTGTACGCGCCGCGCCGTGCCGTGCGGAGGGCGTCCAGGCAGGCCGCGATCGAGCGCGAGCGGGTGCATGCGCCGACGGCCGACATCGCCGGGCGCAGCGAGCTCGGCTCCGAGGCCTGAGCCTTCCCGGTCCGGCCTCAGGGATCGCGCCGACCGCACCCGGGCCACCGCACGCTACGGGATCACCCGTATGCGACGGCTCCTGGGCTGGCCCGCGGGGCCGGCGACGCGATTCCCCGACCGGGGGCGAGGGTGCCGTCGAACCGGCTGAGGGAAGACCCGTAGGGGTGGCTCAGCCGATGTTCGAGATCAGGTCGTCGAGGGTGTCGCCGTAGTTCACGCGGATCACGGGGAGCGCGAGCTTGTCGGTCCCCGGGGTCACGTAGCCCCAGTCGATCGTGCGTCCCATCAGGAATCCGGCCTTCGTGACGCCCTCCTTCGTGGTGGCGTTGTAGTGCCCGTAGGGGTAGGCGACGACCTCCTTGGCGCCGAGGATCGACGCGGACTTCTCCAGGTCGGCCGCGATCTGGTCGGCCGACCAGTTGACCATCCGGCCCTTGCCGTTCTCGCCCGCTTCGTGCATCGAGTCGGTGTGCGAGCGCTGGATCACGTAGGGCGACGGCGACGGCGCCTGCCGGACGTTGGTGATCACGAACGACGTCGTGAGCAGCTGGTTCTTGGTGACCACGGGGACGGCGAGGTCGAGCCAGGTCTGATCGGCGTCGTCGTCGGTGATGATCACCGACTTCGGCGGGATGTAGAGGGTGCCGTCGATGAAGGCGTTGAGCTCGTCCCAGGTCGGCAGGTAGAACTTGCCGTCGGCGATGTGCTTCATGTGCGCCTCGAAGTCGCCGATGTAGGCGTAGTTGCCGCGCAGCCAGTTGTCCTCGCCCTCGGGCTTGGTCGTGAACTGGTGGTACATGAGGATCGGCACCTTGGTGCCCGCGGCGGCGTTCTGCTGCGGCGTCATCCACGAGCCGTGGAGGGTGATCTGCCGGTCCGTGCAGGCGGCGAGCTTCGATCCGTTGATCCGGGCGGTCGGGGTGAACGCGGCGGCGTCCGCGGCGGTGGCGTACCAGCCGGCGAAGACCGAGCCGGGGCGGGCGGGGATCGGAAGGCCGGTGTAGAGCGCCCCCTGGGTCTGCAGCATCGGGTCGAGGGAGATCCCGTCGCCCTCGAAAGACACCGCGCAGGCGTTCGGGTCCTTCGTGCCGGCGAGGAGCGCCTCGGCGGGCGAGGAGGGGGTGGGCGTGGCGCTCGGCGACGCCGGGGTCGTCGGCTCCGGGCCGGCCTTCGTCTCGGCCGCTCCGGTGAGCGCGCGCACGCCGATGACCACCAGGGTGGCGATGAGGGCGAGCGCGAGGACGGCGACGACCGCGACGAGGATGCGGCGGCGACGGAGGACGGCGCGCGAGGGGCGGGGACGACGGGAGGGGGTCGGCGGGGGGAAGGCCATGCGGCAGAGTCTAGAAGGCCAAGATCAGTGCGCCCCTCTCGTTCGGTCGCGGCGCGGGCCGTGGACCGTCCTGGCCCCGTGCGCTCCCCGGACGCCGCGAAGATCTCCGAAGGGCGGTGTCGCCGAGAGCGTGCCGGGGGCATCTGCTAGAGTAGAGCTTCCGCGCGTTTCCCCGTGCCGTCTCTCACCGGCACCGCGCGATGCCCGCCGGGGCACCTGTCTCGGATGATCCGCGCCGATGCGTGTTCGTCCGCTCCGGCGAAAGAACACTCGGCGGCTCGACGCCGCCCACAGGAACGTAAGCATCACCATGAAGACCACCGACATCTCGGCGCGCTCCGACGCGCCTCTGACCTGGAAGCAGGCGGCCGACGACGTCTTCGTCGCCACCCGAGAGGGCGAGTTCGCGGGGTTCGTCGCGATCGACGCCCACGCGCACGTCCTCCACGACCGGCACAGCCGCCGCATCGGCTCGTACCCCACGCTCGCCGCCGCCCGAGCCGCCCTCTCGGGCGGTTCACACCCGAAGGGGCGCCGGCGTCCGTCGCGCGCCCGTCGCCGGCGGTGGTCCGCCGCCTGAGGACGGCGCGGATCTGCCGGACCGCGGTCTGCCGGACCGCGGTCTGTCGCGGTCCGGCCAGGAACGGCGGGGAACGGCCGGGAACGGCGTTCCGAGGCTTCGAGGCCGCCTGTGGAGCGGAGGCCAGGGCTGTCGGTTCCGCCGTGGCCGGCGACGCAGGCGGGGTCTTCCCGTCCGCCCGGTGGCGGTCAGCGAGCGGGCGGGATGGCCGCGACCGCGCTGACCTCGATGAGCGCCCCGGGAACGCCGAGACCGGCGACCCGTGCGGCGGTGACCAGCGGGGGCGCGCCCTCGCGGGCCAGCTTCGGGCCGACGGCGCCGTAGGCGGCGCGCAGGTCCGCGTCGACGTGCACGAGGACCGTCCAGCTGACGACGTCGGCGAGGGTCGCTCCCGCCGCCTGCAGCGCGACCTCGGCGTTGTCGAGCGCCCGCGCGGCCTGGTCGGCGACGTCTGCCGAGACGATCGCGCCGCTGGCGTCGACGCCGTTCTGCCCGCCCACGTAGATCGTGGTCGAGCCGGGCGGGACGACCGCGACGTGGCTGAAGGCGGGGCTGACGACGAGCCCCTCGGGCTGCGGATAGGCGATGTCCATGAAGACACTCTGCCCGGAGGGACCGACATCGGGCGCCGTGCCCCGCCGCGCCTACACGCGGCGGGTGTCGCGACGGAACATGAGCACCGCGAACGCGGTGAACAGGACGAACCACACGAGGAGGTTCGGCGCGGCCCAGACATCGGGCGCCGCGCCGACGACCGCCGACTGCGAGAGGTTCGCGATGCCCCACACGGGCGTGAACTTCGCCGCGATCTGCACGCCCTCCGGCATCAGGTACAGCGGGAAGAAGAGCCCGCCCATGAAGCTGAGGACCGGCAGGATCGGACCCAGGTAGCGCATCGCGTTCTGCGCCGGGAACGCGTAGCCGACGGCGAGGCCCAGGCTGGTCATCATGAGCGAGCTCAGCCAGGCCAGCACGCCCGCCCCGATGAGGTTGCCGAGCGGGGCGGTGATCCCCATCGCCGCGCCGACGGCGATCGTCGCGATCACCGCGAGCCCGCCGAGCACGAGGCCGCAGAGGATCTTGACGAGGATGTACACCACGGGGTTCAGCGGCGTGAGGCGCAGCTGCCGGCTCCAGCCCTGCGCGCGCTCCGAGGCCACCGAGACGCCGGTCATGGTGCTCGCGACCATCGCGCCGTAGACCGCCATCGAGATCATGATCGGCACGGCGGCGGAGATCCCGCCCGCACTGACCGGGACGTCGCTGATCGAGGAGCCCCGGTTGGGCAGCGCGACGAGGAACAGCATCCCGATCGGGAAGATCAGCGTGAAGATCACCACGCTGGAGTTGCGGAACAGCCGCTTGAGCTCGACGGAGAGGAACGTCCAGCTGAAGCCGCCCAGGGCGGGGGCGCGGCGGCTCGACGGATCGATCGCGTCGAGACGTTCGAGGGAAGGGGTGCTCATGCGCGTGCTCCTTCGGCGTCGTCGCCGGTGAGGCGCAGGAACGCCTGCTCCAGGTTCTGGCTCGTGATCGTGACGTCGTGCGCCGGGGTCTGTGTGAGGAGGTGCCGGGCGACGGCGTCGGAGTCGCTCGTGCGTACGACGACGCGCGTGCCGCGGACCTCGACCGTCTCGACGCCGGGCAGGGCGGCTAGGGCGTCCCGGTCCGCGCCCGGCCACTCGGCCTCGATCGTGCGGCCGGCGGCCATGGCCTTGATCTCCGCGGTCGTGCCGTCGGCGACGATCCGTCCCTTGCGAATGAGGATGATCCGGTCGGCGTACTGATCGGCCTCCTCCAGGTAGTGCGTGGCGAAGAGCACGGTGCGCCCGCGGCGTGCGTCCGCGTGGATCGCCTGCCAGAACGAGTGGCGGCCCTCCACGTCCATCCCCGTGGTCGGCTCGTCCAGCACGATCAGGCCCGGATCCGAGACGAGGGCCATCGCGAACCGCAGCCGCTGCTGCTGCCCTCCCGAGCACTTGGACACCTTGCGGTCGGCGATGTCGGCGATCCCCGCCCGTTCGAGCGCGGCGTCGATGCTCGTCGTCTGCGCGAAGAGCGAGGCCGTGAGCTTCATGGTGTCGCGCACGGTGACGTCGCCGAGGAGGCCGCCGGTCTGCATGACGGCCGAGACGAGGCCCCGGCCGATCGCCTGCCGGGGCGTGAGGCCGAACAGGCGCACCTCGCCGCGGTCGGGCTGCGAGAGCCCGAGGAGCATGTCGATCGTGCTGGTCTTGCCGGCGCCGTTCGGGCCGAGGAAGGCGACGACCTCGCCCTGGCGGACCGAGATGTCGACGCCGTCGACGGCGGTGAAGCCGCGGAACGTCTTGGTGAGGCCGCTGGCCTCGATCGCCGGGCGGACGGAGGCGCGGCCGTCCCCGGCGCCGGCGGCCGCCCGGGCAGTGGACGTTGCTGTCTCGCTCATGGCTCCAGTCTGCCCCCGATGGCGCTCCGCACGATCATCCGCCGTGCCGTCCGTCCCCGTGCCGTCCGTCCCCGCGACGTCCGCCGCCGCGGAGCGAGGGCGGGCGGACGCCGGGAACGGGCGCCGTGCGAAAACGGTAGGATCGTGGGGACAACAGGAGGTGTCCGGTGATCATCAGGTTCATCGTCTTCGGAGTGCTGTTCCTCGGCGGAATCGTGCTGTTGGGCATCGCTCCCGGTCTTCCGGCGATGCAGGGCGTGGTCTTCACCGGCGGCATCCTCAGCTTCAGCCTCGGCCTCGCCGTCATGATGACCGCGGCCGGCGGTGCCACCAGGCGCAGCCGAGCCTGGGAGCAGTGACCTTCCCGGCCTGACCCCTGACCTGACCTTCCCGGCCTGACCGGGCTGCGCTCATCGACTCGGTTCCCGTCTCGTCTTCTGTCGCTACGGAGCCATCTGAGCGACAGAGAACGAGACGGGAACGGATGGGACGGGCGGGAGCGCCCGGCTCAGGCGACGGGTGCCGGCTGCGCGACGGCGCGGTCGAGGAGCGTGACGTCGCGGACGGCCCCGCGATCGGCCGAGGTGACCATCGCGGCGTAGGCCCGGAGCGCGGCGGACACCGTGCGCTCGCGGTCGGCGGGACGATACCCGGTCGTCGCCTCGAGGCGTGCGCGACGCTCCTCCAGCACCTCGGGCGCCACCAGGAGCTCCATCTGGCGGGCCGGGATGTCGATCCGGATCCGGTCGCCGTCCTCGACGAGCGCGATCGCGCCGCCCGCGGCCGCCTCGGGCGAGATGTGGCCGATCGAGAGCCCGCTCGTGCCGCCCGAGAAGCGTCCGTCGGTGATGAGCGCGCAGCTCTTGCCCAGGCCCCGCCCCTTGAGGAACGAGGTCGGGTGGAGCATCTCCTGCATCCCGGGGCCGCCGCGCGGGCCTTCGTAGCGGATGACGACCACGTCGCCCTCGGCGACGGTCTTGTCGAGGATCTTCTGCACCGCCTCCTCCTGCGACTCGCAGACGACGGCGGGGCCTTCGAAGGTCCAGATCGACGGATCGACCCCGGCGGTCTTCACGACGGCGCCGTCGACGGCGATGTTCCCCCGCAGCACGGCGAGCCCGCCGTCGGCGGAGTAGGCGTTCGCGACGGAGCGGATGCAGCCGCCCTCCGCGTCGAGGTCGAGGCTCGTCCACTCGTTGGACTGCGAGAACGCGGTCGACGAACGTCCTCCTCCCGGGGCGGCGTGCCAGAGCGCGCGGGCCTCGTCCGAGGCGCGCCCTCCGCGCACGTCCCACTCGTCCAGCCAGGTCGCGAGGTCGGGGGAGTGGACCGCGTGCACGTCCTCGTGGAGGAGGCCGCCGCGGCGCAGCTCGCCCAGGATCGCCGGGATGCCGCCGGCGCGGTGGACGTCCTCCATGTAGTAGGTCTTGCCGTTCGCGACGTTGGGGGCGACCTTCGCCAGGCACGGCACCTGCCTCGACTTCGCGTCGATCTCCGCGAGCCCGTAGCCGACGCCCGCCTCCTCGGCCGCGGCGAGCAGATGCAGGATCGTGTTGGTCGAGCCGCCCATCGCGATGTCCAGCGCCATGGCGTTGTCGAACGCCTTCTCGGTCGCGATGGCGCGGGGGAGGACCGAGGCGTCGTCCTGCTCGTAGTAGCGCTTGGTGATCTCGACGATCGTCGTCCCGGCCCGCTCGTAGAGCGCACGACGGGCGGTGTGCGTCGCGAGCACCGAGCCGTTGCCCGGCAGCGAGAGCCCGATCGCCTCGGTGAGGCAGTTCATCGAGTTCGCGGTGAACATCCCCGAGCACGATCCGCAGGTGGGGCAGGCGTTCTCCTCGATGAGCCGCATGTCGGCGTCGGAGATCGATTCGTCCACGGCGTCGGCGATCGCGTTGACGAGGTCGAGGGAGCGCACCGAGCCGTCCGAGAGCGTGACCCGGCCGGCCTCCATCGGCCCGCCGGAGACGAAGATCGTCGGGATGTTGAGGCGGAGCGCGGCCATGAGCATCCCCGGCGTGATCTTGTCGCAGTTGGAGATGCAGATGAGGGCGTCGGCGCAGTGGGCGTTCACCATGTACTCGACCGAGTCGGCGATCAGGTCGCGCGAGGGAAGGGAGTACAGCATGCCGCCGTGGCCCATGGCGATGCCGTCGTCGACGGCGATCGTGTTGAACTCGCGCGGCACCGCGCCCGCGGCGTGGATCGCCTCGGAGACGATCCGGCCGACCGGCTGCAGATGCGTGTGGCCGGGGACGAACTCGGTGAAGGAGTTCGCGACCGCGACGATCGGCTTGCCGATGTCGGAGTCGGCCACGCCCGAGGCGCGCATGAGCGCGCGGGCTCCGGCCATGTTCCTGCCATGGGTCACGGTGCGAGAGCGAAGGATCGGCATGAGACCATGCTTCCGTCCCGGCCGGGCACGGCGAAGACGGTGCTGATGCTAGTAGTGGCACTGATAGTTTTCAGGGATGGAACAGGACGACGGGCGACGCCGCGAGCTCGGCGCGTTCCTCCGCCGGAAGCGCACGGCCGCCGATCGCGCCGAGTACGGCCTGCCCCCGGCCGGGCGCGCTCGCACGACGGGCCTCCGGCGGGAGGAGGTCGCGGTGCTCTCCGGCGTCTCGGTCACCTGGTACACGTGGCTGGAGCAGGGGCGCGACATCCGGCCCTCGCGGCAGGTGCTCGACGCCGTCGCCGTCGGCCTGCGGCTCACCCGCGCGGAGCACGACTACGTCCTGGGCATCGCGGGCTTCACGCCGTCGGCCGTGCCGGTCCCGGTCGCCCCGGCGGCGGTCCCCGCGCACGTGCAGCATCTCCTCGACGCGCTCGATCCCGCACCGGCCTTCGCGCTCAACGGGCACTGGGACATCTGCGCCTGGAACCCGGCCTACCGTCGTCTGTTCCCCGGCGTGGCGCTCGCCGCGGCCGAGGAGCGCAACCTCCTCGGGTTCGTGTTCACCGATCCGTCGGTGCGGGCGATGCTCCCGGACTGGGAGACGACGAGCCGCCGGTTCCTGGCCGAGTACCGTGCCGAGACCGGCGCCAGGGCGGGGGCGGCGGAGCACGTCCGCCTGGTGTCGCACCTCCGGCACGCGAGCGAGGACTTCGCCCGGGCGTGGGAGGAGCACGAGGTCGAGCGCTTCTCCTCGCGCCGCCGCGCGTTCCTGCACCCCGAGGACGGTGCGGTGGAGTACGAGCAGGTCGTGCTCTCACCGCAGGACGCCCCGGAGCTCCGCGTGGTCGCGTACCTGCCGATCCCGGCCTGACCTCGCCGGAGCGCGGCCGCAGCCTACGGGACGATGACGAGCTTGCCGCGGGTGTGCCCGCTCTGGCTCTCGCGGAAGGCCTCGGCGACCGCATCGAGCGGGAAGGTCTTCGCCACCTCGACGCGCAGGCGTCCCTCGTCGGCCAGCGCCGCCAGGCGCGCGGTCTCGGCGCCGTCGGGACGGACCCAGATGATCCGTCCGCCGTGCTCGCCCACGGTGCCGTCGGCGACCGACGCGTGCGGGCCGCCCTCGCGCAGGACGGCGAGGGTGGTCTCCAGCTGTCCGCCCACGAAGTCGGCAACCGCGTCGACCCGTCCGCCGGCCAGGGCGAGGACGCGGTCGGCCAGGCCGTCGCCGTAGGTCACGGGCTCGGCGCCGAGGCCGCGCAGGTAGTCGTGGTTGCGCTCGGAGGCGGTGCCGATCACGCGGGCGCCGCGGGCGACGGCGATCTGCACCGCGAAGCTCCCGACGCCTCCGGCCGCTCCGTGGACGAGGAGGGTGCGCCCGTCGAGGTCGCCGAGCGCGTCGAGCGTGCGGAGCGCGGTGCCGCCGGCGAGCGGGAGCCCTGCCGCCTCCTCCCAGGAGAGCGAGGCGGGCTTGCGGGCCACGGCGACGGCCGGGACGGCGACGCGCTCGGCGAAGGTCCCGTCGGCCAGGACGTCCTTGCGCGCGTAGGCCATCACCTCGTCGCCGATCGCGAACTCGGGGGTGTCCGGCCCGAGCGCGACCACGACGCCGGAGACGTCCCAGCCCGGGATGACGGGGAAGACCGGCGAGATGAGGGTGTCGAGATACCCCGCCATCGCCTTCCAGTCGACCGGGTTCACGCCCGCGGCGCGCACCTCGATGAGCACCGATCCGGGGAAGAGCTTGGGCTCGGCGACCTCGCGGACGGTGACGTCCCCGGGGTCCTGGGTGTAGTGGTCGTAGACGGCGGCGCGCATGGTTTCTCCTCTCGACGCGTCAGGCGGTGGCGGGCGCGCCCTGCAGGGCGTGCACGACGGGGGCGAGCTCGGGCTGGTCGGCGGCCTCGGCGAGGACGCGTTCCAGGGTCTCGTCGTGGATCGGGTGGGCCCGGTCGTAGAGCGCCCGGCCTGCCGGCGTGAGCTCGGTGTATATCCCGCGGCGGTCGTCCGCGCAGAGGATCCGGGTGAGCAGCTGCCGGTCCTCGAGGCGGGTGACCAGGCGGGTCGTGGCGCTCGGGCTGAGGGCGGTCGCCCGCGCGAGCTGCTGCATGCGCATGTGCCATCCGTCCTGGCGGCTCAGCGCGTCGAGCACCGTGTACTCCACGACGGAGAGGTTGACCGAGGCGGCGAGGGCGCGCTCCAGCTCGGTCTCGATGAGGGTGTGGAGCGCGGCGAGCGTGCGCCAGCCGCGCGCACGGATCTCGACGGCGTCGTCGGCGATGCCCATGCGTCCTCCCGGATTTCGATGTGCGGATGTCGGCGTGCGGATGCCGCACGATGGTTGCTTGCGCTGGATAATTGTGTGTGCAATGTTTGTGTTCATCGACGCAATATCCCGCGTCTGCAACTACCGTACCAGAGGCGTCCCGATCCGGACTCTCATCGCCCGATCCACCCTCATCGGAGGAACCCTCATGCCCCTCGGACTCGTCGCGCTCGCCATCGGAGCGTTCGGCATCGGACTCACGGAGTTCGTCATCATGGGCCTGCTGCCCGAGGTCGCGACCGACTTCGCCGTCACCGAGGCCACCGCCGGATGGCTCATCTCCGGCTACGCGCTGAGCGTCGTCGTCGGCGCGCTCGGGATCACCGCCGCGACCATCCGGCTCCCGCGCAAGCCCGTGCTGCTCGGGCTCGTCGTGCTGTTCATCCTCGGCAACGCCCTCACCGCGCTCGCCCCGGAATACGGCGTCGCCCTGATCGGACGGGTGATCGCGGCGCTCTGCCACGGGGCGTTCTTCGGGATCGGGGCCGTGGTCGCCGCCGGGCTCGTGGCGCCGGAGAAGAAGGGCAGGGCGATCGCGATCATGTTCACGGGCCTCACGGCGGCGAACGTGCTCGGCGTGCCGTTCGGCACCCTCCTCGGCCAGCAGCTGGGCTGGCGCTCGACCTTCTGGGCCATCGCGGGGATCGGGGTGCTGGCGTTCGTCGGCATCGCGGCGCTCGTGCCGGCCGCGCGCGGCGAGGCCGAGCAGGTGAGCCTGCGTCGCGAGCTCGGCGCGTTCCGCTCCGGACAGGTGTGGCTGTCGCTGACCTTGACGGTGCTCGCCTTCGGCGGGATGTTCGGCGCCTTCACCTACATCGCCTACACGCTGACCGAGGTCGCCGGGTTCGCGAGCGGGGCCGTGCCCTGGCTGCTCGTGCTGTTCGGCGCCGGGCTCGTCGTCGGCAACGCGGCGGGCGGACGCCTGGCCGACCGTTCGATCGACGGCACGCTCCTCGTCTTCATCGCCCTGCTCGCGGCGGTCCTCGTCGCCTTCGGGCTCCTCGCCTGGTCCCAGCCGGCCACGATCGTGCTTCTCGTGCTCATGGGCGGCTTCGGGTTCGGCACCGTCCCCGGCCTCCAGAGCCGCATCATGCGATATGCCGGGGGTGCGCCGACCCTCGCCTCGGGTGCCAACATCGGCGCGTTCAACGTCGGCAACGCCCTGGGGGCATGGGCCGGCGGCGTCGGCATCGCGGCGGGCCTCGGCTACACCTCGCCGATCTGGATCGGCGCCGCCGTCACGGGCGCGGCGCTCGTGGTGATGGTCGTCGCCGCGGCGACCGCCCGGCGTTCCGCCACCCGGGCGTCGTCTCCGTCCGCTCCGGAGACCTCCTCCCTCCCGGCCGCCGTCTGACGCCCGGCGTGCCCCGGCGTGCCCGCGGCCTGCCCGCGGTCTGCCCGGTCGTCGGCCCGTCAGGCCGCTGACGTGCAGGGTCGTTCCGGTCGCGAGATCTGCCGCTTCCGGTTCGGGATAGCGACAGAGTTCGCGACGGGAGCGGGGCAGGACCGACGGAAAACGCGACGGGAGCGGAACGGGCTCGGCAGAATGAAAGGGAGGGCCGGCCGCCGGCCGCGCCGTGCACCGACGAGAGGGGACGTCCGCATGACCGCCCAGCACATCGGCATCGTCTGGAACCCGGCGAAGACGAGCCGCGACGAGCTCGAGTCCGCGCTGACCGCCGCCGCGTCCTGGTCGACGGAGACCGCGGTCTCGTGGCACGAGACCAGCGAGGACGACCCGGGCCGTGCGGCGGCCCAGGCGGCGCTCGACGCGGGAGCGACCGTGGTCGCGGCCGCGGGAGGCGACGGGACCGTGCGCGCGGTCGCCGAGCATCTGGCCGAGGCGGCGGGATCGGATGGCGGCACGGCCGATCTCGCGATCGTCCCGCTCGGCACCGGGAACCTGCTCGCACGCAACGTCGACGTCTCGCTGAACGACCTGCCCGCCGCGTTCGAGCGCGCGCTGTCGGGCGAGGCCAGGGCGATCGACGTCGGCTGGGCGCAGGCGACCCTCGCCGCCGGCGGCACCGAGCGCAAGGCCTTCGCGGTCATGGCCGGGTTCGGGATCGACGCGCACATGATCACCGAGACGGACGAGGGGCTCAAGGACAAGGCCGGCTGGCTGGCGTACGTCGAATCGCTCGGCCGCGCGGTCGCGGCGAGCGAGGTGATCGACCTCCGGGTCTCGTTCGACGGCGGCGAGCCCGTGGCCGAGAAGGCCCACACCTTCATCGTCGGCAACTGCGGGACGCTGCAGGGCGGGATCACGCTCCTGCCCGACGCCGATCCGGCCGACGGCGCGCTCGACCTCCTCGCCCTGAACGCCGACGGGATCGCGGGGTGGATGGACACCCTCCGGACGATGGTGTGGGACAACGGCCTCAAACGCCTCCTGACGGGCGGGGACCGGGCCGCGAGCAGCGACAGCACCACGCATCGCCGGCTGACCGCGATGACGGTCGAGCTCGACGAGCCACGGGCCTTCGAGGTCGACGGCGACGAGATCGGCGAGGTGACACGGATCGAGGTCACCGTGCAGCCGGGAGCCGTGCGGATCCGGTAGGGCTCAGCGGCCGGGGCCGGGCTCAAGCGGGCGCAGGCCGGGCTCCCAGGAGCGGCATCGGCGCGCACGTTAGCGTGGTCCGCATGGCGGCACGGGGGAAGCGACGGCGGCGGACCGTCGTGATCGCCGGATCCGCCGCTCTCGTCGGCGTCGTCGCCGTCGTCGCGGTCGTCGCCGCCCTGGTCTCGGCCTCGCGCGTGGAGCCCCGTGGCGAGCCGGTCACCCGGGCGGGAAGCCCCGTCGCCGCCCCCGGTGTCCCGATCGAGGCGCCGCCGCACGGCGATGTCGGCGAGCCGGGGTCGACCGTGGACGCGGCGCCCGGCCCCGCGCCCGCCGCCCGTATCGACGCGGACTGGCTGGCGCGCACCGCGCGGGCGACCGAGATCCCGACGCGCGCGCTCGTCGCCTACGCCTGGGCCGATCTTGTCGTCTCCCGCGAGACGCCCGCCTGCGGGATCGGCTGGAACACCCTCGCCGGGATCGGGGCGATCGAGTCCGACCACGGCCGTCACGACGGGACGGGCCTGGACGAGAACGGCTATCCGAGCGCGCCGATCCGCGGACGCGCGCTCGACGGCGACGGCGTGATGGCCATCGCCGACACCGACGGCGGCGCCTGGGACGGCGACACGGTGTGGGACCGCGCGGTCGGACCCATGCAGTTCATCCCCGAGACGTGGCGTCGCTGGGGAGCGGACGCGAGCGGCGACGGCGTCGCGGACCCGAACCAGATCGACGACGCGGCGCTCGCCGCCGCGCGCTACCTGTGCGCCTCCGGCTCGATGCAGGATCCGGCGGGCTGGCGGCAGGCGATCCTCCGTTACAACGACCTCGACCAGTACGTGGCGGACGTGGCCAGAACGGCGAACCGGTACGCCGACCAGACCCGCTGAACGCCCGCTCCGCCTCCGCGGCGGGGAACGGGACCGGTGAGGAACGCGGGCGAAAGCGGGGAGGGGAAGGGTTCTCCGGAAACCGCGGCGGGGGTAGCGTGAGCAGGGTGAGGACAACGCTGAAGGTCATCGCCCGTATCGTCAGCGCGGTCGGCATGTTCGCCGTCGCCGCCCTGCACGCCGTCTGGGCGTCGGGGTCGTCGTGGCCCGCGAAGAACCAGAAGAAGCTGGGCGAGGCCGTGGTCGGCCAGAGCAAGGTGCTGCCCGATCCCGCCGCGACCGCGGTCGTCGCCGCGGGAGCCGCCGGTGCCGGGCTGCTCGCCACCGGAGCGCTGGGGCGTGGGCGTCTGGCCCGGCTGGGGCTGCGCCTGGTGGGCACGGTGATGCTCCTGCGTGCCATACTCGGCGGCGACACCGCGCTCACGGTCCTCGGGCTTCCCC
>Ga0164243_10004093_pt1 | contig 22997 bp, 20 predicted proteins | sample OricompcompostOP_FD_108781 | JGI IMG/M metagenome (GOLD analysis project Ga0164243, IMG submission 108781) | Organic Plus compost microbial communities from Emeryville, California, USA - Original compost - Organic plus compost (OP) | ecosystem: Engineered > Solid waste > Mixed feedstock >...
CCCATTGTCCAATATTCCCCACTGCTGCCTCCCGTAGGAGTCTGGGCCGTGTCTCAGTCCCAGTGTGGCTGATCATCCTCTCAGACCAGCTACGGATCGTCGCCTTGGTAGGCCATTACCCCACCAACAAGCTAATCCGACGCGGGCCCATCCAAAGGCGATAAATCTTTCCCCCGAAGGGCGTATATGGTATTAGCTCCGGTTTCCCGAAGTTATCCCTTACCTCTGGGCAGGTTCCCACGCGTTACTCACCCGTCCGCCACTAGCTCCGAAGAGCTCGTTCGACTTGCATGTGTTAGGCATGCCGCCAGCGTTCGTTCTGAGCCAGGATCAAACTCTCAAATTGAGTAGTTTGGTCCCCGCACATCGTCTGCTTTGCATATTTCTGTCTAAGAAGTGCTCGGCTTTCGATGCGCGAGAATTTCGCAGCACCGCCGCCTGCACTTCCCTTCCAATATCCACAATTTCAAAGATCAAATCCGAAGCGGCCAAGCCGCCTTGGCGAACCTCCAACTTTAGAGCGAGGCGCCGTCGGGAGCAAGCGTTATATGTGCACGCTCCGGCTGGTGTCAAGCACTAAAGATCGAAGAAGAACCCTCGGAGAGCGCTCGTCTTAACTCAGGGTCAAAACCGTTGGCTTCCTTGGCGCCGCCGGCCGTTTGCGTTAGCACCGCGCCGTCGGTGGAGCGGCTTATAGGGGGTATTCCGGGGGGGTGTCAAGCAGTCAGTCCAAACTTTTTTCACCAACTTGTCACAAAAGATCGAAAACGCGTCCCATGTCCCCGGAAATCCTCGGTTTTCTGCGCGAGAAAATTGACAGACTCCACATCCCCCGGCATTCTTAACCAAATTTTTCCGCAGCATACCGCTCGCGTCTGCACCCGCGTTAACGCGAGTTTTAATATATGGGGCGATGTTTGGGTCATGAGTGATTCCTCCCGAAATACCGATTCTATCTCCGCGACCCCGGTTCAGCCGGATCTCGGCCGCAATATCGGCCGGCCGGACTGGTACCTGCAGCTCGGCCTCCTGGCGGGGCTCACCGTGTTCACCGTGTCGCTTGGCCTCACCGGCAAGCATTTCGGCTTGCGGCAGCCCAATGAGCCCGCGCGCGCCGCTCTTCTCTCCGACGGCGACTTCATTGCCCTGGACCTGCCGGCGAGGCGCCAGTCCCTGCCCCTTGAGGCGAAGCCCGTCGAGAAGGTGGTGACGGTCCGGCGCGGCGATACGCTGGATGTGATTCTCCAGCGCGCCGGCGTTTCGGCTCAGGAATCCTATGACGCGGTGAAGGCGCTGTCCGCCGCCTACAATCCGCGGCACCTGCAGGTGGGCCAGGAGCTGGCGCTGAGCTTCATGCCGGAGGACGATTCCTTTAAGGGCCTGCGGCTGCAAGCCGACGTCGACCGCGCGGTGGTGGTGAATCGCGCCGAGGACGGCAGCTTCGCCGCCAGCCAGGAGGTGATCCCCCTCGAGCGGGTGGAAACCCGCGCCGCCAATGTGATCGACGACAGCCTCTATCTGGCGGCGGAACGCGTCGGCATTCCGGCGGCCGTCATCGTCGACATGATTCGCATGTATTCCTACGAGGTGGATTTCCAGCGCGACCTCCGCTCGGGCGACCGATTCGAGGTCTATTTCGACCGCTTCGCCGATGATGAGGGCAAGGTGGTGAAGACCGGCGACATCCAGTACGCCTCGCTGACACTCTCGGGCAAGAAAATGGAGCTGTACCGCTTCACCACTGAGGACGGCGATACCGATTATTTCCATCCCGACGGCAAGTCCACCAAGCGCTTCCTGATGAAGACGCCGGTGGACGGCGCCCGGATCTCCGGCAGTTTCGGCATGCGCAAGCACCCGATTCTCGGCTATACCCGCATGCACAAGGGCACCGATTTCGCCGTGCCCACGGGCACGCCGATCATGGCCGCCGGCGACGGCGTCATCGAGCGCGCCAGCCGCTGGGGCAGCTTCGGCAATTACATCCGCATCCGCCACAACGGCACCTACAAGACGGCCTATGCCCATCTGTCCAGATACGCCAAGGGCATGAAGCCCGGCGTTCGGGTGAAGCAGGGCCAGATCATCGGCTATGTGGGCATGACCGGCGGCGCCACCGGTCCGCACCTGCATTACGAAGTCCTGATGAACGGCAAGCAGGTCAACGCCCAGACCCTGGATCTGCCCACCGGCCGCAGGCTGGCCGGCGCCGACCTCAAGAAGTTCCAGGCCATGCTGCCGCAGCTCCAGGCCCGAATCGAGGCCACGCCTCTCAGCACCCGGGTCGCCGCGAATCAGGAATAGGAAAAATCCTAATCGTCATTCGCCGGTTTAACCGGCAAACCAGTAGCTCTGGATTCGCCGATCAAGTGGGCAAGTGACGACATGCTCTGTCCGCCCCCACCGTTCGGGCTGAGCCTGTCGAAGCCCGGCCACAGCCTGAGCGCCGGCCGCCCCCTTCGACGCCGCCTGCGGCGTCGCTCAGGACAGGCTTCGACAGGCTCAGGGCGAACGACTATCGGGAACGGTGCTGATTCGGGAAGGGCTCCCTCTCCCGAATCACATCCTCACGCCGCTTCGGCCTTCACGTCCTGACCGTTCACCACAAGCCCGCTCTCGCCGGCCGAGACGGAGACCGTGTCGCCGTCCTTGATCTTGCCCTCGAGGAGCAGGCGGGCCAGCGGGTTCTGCAGCTCGCGCTGGATCACCCGTTTGAGCGGCCGGGCGCCGTATACCGGATCGTAGCCCGCATTGCCCAGCCATTCGGTGGCCGCGTCGTCCACGGTGAGCGCGATCTTGCGGTCCTTGAGCAGCTTCGTCAGGTGCTGGAGCTGGATATGGACGATCTGGCCCATATGCGCCCGGCTGAGGCGGTGGAACAGGATGATCTCGTCCAGCCGGTTCAGGAATTCCGGGCGGAACTGGGCCTGCACCTCGGTCATCACCGCGTCGCGCACCTCTTCCACGTCGGCGCCGTCCGGCTGGGCGGCGATGACCTGGCTGCCGATATTGCTGGTCAGGATAATGAGCGTATTGGTGAAATCCACCGTCCGCCCCTGGCCATCGGTCAGTCGTCCATCGTCCAGCACCTGCAGGAGCACGTTGAAGACATCGCGGTGCGCCTTCTCGACTTCATCGAAGAGAATCACCTGGTAGGGCCGCCGGCGCACGGCTTCCGTCAGCACCCCGCCTTCCTCGTAGCCCACATAGCCGGGCGGCGCGCCGATCAGGCGGGCGACGGCATGCTTTTCCATGAACTCCGACATGTCGATTCGCACCATGGCGTGCTCGTCGTCGAAGAGATATTCCGCCAGCGCCTTGGTGAGCTCGGTCTTGCCGACACCCGTCGGCCCCAGGAACAGGAAGGAGCCGATGGGCCGTGAGGCGTCCTGCAGCCCGGCGCGCGCCCGGCGCACCGCGTCGGAGACGGCTTTGACCGCCTCGTCCTGGCCGACCACGCGGTTGCGCAGCAATTCCTCCATCTTGAGGAGCTTGTCGCGCTCGCCCTCCAGCATCTTGTCGGTCTGGATGCCGGTCCAGCGGGAGACCACGGCGGCGATGTCCTCGGCGGTCACCTGCTCTTTCAGGAGATGCTCCTGCGCCCCTTCCTGTGCCGCGGCGATGCGCTTCTCCAGGTCGGGGATAACGCCATAGGCCAGCTCGCCGGCCCGGGCCAGCTCGCCCCGGCGCTGCGCCTGCTCCAGCTCGCTTCTGGCGGCATCCAGGTCTTCCTTCAGCTTCTGCTGGCCGGAGAGCTTGTCCTTCTCCTCCTGCCAGCGGCGGGTCAGCGCGTCGGATTTCTCCTCCAGCTCGGCCAGTTCCTTCTCCAGAGCCTGGAGCCGTTCCTTGGAGGCCTTGTCCTTTTCCTTGGTCAGGGCCTCGCGCTCGATCTTGAGCTGGATGATTCGCCGGTCCAGCTCGTCGATCTCCTCGGGCTTCGATTCGACCTCCATCTTCAGCCGGCTGGCCGCCTCGTCCATCAGGTCGATGGCCTTGTCGGGCAGGAACCGGTCGGTGATGTAGCGCTCGGACAATGTGGCCGCCGCCACGATGGCGCTGTCGGTGATTCGCACCCCGTGGTGCAACTCGTATTTCTCCTTCAGGCCGCGGAGAATCGAGATGGTGTCCTCCACCGTCGGTTCGGTGACGAAGACCGGCTGGAAGCGCCGCTCCAGCGCCGCGTCCTTTTCCACATATTTGCGGTATTCATTGAGTGTCGTGGCGCCGATGCAATGCAGCTCACCCCGCGCCAGCGCGGGTTTCAGAAGGTTGGAGGCGTCCATGGCGCCCTCCGACGCGCCGGCGCCCACCAGCGTATGCATCTCATCGATGAACAGCACCACCTCGCCTTCAGACGCCTGCACCTCCTGCAGCACGGATTTCAGCCGCTCCTCGAATTCGCCGCGATATTTCGCCCCGGCGATGAGCGATCCCATGTCGAGCGCCAGGATGCGCTTGTGCTTGAGACTGTCCGGCACGTCGCCATTGGCGATCCTGAGCGCCAATCCTTCCGCGATGGCGGTCTTGCCCACCCCTGGCTCGCCGATGAGCACCGGATTGTTCTTGGTGCGGCGGCTGAGCACCTGGATGGTGCGCCTGATCTCCTCGTCGCGGCCGATCACAGGGTCGAGCTTGCCCTCGCGGGCGGCGTCCGTCAGGTCGCGCGCATATTTCTTCAGGGCGTCATAGCCGGATTCGGCGGAAGCCGTATCGGCCGTGCGGCCCTTGCGGATATCGTTGATGGCCTTGTTGAGCCCCTGGGGGGTGACGCCGGCATCTTTCAGGATCTTCGCCGCCTCGGTGCCGGAGGACAGCGCCAGGGCGAGCAACATGCGCTCGGCGGTGACATAGCTGTCCCCCGCCTTGGTGGCGATCTCCTGCGCCTGGTCGAAGAAGCGCGCCGTCTCGGGCGCCATGTAGAGCTGGCCGGCACCCATGCCTTCCACCTTGGGCATCCGGGCGATGACCTGGTCCGCCGCCTTGCGCGCGGCCTTGCCGTCGCCCCCTGCGGCATCGATCAGCCTGGCAGCCAAGCCCTCCTCATCGTCCAGCAGGACTTTCAGGATATGCTCGGGCGTGAAGCGCTGATGCTTCTCCCGGAGCGCCAGGCTTTGCGCGGATTGAATGAATCCTCGTGAGCGGTCGGTGAATTTTTCCAGATCCATGGCCGTCTGAGTCCCTCAACATCGGCGAAACATCATGTTCCGCATATAATGTTGCGATTCTGCCACACAAGAGGGCGGAAGACTGAAAATTGTCCTGCAACGGGAGGGCTTTGGCAAGCAGTCCGTCTCGCCGTTCGCCCTGAGCTTGTCGAAGCCTGTCCTGAGCGACGCCGCAGGCGGCGTCGAAGGGGGCGGCCAGTGCTCAGGCTGTTGCCGGGCTTCGACAGGCTCAGCCCGAACGGGTATGTGTCCGGAACAGAGTGGCGGCGGCCTCTACCGCGTCGCCGTGATGTCGATGCTCACCGTCACCTCCAGGCCCACATATTTGCCGTCGGCATATTCCGTGCCGCCCAAGCCGAAGGCGCCGCGGTTCAGCACAGTGGAGCCGGTGGCGTGGGCCGTATCGCCCTCAATATCCAGGGTGAAGGGCAAGCTGACCGGCTGGCTCTTGCCTTTCAGGGTCAGCGTGCCGTCGGCGACATAGCTGCCGTCCGCCTGCCTGCTGAAGCGCGTCGCCTCGAAGACCGCCGGCTCGCCCGACTTGGCATCGAGCCAGACGGGCATGGCCATCATGGCGTCGCGCTGCTTGTCATGCGTATTGCCGCTGGACAGATCCACCTCCACACGGGCACTGGAGCCAGCGAGGTCACCAGGGTCGAAGCGGATGGTGGCATCGAACCGCTCGAACTCGCCCTCGAAGGTCTTGCCGCCGGTCTGGGTGCCGGCGAATGTGAGGTGGCTCTTGTCCTTGTCCACCGTCCAGTCCGCGGCCATGGCCGGCGCGGCAAGGGTCAGGGCAAGCGCCGCTATGGCGATGGTCTTCATGGGTCTACTCCGCAAGCTTGGTGGGCAGCATGCGCCTCAGCGTATCATCCTTCGAGATGAAATGGTGCTTCAAGGCGCCCGCCAGATGCAGGACGAAAAGGAAGATCAGGATCCAGGCCATCACCTCGTGCGCCTCGGCAAAGGCGGCTTCCGCCGCTTCCTTGTTCTCAATGGTGGTCAGGAACGGGATGTGCGGCCATTCCACCTGATTATAGAGGAAGGTCGGCAGCCCCAAGGGCGAGACCGAGACCACGCACCAGCCGATCACCGGCACCAGGAGCATGAGCACATAAAGCCCGTAGTGTGAAAAATGCGCCAGCCCCCGTTCCCACCCGGCCATACCGGGCGGCAGGGGCGGCACCGGATTGAAGAGCCGCCAGACAAGGCGCAGCACGGCCAGCAGCAGGATGGTGACGCCGAGTGATTTGTGGAGCTGGTAGAGCTCGAACTGCTCCACCCCCACCTCCAGCGAATGCATGTAGAGCCCCAGGCCGAAGGTGAAGAGGATGCCCACGGCCATCAGCCAGTGGAACGCCATGGCCACCCAGCCGAAGCGCCGTCGCGTGTTGCGCCAGCCGATGCCCGCCGTCACCGGGGACACCCCAGAGCCGGCGTGGACCTCGCCTGGATCATTCACCGTCATGAGCAGTCACTGCGAAGCCGCGACGCGACACCCGGATGTCGCCGGATCGCCGCACCGGCTGTCCCGCAATCACGACTTTCGGCTCCTTCAGCACCCGCTATTCCTGCTTGTGGAACTCGGCGTTGATGATGAGCTTCACCTCATCCGGCACCATGGGGATGCCGTAGGTGAGATTGTATTCCGAGCGGGTGACGACGCCCCTCGCCTCGATGCCGAAGGCGGGCACCTGCGCCATGGGGTGCATGCCAGCACCCACCAGGCGCACATCCAGCGTCACCGGCTTGGTGATGCCCTTGATGGTCAGGTCGCCGGTCACCTTGCCCGTCGTGGGCGAGGTCTGCTCGAACTTCGTCGATTTGAAGGTGACCTCCGGATAGTTCTCCACGTCGAACCAGTTCGGCGCGCTCATATGCTCGGCAAAGAGCGGCAGGTTGATATCGACGCTCGCCGGCTTGACGGTGACCACCAGGGACGATTTGGAAAAATCGTCGGCATCCAGCTTCAGGTCCGTGGTGTAGTCGTCGAAGCGCGCCACGAAGGTGGAGAGACCCAGATGGTTGGTCTGGAACATGATGGCGCTGTGCGCCGGGTCCGCCGAATATTCGCCGGACATCAGGTCGGCCGCCGTCACATCCTGCGCATTGGCCGCGAACGGCAGGGACGCCACGAGCGCACCCGCCAGGAACAGAGTGGAAATATACCGCATCAGACCCCCTATCGGTTTGTTGTTGTTCTCAGAACGCAGCCGGGACCGAAACCCTCATCAAAAAGGATACCGGCCCCGGGTGAAAACTCAACAGAGACTGATTGTCAAATGCAGTACCGGCGCATCAACAAGGCGTGATGCGCTCAGGCCGCGTCGGAAGCCACTTCCTCGGATTTGTCGTCGGAGGCCTTGGGGCGACGCGGGCGGCGGGTGCGCTTGGGCGCTTCCGGCTCGCCATTGTCGTCGGCACTGGCCTGCGGCTGCTCGCCATCCCCCTCATCGGAGGCGGAAACGGCCATGCCGCCGCGATTGTCGTCGCCGCGGTCATCGCCGTTGTCCGACATCTCGTCGCGGCGATTGTCGTCCTGATCGAACTGATCGTCACGGCGGTTGTCGTCCCGGCGCTTGTTGCCCGTGGCTTCCGCGATGATGCGGAAATAATGGTCGGCATGCTGCAGCAGATTTTCCGCGAGGATGGGATCTTCCGCCTGCGCATCACGCGCCAGGGAGAGATATTTCTCGTGGACCTGGTGGGGATTGCCGCGAACCCGCCCGGCGGGTCCGTTGCTGTCGTAGCTCCGGGTCAGGACATTACGGGCGCCGCCATTGGCCCCCCGGTTGCCGCCCTTGCCGCGCGGCCGCTTGGAGTTCGAACCTTGTCTCATGTCACTTTTTCAGCAGTTATTTCCTACAGAGGTCAACGGCAGGCGCTCATCAATGCGCCTCCAATATTTGGGCCATCCCAAATTATATCCGGAATGTCGAAAAGACTCGGGTGCGTTTCCTATCAGCACCGAACGGCCGGAAAAAGCCCTTTTTCCGCCGACCCAGTCGACACGGCTATACTTACGCATGTTGAAGAATTATGCAACGCTCAATCCCGCTTAAATCCGCACGGCGTCCAATTGTCGCAATGCCCGCCCTGTCGGCCAGCGCCGCCACGGCGTCTCCCTGCCCGGCGCCGAATTCCAGGACGGCCAGGCCGCTGTCGGCGAGCAGGTCCGGCAGCAGCGCCAGGATGGCGGGATAGGGATCGAGCCCGGTCTCGCCGCCGTCCAGCGCCAGGCGCGGCTCGAAATCACGCACTTCCTCGGCAAGCCCCTCAATGTCCGCGCTGGGGATGTAGGGCGGGTTGGAGACGATGATATCGAACCGCTCGCCCAGTGCCGCATCCCAGCCGCCTTGGCGGAAGGCCGCGCGGCAATGCACCCGGTTGCGCTTGGCGTTCTGCCGCGCGATGGCAAGGGCCTTGGGGCTGATGTCGATGCCAAGGCCATCGGCTTGCGAAAACTCGGTCAGCAGCGCGATGAGCAGGCAGCCGGAGCCCGTGCCCAGGTCCAGGACGCGGCGGACCGGCCGACCCTTCATCCGCTCCACCGCCGCCTCTATGAGCGTTTCGCTGTCGGGCCGCGGGTCCAGCACGTCGCCGGTAACCGTGAAGGGCAGGCTCCAGAATTCCCGCTCCCCCAGGATGTGGGAAACGGGCTCGCGGGCCAGGCGCCGGGCGATGAAACCATTGAAGCGGTCCAGCGCCTCGGGCGCCACGGGCCGGCCCGTGTCGAGGAGCATATAGCCGCGCTCCACGCCCATGGCATGGGCCAGCAATATCTCGGCATCCAGCCGCGGCGTCGCCACGCCCGCCTGCTCCAGCCCCTGGCGGGCCGCCGCCAGATGGGCCTTGATGGTCATTGTTCTTCCAGGGCCGCCAGGCGCTCCGCCTGGTCGGCGGAGATGAGGGCTTCGACCACTTCGTCCAGCGCTTCGCCGGTCATCACCTGCTCCAGCTTGTGCAGCGTCAGGTTGATGCGGTGGTCGGTCACCCGGTTCTGCGGGAAATTATAGGTGCGGATGCGCTCCGACCGGTCGCCCGAGCCGACCTGGCTCTTGCGCGACGAAGCCCGCTCGGCATCCAGCCGCTCGCGCTCGGCGTCATAGAGCCGGGCGCGCAGGATCTTCATGGCCTTGGCCCGGTTCTTGTGCTGCGATTTCTCGTCCTGGCACTGCACCACGATGCCGGTAGGCATATGGGTGATCCTGACCGCGCTGTCGGTGGTGTTGACATGCTGGCCGCCGGCGCCGGACGAGCGGTAGACGTCGATGCGCAGGTCCTTCTCGTCCACCTCGATATCCACGTCTTCCGCCTCGGGCAGCACGGCCACGGTGGCGGCGGAGGTGTGGATGCGCCCGCCGGCTTCCGTCTCCGGCACGCGCTGCACCCGGTGCACGCCGCTCTCGAACTTGAGGCGGGCGAAGACGCCCCTGCCGGAGATGGCGGCCACCGCTTCCTTGTAGCCGCCAACGGCGCTTTCCGCGATCTCCATCACCTCGAAGCGCCAGCCGTGCAGGTCCGCATAGCGCTGGTACATGCGGAAGAGATCGGCGGCAAAGAGGGCCGCTTCCTCGCCCCCCGTGCCGGCGCGCACTTCCAGGATGGCGTTCTTCTCGTCCGCCACGTCCTTGGGCAGCATGAGCAATTGCAGTTCATGCTCCAGGTCCGGCAGGCGGTCCTTCAATTCATAAAGCTCGTCGCTGGCCAGCTTGCGCATCTCGGCGTCCGCCGACCGGTCCTCGCTCATGGCCTTGAGGTCGTCCATTTCCTTCAGCGCCGCCTTCAGCGCCTGGGCCTTCTCCACCACGGGGCCGAGATCGGCATATTCCTTGGACAGGCTGGCGAAATCGTCCCCCTTCAGCGCCGCCGGATCGGCCAGCAGCGCCTCCAGTTCCTCGGAGCGGGTGATGATCTGGTCCAGCTTCGCGGTAGGGATCATTCAGCGACCAGCTCCGTCAGCGCCGCCTGCAGGCGGTCGCGGCTCACCTCGGCCTGCGAGCCGTCGTCAAAGCGCTTGAGGGTCACCGCCCCCCTGGCCATTTCGTCCTCGCCCACCAGCAGAGCGGCGGCGGCATTCTTGCGGTTGGCCTGCTTCATGCGCTTGCCCACATTGCCGCGATAGCCCATGTCGACCACGAAACCGGCCGCCCTGAGTTCGGCCGCCAGCGCCAGGCAATGGGCCTGCACCGCCTCGCCCACCGGAATGACGACGATGGGCCGCGCCGGCTCCGGCGCATCGGCCAGCAGCATGGAGAGGCGCTCGATCCCAGCCCCCCAGCCCACGCCGGCCGTTGGCGGGCCGCCCATGAATTCGATGAGCCGGTCATAGCGCCCGCCGCCGATCACCGTGCCCTGGGCGCCCAGCGCCGTGGTCGTGAACTCGAAAGCGGTGTGGGAGTAATAGTCGAAGCCGCGCACCAGCGCAGGGTTGAGCTCATAAGCGATGCCCAGCGCGTCCAGCCCCTCGCGCACCGCATGGAAGAAATCCTCGGACTCCGCGTTCAGATACTCGCCCAGCATGGGCGCCTTTTCCACCAGCGCACGGTCCCGCGGGTCCTTGCTGTCGAGGATGCGCATGGGGTTGCGTTCCAGCCGGTCCAGGCTCTCCGGGCTCATCTCCGCCTTAAAGGCAGACAGATAGTCCACCAGCACGTCCCGGTACCGAGCACGGCTTTCCGTGTCGCCCAGCGTGTTCAGCTCCAGCGTGACATGCTGCGCAATATCCAGCTCGTTGAGGAGCTGCTGGCCCATGGAGATGAGCTCGATATCCGCCTGCGGCTCCGGCACGCCGAGGATTTCCGCATCCAGTTGATGGAACTGCCTGAGCCGCCCCTTCTGCGGCCGCTCGTAGCGGAACATGGGGCCGTAGGTGTAGAGCTTCATGGGCAGGTGCTGCTGCCAGCCGCCGGAGATGAAGGCGCGGGCGATGCCGGCCGTCGGCTCGGGGCGCAGGGTGATGCTGTCGCCGCCCTTGTCCTCGAAGGTGTACATCTCCTTGGTCACCACGTCCGTGGTCTCGCCCAGCGTGCGCTTGAAGACCTCGGTGAACTCGAAGATGGGCGTGTCGATGGCGTCGAACCCGTAGCGCTCCGCCAGATTGCGGAACCGGTCGGTGATCCGGCGGTGCTTGGCCAGATCCTCGCCCATCAGGTCACGGGTGCCCCTTACGGCTTGCAGGTCGCTCACTGCCTGTTCCTTATGTTCTCAAAACACGGACTGACGAGGCGCGGGCCCATCGGTCCGCCCCGCCCGGATCAATCAATTATCGCTAGGATGCCTTGGGAAGGGCCTGTGCGGCGGCCTCGATCTCGCTGGCCTTCTTTTCAACCAATTCCACAATATGGTCAACGAGCTTTTCATCCGAGATCTTGTGGTCGGCCACGCCGGAGAGATAGACCATATGGCTGCCCTTGCCGCCGCCGGTGAGGCCGATATCGGTGTCCCGCGCCTCGCCCGGCCCGTTGACCACGCAGCCGATGATGGAAAGGCTGAGCGGCGTGGAAATATGCGCCAGCCGCTCCTCCAGCACTTCCACCGTCTTGATGACCTGGAAAGCCTGCCGCGCGCAGGAGGGGCAGGAAATCACCGTCACTCCCCGGCGCCTCAGCCCCAGCGCCTTCAATATGTCATAGGCCACCCGCACTTCCTCTTCCGGTTCGGCGGAAAGCGAGACGCGCACCGTATCGCCCACCCCGGCCCAGAGCAGATTGCCGAGCCCGATGGAGGATTTCACGGTGCCGGCGCGGGTGCCGCCCGCCTCGGTGATGCCCAGATGCAGCGGATAGTCGCAGGTCTCCGCCAGGCCATGATAGGCGGCGACCGCCAGGAAGACGTCCGATGCCTTGACGCTGATCTTGAACTCGAAGAAGTCGTTGTCTTCGAGAATCTTCGCGTGATCCAGCGCGCTCTCGATCATGGCCTCGGGGCAGGGCTCGCCATATTTCTCCAGCAGGTCGCGCTCAAGGGACCCCGCATTGACGCCGATGCGCATGGAGCAGCCATGGTCCTTGGCGGCCCGGATGACCTCGCGCACCCGCTCCTCAGAGCCGATATTGCCGGGGTTGATCCGCAGGCAGGCGGCGCCGGCCTGGGCCGCCTCGATGGCGCGCTTGTAGTGGAAATGAATGTCCGCGACGATGGGCACCGGCGAGGCCCGGACGATCTCCCTCAGCGCCCTGGTCGAATCCTCATCGGGACAGGAGACGCGCACGATGTCGGCGCCCGCCTCCGCGATGCGCTTCACCTGATCGATGGTGGCCTTGACGTCCGAGGTGACCGTATTGGTCATTGACTGGACGGAGATCGGGGCGTCACCGCCCACGGGCACACTGCCCACCATGATCTGCCGGGACTTGCGGCGGTCGATATCGCGGTAGGGGCGCACACTCATGATGACGGGCTTCTGTCGCTATATGGGAACACGGCCCTAAGATGGCCGATTCTGCACAGAATGCAAGGGAGGACCTGCGCCGGCGCCGCCGGCCCGGCGTTCTACTTGATGTCCGAGGGAGCACCGGCCTCGGCCCGCAGCCGCCGCTCCAGCCCGGCCTTCGCCGCCTGGGCATATGCCTTGCAGGCGGTGGCGTCCACGAAGGGGTTCTCGCCCGGATTGTCCTCCCGCCGCTTCAGCTTCTCGGCCATGCCCGCAAATCGCGGATGGGGCGCCAGCAGGATGTCGCATGGCAGTGCCGCCACGGTGGCGATGCTCCGCTCGAATGCCGCCACACGGCTGGGGTGCGCGGCATCCCCGCTGAAGCGGAAGCCGGGTGCGGATACGGCGGACAGGCTGTCGGCATAGACGACGTTCAGGCACTGCCCGCCTTCGCAGCTTTGCCATGTCCAGCTCGTGCTGCCCGGCGTGTGGCCGGGAGTGAGATGCGCCGTCACGGCGACGCCGCCAAGCGTCACCGCCTGCCCGTCCTGCAGCGGCTCCACATTGGGGAGGGCGGGGAAGAGTTTCTCCTCGGCCGGCATGTCATACTGCGGATCGTCCGGTGTCGGCCCGCCGCCTCGGAGCGCCAACGCACCCGCGGGGCTGGCCACCACCCGAGCGCCGCTGGCCCGCTGAAGGGCCGCAATGCCGCCCGCATGGTCGAAATGCGCATGGGAGTTCAGGATGAAGCGGACGTCCCGCACCTTGAATCCCAGCTTCTCGATATTTGCGGCGATCAGGGGAGCGGACTGGGGCAACGCCCCGTCCAGAAGAATGAGCCCGTCCTCCGTGGTGATCAGAATGGAGGAAAGATTGGCCGTGCCCACATAGTAGGTGTTCCCGAAGATGCGGAACGGCACCTGAGGCCGGTTCCAGTCGGCGCAGGACGAACAGAGGGCCGGCGGGTCCGCCTTGAAGTCCCCTTCATCCGCGCAGGCGGAGATGGCGGACGCAAGTATTGTGAGGAAGGCCAGTGCTGTGGAAAGGATCTGCCCGGGGGCGCGCATCCGCGGCTCAGAGTGCCGCCAGGCGCTCGGCGTCCAGCGGCAGGTCGCGGGCGATGGAGCCGCCATTGGCGCGCAGCGTCTTCACCTCGCCGTCGACGATCACCTCCAGGCCGTCCAGGTTGCTGGTGGTGAGCTTCAGCCCTTTCAGATCAGGCGTGCTGTACTGCTCGCCGGCCCGCAGCACGCCCTGGCGCACGGCGTGGTCCTTGGCGTCCTCCACCAGGATCCAGGTATCGGTCTTGGCGCGCAGCGTGATGCGCGACCCTTCGGGCACCGCCTCCACACCGGCATTGGCCGGGCGGATGAGCGCCGGCGCGCCGAGACTGGCCAGGGCGCTCGCCACCTGGGTGGGCTTGGCGGTGGCCGGCCGGGCCTGGGCCACCAGGCGATCCCTGAGCGCGAGATGCGGCACGGTCACCATGGCGATCTGGCGCTCCGTGGGAACCGTGACGGGGGCCAGCAGAACCGCGGGCTCGGCCTTCGGCGCCTCGATGGACGTGGCCGCTGCCGGAGTCACACCCTGCACATAATCGGGCTCGGCATCCGCCAGCGCAGCCAGGTGGGCGGGAATGGCGCTGGCGCTGTCCGCCGCGATATATTGCGAACCCTCGGTGAAATACCAGCCGCAATAGCCGGCCAGGGCCAGAAACGCCGACATGACGACGATGGGCATCCGGGGGATGCGGCTTTCCTCGATGGGCTGCGGGCGCAGAGAGCGGCAAGGCGTGACCACATCGCTCTCCAGATGGCCGTTCTCGGCCCGGTAACGGGCCACGATATCGGCGACATTGAGCCCCAGGAAGCGGGCATAACTCTTGAGGAAACCGACGGCATAGGCCTGGGACGGCAGCTCGTCCCACCAGCCTTCCTCCAGGGCCCGCAAATGTTCGGTGCGGATATTCAGCGTGGCGGCAATGTCTTCGAGGGAATGCCCTCCGGCCGTACGGGCCGCGAGAAGCTGGGCGCCCACATGCTGCCCGTCTTCTTCGGGGCTGCAGGCCACGGCATCGAATAAAGTCTCGTTCGTGTTCATCTCACCGAGTTGCACAAGAGTTGGACCTATGGTCCGCAGACGTTCCCCCACGCCCGTGCCGAAAGATGCTGCCTGCTTCGATCGGCGGCCGGAAACCTCCGGGAATAACCCCCAAAGTAACCGTCGATTCTCAATTTTTGATTAAGCGATGCAGCGCATTTGATTAAAACAGGAAAGTAGTTCCATTGCAACGACTTAAATGGAACCTTGAGGGGCTTGAGAGCATTTTTTTGAAGCCCCATATACCGTATGTGGTATAAGACTTTGAAAATTGCCCCAAATATGGGTTGACACTCTGATCGCGGATGCAAAGCAGCTAGATTAGAATGCCGTGATCCAGCGCAAAGTTCCGCAATTTCCCGCGCAGACTGTGATCCGGCTGGTTCAGAAGCGTCTCCATATAGTCGGTCAGCGCGGCGCAGTCCAAGCTGCGCACCATGGCCTTCACCGGGCCGATGCTGGAGGCCGGCATGGAGATGGCGCGGAAGCCGATGCCGATGAGCGCCATGGCCTCGATGGGCCGCCCCGCCGCCTCGCCGCACAGGCCGAAGGGCACGTTGTGGGCGTTGCATTCGGTGACCACCATCTTGAGAAAACTCAAGGCCGCCGGCGAGATGATGTCATAGCGGTTGGCGAGCCTGGGGTTGCCGCGGTCGCAGGCGAAGAGGAACTGCATCAAATCGTTGCTGCCGATGGAGACGAAATCCAGGAGCGGCAATATGGCCTTGAGCTGGAAGGCCAGCGCCGGCACCTCCAGCATGCAGCCGATCTTGATGCTGCGGGTCTTCAGCCTGCCGTGGCGGTCGAGATGCTGCACCTCCTTCATGATGGTCGCCCTGGCGGACTTGAATTCCGCCACATTGGCGATCATGGGGAGCATGATATAGAGATCATGCCCCTCTCCCGCCAGCAGCAGGGCCCGCGCCTGGTAGCGCAGGAGCGCCGGCCGGTCGAGGCCGATGCGGATGGCGCGCCAGCCCATGGCCGGGTTCTCCTCGCCCTCGTGCTTCATGAAGGGCACCACCTTGTCACCGCCGATATCCAGCGTGCGGAAGATGGCCTTGCGCTCGCCAGTGGCCGCCAGCACGCGCTTGTAGAGATCGATCTGCGTCTCGATGCGCGGCAGGGTGGAGGAGACCATGAACTGGAATTCCGTGCGGAAGAGACCGATGCCGTCCGCCCCCGTCTCGTCGAGCCGCGGCAGGTCCACGGTCAGGCCGGCGTTCATGTTGAGCTCGATCCTCACACCGTCCCGCGTGATGGCCGGCTTGTCGCGCAGGGCGGCGAACTGCGCCACCCTGGCCTCGCGGCTGGCGATGTTCTCCTGATAGGAGTTCAGCACGTCGGCGGCGGGCCGCAGGAAGATCAGCCCTTCATCCCCGTCCAGGATGACGTCGTCTCCGGCCTCCACGGCGGCGGCGAAGGCGTTCACCCGCCCGACCAGCGGAATGCCGAGCGCCTTGGCCACGATGACCACATGGGAATTGGGCGCCCCGTCCGAGAGGATGACGCCCTTGAGGCGGCTGCGCTCGTAATCCAGAAGCTCCGCCGGCCCCATGTTGGAGGCCACCACGATGGTGTTCTCCGGCATGTCCATGGCCGAGGGCTTGGCGTCGCCCGAGAGATGGCGGATCAGCCGGTTGGAGAGGTCGTCCAGGTCGGCCAGCCGCTCCCGCAGATAGGGATCGGCGATCTTCATCATGCGGCGGCGGTTGTCCACCTGCACGCGCTGCACGGCCGCCTCGGCGGTGAGGCCGGTATCGATGGCATCGTCCAGCTTCTGGCGCCAGCCGCGGTCCACGGCGAACATGCGGTAGGCTTCGATCACCTCGCGGTGCTCGCCCGCCATGCCCTCGTCGCTGATGAGCAGGCGGTCGATGGAGGCCACCAGCTCCCTCAGGGCGGAGGCCATGCGCTGCTTCTCGCTTTCGGGATCGTCGGCGATGAGGCGCGCCACTTCGATGCGCGGCTCGTGCAGCACCACCTTGCCGATGGCGATGCCCTCCGACATGGGCAGCCCCTCGAACTGGGGCGGCAGGCCCCGGTGGAAGGAGCCCTCGCGCAACTCCTCCGGGTCGATGAAGCGGGCGGAGGTGACGAGCTCGGCCATCACCATGGCCACCGTCTGCAGCGCCTCCACCTCCTCTTCGGTGTAGTTGCGGTAGGTCTTGTTCTGGATGAGCAGGACGCCGATCACCTGCCCGCCCCTGAGAATCGGCACGCCGAGCAGCGAATGGTAGATCTCCTCGCCGGTTTCCGGCCGGTAGACGAAGCTCGGATGCGACTGGGCGTCCGCCAGATTCAAGGGCGAGCCCCGGGCGGCGATCTCGCCCACCAGGCCCTCGCCGATGCGCAGGCGCGTCTGGTGCACGGCCTGCGGGTTGAGGCCCTCGCTGGCGAACAGTTCGAGGATTTCACCGGCGCGCAGCAGGTAGATGGAGCACACTTCCGCCACCATGTTGGCGGCGATGAGCGAGACGATCTGGTCGAGCTGGGACTGCGGCGTGCCCGGCTGCGCCATAACCTCGCGCAGGCGTCTCAGCACGACGCGCGGACCTGCACCCGAAACCGGCATTATCCCGTCTCGGAGCGGGTAGAAAGGGCGGCAATGGCCTCATTGACCAGCTCGCCGATGATCTCCCGCGTCGGCTGTTCGCGGGTCACCATGCCGACGCTCTGGCCGGCCATCAGCGATCCGCGCTCCACGTCACCGTCGATGACGGCGCGGCGCAAGGCCCCCGCCCAGTAATGCTCGATCTGAAGCTGTGCCTCCTTCTGGTCCATTTCCCCGGCCCTGAACTTGGCGATGACCTCCTGCTGGCGCAGGGTGAAGTCGCGGCTGGCGGCATTGGCCAGCGCCCGGACCGGGATCACCGGGAATTGCGGGTCGATCTGCACCGAGGGCATGGCGTCCCTGGCATTGCCCCTGATGAAGGCCTGCTTGAAATTGGGATGGGCGATGCTCTCCGTCGCACAGACGAAGCGTGTGCCGAGCTGGCAGCCCGAAGCCCCCATTTCAAGATACATGGCGATGGCCTCGCCGCGCCCGATGCCGCCCGCCACGAAGACCGGAACCTCCTTGACATGCGGCAATATCTCCTGCGCCAGCACGGCGGTGGAAACGGGACCGATATGGCCGCCCGCTTCCGCCCCCTCGATCACCAGCGCATCCACGCCGGACTTGACGAACTTGCGGGCGAGCACCAGGGCAGGCGCAAAGCAGATGACCTTCATGCCCGCGCCCTTGATCTTCTCGATGGCCTTGCCCGGCGGGATGCCGCCCGCCAGCACCACATGGCCCACGCCGGCTTCGGCGCAGACGTCGATGAGCGCCTCCAGCTCGGGGTGCATGGTAATGAGGTTCACACCGAACGGCCTGTCCGTCAGCGCCTGCGTGCCGGCGATCTCGTCGCGCAGCATCTGCGGCAGCATGGCGCCGGAGGCCAGCACGCCGAAGCCGCCCGCATTGGAGATGGCGGCCACCAGGTTGCGCTCCGAAACCCAGGTCATGGCGCCGCCCAGAATCGCATACTCCACGCCGAGAAACGCGCGGCCGCGCCGCCACAGACGGTCCAGCCGCGCCTTCCCGGCGCTCTGCTGCGGCGCGCCCACGGGCGCCTCGGTCTTAGTCTGCGTCAAGTCCATAGGCGGCATGCAGGGCACGAACGGCCAGTTCGTGATAATCGGCGGCGATGAGCACGCTGATCTTGATTTCGGATGTGGATATCACCTGGATATTGATGCCTTTTTCGGCGAGCGTCGCAAACATTTTCTGCGCCACGCCGGCATGACTGCGCATGCCGACGCCAACCACCGAGATCTTCGCCACCTTGCTGTCGACCAGGATATCCTTGAAGGGCACCGTCTCGCGGATGGCCTCGATCACCGTCTTCGCCCGCGCGGCGTCGGTCGCCGCCACGGTGAAGGTCATGTCCGTGGACCGGCCGTTCTCGGAGATGTTCTGGACGATCATGTCCACATTGATGTTGGCCTCCGCCAGCGCGCCGAAAATGGCGGCGGCGACACCCGGCTGGTCCTCGACCTGCAGCAGGGTGATCTTGGCGTCGTTGAGCGAGTAGGCGACGCCGGTGACTTCCGCTTGTTCCACGATCTCATCCTCATCCACGATCAGGGTTCCGGCCCCGTTCTCGAAGCTGGACAGCACGCGCAGGCGCACGCCCATGCGCATGGCCAGCTCCACCGACCGGGTTTGCAGAACCTTGGCGCCCACCGACGCCATTTCCAGCATTTCCTCGTAGGACACCTTGTCCAGCTTGCGCGCCGCCTTCACGATGCGCGGGTCGGTGGTATAGACCCCGTCCACATCGGTATAGATGTCGCATCGGTCGGCCTTCAGGGCCGCCGCGAAAGCGACGGCGGAGGTGTCCGACCCGCCGCGCCCGAGCGTGGTGATGCGGTTGTCCGGGCCCAGCCCCTGGAAACCGGCGACCACGCCCACCTGGCCCGCCTCCATGCGCTTGACCAGCTCTGCCGTCTCGATATCGAGGATGCGCGCCGAGGCATGGGCGCCGCTGGTCCTCACCGGGACCTGCCAACCCAGCCAGGAGCGGGCGTCCACCCCCATCTCCTGCAGGGCGAGCGCGAAGAGGCCGGACGATATCTGCTCGCCCGCCGCCACCACGCTGTCATATTCCCGCGCGTCATAAATGGGCGCCGTATCATTGACATAGCCCACGAGCTGGTTGGTCACCCCCGCCATGGCGGACACCACGACCAGCACTTCATGGCCCTCGTCCACCGCCGCCTTGACCTTGGCCGCGGCGGCCCGGATGCGGGCCAGGTCCGCGACGGAGGTGCCCCCGAATTTCTTGACGATACGCGCCACAGTCTTCCACTTCCCGCTTTGAAATCGCGGGCATTCATACTCCAGTGGCGGGGTGCTGACAAGGCGCACGCAGGCGTGCTCTCCTGATTGTTTCCGGTATGGACGGCTGGCGCCGCCATCCCATGAAACGCGCTCAAGGCTGTTTCCGAATGGATCGCGCGGAACGGCAAACACTGGACAGACAGCCGACAAAGGGTAAGGTCTAATCGGAACAGAGGAAGGACATATGGCTCTCAACATCGCCGGCCGGACAACCGTGGACGAGGCCGAGATCGCGCGCTTCAACGCGCTGGCGGCCCGATGGTGGGACGATACGGGTCCCATGCGCCCGCTGCACCAGATCGGCCCGGCGCGTCTCGCCTTCATCCGCGACCAGGTCACCGCCCATTTCGGCATAAGCGGCGATGTGCCGCAGCCCTATGCCGGCCTGAAGATGCTGGACGTGGGCTGCGCCGCCGGCCTGGTGAGCGAGCCGCTGGCCCGGCTGGGCGCCGAGGTGACGGGCATCGACGCCGCCCTGGCCAATATCGGCGCCGCCAAGGCCCATGCCGCGCAGTCCGGCCTTGCCATCACCTATCACAACATGACGGCCGAAGGGCTGGCGCTGGAGGGCGAGACCTTCGATGTGGTGATCGCGCTGGAGATCGTCGAGCATGTGGCCGACGTGCCGCTGTTCATGGCGTCGCTCCGCCAGCTCCTGAAGCCCGGCGGGCTTCTCGTCATGTCCACCCTCAACCGCACGTCCAAGAGCTTCGCGCTGGCCATCCTGGGCGCGGAATATGTACTGCGCTGGCTGCCCCGCGGCACCCATGACTGGTCGAAATTCATCACCCCAGAGGAGCTGGCCCGCCATATGGAAGAGGCGGGGCTGGAACCCGGCGAGCGCACGGGCCTGCGACTCGATATCCTCACCCGCCGCTGGGTGCTCTCGCCCGATATGGGCGTCAATTACCTCATGGCCGCCGGCAAACCCCGATGACCGCCGAGATGTCCCACCATCCCTCCTGAGCCTGTCGAAGGGCGGCCGCTGACCGAGCGCGTGGCCAGCGCCTCGACAGGCTCAGCGCCAACGGTTGATTCCCCCGAATCCAGAAATCCCTTGCCAAAACCGGCCTCATTGACCATGTATTGAGCGCAATCACGCAAATCTGGAATTCGAATGGCAAAAGAAGAAGCACTGGAATTTCCGGGCGTCGTCACGGAACTGCTGCCCAACGCGATGTTCCGGGTGAAGCTCGAAAACGATCATGAGATCCTCGCCCACACGGCGGGGAAGATGCGCAAGCACCGCATCCGTGTACTGGCCGGCGACAAGGTGCTGGTCGAAATGACGCCCTATGATCTCACCAAGGGCCGCATCACCTATCGATTCAAGTAGGCACGCGGCAGTGACCGGCCACCCGCCGAAGGCCCGGCCCCGTACCGCCTCTCCCGCTCCCCGCGTCCCAGCAGCATGACCGCTCCGGCCAACAGCGCCGGCGCGCGGCTCGTGCTCGCCTCGGCCTCGCCGAGGAGGCGGGACCTGCTGGCCCAGGCGGGGATCACGCCCGACATCGTGGCCGCGGCCGATATCGACGAAACGCCGCAAAGGGACGAGACACCCCGCGCCCTCGCCCTGCGCCTGGCGGAAGGCAAGGCCCGCGCCGTGGCGCCCGCCCATCCCGGCAGTTATGTCCTGGCCGCCGACACGGTGGTGGCCGTGGGCACGCGCCTGCTCGGCAAGCCGGCGGACGAGGACCAGGCGCGGCGTTTCCTCACCCTCCTGTCCGGCCGGCGGCACCGGGTCTGGTCCGGCGTCGCGGTCATCGCCCCGGACGGCCGAAGGGCGGCCCGCGCGGTCATGACCGGCGTGCAGGTGAAACGGCTCACCGAAGCGGAGCTCTGCGCCTATCTGGCCGGCGGCGAATGGCGGGGCAAGGCCGGCGGCTACGCCATCCAGGGCGCGGCGGCGGCCTTCATCCGCTCGGTGAACGGCTCCTATACCAATGTGGTGGGCCTGCCCCTTTATGAGACGCTCAATCTGCTGGAGGGATTGGGCTACGGACGCCATGTCCCGCATCCTGGTTGACCGCATCGCCGGGGCCACCCGCCTCGCCCTCGTCAGCGACGGGCGGCTGGAGGAGTTCGTCCTCGATCCGGACGACCGTGCCAGCCTGCTGGACGGCATCTATCTCGGGCGGGTCACCGATGTCGTCCCCTCCATCACCGCCGCCTTTCTCGATCTCGGGGGTGTGACCGCCATGCTGAACTACCGGCACGAGCCGCCGGTGATGGGAGAGTCGCTGGTCGTCCAGGTGGCCGCCGACCGGCATCGGGAAAAGGACGTGCGGGTGGTGGACCATGTGGCGCTTCAGGGCCGCTTCAGCGTGCTCAGGCCGGGCGGCTCGGGCATCACCGTTTCCCAATCCATCCGCGACCGCAGAAGCCGCAGCCGCCTGCAGGCCGCCCTGCCCCACGAGATCGAGGGCGGCATCACCATACGCGGCCGCGCCGCCGATCTTTTGGCCGACGGGCGGCTTGACGTCATGACGTCGGAGCTGCTGCGCCTGGCCGGGCTCTGGGGCGAGCTTCTGGAGAAGGCGGAGCGCAGGGACGAGCCGGGCCTTCTCCTCGCGGCCCCCACCGCCATCGAGCGGGCCATGCGCGACTGGGCGGCACCGGGTTCGGAGATCGTCACCGCCGAGTCCGCTCTCCTGAAGCCGCTGAGAGACGCCCTGCTCCGCCATGCGCCGGACCTTGACTGCCACACCCATTTCGACCCCCGGCCGGGACTGTTCGCCCGGGCCGGCGTGGAGGACGAACTGGCGGCACTCCGCGAGCCGGTGGTGCCCTTGAAGGGCGGCGGGCGGATCAGCATATACGAGACCCCGGCCCTCACCGCCGTGGACGTGGACAGCGGCAATGCCCGCTCCTGGGCCCCGGACCAGACGGCGGACGGCATCAACGCCCTGGCCGCCGAGGCCGTGGCCCGGCAGTTGCGCCTGCGCCGTATCGGCGGCACAGTTGTCGTGGATTTCATGGGGTTCGAGGCGCACGCCACCAAGGCGCTGGACCATCTGCGCACGGCCCTGGCCGGCGACGGGCTGGCCAGCCGCCCGGTCGGCGCATCCGGCCACGGACTGGCCATTTTCACCCGAAGACGGCTCGGCCCCAGCCTCAGTGAACAGTTTGCCGCGCTGCCGCGCGACGCGTAAGGAGACCGCCATGACCCAGGCCAAGGCCGCCAAGAAAACCGGTTGCCCCATCTGCCACCAGCCCTCCAGCGAGAGCCACGCCCCCTTCTGTTCGAAGCGCTGCGCCGAAATAGACCTGGGCCGCTGGCTGAAGGGCACCTACGCCATCCCGACCGAGGAACAACCCCTCCCGCCCGAGGGCGACGAAGAGGAACGCTAGGTTGTGTGGACAGTTGGCTGTTCTAGCACTCCCTTTGTTCCAGCGTCATGCTGAACTTGATTCAGCATCCACTCCTGAGACTGGTCGTCCGGACCAATGGTGCCGGCACCGCTCAGGA
>Ga0164243_10004094_pt1 | contig 22993 bp, 19 predicted proteins | sample OricompcompostOP_FD_108781 | JGI IMG/M metagenome (GOLD analysis project Ga0164243, IMG submission 108781) | Organic Plus compost microbial communities from Emeryville, California, USA - Original compost - Organic plus compost (OP) | ecosystem: Engineered > Solid waste > Mixed feedstock >...
CACTTGTAGTAGTCCGGGTCGATCGTGGCGAACGACCGGCGCTTGTCGTGGCCCAGGCCCAGCCGGCGCAGCTGGACCTGCATGTTCTTGATGTTGGCCTCGGTGGAGACACGCGGGTGCGTGCCCGTCTGCACCGCGTACTGCTCGGCGGGCAGGCCGAAGGCGTCGAAGCCCAGGGTGTGCAGGACGTTGTGCCCGGTCATGCGCTGGAAGCGGGCGAAGACGTCGGTCGCGATGTACCCCAGCGGGTGCCCGACGTGCAGGCCGGCCCCGGACGGGTAGGGGAACATGTCCATGATGAACTTCTTGGGCTTGGCGGCCAGCTCGGGGTCGCCCGCCAGATCGCCCTTGGGGTTGGGAGCCGCGTACGTGCCCTCGGCGTCCCAGAAGTCCTGCCAGCGTGCCTCGATCTCGGCCGCCAGGGCAGCCGTGTAGCGGTGCGGCGCGGCCACCTCGGCGGCGGCAGCGGGGTTCGTCTCGCTCATGATCCTCAAAGCTCCATCGATCGTCTCTGCCCGCGGCTGCGATTGTCGAAAAACGAAAAATCCCCTCGCACAGGAGGGGACGCCGCGCCGATGCCGACCATCCGAATCGCCCGGTGGTCGGGAGTGATCAGCGCGGCTCGCTAAGCAGAAGGCGTACGGCACGCATGGCGTCAGGGTACCGCAGCGCCGGAGCGCGGAGCGACGGGCTTTCCGGTGGGCGCGCGCGTGAACATCCATGCCGCCGTCTGCGTACCTGAGAGTTGTGAAGACATGGAAAAGCTGAACGATGTTCAATTGTTACCTGGCGTAACAGACGCTAAGGGACATCGGACGCCCCTCGCGGCCCGTAGATAACAACGCAATAACTCAAACGCCGTACCCCCCGGTATGGAGCCACTTAGAGTGCGGCACCGGGACCGCCTTCCCGAACCGCTCGGAGTTGCCCCCATGAACCCTCGTCGTAGTAACAGTTCGCTCCCCAAACCGGGCCGGTCGGCCTACGGGGTGGCGACGGCCGCCGTTCTGCTGCTCATACCCCTGGTCGTCCTGCTCGGCGGCGCCTGGCTCCAGGAATTCCTCAACTTCGGTGCCGGCGTCCTGTCGCTCGTGTGTCTCACCTGCTCCGTGATCTGGGGCCTGGTCGCCCAGGACCGGATGATCCTCGACACCCGCCAGCGGATCATCGCCCAGGGCGTCCACCGGGTCACCGCCGTGGCCTCGATCGCGTTCCTGCTGGTGCACATCGGCGTCAAACTGGCGCTGGACCACGCCAGCTTCATGGCCGCGGCCATCCCGTTCAGCCTGGTGTTCTTCGGCGGTGACGAGATCCCGGGCAGCGCCTTCCTGATCGGCCTGGGCTCGATGGCCGCGCTGCTCATGATCTTCGTCGGTGTCACCGGCGCCCTGCGCAACCAGTTCGCCTCCCCCGCGCCGGTCGCCGCGCGCTGGCGCGCGATGCACATGCTGGCCTACCCGGCCTGGTGCGCCGCCCTGATCCACGGCCTGTTCGCCGGGCGCCCGGCGAAGACCTTCTTCATGGTCAGCTACGAGCTGTGCGTGGTCGGCGTCGCCGCCGCCCTCGCGCTGCGCGCCGCCCCGCGCCCGGTCAAGCGCAAGGTCGCCGACCGGATCGCCCAGATCATCGGCACCGAGCCGGGCGTCCGTGAGGGCCTGGAGGAGAGCCGCGCGCGGGCGGCGTCCGGACCGGCGGCAGCGGGCCCCGACAGCCCGCGCGGCGAGCGGCGCTCCTCACGCGACGACCGCGACGGCCGCGGCGGCCGTGGCGACCGCGGCAGCCCCCTGCCCGGCATGCCGGCGCAACCCGCTTCGGCCGCCGAGACCACGGGGGGCTTCGCCGCCGCCTACCGGGCCGTCTCCCCGCGCTCCGACGGCCGCCAGGAGCCGTACGCGGCCGACCGGACGGCACGGATGGACCTGCCGTTCGACACCCAGGCCACCCAGGCCGCCCCGCGCGCCGACGGCGGCACGGGCAGCTGGCCGATCCCCTCCCCGCCGCCGGTCGGCGAGGCACCCCCCTCGGCCTACGACCCGCTCAACGACACCGGCTTCAACAACATCCCGGCCTACGGCACGCAGGGCGCCCCGTCCTACGGGGGCGGCGCCGCGGGCTACGGGTCGAGTGATGTGTACGACACCTCCGAGACAAACGCCGTCTTCGGTACGTACAACCAGAACGACACGTACAACAACAGCGGTCCCGCCACCCAAACGATGCCCGGTGCCCCCTACGACTTCGACGCACCGGGTCCGGGCGAACCTTGGAACACGCCTTCCGGAGGCTTTAAGTGAACGAGGCCCTGCCCGACGTTCCCGAAGTCCGCGTGGTCGGTCTTCCCCAGCTCACGTCGGGCTTCGACCTTGTGGAACGGCTCGACCTGCCCATGCACCTCAAGGTGCACGGGCCACTGGAACCGATGGGCGGCGAGCAGCTCGCGAAGCTCGCCGAGAACATCAACCTCAAGGGGCGCGGCGGCGCGGGCTTCCCCTTCCACAAGAAGCTGCGCTCGGTCGCGGAGTCCGCGATCAAGCGCGGGGTGCGGCCGGTCGTCGTCGTCAACGGCAGTGAGGACGAACCGGCCTGCCGCAAGGACACGGTGATGATCAACCGTGCCCCGCACCTGATCCTGGACGGCGCGCTGCTGGTCGCCGAGGCCCTGGGAGCCCGCACGCTCGTGGTGGGGGTCACCCGGGAGTCCACCCAGCGGTCCATGGAGGCGGCGCTCGCCGAGCGCGGCCTGAGCAACAGCCGCCGCTCGGCGCTGCGCGCGTTCGTGCAGCGCAACCCGGTGCGCATGGTGACCGGCGCCGCCGCCTCCCTGATCCGCTCCATCGACGGCGGCCCGGCGATCCCGCCCGGCCGCAAGGTCAGCGCCTCGCAGAACGGCGTGGGCGGCGCGCCGACCCTGCTGTCGAACGCCGAGACGTTCGCCCAGCTGGCCATCGCCGCCCGCATCGGCCCGGAGCGCTACGGCAACACCGGCCTGTACGACGAGCCGGGCACGGTGATGCTCACGGTCTCCGGCGCGGTGGCGCGCCCCATGGTCATCGAGGTTCCCACGGGCGTGCCGCTGCGCTACGTGCTCCAGCTCGCCGGGGCCCCGCCGATCCCGCAGGGCGTGCTGACCGGCGGCTACCACGGCAAGTGGATCGACGCGGCGACCGTGAACGAGGCGATCGTCTCCCGCAACTCGCTGGACGCGGTGGGCGGTTCGCTGGGCGCCGGAGCGATTCTGCCGATCAGTCAGGAGACCTGCCCGCTGGGCGAGTCGCTGCGGGTGGCGCAGTGGCTGGCCGAGGAGAGCGCCGGCCAGTGCGGCCCCTGCTACCTCGGTCTGCCGGCCGCGGCGCGCGGCATGGAGGACATCATCAACGGCGGCGGCCCGGCCGCCCTGGAGGCGCTGAAGCAGGTCGCCAAGAACGTGAAGCGGCGCGGCGCCTGCTCGCACCCGGACGGCTCGGCGATGTTCCTCGAGTCGACCATCAAGGCGTTCACGGACGACCTGGCCGCCCATGTCCTCGGCAACGGCTGCGGACGGCCCGTGGAGGGCGTTCTGCCGCTGTTCGAGGGCGGCAGGGCCCCGACGGGCATCCCGGGCGGCGGTGAGGCCGAGGAGAACGGCCCCAGCCGGCAGAAGATCTTCGTCGACTGGACGCTGTGCCGGGGCCACGGCCTGTGCGCGGACATCCTCCCGGAGGTCTTCCAGCTGGGCGCCGACGGCTTCCCGACCGTCGCCCAGGCCAAGGTGCCGCGCTACGCGGAGGCCAAGGCCCTGCGGGCGGTGCGGCGTTGCCCGGCGCTGGCCCTGCGCATCGAGGAGGACACGCGGGCGCAGGATTCCTCGCGCTCCAACCTGCCGGTGCTGTCCCAGGGCCGCGAGGGCCGGGGCCGGCGGGCGCTGGGCCGCTGAGGGGCCGTACACGCGCGTGGAGGGGCCGCCCGATCCGGGCGGCCCCTTCGTCCGTCCCCGGCGCGACGGCGCCCCGGGCAACGGCACCCGCTCGGCGCGCACATGTACGCGCGCATGAAAAAGATCCCCCGGGTCTCATCGACCCGGGGGATCTCACTGTGGAGCTAAGGAGAATTGAACTCCTGACCTCCTGCATGCCATGCAGGCGCTCTACCAACTGAGCTATAGCCCCTTGCTTCGTCCGCCCGGTTTCCCCGGCGGCGACGCCAACATTACCGGTCGAGGGGGTGCAGCACCAAATCCATTACCCGCGCGCCCGATGTGTCCATCGATGTCGGATTTCATGACAGTTGAGGGACCCGTAGGAAGCGTCACGCCGTGACGAAGGAATAGAAGCGCTTGAGCGTGCAGTGCTCCTCGAGCAGCCGCCCGTAGATCGGCTCGCCCTCGAGTTCCCGGTAGGTCTCGATGGGGTCGCCTTTTATGATCAGCGCCCGCGCGCATTCCTCGCACCAGTACTGGTAGTCGGGGTTCACCGGTTCCATGTCCCGGACGATCGGCGTTCCACTGCCGCACCAGTCGCACTTTCGCCTGTGTGCACCCATCGATCAGCTCCAGCTGTGGCCGCAGGCCGTGCACACGTAGGAGATCCCGCCGTTGTCCCCGAGAAGCTGGGCGACATGGGCGGAACCGCAGGAAGGGCAGCTGAGGCGAGTGATCGTGTCCCGTGCCAATGCCGTCTCGAAGAGGCGACCGGCCTCTCCGAGGATGCTCGCAGGCATCACTGCTCCCTCCCGTCGGGACGCGCCCCCTTCCGGCCGTTTGATTCTGCCACGGCCGGGCCAATACGGTCAGCGACGCCTCAGTACCAGTCCGGACACGGCGGCCCCGTCGGCGTACGGGACCGCGCGTCCACCGCGCCTGGACGCCTCCTGAAGAGGTATACGCCTGCGGGGCCCAAGTCACTCAAGCCGGAGCGGATCAGTTCGTGGGACGTGTCCCGTGCGAACCGCCCGCGAGCCGGAGGACGTTGGTCAGGGCACCCGTGCCGGATACCAAAGATCCCGCCGATCTGATCGATCGGCGGGATCTTGTTGTCTCGCTGTGGAGCTAAGGAGAATTGAACTCCTGACCTCCTGCATGCCATGCAGGCGCTCTACCAACTGAGCTATAGCCCCTTGTCGCTGTTCTTCCCGCTCAGCGGGGCGAACAAGAAGAACTTTAGCCTGCGACCTGCCGGAAAGTGAAATCCGGGTCCCGGGCCGCCCCGGCCGGGACCGTCGGCGTCAGTCGTCGTCGCCGAGCACCGGCTCCGGCAGGGTGCCGGCGTTGTGCTCCAGCAGACGCCAGCCGCGGGCGCCCTCGCCGACGACGGACCAGCAGCAGTTCGACAGCCCGCCCAGGCTCTCCCAGTGCTGCGGCTCCAAGCCCAGCAGGCGGCCGATCGTCGTACGGAGCGTGCCGCCGTGGCTGACGACGACGAGCGTGCCGTCCGCGGGGAGCTTCTCGGCGTGCCGCAGCACCACCGGGGCGGCGCGGTCGGCGACCTCGGTCTCCAGCTCGCCGCCGCCTCGGCGGACCGGCTCACCGCGCTTCCACGCGGCGTACTCCTCGCCGTACCGGGCGATGATCTCCTCGTGCGTCAGGCCCTGCCAGACGCCCGCGTAGGTCTCCCGGAGGGCCTCGTCGTGGGTCACCTCGAGTCCGGTGAGCTCCGCCAGCTCGGCGGCGGTGCGGGCGGCGCGCCGGAGGTCGGATGCGATGATCGCGTCCGGCTTGAGACCGGCGAGCAGCCGGGCGGCGCGGCGGGCCTGGGAGACGCCGACCTCGGTGAGGTCGACGTCCGTGGAGCCCTGGAAGCGGCGCTCCACGTTCCACGAGGTCTGGCCGTGCCGCCACAGGATGAGCCGGCGGCCCCGGCCGGGGCGGCCGGCGGTCACCTCACCGGTGGCGCTCACCGCCACTCACCGTCCAGCTCGGCGGCCTCCTCCGCGGCCTGGAGCTTGGCGTGCTCGGCGGCCTTGCCGCGGGTGGCCTTGGCGTCCTCGGGCAGGTCGAGCTCGGGGCAGTCCTTCCACAGCCGCTCAAGGGCGTAGAAGACGCGCTCCTCGGAGTGCTGGACGTGGACGACGATGTCGACGTAGTCCAGCAGCACCCAGCGGGCCTCGCGGTCGCCCTCACGGCGGACCGGCTTGGCGCCGAGCTCCTTGTTCAGCCGTTCCTCGATCTCGTCGACGATCGACTTGACCTGGCGGTCGTTGGGCGCGGAGGCGAGCAGGAAGGCGTCGGTGATCGACAGGACGTCGCTCACGTCGTAGGCGATGATGTCGTGCGCGAGCTTGTCGGCGGCGGCCTGCGCGGCGGTGCGGACGAGCTCGGTCGAACGGTCGGTAGCGGTCACTACAAGGCTTTCGGTCGGTGGACACTTGTCTCCAAGGGTCTCACGGACCGGTGACAGCACCCCACGTGCTCACCGGTGCACGTGGGGTGCCGGGCGCCTCACTGCTTCGGGTCGTAGTCCTGTCCGAGGACCACCGTCACATCCGCGTTCGCCGACACCTCGCCCTTGCGGACCGCGCCGGCGGGCAGACCCAGGGTCTTGGCGACCTCGGTGGCGTCGGCCTTGTCGGCCGCGTCGGCGTAGCGGACCTCGCTGGTCGCCGCGGCGGCCGCGGTGCCGCCCTCCAGGAAGGTGAAGCCGCCGTTGAGCAGCACCACGCGCGCCTTGCCGGAGTTGTCCTTGACGCCGGTGGCGTTGCGGACGGAGACGCGGACGGCGGCGTCCTTGTCGGGGCTCTTCGCGGTGCCGCCCAGTACGTCCTTCACGACGCTCGAGCTGGCATCCTCGCTGAGCGTGCCGTCCTCCTGCACGGGCAGCAGGGCCGTCTTGTAGTCGCCGCCCTTGGCGAGGTCGGCGAGCCGGGCGAGGAACGCGCCGAGGTCCTTCTCGGTCAGCGGCGGCTCGATGATCATGCCGAGGGTCTGCACGGTGGTGGTGGCGCCGCCGGTGTCCGAGGTCAGCTTGCGCAGCACGGCCTGGATGACCTGCCCGAACCGCTGGAGCTGGGCGTTCTGGGCCTCGCCGGAGCCCTGGTAGGTGGCGTAGGCGACGGCCGTCTTGCCGCTGAGGGTCTGCGCCTTGCCCTTGCGGACGAGGGGGGCGGCGCCCTTGGACTTGGCGGAGGGGTCGGGGACGTTCGTGTCGGTGTCGACCTCGATGTTGCCGATCAGGTCGACGAGGTTCTGCAAGTAGGGGGTGTCCAGCCGCCAGGTGCCCTGGATCTCGGTGCCGAGGACGGTGTCGATGGCGTCGCGGGTGCCGGAGGAGCCGTCGTCGTCGACGGACTTGGCCAGGGTGGTCGTGCTGCCGTCGTCGGAGCCGAGGGCGAGGGAGTTCGGCAGCAGGACGGTGGTGCCCTGCTTCGTGGTGGTGTTGTCGACGAGCAGGGCCGTGGAGGTGCCGCCCTTGGCGGTGTTGTGCAGATGGACGACGATCACGTCGCGCTTCTGCGCGCCGGCGGGCGTCGCGCTGTTCGTCTTCCCGTCCGAGCCGCCGAGGCCCGGGAGCTTCCCGGCGTACCAGAGGTAGCCGACGCCGCCCGCCGCGACGAGGGCGAGGACGACGACGAGCGCGATCACGCGCGAGCGTGCCCGCCGCTTGGCCTCCTCGCGCCGCTCGGTGCGGTTCTCGGTGAACTTCAGCCAGTCGATGACGTCCTCGGAGTCCTGGTCGGGCTCCTCGACGAACGCGAACTGCTCGGTGCGGTAGTCCCGGTCGACGCGCTCCCCGGTGCCGGTGTCCGGCTCCTCGGCCGGGCCGGCCTGCTGCGGGATGTAGGCGGTCTGCTCGGCGACCCGGGGCCGGCGGCCGCCGGCGGCGGTCTGCCCGTACGGGTCGTAGGGCGCCTGCGTGCCGGTGTCGTACGGGTCGTAGGCGGGAGCCGGGGCCTGCGGGCCGGTGTCACCGTAGGAATCGTACGGCGGGGTCTGCTGCTGGGCGCCGGTCGCGTACGGGTCGTATCCGTAGCCTTGCTGGGCGTACGGGTCGTACTGCTGCTGGGGCTGCTGCTGCGCCGGGACCTGCCGGTACACCGGCCGGCCGTACTCGTCGTAGCCGACCAGTTCGTACGGGACGTCCCCGTAGCCCGCGTCGTATCGGTCGTTCACCGTAGCCCCTCTCGGCTCACTCGCCTCACTCGCCGCGGTACAGCTCGCGCTTGTCGATGTAGCGCACGACACCGTCCGGCACCAGATACCAGATGGGGTCCTTCTTCGCGACTCTCGCCCGGCAGTCGGTGGACGAGATGGCCAGCGCGGGGACCTCGACCAGGGAGACGCCACCCTCGGGCAGGCCGGCGTCGTCGAGCTGGTGGCCGGGGCGGGTGACCCCGACGAAGTGCGCGAGGGAGAACAGCTCCTCGGAGTCGCGCCAGGTCAGGATCTGGCCGAGGGCGTCGGCCCCGGTGATGAAGAAGAGGTCCGTGTCGGGGTTCAGCGCGCGCAGGTCGCGCAGCGTGTCCACGGTGTAGGTCGGGCCGCCCCGGTCGATGTCGATGCGGCTGACGGAGAACTGCGGGTTCTCGGCCGTGGCGATGACCGTCATCAGATAGCGGTCCTCGGCCGGGGAGACGTGCCGGTGGGACTTCTGCCACGGCTGGCCGGTCGGCACGAACACGACCTCGTCCAGGTGGAACTGCGCGGCGACCTCACTGGCCGCGACGAGGTGGCCGTGGTGGATCGGGTCGAACGTTCCGCCCATGACGCCGAGACGGCGCTTGCCGGGGTTCGTCGGTCCGTTGCCGGGGCCGGTAGGCATGTCCTGCTCTCCCATGCGTGCAGACCCTACCGGCCCCGCCTGAGAGCCCCGGCCGGCGGTCGCGCGGGCGGAGCCTGGGGGCCGGCCGGGATCAGCGGTCGCGGTTGAAGCGGGTGGTGACCCACAGCAGCAGCAGGAGGATGACGAAGGCGCCGCCGCCGGTGAGCAGCGGGCTGATGCTGTCGTGGTTGCCGCCGTGCCCTTCGCCCTCGGCGGCGAGGGTGACCAACTGGGCAGCTGCGCTGTGGAAGCTCATCTTCGGCGTGACCTATCGGTGTGGGCGGGATAAAGATGTCGGCTCATCGTATGCGGCCGCCATGACGGCGATCACGCCGACTCCACCGTTGGTGGCGCTCCCGCCCGCCCCGGGGGGAACCTTCCCCGCGGCTCAGTCGTCCTTCTGCCTGTAGCCCCGCAGCAGGAACCACGCGGTCAGCACACAGCCCACGACCATCACGATCAGCACGATCCGGAGCAGATTGCCCGACCCCGGCTGCTCGGCCGCGCGTGCGGCCTCGGTGACCCAGGCGGCCGCGGTGGTGTGCTCCATGACGCCGAACTCCTTCGCTGTAGTGCCCGTCCACGGTAACTCCGCCTAGGCTGGGGCCAGCCTCGGGGACGCAAAGGGCCGCACAAGGGTCCGCAAAGGGCCACACTCACGCACATGGGGGAAAGACATGTCCGACGGCCACGAGCACAGCGGGCACGAGCAGGTGCCGAGCAGGCGGCGCACGCGTTTCCCGGGGATCTCCTCGCGGGCGTACGAGCACCCCGCGGACCGCTCCGCCCTGGTGGCCCTGCGCAAGCTCACCGGCTTCGACACGGTCTTCAAGGCGCTCAGCGGCCTGCTGCCCGAGCGCAGTCTGCGGCTGCTGTTCCTGTCGGACTCGGTCCGGGTCTCCGACGAGCAGTTCGCGCACCTGAACGACATGCTGCGGGACGCCTGCTACATCCTGGACCTGGAGAAGGTCCCCCCGATGTACGTCAACCAGGACCCGGTGCCCAACGCGATGTGCATCGGCCTGGACGAGCCGATCATCGTGGTGACGACCGGGCTGCTGGAGCTGCTCGACGAGGAGGAGATGCGGGCGGTCGTCGGCCATGAGGTGGGCCACGCGCTCTCCGGACACTCGGTGTACCGCACGATCCTGCTGTTCCTGACCAGCCTCGCGGTCCGGGTCGCCTGGATCCCGCTGGGCAACCTGGCGATCATGGCGATCGTGACGGCCCTGCGGGAGTGGTTCCGCAAGTCGGAGCTGTCCGCGGACCGGGCGGGGCTGCTCGTGGGCCAGGACCTCCAGGCGTCGATGCGCGGCCTGATGAAGCTCGCGGGCGGCCACCACCTGCACGAGATGAACGTGGACGCCTTCCTGAAGCAGGCCGAGGAGTACGAGGCGGGCGGCGACCTGCGCGACTCGGTCCTGAAGATCCTGAACGTCCTCCCCCGCTCGCACCCCTTCACCACGGTCCGCGCGGCCGAGCTGAAGCGGTGGGCGGAGTCCCGTGACTTCCAGCGGATCATGGACGGCCACTACCCGCGCCGCTCCGAGGACAAGGACACCTCGGTCACCGACTCGTTCCGGGAGTCGGCGTCCCACTACGCCGACCACGTGAAGGCGTCCAAGGACCCCCTGATGAAGCTGGTCTCGGACATCGCCGGCGGCGCGGGCGACCTCGGCGGCCGGGTGCGCAGGGGCTTCGGCGGCTTCACGGGCTCGGGCTCGGGTTCGGCTCCGAAGGACGGGCCCGCGCGCGAGGACGGGGACGGCGCCGCGGGCGGCACCGCCTGAGGCGTACGGCTCACACCTTCGGCTGGGACCCGGGCGCCAGCGAGCCGCACAGGGCCGTCGCCCCGCCGGTGGCGTAGGGGTCGGTCCCGGCCGGTCCGCCCTCCTTGGCGGTCTGGCCGGCCAGCAGCGGGTGCAGCCGGTTCACGGAGTCCTCGGCGCAGGACAGCGGCCCGGCCTGGACGTAGGAGACGACCAGCTGGGCCTGGTGCAGCCGCAGGTCCTCGCGGTCGAACCGGAAGTGCAGCTCGCGCCGCAGGGTGAACAGCGAGGCGTCGGCCTTGCGTCCGCCGGTGGCCTCGCGGACGGGGCGCAGGGCGTAGACGAAGGTGTGGTCGGCGGTGACCTCCAGCGTGGTCGCGTCGGTCTCGGCCGCCTGGAGGGTGCCCTGCACCCGGATGCCGCGGTCGGCGAGCTCCGCCTGTGAGGGGTCGAAGCGCACCAGCCATCCGGTCGGCGCGTGCCGCCCGTCCGGGGCGGGGTGGCTGAAGCTGCGGTCGAACTGGTCGAGCTGGTCGGGGTCGAGGAGCATCCGCACCGGGCGGGTCTGGTCGCCGGTCAGCACCTCGGGGTAGAGGGAGGACCGCACGATGTAGTCCTTGGCGATCGTCAGGGCGCCCGTGACCTGGCTGTCCGAGAAGTGCGCGGTGCGCCGGGCGGCGGGCAGAGGGATGCCCTCGGCGCCGACGCGGAACTGCGCGGCGGGGCTGCGCGCGTACAGCAGGCCGGTGTCGCCCGCTCCGGGCACCTCGCCGCGGGGGGCGAGCGGGATGACGGTCATGCGCAGCGGCTCGGCGGGCGGCCCGGAGCCGTCGGGCGCCTGGTAGGGGTGCCGTACGCCCATGTAGATCGCGGTGCCGAACGCGACGGCCATCAGCAGGACGAGGATCAGGGCCTGCCGGGACAGCCCTCTGCGCAGCGGCGGGAGGCGGCGGACGGCGGGGGCGTGGTCGGTGATGCGCTCCTGGGCGGAGAACTCCTGGAGGCGGGCAGCCCGCACGAACGATTCGTCGAAGACGACGGACCGGTATTCGTCCTCGCCACCTCCGGGGCCGCCTTCGGGTGTCCCCTCAGGTGGGTCTCCTGACCCTCCCATATCTTCAGGGTAGGTCGCGCGGAGCCCGGGTAAACGCCCGCCCACAGGACAACTTCTGACGGGCCCTCACCGGATTCGGCCGGTCGGCCGAAAGGGGGCGGTGCCCGTCGGCCAAGGGGTGGTGCCCCGGTGGCGCCCCCTTCCGTCAGGGGGTGCGCGGGATCGCCGAGACGGTGGGCCGGGAGTAGTCGGCGGAGGCCGAGGGCACCGGTCCGCCGCCCTGCTCCAGTCCGGTGGTGGCCGGGACCGGCGCCTGGTCGCCGCTGCTGGAGGAGGCGCCCCGGTAGACGGCGGCGAAGGCCAGCGCGACCATGCCGACGCCCATCACGACGGCGAGGACCCAGGCGACCGGGCGATGCCAGCGGACGTGCTTGCCGGACGCGGAGCCGCCGTAGCCGTCCTCGAAGAGGTCGCGGTCGTCCAGGTCGTCGAGGTCGCGGTCGTGTCCGAAGCCGGTGAGCTCGCCGTAGGCCTCGTCGAAGCGGTCGCCGCGGCCCAGGGCTCTGCGGGCCTCCGCCTCGGAGGCCTCGGCTCTCGCCTGCGCGGCGGCCAGGAGGCGCTCGACGGCGGTCGGCTCGTGCACCACGGCCGCGCGTACGAAGGCCTCGTCGAAGACCACGGAGGCGAACTCTTCGTCCGACACCCCGTGGTCGTGGTCGTCGTCGGGCTCCCAGCCGTCAGGGAACGGCGTGCCCCCCACGTCCTCCGGCACAGATCCAGGGTAGACCTGGGGGGTCATTTTGGGCAGACGGTATGGAAATTCATCCGCCTGCCGAGACGCCCTTCCCGTGGCACGGACGTGTGCGGGGGCGCGTGTCGGACGCATATGCCCCGGCCGTGCGCCGGGCGCCCCCGAGGGTCCTCGCGGGCGCCTGACGGACGGGTGGGAGGGGGCCCCGGATCAGCGCCGGATGTGCCCGTCACCTGTGACGATGTACTTCGTGCTGGTCAGCTCGGGCAGTCCCATCGGACCGCGCGCGTGCAGCTTCTGGGTGGAGATGCCGATCTCCGCGCCGAAGCCGAACTGACCGCCGTCCGTGAAGCGGGTGGAGGCGTTCACCGCGACCGTGGTGGAGTCCACCAGCTGGGTGAAGCGGCGGGCGGCCTGCTGCGAGGTGGTGACGATCGCCTCGGTGTGGCCGGAGGTCCACAGGCGGATGTGCTCGACCGCCCGCTCCAGCGAGTCCACGACGGCTGCGGCGATGTCGTACGACAGGTACTCGGTCTCCCAGTCCTCGGCGGTCGCCTCGACCACGGTGGCCTTGGAGTCCTCGGCGTACGCCATCACCCTGTCGTCGGCGTGCACGGTCACCCCGGCCTCCGCGAGGGCGTCCAGGGCGCGCGGCAGGAACAGCGGCGCGATGTCCTGGTGGACGAGGAGGGTCTCGGCGGCGTTGCAGACGCTGACGCGCTGGGCCTTGGAGTTGATCAGGATGTCGATGGCCATGTCGAGGTCGGCGTGGGCGTCGACGTAGACGTGGCAGTTGCCGGTGCCGGTCTCGATCACCGGGACGGTGGACTCGGCGACGACCGTCTGGATCAGCGAGGCACCGCCGCGCGGGATCAGCACGTCGACCAGGCCGCGGGCCCGCATCAGCTCGCGCACGCTCTCCCGGCTCTCGCCCGGCACCAGCTGCACGGCGTCGGCGGGCAGCCCGGCGCCGCCGACGGCGTCCCTGATCACCCGGACCAGCGCGGAGTTCGACTCGTACGCGGAGGCCGAGCCGCGCAGCAGCACGGCGTTGCCGGACTTCAGGCAGAGGGCGGCGGCGTCCACGGTGACGTTCGGGCGGGCCTCGTAGATGATCCCGACGACGCCCAGCGGGACGCGGACCTGGCGCAGGTCGATGCCGTTGGGCAGGGTCGAGCCGCGGACGACCTCACCGACCGGGTCGGGCAGCGCGACGACGTCCCGTACGTCGGAGGCGATGGCCCGGACCCGCTCGGGGGTGAGGGTGAGCCGGTCGATGATCGCCTCACTGGTGCCGGCCTCGCGGGCCTTGGCGATGTCCTTGGCGTTCGCCTCGACGATCTCGCTGGTGCGGACCTCCAGGGCGTCCGCGATGGCCAGCAGCGCGTCGTCCTTCTCGGCCCGCGGCAGGGGGGCCAGGTCGGCCGCGGCGGCCTTGGCGCGATAGGCGGCCTGGGTGACCGGGGTCATGGCGTCGTACGGGGAGAGCGAGGTCATACAAGGAAGGGTAGTGCGCCCGCCGCGCGGTTCCCGTGCGTGTTCCGCAGCGCGAGACGGGCCGGCGGGGCGCGCCCGCGGCCCCGGTGGCGGTCAGAACGGGTGGACGCCCACCGGCGTCGCCGGCAGCGGCCCGTACCCCTCCGCGACGCGCTGGTGGTAGGTCTCCCGGTCGATGACCTCGAGGCCCACGATCTCCCACGGCGGCAGGCCCGCGCTCTGGCGGTGCTCGCCCCACAGGCGCAGCGCCACGGCGGCCGCGTCGTGCAGGTCGCGGGCCTCCTCCCAGTAGCGGATCTCGGCGTGGTCGTTCGCGTACCGGCTGGTCAGCAGAAAGGGGTGGTCGTGGGCCAGCTGTTCGAGCGAGCGGCGGACGTCCTTCAGGGGCGCCTCCCTGCCGGAGACGCTGAGGGTGACGTGCCACAGGCGGGGCAGTTCCTCGGGCCGCTCGAACCGGTCGCCGGCCGCGACGCTCGTCAAGGCGCGCTCCTCACCGGCCGCGCGGGACGAGCCCCCACCGGCACTGGGGGGCGCCGTCCCAGGGCGCACTCGTCTCACGACGGCCTCCTTCACGCAGTGACCGACCGGACGGTCGGCGGAATGTGTCCGTGAGACAAAGTTGAGCAGGCCGCAAGGGCTCGCGGGGCGGTTTTGCGGAACGTCCACCTCACGACGACGTTCACAACGGGGTGTTCCCCCTGTTTTCGGCTTTTCCCGCGCTGTCCGTGCCGGGCGCGGCCCGGGCGGCCCGGCAGCCGCGGGCGCTCCGCGGACGACGGGGTGCCGGTGGCGCTTGGTGCCGTGGGTGCGCCGGCGGACCCTTCAGGACTGGAGAAGCACGAGGTCGTCCCGGTGGACGACCTCACGCTCGTACTCGGCGCCCAGTTCCCGGGCCAGTTCGCGGGTGGAACGGCCGAGGAGCTGGGGGATCTCCTTGGCGTCGAAGTTGACGAGGCCGCGGGCGACCGCGCGCCCGGTGCCGTCGCGCAGCTCCACCGGGTCACCCGCGCTGAACTCGCCCTCGACGGCGGCGATCCCCGCCGGCAGCAGCGACTTTCGGCGCTCGACGACCGCGCGGACCGCGCCGTCGTCCAGGGTCAGCGAGCCCTGCGGGGTGGAGGCGTGCTGGAGCCAGAGCAGACGGTCGGCGGAGCGCTTGCCGGTGGCGTGGAAGTACGTGCCGGTGTCGCCGCCGGAGAGCGCCTCGGCGGCGTGGACCGCGCTGGTGAGGACGACGGGGATGCCGGCGGCGGCGGCGATGCGGGCCGCCTCGACCTTGGTGACCATGCCGCCGGTGCCGACGCCGGCCTTGCCCGCGCTGCCGATCTCGACACCGGCGAGGTCCTGCGGGCCGTGCACCTCCGCTATCCGCGAGGTCCCCGGCCTGCTCGGGTCGCCGTCGTACACGCCGTCCACGTCGGACAGCAGGACCAGCAGGTCGGCGTGGACGAGGTGGGCGACGAGGGCGGCGAGCCGGTCGTTGTCGCCGAAGCGGATCTCGTCCGTGGCGACGGTGTCGTTCTCGTTGACGATCGGGAGGGCGCCCATCGCCAGCAGCTTGTCGAGGGTGCGCGAGGCGTTGCGGTGGTGGGCGCGGCGGCTCATGTCGTCGCTGGTGAGCAGCACCTGCCCGACGCGGACGCCGTAGCGCGCGAACGAGGCGGTGTAGCGGGCGACGAGCAGGCCCTGGCCCACGCTGGCGGCGGCCTGCTGGCGGGCGAGGTCCCGGGGGCGGCGGCGCAGCCCGAGCGGGGCGAGACCGGCGGCGATGGCACCGGAGGAGACGAGGACGATCTCCCGCTCCCCGCCGCTGCGGCTCTTGGCGAGGACGTCGACCAGCGCGTCCACCCGGTCGGCGTCCAGGCCGCCGGACGCGGTGGTCAGCGACGACGAGCCCACCTTGACGACGATCCTGCGGGCCTCCCGCACGCCCTGCCTTGCCCCTGCCACCTCTGCTCTTTTCCCTCGTGTCCGCCGTTTTCCCCTTCCGGCAATCTACGCGAAGGGGATCGTGCGGCGCGCGGGCGTTCCAGCTCCCGGACAGGGCGGGTGGTAACCGCTTGCCCCCCGACACGCGTACGGTGAAAAGGTTGCGTTGGTTGCCTCTGGAAATCAAAGTTGCGGTAAATCTAGAGTGACGTCGTGTCACAAGCTCTCCAGGATCACCGCAGCACACGGCGTCTTCTCCTCCGTTCGGGCAAGAGTCCCTACGACGTCGTCTCCGTCGAGGAGGCGCTCGAAGAGGACGTCATCGCCACCAACTCCGGCAACCTGATCTTCAGCGACGCCACCCACAAGATTCTCGAGACCCCGCGCACGGAGGTCGTCTCCAACGGCATCCGCACCGACGTCTCGGCGGCGGGCCGGATCAACGAGGAGTTCGACGCCTTCGTCATCCCGTTGGCGAACGCGTTCCGGCCGTCGTTCGAGCCGCAGCTCAAGCGGCTCACGCGGCTGGTGGAGAAGCTGCGCATACCCGTGGTCGTGGTCGGCGTCGGCGCGCAGGCCGGGCTCGGCTACAACGCGGCACGGCTGAAGGGCATCGAGCCCGCCGTGCGCGCGTTCGTCTCCGCCGTGCTGGACCGCAGCGCCTCGATCGGTGTGCGCGGCGAGTTCACCGAGAAGTACCTGAACGACCTCGGCTTCCGGGACGTCGAGGTCATCGGCTGCCCCTCGCTGTTCCTGTACGGCAAGGAACTCACGGTCACCAAGAAGGAGCCGGCCCTCGGCCCCGGCTCCCGGATCGCCGTCAACGGCTCGCACAGCGCCGTGAAGTCGCAGGGCCTGGACAAGGTGCTGGCCCGCACGCACGCCCGCTATCCGCACCTGCGCTTCATCGGGCAGAACCTCAGCGACGCCCGGCAGCTGTACTGGCGGGACCTGTCCGACCCGAACGGGCGGGTCACGGCGATGCCGACGCATCCCGAGCACCCGATGTACCGGGAGGACAAGGTCCGCGTCTACATCGACCCGGTCACCTGGATCGACGACCTGCGCGGCTTCGACTTCTCCTTCGGCTCCCGCATCCACGGCAACATCGCCGCGCTGCTCGCGGGCACCCCGGCGACCGTGCTGTGCGGGGACTCGCGGACGCTGGAGCTGTGCCGGTACTTCGGCATCCCGCACCGCCGGATCGACAAGCTGCCCGAGGACCTGGACCCCGCGGCGCTGTACGAGGAGGCCGACTTCGGCCCGCTGACGAGCGGGCACCAGGAGCGCTTCGAGCGGTTCACGGCGTTCCTGGACCGCAACGGCCTGGAGAACACCTTCACGCACGGCGACGGCGGCGCCGCCTTCGACGAGCGGATGCGGGCGCTGACCTTCCCGGCGGGCATCCGCCCCTGGAACGAGTTCGACATGGCGTCGATGGCCGGCCGGTTCGCCTTCCTCCAGCGCCGGGTCGGTGAACTCGCCAAGGACAACGAGCGGTTGCGGCGCGACCTGGCCAGGTCCACGCCCGGCGGCGGCGCGCTCCCCAAGTCGGTCTACCGGCGGGCGCGGCGGGTGGTGGGCGCACCCATCCGCCGGGCGCTGCAGTCCGGGCGGTAGGCACCACGGTCACTCCAGGCGCCGGGGACACGGGCGTGTCGTCTCCGGGCCACCGAGCGTTGAACCGGACGCACGACGTCCCGCGCCGACCTTGGAGTGACCGCGTTGCCCGCACCCCTGTCCCGCATCCCGGCGGGAGCACTCGTCACGGCCCTGCTGGCCGCCGCCTTCTGCGTCCAGGCCGGCGCGGCGCTGCGCCCGCACGTCCCGCTGCTGCTCGCCGCGACGGCGGTGTCGCTGGCCGTCGAGGGCGTGCTGCTGCGCTGGCAGCGCGTCGTGCTGACGGCGTTCGCCAAGTCGCACGCGGACATCACCGTGCGGCACGTGCTGCGCGACCTGCTGCTCGTCGTGGCCCTGCTGCGGCTCGGCGAGCAGCAGGAGCCGCTGTACAGCCCGCTCGTCGGGGGCCTGCTCGCCTTCTACGCCCTGCACTGCGCGATCCAGGCCGTCTCGGTCCTGGTCCGCCGCACGCGCACGCTCCCGGTCGTCACCCGCAACATCGACGCCTCGGCGCTGCGCCTGTCCCCCGCGCCTCCGCTGCTGCTGCGCCGCCCCGGCCCCCGGCTGCTGCTGTTCGGGCTCCCCACCACGGCGGGCCTGCTCGTCACGGCGGCCACCGCGGACCCCCGCTACGCGGCCCTGGGTGTCGCCCTGTCCCTGGGGCTGGCCGTCCTGGGCCTGGCCGACCTGCTGCTGCGGCTGCTGCCGGGCCGCCGCCCGGTCGGTGAGCGGGCGGCACTGGAGTGGCTGGACGCCTGGCTGGCGGAGTACCGGCCGACGGCCGGGCTGTACTTCTCCGGGGGCGCGTCGTCGGCGTACCAGGCGAACATGTGGCTGGAGCCGCTCGCGAAGCTGGAGGGCCGGCCCCTGATCGTGCTGCGCGAGCGGTTCATGGTGCAGAAGATCGCGCCGACCGACGTGCCGATCCTGTGCCTGCCGAAGGTGTCCACGCTGATGCGCCTGGAGGAGTCGTCGCTCCAGATCCTCATCCACCCGTCGAACTCCGGGAAGACCTCGCAGGTCCTGCGCATCCCCACGCTGAAGCACACCTTCGTCAACCACGGGGAGAGCGACAAGCTGTCGTCGTGCAACCCGTACGCGAAGGCGTACGACGAGGTGTGGGTGGCCGGTCCCGCGGCGCGGGAGCGGTACGCGTACGCCGAGGTCGGCGTCGAGGACAAGGACGTCGTGGAGATCGGCCGCCCGCAGCTGGACGGCGTCCTGCCGTACCAGGGGCCGCCCGCCGGACCCTGGACGACCGTCCTGTACGCGCCGACGTGGGAGGGCTGGGACGGCAACCCGGGCAACACGTCGGTGATCGAGGCCGGCGAGAACGTGGTGCGGGCGCTGCTCGCCGACCCCGGGGTGCGCGTGCTGTACAAGCCGCATCCGCTGACCGGCTCGGTGGACCCGCGGGCCGGGGCGGCCGACCGGCGCATCCGTGAGCTGATCCGGGCGGCGAACCGGGAGCGGGCCGTGCCCCGCCCCCGCGACACCGGCGGACTCGCCGCCCTGTCCCGGGAACTGGACCGGCTGACCACGCTCGCCGGGCGGCCCGGCGCCGACCAGGTCGAGCGGATGCTGGTCCAGTCGGCGCCGGAGCCGGGGCGGGCGGAGGCGGTGGCGCGGGCCACGGCCGCCTGGGAGGAGGCGTACTGGGCGTCCCTGCCCGAGGGTGAGCACCAGATCGTCGTCGACGTCCGGCCCACCCTGTACTCCTGCTTCAACCAGGCGGACCTGCTGATCAGCGATGTGTCGAGTGTGATCAGCGACTTCCTGGTCAGCGGAAAGCCGTACGCGGTGGCCAACACCAGCGGGCTGGCGGAGGACGTGTACCGCAAGACCTTCCCGACCGTACGGGCGGCGACCGTGCTGGCCCCGGACGCGGCCGGGGTGCCCGAGCTCCTCGACGCGGTCCGGAACCCCGAGAAGGACGAACTGGCCGAGGAACGGCTCGAGTTGAAGCGGCACCTGCTGGGGCCGGACGAGCCGGCGGCGCAGGAGCGCTTCAACCGGGCGGTCCAGGAGCTGTGTTCGGCCGCCCTGGCGCACCGGGCGCGGATGGCGGAGCGGACGGCGACGGAGGCCCCGACCGAGATCCCCGACCAGCGGCGGTCCGCTACGCCGCCGCAGCGCGCCCACCCGTAGCGGCGGCGGATCTCAGCATCCGCCGCGCCTTGCGCGCCGCTCTCCTCAGCAGCGAGCCCGTGCCGCCCTCCCGGTATCCGGGGTAGGCGCGGGCCTCGCGCGGTTCCGCGAGGTACACGGAGTCGGGGATGCCGGCGGCGGCGTCGCGGAAGTGCGGGTAGGCGAGGTAGAGACGGCGGCCGCCGCGCTCCAGGAGGGCCGCCGGCTGCTTCTTGTCCTTGAGGAACTTCGCCACGGACACCAGGAGTTCGGGCCGCTGCTCGGCCACGAGGTGCAGCCGCAGCCGCTCCTCGACCTTGAGCCGGCGGGCGATGCCGGGGGTCCAGTAGGCGTCCATGAGGGGCTTGGCCAGTTCGAGCTTGCGCAGGCGGACCTTCTCGCTGTCCTTGGCGAACCGGGGCCCGAACTGCGGGAGCAGGGTGACCACTAAGGGGCGGGTCATGAGCAGGTCGCGGCGCTCGCCCGCCGGTATGTGCTCGGCTATCAGGTGCATCAGGGCTCGCGCGGAGTCGAAGCGCAGCTCGTAGCCGCCGCTCTTCGTCACGTGCTTGCCGTCGTCGCGGCCCACCAGGTAGTAGCAGGTGTAGTCGGCGATCACGGAGACGCCGTCCGCCCGCAGGTACGCCTCCATGGTGAACAGCGCGTCCTCACCGGTCCACAGCGACTCGTCGAAGCGCATGCCGTGCCGGGTCAGCAGCTCGCGGCGGAACAGCTTCTGGGCGCTCAGCGTGTACCGGATGTTGGACGAGAAGACGTCGGTACGGTCCAGTGTCCGGCCCCACATCGACTTGGGCGCACCGCGGTTGACGCCCTCGATCCGGCCGAGCACCACGTCGGTGCCGTTGCGGTCGGCCATCGCGACCATGCGTTCCAGCGCCTCGGGACCGAGCCGGTCGTCGGCGTCCAGGAAGAACACATAGCGTCCGGTGGCCTTGCCCAGGCCGACGTTGCGCGGGCCGCTCGGGCCTCCCGAGTTCTCCTGCCTGATCACGGTCACCGGCATGGCCGCCCGGGCCGCGAACTCCTCCAGGTACTCCCCCGTACCGTCCGTCGAACCGTCGTCGACGGTGATGACCTCGATGCGCTCCGGGTCGATGGTCTGTGCCTCGACCGACGCGAGGCACTCGACCAGATACGGCATCGCTTCGTACGCCCCGATGATCACTGACACATCAGGCTGCGTCACGTTTCCCCCTCGTCAATGGCATATTTCCCCCGTATCGCCTCATTCGCTACCTACTAGACGGGCGAGCGTGAGGGCGGGTTGCCTCTGAGACAGGATTTGGTGAGTCAGATCACAATGCGAAGGCGACTCGGGAATTCCCCCGGCGGGGAAAGTAAGAAGTTCGAAAGAAAAGGGCGCGACCCCCGGGGAGTGATTTCCCCGGGGGCCGCGCCCTGTTTCCGCGTGGGTCAGGCCGTCACATCGTCCCCGGCCGCCGCGACCCGCTGCGCGGGTACGGCCGCCGCGCGCGACTCCTGGCCGACGTTGCGGGTCTCGGCCTTGATGGCGAGGTCCGCCACGGCCGCGTTGAACTGCTCGATGGACGTCGGCTCGTCCGGGCCGAGTAGGTACTGCTTCAGCTCGGTGCGGTCGGCGGCCAGCGGGTCGGCGGACGGGTCGCGGACCGCGTCCAGCAGCTCGCCCAGCGGCTCCGCGTGGTTCGACAGGATCGTCGCGGCGCGCACGGCCGTGTTCTGGCGCTTGAACTCCTCCACGCCCAGCTCGGCGGAGTCCGTGACGGCGTACGGCTTGCCGCTGGCGATGAAGTCGGAGACGACGCTGGAGATGTCGGAGACCATCGCGTCGGAGACGTTGAAGCAGTCGTACAGGCGGGGCTCGGCGCCCGTGATGACACGGTGCTCGTGGGCCGGGAAGGAGCGCCAGTAGGCGTCGTTCCACTCGGCGCGCAGCCGGGCGACCTCCTCGTGGCGGGCCGGGTCGAGCAGCCCGTCGCGGGTGGCCTCGGCCTCGTCGCCGCTGACGCCGGCCTTGCCGGACAGCTCGGCCAGCCGTGCCTCGATGCGGGCCAGCTCGGCCTTGGCGGCGGCCTGCGCGGCCGCGTCCGTGGGGAAGCGCGGGTCGGCGGCACGCTCGGCGGCGGCCTTCTCGACCAGGGCGGTGATCCGCTGGTGCGCGGCGCCGGCCTCCTTGCTGACGGTGCCGGTGAAGGGGTGCGGCTTGTACAGCACGCGGACCGGCGGGTCGGCGGCGACGAGCTTGCGGACGATGGTCTCACCGGCGAGCACGATCGAGGTGTTGCCGGGGTTGCCGTCCCAGCCCTCCCAGGTGGGGGCGTACAGCACGGTCGGGACACGGCCCTCGGGGACGCCCTGCCAGGTCTGGATGGGGGCGAGCTGCGGGCGGCCGACCTCCACTATGTCCTCGTCGCGGACGCCCACGTCGGCTATGGCGTAACGGTCGCGGCCCGCGCGGCCGGCGGTCCACACCTCGTCGTACGCCTTGCTGAACGGGTTGACGCTGGCCAGCTTGTCGCTGTCGCCGTGGCCGATGAAGACGTGCTTCATGGTGGGCACACGCAGCAGGTGGATGTTCTTGCCGACGTTCGCGGCGTACAGGGCGACGCGCACGGTGCTCAGGTCCAGATTCATCAGGTGCACACCGCCGGGCACGCAGACGACGGGGACCGTGGTGGGCGCCAGGTTCGCCAGGATGGCGCGCTCGCGCAGGATGATCAGCGGCTTGGAGTCCAGCTGCTCCATGGTCTCCAGCCACATGTTGACCTGGTACGCGGAGTCCTTGGAGCCGGAGAAGTACAGCACCGTCTCGGGCCGGTAGGCGCGCAGCCAGTCGTCCACGGCGGCCAGGACCAGCTCGGCCTTCGGCGGGATCTTCCGGCCGCGTACGTACGGCATGAGCGCGAGGACGTAGAGCAGGCCGAGGCCCACCGTGACGCCGATGCCGACGAAGCCGATGGCGGAGTGCTCCAGCCAGGCCGAGACGAGGATGCCGGCGACGGCCGCGAGGTCGAGGTGCAGCATCTTCTCGGCGGAGCGGTGCAGCAGCACGCGCGGCGGGGCGTCGGGGATGCGGATGCGCGAGGCGAGGTCGACGTTGCGGGTGGCGACCGGCATCCGGCGCCGGTTGCGGATCAGGGTGACCAGCGCGCCGTGCGGGGCCTGGAGGCCGTAGAAGGCGATGAAGCAGGCGATCGCGCCGTAGTAGACCAGGTTGTCCGCCAGGCTGAGCCGGGCGAGCAGCAGGAGCAGCAGCAGCTCCCTGATCAGGAAGCGGATCGACAGACCGGCCCGGACCTTGCTGAGGCGGTTGACCAGGTAGCTGCCCTTGCGGTGCAGATAGTGGTCCGCCAGGTACGTCACGGCGGCCGCCGCCGCGAAGGCGGGAATGCTCGGGACGAGCGCGGCCAGCATGAGTGCCGGGAATCCCAGCATCATGAGGACCGCCGCGGCCAGCTCGGCCGCACTGCCCACCCGGGCGACGCGAATAGCGGTGGATATCACGGAGAACCTGCTC